>Ga0214192_1000581_pt1 | contig 22296 bp, 17 predicted proteins | sample TroBogEpilimnion_44_FD_153030 | JGI IMG/M metagenome (GOLD analysis project Ga0214192, IMG submission 153030) | Freshwater microbial communities from Trout Bog Lake, WI - 29JUL2008 epilimnion | ecosystem: Environmental > Aquatic > Freshwater > Lake > Epilimnion/Euphotic zone | place: Trout Bog... | reverse complement strand
GGATATAGCGAAGATGTTTTACAGAGGGCGGCGGATGTCATGCTGAAGGAACGCAAGAAATTGATCATGGTTCCGCGTGAAACCCCTTTAAGTCTGGTGCATGTGAAAAATTTTGAATTGCTGATTCTGGCGGGTGTGATTCTGATTCCCGCGAATCCCTCGTTTTACACCCGACCGACGACGATGGAGGAAGTGGTGGACACCGTGGTGGCCCGCGTGTTGGATCATCTGGGTGTGCCGCAGAATCTGGTTCAACGCTGGCAGGCGGAGAAGGATTGAGCACAGAATTTCTTCTGGAATAATATTTGAAAATGGCATCGGCCTCCACAACGTCGCAATCGACAGTTACCAATCCCCTCGGGATCATTGGAAAATGGGCGTCGTTTGTAAAAATATCGCACACCATATTCGCACTGCCGTTTGCTTTGGCTTCCATGATGGTGGCTGCGCGTGGGACTCGTGGCTGGCCCGGGACAAAAACGTTCCTGTTGATTCTGGCTGCGATGTTTTGTGCGCGAACCTGTGCGATGGCGTTCAACCGGATTGCGGATCGGAAATTTGATGCCGCCAATCCGCGCACGGCCAATCGGCATCTGCCGAAGGGGGAAATCACCCTGCCCGGTGCGGTGAGTCTGTGGTTGTTGAGCGGGGCAGGATTGGTGGGGGCGAGTTATTTCCTGAACCCCGTTTGTTTCTATCTGTCTCCAGTGGCCCTGCTCGTGGTTTGCTTTTATTCCCTAACCAAACGATTCACCGATTTCACGCATGTATTCCTTGGAATTGCGCTGGCGCTGGCGCCTGTTGGTGCCTGGCTGGCGGTGAAGGGTCGGTTTTCCTGGATGCCCAGGGAGCAGAGCGCTTTGTTACCCTTGTTGTTGGCGGTGGCGGTGGTGTTTTGGCTGATTGGATTCGACATTATTTACGCACTTCAGGATTACGAATTTGACCGTCGCAATGGATTACGCTCGCTGGTGGTTCGGTGGGGTCCGGGCAATGCCCTGGTTGCGGCGTTTCTGGCGCACATGGTGATGTGGGGAATCCTGGTTGTGTTCGGGTTGCTGGCGGGATTCCGGCTGGCTTATTTTCCCGGGATTCTGATCATTTTAGCCTGTCTGCTGACCGAACACTGGCTGGCCCGCAAACGCAGCTTGAAATGGATCAACATGGCTTTTTTCCGGTTGAATGCATTGATCAGCATGGTTTTTCTTGCCGTGACAGCCGCCGAAGTGATTTTCCCTCACTTCAACTTTGGACGCTGATCCAACCTTTTCAACTAATCCGGCAATTCCCGCGCCAGACCGGAGCGGACATAGGCATCGAAAAGTTGTTGTTCCACGTACAGCTTGAAGAAGGTGTTGGGACGCAATTGGAATATCCCCACCAAGACGTGGGTGGTAGCCGAATCCAGGGGGGATGTGAGTTTGGTCGAAACAATCATCACGGGTGCATCCGCCTGCGTTGGAGCCTGATCATACCAACCGCAGAGCGGGAATCCGCGCAAATACCATGGCAGGGGCCAATATTCGCTATTGGGCGAATAGATTTTCACAACCAGATTTGTAGTCTCGGGCGAAACTTTGCTCAATGCCTGAACTCGGAGTGCCATGCCAATGATATCCTGCGAAGTTTGGGCGTAGATGTAGGGGTTGCCGGGGATGGAGTTTTCTTCGAACGAACCACGCCATGCCTGATAGCCCAAGTGAATGGAGCCTGTGAAGATCAGAACGGCGATGGCGCATTGAACCATTCGGTTCTTCACCAGTTCAAAAATCACGACCGCCCCGAATCCGGCCAGTAAAATCATCGGCTGCCAGAAACCGAGGAGGCACCATGGGGTTTTGTAACTGAGAACCGTGTAGATCAAGGTCAGCAGCAAGGTGTAAAGACTTAGGAATCGGAGCAGGGTTTTATCACCACTTTTAAAAGATCGATTGCTGAAACTCGCCGCCATTCCAAAAATTGCCAGCAGGAAAATCAGGCCTTCACTCCAGACCGCACCTTTTCCCTGATGAAACCAAAGCAGTCGCTCAAAATAGAAAGTCCAAGGATGCAGATGCAGCGACGCGCCCTGCACTCGGTGAAGCCACGGAAGGTAGGTCTTGATGGCATCCAGAATGCCAGCCGGGTTTTCAAAAAAGGAACTGAATAGGATGAGAATGATGGCAAACCAACTCGCAAAGGCCGCAGCGAGATGAGTTGGTGGCACAGAAACGGAGGCGCGTTGGGTGCCGGGGGTGGTTGGAATCCAGCGAAGAATCAGAAAAGCACCCGAAGCGGCAGCCAGGGGCAGGACAAATGTCTCCTTGGTTGCCTGCATGAGACCTGTGGACAGACCCAGAATCAGGGCGTCCGCAAGCGTTGGTTTTTTGTAGTAACGAAATCCGGCTACCAATCCGGCGAGGCTGAAAAATACCAGCAGCATCTCATGTATATAATACCGGCTATAGAAAACCATGGCGGGCGAGAGGGCGGTGAAGAGGCCGGCGATCAACACCCCATTCCTGCCCAGAACACTTTGCAAGCTCGGTAGAAGGAGAATAAGTCCAAGGCCATAAAGTAACGACACCCAGCGCAATTGGAATTCGGTGAGTCTAACAAAATTGTTTGAACCGATGATTTTCAAGAATGCCCGCGTGCTATAGATGAGGGTGGGGCCATGGTACTCGTCGGGATCGTAACGGTATTCTCCCTTCTCCATTAGATCACGCAGCTTGATGGCGTTCACCGCCTCATCATTGTGCATGGGGCGCAGGCCGAGTTCGGGCGCCCGGAAACCGAGGGCGAGAGCGAATGCCAGAAAAAGGACTGGATAAAAAAGACGGTTCATTTCGAGTCTCCACATGATGACGCGGTTATGGGGACTCCGACAAGCTGGTTTCTCCTTGAAAATAGCCAAGCCTGAACTGGTTCAAGTCCAAAAGGTCAATCGAGGTCAATCATTTAGCCTCGCTTATCGCTGCTATGTGAATGTTTTATTGGCCTTTTTGGGGATGCTGGCTTATAAATCCCCCGGACATCAGACAACCATGGATCTAATTTTATGAATAACGCACTCTGCCGCAGGATTTCATCACTATTTTTATACCTGACGCTTCCGCTGGCCGCTCTGGCTCCGGTCGCTGGAATGGCTCAGGACGCCGCTTCGACCAATGCGCCCACGGAGGCGGAAACGGCGTGGAAAGCCCTCAACAAGCTAAACCAACCGCCGGCACCTCCGGAGGATTGGCAGACCAACCAGCCTTCCAAGGAGACGGTCTCCGCTTTTTATCTCCCCAAATTGATGAAAATCGCCGATGCGGCGAGGGATTTTTATACGAAGTTCCCGAATGATACCAATGCCAGCAAGGCGGCCCAGTTGGAACTCTCCCGACTTACGATTGCCGAACAAAACTTTGGTGAAACCAACAACAGCGCCCGCATTGATGCATTGATTGCAAAGACTTCTTCCAACCCCAACGCCACAACCCAGGAGAAGCTCGCTTCCACCACCCGCGCCATTCAGAAGCTCATTGCCAAACTGCCGGATAGTCTGCCGGAGTTGGAGAAATCAGGTCGCGACTTGATTAAGCAGTATCCCAAGGAAACCATCGGATATCAGGTTCTCATGCTTGTCATGCAAAACAGCGAGGGTGATGCGGCTGCAAAACTTGCCAAGGAACTCAGCGGCGAGAATGTCCCCGAACAAATCCGGGAGCATGCCAAAATGTTGACTGCCCAATTGGATATGTTGAACAAGCCGCTGGATTTGAAATACACCGCTCTGGATGGTCGTGAGGTGGATATCTCCAAACTCAAGGGCAAGGTTGTTTTGGTGGACTTCTGGGCCACCTGGTGCGGACCTTGCATGGCTGAGCTTCCCAACGTCAAGGCTGCCTATGCTGAACTGCACGAAAAAGGATTTGAAATTCTGGGAATCAGTTTTGATCAGGACAAAGACAAGCTGACCAGCACACTAGCCTCCAAGGGAATGACCTGGGCTCAATATTTTGATGGAGAAGGCTGGGGGAACAAGTTTGGCAAGCAGTGGGGTATCCAGAGCATTCCCACGATGTGGCTGGTGAACAAGAAAGGTGTTTTGTGCGATGTCAATGGACGGGAAAATCTGAAGGAAAAGGTAGTCAAATTGCTGGCCGAAAGCATTTGAGATGGATTCCGGTTTACTGATTTGCACCCGGGGCTTTCGCCCCGGGTGTTTTTATGTTATAATCTGGGAAATTGACGAATTTAAATTGGTTTGAAAGCATTAATCACCACATCCTCCCAGCGTACGGAGAAGGTTTTCCTCGTGGGGGTGGAACTCAAGTCCAAGGCCTCCAACGAGACTCGTGAGTCACTGGACGAGCTCTCAGAGCTCGCCTCAACGGCGGGTGGGGAAGTGGTAGGGGAGGGTATCCAGAAGATGGAATCGCCCGTTGCAGGAACTTTTATTGGAAGCGGGAAGGCGGATGAATTTGCTCGTTTCTGCAAAGGTGCTGACGTGGATACGGTGATCTTCGATGATGAATTGAGTCCCGCACAAAGTCGCAATCTCGAGACTGTTTTTGACTGCAAAATACTGGATCGCACTTCTCTGATTCTGGATATTTTCGCCCAACGCGCCCGTACGCGAGAGGGCAAGTTGCAGATTGAACTGGCGCAACTGCAGCATCTGCTCCCCCGGTTGACGAGGTTCTGGGGCCATCTTTCGCGTCAAAAGGGCGGTATTGGTATGCGCGGTGACGGTGAAACCCAGCTGGAAACCGACCGCCGGCGGGTGCAGGATCGGATTGCCAAGATCGGTCGTGAACTGGATGTGGTGAGGCGGCAGCGTTCAACGCAGCGTCAGGGACGTCAGAGGAATCTATGGCCACTGGCCTCCATTGTGGGTTACACCAACGCGGGAAAATCCACGCTGATCAACACCCTGACCGGCGCCCAGGTGCTGGCCGAGGACAAATTGTTCGCCACGCTGGATCCCACGACTCGCCGGCTCAAATTGCCAACCAACCAGAATGTACTTCTGACGGATACGGTGGGTTTCATTCGTAAACTTCCGCATGGCCTGGTGGAAGCGTTTAAAGCCACATTGGAGGAAGTGGTGCAGGCGGATTTGCTGTTGCATGTGGTGGATGCGAGTCATCCCCAGGCCGAGGAACAAATTGCGGCGGTCAACGCTGTGCTTGATGAAATCGGGGCTTCGGGAAAACCCACTTTAATGGTGTTTAACAAGCTGGATAAAATCGCCGCCGAGGGACGCCAGTTCATGAGCAAATACACCAACTCGGTGGGAATATCCGCCCGCACCGGGGATGGAATTCCTGCATTGATGCAGGAATTGAACAATCAGGTGAGGCCCATCCGCGAATTCATGGAGCTTGCCGTCCCGCATGAAGATGCCGCAGTGATTGCGCGCTTGCATGCCGTGGGGCAGGTGATTGAGAGGAATTACAATGGTCCCAAGGCCTGGTTCAAGGTGCGTATTCCGCCACACTTGCATGATGAATTTGCGCCTTATGTGGTGCAGGAACTGCAGACCACGACGGAATGATTCGACCGCTCAACCGACTTTGATCTCGCGGTAATAATCCAGGGTTCGCTTGAGGCCTTCCTGCCAGTTGACGAAGCACTCGTAACCAAGATCGCGCCGGGCCTCGGTTATATCCGCCAAAGAGGCGTAAACATCCCCCACACGGCGAGACTCGAATCGAGGGCTCAGATTCTGACCTGTGAGCCGGTTTAATTCATTGATCAGTTGAAGAAGGGAAATGCTTTGTCCGCAGGCTATGTTATAGATCCGGCCGGGCGCAGCGGCGGCTTCCAGGGCTTTGAGATTTCCCTGGACCACGTTGTCAATGTAGGTGAAATCGCGTGACTGAAGTCCGTCTCCGTGAATGGTGGGAGGTTCTCCCCCGAGGATGCTGGTGCAGAATTTGGCAATGACACCTGAATAAGGGGAATCGAAACTCTGACGGGGTCCGAACACATTGAAATAACGCAAGGCGACGGCAGGCACGCCGTAGAGTCGATGAAACAACTGGCAGTAACGTTCCGCGGCATATTTTTGCAGTGCGTACGGAGACATGGGTGCGGGCGGCAGTTTTTCGTGCTTTGCGGGGGCATCGCTATCGCCATAGATGGAGGAGGAGGAGGCGAACACGAACCGGCGCAGCTTGGCCTCGCGGGCCAGCAGGAGGAGTTTTAAAGTGTTATCCAGATTCTGCTGGTTGGTTTTGAGAGGGTCTGCCACGGAAACGGGCACCGATGGCATGGCGGCCTGATGGAAAACAAAATCGCAACCAGCGATCAGTTTGCGCATGAGATTTTCATCGCCGACATCGCCTTCAACAAATTCAAGCAAGTCTCCCGGACTTTTCCAATCCAGGTTCTTCAACGCGCCCTTCGCGAGGTTATCGATCACAATGACGCGATCACCGCGTTTGCACAACGCCTGGGCGATGTGCGACCCTATGAATCCCGTTCCGCCAGTAACCAAAGCTCTCATCAAGCTATCAACGGAAGATCAGGCGTTAAACTGTAGCTCATAAAGACGACGGTATTTCCCATTCAGGGCGAGGAGTTCCTCATGACGTCCGGACTCCACAATCCGGCCTTTTTCCATGACGATGATGACATCGGCTTTTTGGATGGTATTGAGCCTGTGGGCGATGCAAATGGTGGTGCGACCTTGCATGAGAACCTCCATCGCGGTTTGGACGATGCGTTCAGCCTCGGTATCCAGTGCGTTGGTGGCTTCATCCAGAATAAGGATGGGGGCATTTTTCAGAATGGCGCGGGCGATGGCCAGACGCTGTTTTTGGCCGCCTGAAAGAAGGGTGCCGCGTTCACCGATCAGGGTGCGGTAACCTTCCTCTTTTTCCAGAATGAAATCGTGGGCATAGGCGCTCTTGGCGGCGTTGACGATTTCAACCTCACCGGCTCCGGGGCGGCCGAGTTCTATGTTGCGGCGGATGGATTCATCGAAAAGCAGTGTTTCCTGGGTGACCACGGCGATTTGGGAGCGGAGGTCGCCGGTGGTGACGTTGCGGATATCTTCGCCGCCTATTTTCACGCTGCCACTTTGGGGATCGTAGAAGCGAAGCAGCAGATTGGTCACGGTGGTTTTGCCGGAACCACTTTCACCGACAAAAGCGACCATTTGTCCCGCTTTGATATGGAGTGAAAAGTCCTGCAGCACCGGGGTGCCGTCGTAGTTGAAATCGATATGCTCGAAGTCAATATCCGCGTGGGCGGCTTTGAGTGGGAAAGGATTGGCGGGCTCGGGAAGCAGGTTGGGGGACTGGAGCAACTCGAACACCCTGCGGCTGGAAGAATCGGCCTGTTCCAACTGGCTTTTCAGGCGGGTGATGGATTTGATGGGTTTATACATGGAATAGAGAAACCCGACGTAGGTGATCATATCCCCGTAGACGATTTTCTCGTGCGAGATGAAAAGAATGTAATAGAACACTCCGCTGATGCCGAATGACGCAAGCATTTCAATCATGGGGCCCGGGAGTTCGGCTGCACGGACAATGCGCATGGAGTGACCGACGAAGTTGTTGCAGGCCCTTTCGAACTGATTGGAAACGGTGGCTTCCAGGTTGTAGGCTTTGATGATTCTATTTCCGGTGAACGCCTCGTGCATGATCTTGGACATGTCTGCATTCTGATCCTGTATTTGCCCGGCGGAATGGCGGACCTTCTTGTTGTAGAAGGAAATCGGTATGGCGCAGAGCGGAACCACGAAAAGGGCGATCAAAGTCCAGGTTGGATGCAAGGCAAATGCACACACCAGCAAAAATACCAGGCGGGGTGGATCCGTGATCACCGTGACCATGGAATTTCCAATGGCATTTTGGAGTGCACCGGTGTCCGACGTAATCCGCGAGATGATCTCCCCTGTGCTCAATTTGCTCAGGAAGGAAAGGGGCATGTTCAAGAGGTGATTGAAAATGCGAATGCGTGTTTCGGTGATGACCCTTACGGATACCCACTGCATTAAATAGATGTTGAGATAACTGGTGACGCCCCTCAGGAACATCACCAGCGGGATGGCCATGATCAATACGACGGCCTGAAGTTTTGAGCTATGGTCGTGGGTGGATGGAATTGAATCATGCAGCCATTGGGCTGCTGCGGGAAAATATTGAGCGATGCGGCTTTGTTGGCCCAAATATTTGTTCACCAAGTCCGGGGAATCGGCTGGCGCAAAAACAAACTGTAAGACCAAACCGATGGCTACCATCAGCAATGGTTCCGTGGCGGCCGACAGAAAACCAATGAGGATGCCGAGCAAGAAACGAAACCTGTACGGCATGCAAAGCTTCAGCAGCTTGAAAATAAATTTAAACATTCTTCCCTGAACATTGCCGCAGAAAGAATTCCTTCGCCAGAATTTATTGGAGCCCCTCCCGGTTGCCGGGAGGAGATCCAGACCATGCGAAAAACTGCGCCTGATGATTAACTGGCGCTGAGGCGTTTCACTGGAGCATCCAGCATCAGCTCGTGAGCTTCTCGGAGGATGGCTGGAATCTTGTCGGCAAAACGGTTTTTTTGAAGGATTCCCGAAAGTGACAGAGAACCGGCCTTGGCAGCGTTCTCTCCGGGGAACCAGTGTCCGCCGGCACCACCCAGAAGGTTGTAGCGCATTTTACCCCAATCCACCAAATCAAGGGACTTGGCGTAGGTCCACAAACGCAAAATCTCGGAGACATTGATCTGCCCTGGGATGTCATCGAAGTTGGGGATGGCTTCAAACCAACTGGCGCACCAATCGGCACCCAGCACGCGATTCATCTCATCCCGCAAACGGGCTTCGATAGGGGCGATGGTTGCAGGAATGTTGTCATAATATTCCAAGGCTTTGATGTGTTCATCGAAATCAGTAGGTTTGGCAGCTCCGCAGCTCAAGGTGTGCACCTCGGGACGGTTCAGGCAAAACAGATCATTGAAAATCATCGGCGAGAGCGGTTCGCAGAGCTTCACCAGTTTGGCGGGTGGGGCGTAGAGCTTTCCACCCTTGTCGTTGGGGCTGATGATGAAGACGCCCATGTCGCGCTTTGTGGCTTCCTCAACGCTGGACCAGTTCAATTCGTTGACGAAGTACCAGTGAAGATTGACATAATCAAATTCATCCGTGGCGATGGTTTCGTTGATCACATCGGTGGTGGCATGGGTGCTGAAACCGATGGAACGGACACGTCCCTCGCGCTGGAGTTTGCGGGCAACTTCCATGCAACCGTTCTTGCGAACAGACCAGTCGAGCAATTCGCGGGTATTGATGCCGTGAAAGGAAAATAAATCCACGTAATCCAGCTTGAGATAAGCCATGGATTTGTTGAAAGTTTCCAGGAATTCCTTTGGATCGGCGAATGGGGCCACCTTGGTCTGGATAATGATTTTCTCGCGTGGCAGCTTGGGTAGGACGTTACCCAACTGCATTTCCGAGGAACCATAGCCGCGGGCGGTTTCAATGTGGTTGATGCCGAGTTCAATCGAGCGATGAATGGTGGCTTCGAGGTTGGCCTGGTTGGCGGCGGGGATCTCATTGGGAGGTACGTCCTGCCACTTATATTGATAACGCATTCCCCCGCAGGAAATAACGGGAATGGAAAGTTCAGTCCGGCCAAAGCGTCGATATCTCATGGGCGAAGAATATGACATGGGAAGGGTTGGGAGGCAATTGGATGATGGAGAATTTTAAAACCTGGAAGGTTAAAATGCGATTAACAACATATCTGAATGAAAAGCAGGTTGACACTCCACTTTTCCACCGTTAACCTGACGTCGGACACTAAATATTGATAAGATACCGAGTTTAGCCATGTTACTCAGAATTTCGCTTATTATCGCTGTTGTTGCCGGCCTGGCGGCTGGCGCGCTCAATTTTGTCACCATTCAGGACAAGATCAATTCCACCCAGAAGCAGCGCGATGACTTCAAGAAAACCGCTGACACCGAGACGGCAGCGCACAAGAAGTCGGACAAGATGTATAAAGAGACGATGGCCACTTTGGTGACCACCAGCAACAAGCTCACTGAGACCACCGGTCAGTTGGAAGAAGCCAACAAGATCGCTGAACAGAAGACCAAGGAAGCCGTGACGTTGTCGGAGTCGCTCAAGAAGACGACGGAAGAACGCGACGGCGCCCAGAATGAACTTGCGGCATGGAAAGCCTTGGGTCTCCCGATCGAGAAGGTGACCACCACGCTCGCCCAGTTGTCCAAGGTTTCCCAGGAGCGCGATGCCATTGCCGAGGAAAATAAAATTCTGGATAAAGCCAAGAAGAAGCTCGAAGAACGCATCGACGCCATCCTGAACCCTGAGCATGAAGTCAAACTTCCGGAGGGTCTCATGGGCAAGGTTTTAGTGACCGATCCCCGTTATGATTTCGTGGTCTTGAACATAGGTGAAAATTCCGGCGTGAAAGAAATGGGTAAATTGATCGTGAATCGCAATGGCAAGTTGATCGCCAAGGTTCAGATAAAGTCTGTCAGCGCGGAACGCTCCATCGCCAACGTCATGCCCGGCTGGAAGCTTTCGGATGTTCTCGAAGGCGACGTGGTTCTTAACTAATTGATGGTTTGTTTATGAGAAAAATCAGCGGGAAAAAGTTGCTTTCGACTCCTTTTCTACTGATGTTTCTTGCTCTGATTTCGCTGGTTCTTGGGGTAACGGGTTGCGGTAGTCTGGACAAAGAGCCGGAGAATGTCTCCACTCGTCCTTGGAACTCCCCCGAGGGCTACGATCACGGCAATCTCCCCAGCAATCTCTTCCGTTAAGACTGTTTTGACCGTCTCCTGGGGTCAGCTCTCTTTTTCCATCAATCGCCTCTGTTGTCGCTTTGGGGCCGCCTTGGCAATTTGGTCGCGACCGCGGTCACGCCGGGAAACAGGCAATCCTGTCAGGTATGGTTTCAAATAGGCGGGAACGTCGCTTCGACCGCCCGACTGATAATCTTCCCACAATATTCCAGCCACTGAATCAGGCGTAAGATTGCGTTTTTTGACGAGGAACTCAAAAATCAATTCTCCCAGTTGGGCCAAAGCGATTCCGTGACGTCGTCCCGTGGTTTCGTGGATGAAGTCAGACAATGCCATGAACTGGTCGAAAGGCGAGGCACCGCCACTCCAGATGAATGGGGTGGTTTTCAGGAAGTTGCCACTGTTTCCAATCAAATCCCAATAGCGTGCGAAACGGCGCATGCGCTGAAGGGTTGGAAAATCCATCACTTTGGTGCTGAGGATTTCGTAAGGTGGATGTTCGGCATACACCATTTCCCACTCGCGATCGTGACGGATGATGGGTGTTCCGCGAAGTCGTTTGAGGATGCCCACCTGGATTTCCTGTGGGCCGAGCGCAACCAATTCATCGAAACCTTTTCCAAAACTCTCCGACGATTCTCCGGGCAACCCGGCGATCAAATCGGCGTGAATATGCACACCAGTGTGGTTGCGGAGGAAGTGGAAGTTGTCTTTTAACCGGACGTAATCCTGGCGACGACTAATCAATGCTGCGACTTCGGGGTTAAAGGTCTGGATGCCGACCTCAAATTGTAGTGATCCGGCGGGATAGCGCGCGATGACTTCGCGCAGCGCCTCGGGAAGCCGATCCGGTATCATTTCAAAATGCACAAAGAGTCCCGGCGTATAGTGATCCAGAAAAAATTGAAGCAACGTCCGGCTGGTGGTGAGATTCAGGTTGAACGTGCGATCCACAAATTTGAACTGGCGCAATCCGCGTCGAAGCAGTTCTTCAAGATTCGCGAGCAAAGCGGGCAGGGGAAACTGGCGGACGGGAACATCAAGGGAAGACAGGCAGAATTCGCACGTAAAGGGGCATCCACGGGAGGCCTCCACATAGACAACCCGATGGGCGATGTCGTCGGATGTATAGAGCTCATAGGGTATTTCAAGTTTCGCCAGATCGGGCAATTCCGAATGGATGATTTTTTCCGGCATTACCGTGGATTCCAGCAAGATGCGGCAAACCTCACCGAATTTTACATCTGCCTCGCCCGTGATGACGTGGTCGGCCAATTTCACGATCGGCTGGATCGCGGTTTCGAAGCTGACCTCGGGTCCGCCCAGAATGATGCGGGTATTGGGGCTGAGTCGTTTTAGAATGGAGACCAGTTCGGTGGATTGGGTGATGTTCCAGATGTAGATGCCAAGCCCGATGATTCTCGGGTGCTGGGCAAGAATGGATTCGGCAATCTCGATGGGACGCTGATTAATGTCGAACTCAAGCAGGGCGGTTCGTGGACGGAGATCGCCGAGATTGGCGAGCAGATATCGCAAACCAAACGCAGCGTGGATGTATTTGGCATTGAGCGTTGCCAGAACAATATCCGCCATACTGAATCACTCTAGAGCGCCCGGATCGATTGTGCAACGCAAAGAGATGCGCGAAGCGGCACTTATGCGAGAGCGGTTATACGGCGGATCAAAAATGGCTGGGCGAGCGATGGAGGAATTTGCCGTGGCTTTGGGATCCCACAAATTTTCCATCGCGCACGGCGATTTGTCCGCGAACGGTGACCACGGAGGGACGGCCTTCCACTGGCCATCCTTCGAAGGCGCTGTAATCGACAGCCATGAGTTGGTTTTTTGCGGAGAGAATGCCGCGATAATCGGGGTCGTAGACTACCAGATCGGCATCGCTGCCAAGCTGGATGGTGCCTTTGCGGGGGAAGAGATCGAAGGCCTTCGCGGCCTGGGTGCTGGCGACATTGACGAAAGTGTGAAGATCAATCAATCCGCGTTTAACGCCATAGGCATAAAGAAGTTTCACCCGCTCTTCAAGCGATGGGATGCCGTTGGGGATTTTGGTGAAGTCACCGAGGCCCATGGGTTTTTGGGTTTTGAAATCGAAAGGCGCGTGATCGGTGGCCACGGTATTGATCAGACCCGATGCGAGGGCGTCCCACAAAACCTTTTGATTGGATTTGTCCCGGAGGGGTGGGGACATGACGTATTTCGCGCCTTCGAATCCGGGGAGTTCAGCATAGGATTTATCGAGTAGCAGATATTGGATCAGAGTTTCCACCTGCACCTTGACACCCCGCGCACGGGCGGTGATCGCTTTTTCCAAGGCTTCACGGCAACTCAGATGGACGATGTAGGTGGAGGCTCCGGTGAGTTCTGCGAAGGTCATCAAGTGATGAACACCTTCGGCTTCCACCAGCGGAGGGCGGCTCTCGTGATGCTGGCCGGGATCGGTTTTGCCTTCGGCTAATAATTCGCGGCAACGCTCGGACACCAGAGTTTCGTTTTCGCAGTGTGCGGTGACGATGACGCCGAGTTCCCGGGCCAGTTTGAGCGTCCTGTAGAGCTCGGTATCATCGATTCCAAAGGCGCCTTTGTAGGCGAGGAAAATTTTGAATGAACTGATGCCGCGACGCACGATTTCGCGGAGTTGGGACTCGGTGGATTCATCAAAGCGCGTCACTCCCATGTGGAACGTGTAATCGCATGCGGACTTGCCTTCGGCCTGGGCCATCCAGGTCTCAAAACCGGCAAGGGTGTCATCTTTGCGGGCCGGGCAACACATCTCGATGAGGGTGGTGGTGCCTCCGGCCAAGGCGGCCCGGCTGCCGGTTTCATAGTTATCCTTGGAATAGGTGCCCATGAAGGGCAGGTAAATGTGGACGTGTGGATCGATGAATCCGGGGAAGACAAATTTTCCGGTGGCATCAATGATTTCGGTGCCTGGAGGCGCGGGCAGTTTGCTTCCGATGCGGGTGATGGTTTCGCCCTCGCAAAAAATGTCTGCCACATACCGCTCGGAAGTTGTTACGATTTCGCCATTCTTGATCAGCAGCGCCATAAAAAAGTTTTGGGAGTGGACTGGATTTGAACCAACCCAGTCTTTTTTAAGGGCTTTGGGTCATGAAATGAAAGAGAAATATTTGAGCCTCTCCCTGGGGATGAGATGGTTTATAGAAAACCCTTCTTAGGAGTTTGCTTGAAGGAACTCTTTATTCCTGCGAACAGAATTTACGGAATATCATCCAGTCTGCTGAGGAGTCGTATATTTGGATTTAAACTACTTGGATGCGCTGTTGGTGCTGGATGAATTGGACGAATCAGATGCTGTTTCGTTTTTTCCGGTAAGTTGCATCGTGATGAAGACGCCGGCCACCAGGAGGAGAGCTGCAACTACGATCAGCCAGAGCTTCAGATGATTTTGGGGTGCGGCTTTGGACAGATCGGCCAATACCGGAACCTGGGATTCTTTGCTGCAAGCAGGACACTTCTTGCTGGTACCGCTTAATTCATCCGGTACCTCAAGTGGTCGTTCGCAATAATCGCATGCAAATCGAATCATGCTCATCTATTGATTCTGTAGATTTCACCGGTTATTACCTGAAATTCTCCGATGATCCTTGTTTATACAGTAAGTTAATCACGAGCATTTATCCAGCTAAAAGATTCTTTCAACCCGGCTCTAAGACTACGATCCGCGGACTTCGTGGATCCGGCGTTGAAGATAGAGGATTCTGAGGACTCCAATCAGGATGACAATGGTTAACATGCTAATGATACGGTTGATATCCCAGGCGGACCAGAATGGGGGGGCTTGTTCCACCATGATATCCGCAGGGGAGCGTAGAAGGACGCGGAAGGACTTAGCCCTCCAACCTTCGCCTGCATGCCAGCTATTGCCGCGCTCAATCAGGCAGATGCCGGTGACCAGGACTTCGGAGCCGCTTTGAAGTTTGGTAAAGGATTTGTCGGGATTTCCAGGTCGCAGGTAGGCATGGAAGATAAATCCATTTTTTTCAAGGATCATGAACTGATCGCGTCCGCGTCCGGGGCGTTCGATCAGCCGGGCGTGAATCTGGATCAACTGGCAGTCATGTTTGCCGGTGAGGATTTCCTCGGGCTCGGTTTCTACGGCGACAGGTGTCGCGCCTGTTCCGAGCTTATGAAAGGAAGCATCTTTTAACATGGGGCTGTATTCGCCCTTGGAAGGGAATCCCAACACCTCGACTTTGTCGCCCACATCGAGTTGGGCGCGCAGCTTGGTTTGGCAATAGACACTTTCGTTGCCGTCCTGGATAAACAAGGCGTCGCCTGGCTCGGAGCAGGTGACAATACCGGTGAGTTTGACTCGATGCCCGAAATTTCCGCGAGGAGTGAATTGGAGGAGGCTGGTCATGGACTGGTTCGGAACATTGAAGGGGTTGGAAGCTGCGGGCTGAATGATGACAAGATCCTCAACGCGCGGCGCCATCAACCTGAACCCCAAGAGTTGCCGCTGAAGATTGAAAAGTGTGGAGCAAACACCGTGTACCTCGAGTTCGCCATCCACGAGATCCAGTTCATTGGTGACGGGGAGCTGGCTGGCGCAGACGCTGAAGCGTTCGCCGCCCATGACCATTTCGACGATGTATTGCTTCGTTTCGACATCGAAACTGGTCGAGCGCACGATGCCTTTGACAGAAACAAACTGGCTATCCTGCGCTCCGCTGAAAAGCTCATCGGCAGAGACGGCGACCGGTTTGGGTAAATCGGCAGTGCCAATAACCTTCACGGAACTGGGAATCACAATGGGTGCGTACTCACCCGGGCCTGTAAAGCCATTTACCTCGACCTGTTGACCCGGCGTCAGCGGGGGCAGGTTGGTGGCTACCAGATAGATGCCTGCCGTTTCATCTTGCAAAAAATGCGAGACCAGGGCGGCGTTGTAATAGGTGATGACCCCTTTTAACTTCAGCGGGATATGTTCAGACGCCTGCTTAGGAGTGAGGCTGCGTACTTCAGCGGCGGTGTGTAACTCAGCCGGAGCGTCGGCAGCCATGGTGGAGCAGGAAAAAGATAAAACAGAGCCAAGCGCAATCAGGCAGATGAGTCTGAGGACATTCATCGGGGTGAACTTCCCTATAATGACGGAACCTGATCGATGAACTAATTGAAAACGGTTCATAAGGTCTTTTGACGGCAAAACTAAAGTTTGTCTAGTACTAAGGGGGCGTTGTGAATAAGATATCTTTTACTACCTTCGCGGATGGGTGTCCATAAAAATATTACAAGTTGGTTTTAACCTCAGATAGGTTGAGATTTATAAGAAGAGGAGGTGCGCCAAGACACGCGTTCTGGTTTGAGAATATTTTTGCACCGCCAACTTCTCATTCATATTCCGAACACAGAAAACCTTTCTGCTTAGTTCGAGATGGACGTCGTTGGATGGATTGATGAGTTGATCGCCAGCGGAATTTGAAGGAGTCTAATCGGAATGAATCGTCAGCTCAGCCCTTCGTGGACCCTAGCCGTTCTGACCGGTCTTAATTTGTTCAACTACATGGATCGCGCGGTGCTCAATGCTGTGCGCACACCACTGGCAGATGAATTGCATCTGAACTATAACCAGTCGGGGCTGATAGCCACGGCTTTCATGCTGGGATATTTCATTACCTCGCCGATCTTTGGTTATTTGGGGGATCGGTTCTCGCGGAAATGGCTGATTGCGGCCGGGATTTTTATATGGAGTTTGGGAACGTTGCTGACTGGAATGGCATCGACCTTCATGATTCTACTGGCATTCCGGGTGATGGTGGGTGTGGGGGAGGCGAGTTATGCCACCATCAGTCCGGGATTGATCTCGGACACGTTCGATACCAAGAAGCGAAACAACGCGCTGACTATTTTCTTTTTGGCAATTCCGGTTGGGTATGCGCTGGGATATATTTTCGGAGGTCGCATGGCCGGTGCGCACGGGTGGCGCAGCGCCTTTATTTGGGCCGGAGCGCCGGGATTGGGTTTGGCGTTGATTCTTTTGCCCTTTAAAGAAGCCGTAAGGGGTTCCAAGGATCCCGATGGTGCGGATAATCCGCATTCCATTCCGAAACTGGCCGATGTGATCAAGCTCTTCAGCAACCCGGCTTACCAGCTCGTGGTCTGGGGTTACGTGGCCTATACATTTGCCTTGGGGGCATTCAGTTTCTGGGGGCCGAACTTTCTGGAAAAAATACACGGGATGAGCAATGAATCCGCCACGGATTATTTCGGTAAGATGATTGTGTTTACCGGGCTGGCGGGCACGGTCGCCGGTGGTTTTTCGGCGACGGCCTGGAAGAAAAGGAATCGCGCCGCTTACGAATGGGTGTTGACCCTTTCGATTCTTGGTGCGGCTCCGGCAGCGGCCTATGCCTTGTGGACACCGAGCCGGGTTCAGGCGATGTGGTTTCTCGGATTGGCGGTTTTTCTCCTGTTCCTATCTAATGGCCCGGTGAACACGCTGATTTTGGAAACCGTTTCGGTGAACCTGCGTTCCAGCGCGATGGCATTGTCGATTTTCATGATTCACATGTTCGGCGACCTTTGGTCCCAGCAGATTGTGGGCATGGTCGCCGATCGATGGAATGATTTGCGAATGGCGGTGATGATCCTGCCGGTCGCGCTGGTGGTGGGGGGCTTGTTCTGGCTGGCCCTTACGATCAGGACGCTTCGTAAGCCAGAACCAGCCGTTTGAGAGCGCTTATTTGTGGATGATCACATCTGACTTGGCGAAACGGACTTTTGCCAGCGATGCGTATTTATCCGTGCTGGCGCGGTAACCCAGGGCGCAGCAAACCACTGATTTGAGCCCGAGTTTTTCCAAGCCGAGCAACTCATCGTATTTGGAGGAGTCGAATCCCTCCATGGGGCAGGCGTCAATTCCGAGAACGGCTGCTGAAGTCATCAGGTTGCCCAGGGCAATGTAGACTTGGCGGGTGGCCCATTCATGAACTCGCTGGCTGAGGGGGCCTTGCACGAGGGAGCCGACCATCATTCCGCGATAACCGGCGAGTTGATCCAAAGTGCCGCCCCGGATTTCGATGGTGCGCTTCAGGAAGGCATCGATCTCTGTTTCGCCCATCGTGGTCTTGACGCATAGCACCACATAGTGGGAGCACTCCACGGGTTGTTTTTGTCCCCATGTGTGGGGCACCAGTGATTCCCTTAGGGGCTGGTCCTGCACAATCACGAATTTCCAGGGTTGCAAACCGAAGGAGGAAGGCGTCAGAACCAGGGTGTCTTCCAGAGCGGTCCATTCGTTGGCTGGAATCTTGCGAGCGGAATCAAATTGCTTGGTGGCATAACGCCAGTGAAGGGAATCAATGAGTTGATTGGGCTGAATTGTGTTCATTTTTAAATTATGGTTTGTATTAGAGACGTGGAATGCTAAACGCATTTCGTTGTTTGCGCGAATCGAAAATAAATTTTCCGGGATTAAGAAAAAGAAGGTGATCGGGCGGGATCAGGGATCGACTTTGAATCCCTGGATGCGCAGTCGCTGTAATTTGTAGAGCAGGGCGCGTCGGCTGATTCCGAGTGCCCGGGCGGTTTCGGAGCGGTTGAACTCGTTTTTCTGCAGGGTATCCAGGAGTGCGGTTCGCTCGACTTCATCGAGGCGGACAAGGTCTGATCCTGGTTTTTCGATCGTGGCAGCTTGGGCGGCGTCGGAACGAACCCTGGCGGGAAGATGCTCGGGTAGAATCAACTCACCACCCGAGAGCAATACAGCGCGCTCCATGGCATTGCGCAATTCGCGGACATTTCCCGGCCAGCTGTAATTTTCCAGCAGTTCGCCCACCGTTCCGGCCAGTCGGGCTCGACCCTTGGTCAAGTCATGGATGATCAATTTGGCAAGCGGCAATATATCCTCCCGGCGCTCCCGAAGAGGGGGCATGTTTAATTCCACCACATTGAGCCGGTAATAAAGGTCCTCGCGGAAACGCCCCTGCTTCACCTCCAGTTCCAGATTGCGATTGGTGGCGGCGATGATGCGGGCGTTGGCTTGGATTTCGGTGTTGGAACCGATGCGTTGGAATCCGCCGTTTTGAGTGATCCGGAGCAGCTTGGCTTGAAGTTGGGGCGACATTTCCCCGATTTCATCCAGGAAGATGGTTCCTCCGCTGGCACTTTCGAACCGGCCGATGCGCTGAGCCGTGGCTCCGGTGAAGGAGCCTTTTTCGTGTCCGAATAACTCGCTTTCCAGCAGCGTCTCCGGAATGGCGGCGCAATTCACTTTCACGAGGGGGCCCTCGGAGCGCGGACTCCACGCATGGAGGACCTCGGCGACTACTTCCTTGCCCACGCCACTTTCGCCGGTGATGAGCACGCGGCTTTCAGAAGGCGCGATGAGTGAGACGTCGCGAAAAATGGCCTGGGTGAGCGGGCTGAGTGCGATGACGCCGCCGGGGAGTTGGCGGTTTTCGTTGAAGAGAACGGCGCGTTCGATGGATTGTCCCGTGGCTTTCCGCACCGCCGCAAGCAACTGATCCAGATCAATGGGTTTGGCGAGGTAATCCACCGCACCATCGCGTATGGCGGCGACGGCGTCACGAACGTCGGTGAAGGCGGTGACCAGCAGGATGGGAAGATTGGCGTGTTCCTCGCGGGCGAGGCGCAAGGTCTCCAGTCCGGTCAAGCCCGGCATGCGGACATCCGAGACCATCATGTCGATTTCATGCGCTCGAAGGGCCTTGAGCGCTTTTTCACCTGAATCCACAACGACCGTGTTGAATCCCTGCCCGGAGAGGAACGAATTCAGAAGACTTCGTTGGGCGGGATCATCATCCACGATCAGGATTCGCGGATTGCTGTTTTTGGATGTTTCGCCTGTCATGACACTTTCTTCCTACGAGGATAACTTGATGTGAGTGACCCGGAAACACGCCCCGGAGGGGGACACGGGCAGGCATTTGATTTCCCATCCATGAGCCATGACGATTTGCTGCACTACAGCGAGCCCCAGTCCGGTTCCTTCCTGGTGGGTTGTGAAATAAGGCTTGAAGATCTGCTCCCGGTTTTCGACGGCCACACCCGGTCCGTTATCTGTGATTTCCAGAAAACATTCCGACCCATGATCAATCCCGGCGCGGAGTTTGATTTCACCGCCTGCAGGAACGGCCTGAATCGCATTCAGCACCAGGTTGAAAAGCGCCTGCCGCAATAGTTGTTCATCCGCCTGGATGGTAATGTCTTCGGCCTCATTCAGGAGTTTCACCTTTTTTTCGTCCACATCATAATTGAGGGCGCGGGAGACATCCGTCAGGAGCGATTGGAGTCGAAGGGGGGCCCGGCGAACTTCTCGCGGGCGGGAGTAATTAATGAACTCGTTCAACTGCGCAGCCACGCGGTCGGTTTCCTCTATGATTTCGCGGGATTTGATCCGGATTTCGGGCGAGGCATCCTCCTGTTTGAAAATCATTTGGGCCAATCCTCGAACGATGTTCAGCGGATTCCGCGTTTCGTGAGCCAGGCCGGCTGCGGCGAGGTTCATGTCCTTGAGGTGGGAATTTAACTCGCTTGCACGAACGAGGCGGATTTGTAATTCGGAATTTTGGGCAAGATTTCTCCACGCGATAGCGCTTCCCACCGCCGCTGCAGTACCGAGGAAAACGATCAGGAGGCGCAGCCAAAAATCATGTCTGGATACGAATTCAGGGATATGTGCCGGCATCACCATGACGAAGCCGTGGGGGCTTTTGTACTTGATCAACTGTTTGATTTCCTCCTCGCTGTAGCGGGGACGGAATCGAAACCTGCGGTCTCTATCCGGAGAATTGGTGGAATCCGGCGGGCGCGGTCCATCTGGCGAAAAACCGGACTCTGGACGTGGAGCGGGTGCTGAATTCGTTCCTTGCGGATTGTCTCCTTCCGGTGGTCTGCGACCGGGGCGGTTGGTGGCATACTCTTCCGCGGACATGATGATGTTCGTGCCGAGATCCACCATGTTCATAACCGTCATGGTGTGAGTTGTTTCATCCCAGCTTCCACCCGGAGGGATATCACCCTTGGGAAGATCGATGGGATCACCCGCGGAGGCCACTTCGTCGCCTTGTTGATTGAGCAGTTTGATGGAGGAAACCTCATCCTGTTTGACGAGTTCCTTGAGCACGGTTTCGATCCGTTCGCGGGAAACAAAAAATCGCTGGGACCGCATGATCAACGCCAGGGTGTTTGAGATATCCACAGCGCGGCGATGGAAACCTTCGCGGGCCACCCGTCTCATTTGTCGGTGCTCCTGAATCTGCCAACCCACAAGCAACAGCCAGAAGACTGCCAGGATCGAGTAGACCAACCAGTTGCGTCGGGTCAGCAGGTTCATGATATTTTTTTCGCGCGTTTTTGGATACAGCCATCGATGGATGAGTGACTAAAGTTCTGTCTCTTAAATCGTTTTGGTTTCAGGTGGTGTACTGCGTCATTTCGAATGGTTGGAACATCAATGTTTTGATCCGGGCGAGGAGGCCTTGTTGATGTCGTTGGTTTTGGACGGCAAACGGTCCAGAAATTGATCCAGTTCAGCATCCTTGAACGCTTCACGCGAGAGGTCTCCCTTGGGACGCATTCCCTCGGTGAGCATGGCGGCCCTGCCGGGAGTGTTTACGACATGGGGTGTCAGGAAGATGAGGAGTTCCTTCTTGGTGTTCGACTTTTGCTTGTGCTTGAACAGGTTTCCCAGATAGGGGATATCACCCAGAAGAGGAACTTTGCTGATAATGTCCGTTTTGTCGGATTCGATCAAACCGCCGATAATGACGGTCTGGCCATCCGGGGTGACCACCACGGTATTCGCTGAACGCAGATCGATCACCGGAGCGTAGTAATTACTGGAGATTTGAACGGTTTGACTGGAAAGGCTGGAAATCTGAGGCGCAACAATCATCTCGACCAGGCCGTCTGGTGAGATGAACGGTGTGACTTGAAGAATGATACCCACATTTTGATATCCAATGGTGTTTACAGGACCCGAAGTGGTCGAGGGATAGGAAACTCCCGTGACCAAAGGAACAGACTGACCGATGGTGATGGTGGCTGGCTGGTTATTGCGGACCAGGATGGATGGGCGGGACAGGATTTCTGCTTTTTGAGCCGAGGCGATGGCTCTGAGAGTGGCGGAGAAATCGCTTCCTGTGACTGAATAAAGTCCTGCCCCTGGAGGGGTGTTTACCTGTCCGACGGTTTGGCCGCCGCTCAGCACATTGCTGATTCCGAAGAAATTTCCAGCGTTCAGATTATTAATTCCAGTGGAGGGGTTATAATTGTGGTTGTAACTGCCTTCCAAACCGAGATCGAGGGCGTTGTCATGTTGAACTTCCAGGAATACCACCTTGATCAAAACCTGGGGTTTGGGACGATCCAGACCGTTGACGACTTTTTGAATATTGGTGAAAGTTTCGTCATCGGAGAGCACCACCAGGCTGTGGGTTTCGGGATCAATGCTGATGGTGGCTTCTCCGGGGAGGGTGTTGTTCGGGTAATCGCGTGTCGCGAGATTTCCACTGGATGAGCTGGAGGAAGAGCGGCTGCTGGAGCCACCAC
>Ga0214192_1000579_pt1 | contig 22365 bp, 18 predicted proteins | sample TroBogEpilimnion_44_FD_153030 | JGI IMG/M metagenome (GOLD analysis project Ga0214192, IMG submission 153030) | Freshwater microbial communities from Trout Bog Lake, WI - 29JUL2008 epilimnion | ecosystem: Environmental > Aquatic > Freshwater > Lake > Epilimnion/Euphotic zone | place: Trout Bog... | reverse complement strand
ATCTTTCCGGTAAACGACCACCAGATTCTGGTATTCGCTCGCTTTGAACAACTGGTCGCTGGCGGAGAGCGGAATGCTCATATCGCCGTTCGTCAGCATCCCCTGCGGCTTGTTCGAGTTGGCCCCCTGCAGGAAGGAACCGACCTGATCGAGCCCCACGTTGTACTGCGAAAGCGGCTGCGGATTGAGCTCCACGCGAACGGCCGGCAATGAGCTTCCGCCCACCGACACCTGCCCCACGCCCTTTACCTGCGCCAGTTTCTGCGCAAATACCGAAGACGCCAGATCGTACAATGTCGTCCGCGGCACCACGTCGGACTCCATCGAAAGAATCAGAATCGACGTATCGGACGGGTTCGACTTCCTGTACTGCGGATTGCGCGGCAGGTTGGCGGGCAAAAAGCCGCGCGCCGCATTGATCGCCGCCTGCACGTCGCGAGCCGCGGCATTGATATCGCGGCTCAGGTCGAACTGCATCGTGATATAGGCGCTCCCGAGGCTGCTGTACGACGTCATCTCGGTCACGCCCGCGATACGCGTAAACTGCTTTTCGAGCGGCGTGGCCACCGAGGCCGCCATCACCTGCGGACTGGCGCCCGGCATATTGGTGAATACGCTGATGGTCGGAAAATCCACCTGCGGCAGCGACGACACCGGCAGCTGAAAGTACGCGATGCCGCCCGCCAGCGTAATCGCGATCGTCAGCAGCGTGGTCGCCACCGGTCGTTTGATAAAGGGCGCCGAAATACTCATATCAGCTCCGGAACCTGCCCGGCGGATTGTCCGCCGTCATCCAAATCGCTTCCGCCTTCGCTTCCGTCTTCGCTACCTTCTTCCGCCGCTTTGCCGCGCGCCATCCACCGGGCAATGCGGTCGAACCAGAGGTAAATCACCGGCGTCGTAAACAGCGTCAGCACCTGACTCACGCACAGCCCGCCGATAATACTGATGCCGAGCGGCTGGCGCAGCTCCGAGCCCACGCCCGTGCCCGTCGCCAGCGGCACGGCGCCGAACAGCGCCGCCATCGTCGTCATCATGATCGGGCGGAAGCGCAGCAGGCACGCCTGATAAATCGCCTCCTGCGGACTCTTCCCCTCTTTGCGCTCGGCTTCCAGCGCGAAATCGATCATCATGATGGCGTTCTTCTTCACGATCCCGATCAGCAGGATGATGCCGATCAGCGCAATGATGTCGAGGTCCTTGTGGAACAGGTACAGTGCGGCAATCGCGCCCACACCCGCCGACGGCAGCGTGGAAAGAATCGTCACCGGGTGGATGTAGCTCTCGTAGAGCACGCCCAGCACAATGTACACCGTCACCAGCGCCGCAAGAATCAGATAAACCTCGTTGGCCAGCGAGCTTTCAAACGCGCGCGCCGTTCCCTGGAAGGCCGGCTCAATGCTCCCCGGCATGCCGATTTCCTTATACGCGGCCCGGATGTGCTGCACCGCGTTGCCGAGGGAGGCACCCGGCGCCAGGTTGAACGACAGCGTCACCACCGGGAACTGCCCCTGGTGATTGATCGTCAGCGGAACCTGGACGGGCGTAATGTGGGTGAACGAACTGAGCGGTGCCTGGGCGATCGCCGCCGCTCCGGTCAGCGCCGTGTTCGTGCCGGCCAGCGCAATTGTGGAAGCCAGGTTCTGCGACGCCGAGCCGATCTGGACCCGAAGATTCCCCAGCGTTTCGGCGCTCTTCTGCCACTCCGGCGCAGCTTCCAGCACCACGTGATACTGGTTCGACTGCGTGAAAATCGTCGACACCTGACGCTGCCCGAACGAATCGTACAGCACGTCGTCGATGTTCTGCGGCGTGATGCCGAACCGGCCCGCCGTATCGCGGTCGATCTGCACCCGGTAGCCGAGCCCGCCGTTCTGCTGATCGCTCGCCACATCCCGCAGTTCGGGAATCTGTTTCATGCGCTGCACAAGCCGCGGCACCCAGGTATCGAGCGTCGCTTTGTCCGGCGCATCGAGCGAATACTGATACTGCGTGCGGCTGATGCGGTCCTCCACCGTGAGATCCTGCACCGGCTGCATGAAAAGTTCAATTCCCGAGACGCCGCTCACGCGCGTCTGCAAACGCCGGATGATGTCTCCGGCCGAGATGTGACGCTCCTCGAGCGGCTTCAGCGTGATCTGAATTCGCCCGCTGTTCAGCGTCGTGTTCACGCCGTCCACGCCGATGAAAGAGGTCAGATTCTCCACGGCCGGGTCTTCCAGAATGGCCTTGACCAGTTCCTGCTGACGCCGGCCCATGGCCTCGAACGAGACCGTCTCCGGCGCGGCCGTGATGCCGATAATGATGCCCGTATCCTGAACCGGGAAAAATCCCTTGGGCACGATGACGTACAGGTAAATGGTTGCGCCCAGCGTCGCCACCGCGACCATCAGCGTGGCGAACTGGTGGCGCAGCACCATCCGCACCGCCGCCCCGTAAGCCTCGATCGTCTTGACGAAGCACCACTCCGACCACCGGAAGAACCAGCCCTGCTCCGATTCCGGCGTGTGCTTCAGGATGCGCGCCGACATCATGGGCGTCAGCGTCAGCGAAACAAACGCCGAGAACATAATGGCGACCGCCAGCGTGATCGCGAATTCGCGGAACAGACGGCCCACAATATCCGCCATGAACAGCAGCGGAATCAGCACCGCGATCAGAGACACGGTCAGCGACACGACGGTGAACCCGATTTCTTCCGAGCCCTTCAGCGCCGCTTCCATCGGCGAGAAACCCATTTCGAGATAGCGGGCGATATTCTCGATCACCACGATCGCGTCGTCCACCACGAAACCGGTCGAGATCGCCAGCGCCATCAGCGAGAGGTTGTCGATGCTGAAATCCAGCAGATACATCACCGCGAATGTGCCGATCAGCGACAGCGGCACCGCGATGCCCGGAATAATGGTCGCCGACACACTGCGCAGGAAAACAAAGATGACCGCGACGACCAGCACGATCGTCAGGATCAACTCGAATTCAATGTCGTCCACCGACGCGCGAATCGTCGTCGTGCGGTCCGTAATCACCTGAATTTTGACCGATTCCGGCATCGACGCCTGAATCTGCGGCAGCAGCGCCTTAATCGTATCGACGACCGCAATGATCGAACTGCCCGGCTGGCGCTGAATATTCAGCACAATCGCCGGATTCGTATTGATCCACGCCGCCTGGTTCTTGTTCTCCACGCCGTCGATCACGTTCGCTACGTCGCGAATACGCACCGGCGCCCCGTTCCGATAAGCGAGCACGATCGGCCCGTACTGCGCGCCCGACTCGATCTGATCGTTATCGTTGATGGTCCAGGAGCTTTCCTTGCCGTCGAAATTGCCTTTGGCCTGATTGGCATTGGCGCTTCCCAGCGCGGTGCGCAGCGTTTCCATGCTGAGCCCGTAAGCGGCCAGCGCCGCCGGGTTCGCCTGTACACGGACGGCCGGCCTCTGCCCGCCGCTGATCGACACCAGACCTACGCCTTTGAGCTGCGAAATACGCTGCGCCATGCGCGTTTCCGCCAGATCCTCGATCTTACTCAGCGGCATGACCGATGAACTGATCGCCACCGTCAAAATCGGCGCGTCGGCCGGGTTGGTCTTACTGTAGATCGGCGGGACCGGAAGGTTGTTGGGCAGGAAGCTGCCCGCGGCGTTGATGGACGCCTGCACTTCCTGCTCGGCAATATCGATATTCAGATCGAGCGAGAACTGCAGCGTGATGAGCGAACTGCCATAAGAACTGATCGACGTCATCTGCGTCAGCCCCGGCACCTGCCCGAACTGCTTTTCGAGCGGAGCCGTCACCGACGAAGTCATCACTGCCGGACTGGCGCCCGGATAAAACGTCTGCACCTGAATGGTGGGGTAATCCACCTGCGGCAGCGCCGATACGGGAAGCTGCCGGAACGCAACCCAGCCCACCAGCACCACCCCCGCCATCATGAGGGAGGTCGCAACCGGCCTCAGGATGAATATGCGGGAAGGACTCACTGCGTCTTGCCCCCGCCTTTACGGTGACCGCCGGCCCGGCCTTCGCCCTTGGCCTCGCCGCCTGCCTGTTTCCCCGCCGCACCCTCTCCGCCTGACGAAGCTCCGCCCGACGAAGCTCCGCCCGACGAAGCAGCGCCCCCCGAACCAGCCCCACCCGCGCCCTTCTGCTCGGCCGCGCCGCCTTCGGTGCCACCCGATTTCGCGTTCTTGCCGCCCTTGCCGCTGCGCTTGCCGCCGCCCTTCGCAAGATCGGCGTTAATCTGCTCCAACTCACCCGGCTTGCGGACACGAACGGTCAGCCCGTCGGAAAGGCGGTCAGTTCCGTCAACGACCACCTGATCGCCATCCTGAATTCCGCTCGCGATGTCGGCCGTCTCTTCACTCTGCTGCCGGATTTGGACGGGCCGGATGTGCACCTTCGAATCCGCATCCACCACATACACGAACGTTCCCTGCTGGCCTGTCTGGACGGCAACGGCGGGAACCACCAACTGATCGGTCAGCGTGTTCGCCAGCAGCCGGATATTGACGAACTGGTTGGGGAAGAGCTTGTCGTCCTTGTTGTCGAACACAGCCTTCAGCTTCGACGTACCGGTGGTGCTGTCAATCTGGTTGTCCAGCGTCTGCACCACACCAGAGGCAATCTTGCGGGAATTGTCCCGGCTGAATGCCTCCACCGGCAGCTTCATTCCGGAACGGATCTTCTCCACCACCTGCGGCAGACTGTCTTCCGGAATGGTGAACAGCACGGAAATCGGATCCAGCTGCGTGATCAGCACCATGCCGTTCGCGTCATTGGCATGCACAATGTTGCCCGGATCCACCAGGCGAAGACCCACGCGTCCGCTGATAGGCGCCACCACCTTCGAATACGTGAGCTGCAGCTTCGCGCTGTCCACATTCGCCGTATCCTGCTTAATACTTCCCTGATACTGAGCCACCAGCGCCGTCTGCGTATCGAGCTGCTGCTTCGGAATCGCGTCCTGCGCCATCAGGTTCCTGTACCGTTCCAGATCGAGCCGGGCGTTATCCAGCAAGGCCTGATCGCGCGCCAGCGTTCCTTCCGCCAGCGCCAGCTGCACCTGATACGGCCGCGGATCGATTTCGATCAGCACCTGATCCTTCTGAACGAAATCGCCTTCCTTGAAATTCACGCTCATGAGCTGGCCGTCTACCCGGGACTTCACCAGCACCGAATAGAACGCCGTCACATTGCCCAGTCCGTTCAAATACACCGGCACCGAGGCCCGCTTCGCCTCCGCCACCACCACCGGTTGCGGACCGAACGCCGTCCGCGAAGTCGCGCTCTTGGCCGTCTTCTGCGCGCCGGTCGACTGCGGTTTGCCCGCGTTATAGACGGCGTAGCCGCCCACGCCGAGAACAATGATCAGGAAAATGGCCCAGATAAATCCGCGTTTCTTTGGCTTGCCGCCGCCGGTGGGCTGTCCGTGACCCGTATGCGGGTGTTCCGGCAGAGTTTTGGCTTCTGTGGGTGGGATATTAGTCGTCATTCAAACCGCGTTCGCAGGGAGCTGTTTTGGCTTGTCCAACTTATAGAGACTGCTGGACGGTCCGAGAAGTAACCGGTCCCCTCCCGTCCAAAGCAAAAAGATCAAATTTCCTTACGCTTGCCAGGACGGCGTGGAATCCGGCAGAAACAGGTAGCTCAACGATTATACTTCGGCAATCCACTGAATTGTCAGCCGAAATCGCCTTCCCGCCCCGCCGTTTCCGGTAACGGATCCGCGCCACTCCTCGACACTTGTCAGATTCCATGGCCACGCGACGGATGCAAAACGCAAAAATGCGGATTGCCCCGGCGTGGAGCAATCCGCATCTCTTTACCGTACTTGAATTTAGCGACTCAGACGTGAATCGTGGTCCGCGGCAATTCACGCGGAGCCGAAACCTGCGCGGAAGCAATCGCTCGCAGGTCCGACCGTTCGTCGATGCGATTCTCCACCAGATCCACCCCTTCGGCCGTAATCCGGTACTTGGTATCGTCCCCGGACTTTACCAGGCCCTTTTCATTCAGGTACCACAGCCCGAATCCCAGCTCTTCGCGGGTAAAGCCGGAGAGGCATTCCAGATCCAGCATCGTCAGGCCCGGCGTTTCCGGGTCCGTCGCCCGCTTCCGGTACAGCAGGCAAAGCACTGCCAGCCGCCGGTTCTGTTCGCCCTTCAGGCCGGCAAAGAAGTCACGCGAGCTCAGCTCGAACCGAACCAGCCCCTGGCTGCTGTTCCGCTGCTGGTCATAGCGTTCCCGCTGCTTGGGGTCGCTCAGAATCCGGTGCGCTTCGGCGATCCGCAGGAAGATTTCGGCATCCCCGGTCTTGTCGTTATCCGGATGGTAGCGGCGAGCCAGGGTGCGATAGACGCGCTCGATGGTCTCAAAGTCGGCCTGAGGACCGAGGCGGAGAATTTCGTAATGGTCCGGCCCCAGCCGGTCCACGCTGCTGGTCGAGGTACGGGAAACGAACTTGAGCCCCACCACATAGGCCGTCCGGCGCCAGGAACAGTGCATGACCCGCGCCAGCGCCGCCACTTCGAACTCGCCGGCCCGGATAATCACATGCGTCGAAAGCGGCAGCGCCATGGGTGTTTCGATGCCGACGCCGGTTTCGGAAAGATCGAGCGCCTTATAAACCTCCTGGCGCTTCTCCCCGCTTTCATCTCTCCAGGTCACTTCGATCGCGCAGTCGGCGGGCTTGCGCAACTGCGCTCGCTTGTCGAGGGCCCCCGCCGCGGGTATCGGAAACTCTTGCGTGTGGCTACGAGTGAACATGTGGTCTTCCCACCCCGATGATCTCTTCCGTGAGCCCCCCGCATCAACGCCCGAAGTACCGAATCCGATAACAGGGGGACTACGCGGCACCTGGCCTGCGGTTAACAGCGCCATTAACAAAACCGCTGCCGCCGGCAACCGGAACAGACGCAGGCAGTGTGGGAAAATCAGTACTTGAAACGCCTTCTCGCCGCGCCGCTCCTGTTCCTCGCAGCCTGTGGAACCGGTTCCCAGCCCAAACCGGAAGCCGCCGCAGTGCAAAACCTCCCGGCGGCCCATGTGGATCCCGCCACCGCCGGCTCCATCACCGGCCGCATCACCTTCGCCGGCACACCGCCCGTGATGCCTGTCATCGACTTCTCCTCCAACCCCCAGTGCGAGCGCGCCCATAAGACTCCGTGGAAGGCCGAAACGGTGGTCGTCAACCCGAACGGTACGCTCAGCAACGTCTTCGTCTGGATTAAGGACGGCCTTCCGCCAGCCCGCTGGGACGCCCCGTCCGAACCCGCTCATCTCGATCAAAACGGCTGCATCTACGAACCGCACGTACTCGGCATCATGGAAGGCCAGCCCCTCGAAATCCTCAACAGCGACCCGGTCAACCACAACGTCCACGCCGAAAGTAAGGTCAACGCCGCCTGGAACGAATCCCAGCCGCCCCGCGCCGAACACAAGTTCAAGCGCTTCGATTCCGCCGAGGTTCTCTTTCCCGTCACCTGCAGCGTGCACCCGTGGATGAAAAGTTACATCGGCGTTTCACCGCACCCTTTCTTCGCCGTCACCGGCGCGGAGGGAACGTTTACCCTGAAAGGTGTGCCCCCCGGAACCTACACCGTGGAAGCGGTGCATGAAAAGTACGGCCGCAAAGAGGGCAAGCTGACCCTCGAAGCCGGCGGCAAGGCCACAATCGATTTCGCGTATGGAAGCTAACAACCCTTATCGCCGCGGCTTGCACCGCTGGTCCATCCTGCTCGCCTGCTGCACCCTGCTGCTGGTTGTGGCCGGCGGCCTCGTGACCAGCCGCGATGCCGGTCTTTCCGTGCCGGACTGGCCACTTTCCTACGGCAAACTCATGCCTCCCATGGAAGGCGGCATTCTCTACGAGCACGGCCACCGCATGGTCGCCACCACCGTCGGCCTGTTCACCATCGTCTCGATGATCTGGATCCTGCGCACCGAACGCCGCCGCTGGCTGCGCTGGCTGGGCGTCGCCGCTCTGGTTGCGGTCATCGCGCAGGGCGTACTCGGCGGCATGACGGTACTCTTCCTGCTGCCCTGGTGGATCTCCACCTCCCACGCCTGCCTCGCCCAGCTCTTCTTCTCCACCACCGTGGCCATCGCCCTCTTCACTTCGGACTGGTGGCTGGCCGGGCCCGAAACCATCCACGAAGACGAGCGCCATCCGATTCGCGGCCTTTCGCTGCTGGCACCGGTCTCTGTTCTCGGCCAGCTGGCGCTCGGCGCGGCGGCCCGCCACAAGGCCATCGGCACCATCTTCCACATCTCCTTCTCGCCAGTCGTTACGGGCGTGATACTTTGGGTTTCACTGCGAATTTTGCTCCATTACCCGCGCCATCGTGAACTCCGTCGGGGTGCCGTCACCCTGCTCGGCATCACGTTCTGCCAGGTATTTCTGGGCATCGCCGCCTACATGACCCGCATTGCCTACGCCGACGCTGTCCAGCCCATGCCGCTGATGGTCACCTTCACCGTGATCCACGTCGCCGTCGGCGCGCTCACCATGGCGGCCAGCGTCGCCCTCGCCATCCTCGTCCGCCGGAATGTTCCCGCCACTTCCTCCGGCTTTGCCGGCGCGCGCGCCGTGGCCGCGGGTTAAACATCGTTCGGGAATCGTCATGCGCCACTACGTTGAATTAACCAAGCCGCGTATCACCTGGCTCATCCTCATGAGCACCGGCGTCGGTTACTTTTTCGGACTGCGCCACGACGGCAACGGCACCGGCGCGCTCGACTGGGCGCTGCTGCTCCACACCCTCATCGGAACCGGACTGACCGCCTCCGGCACCGCCGCTCTCAACCAGTGGTACGAACGCGACGCCGACGCCGTCATGCGGCGCACCGCCGACCGTCCCCTGCCCTCCGGCAAAATGACGCCGCCGCGCGCCCTCTGGTTCGGCATCGCGCTCGCCGCCATGGGCGTGGCCGAACTCGCCATCTGGGTCAATCCGCTGGCCGCTCTGCTCGGCGCGCTGACGCTCGGCAGCTATCTTTTCATTTACACGCCGCTCAAGCAGCGTTCGCACCTGGCCACCATGGTCGGCGCGCTGCCCGGCGCCATGCCGCCGCTGATGGGCTACGCCGCCTCGTCCGGAGTCCTCACCGCCGAAGCCTGGACGCTGTTCGCCATCCTCTTCGTCTGGCAGTTCCCGCACTTCCTCGCCATCGCGTGGATGTACCGCGAAGACTACGCGCGCGCCGGCATCCGCATGCTGCCGGTGGTCGAGCCGGATCTGATGTCGACCGGCCGCCAGATCATCCTCTACGCCTCCACGCTGATTCCGGTCAGCCTGTTCCCCGTGCTGCTCGGCATGTCCGGCAAAATCTATCTCGCCGGCGCGCTGATCCTCGGCGTCTTGTTTCTCTATACGGGCATCCGCGTCGCCTTCGATCGCACCAACCTGCGGGCGCGCCAGGTGCTCCTGGCATCTGTCATCTATCTGCCGGTGATTTACGGCCTCATGGTCTTCGACCGGCCTGTGTAGCGTTCTCAGCAATGCGCCTCTGTATCTTCGTCACACTGTTCTCCCTCCTGCTCGGCGGATGCTCCTCCAAACCGCTCCCCGTGCTCGGCGAAATTCCGCAGTTCGAACTGACCGATCAGAAGGGCGCCACCTTCACCCGCGCCGCGCTCGACGGCCACGTCTGGGTCGCCGATTTCATCTTCACCAACTGCGAAGGCCCCTGCCCCCGCATGAGTTCGCGCATGCACCAGTTGCAGGGCGTCACGCCCGCCGACGTGAAGCTCGTCTCCTTCACCGTCGACCCCGAGCGCGACTCCCCCGCCGCACTCACCGAATACGCGCGGAAGTTCGAGGCCGACGCCGCCCGCTGGTCTTTCCTCACCGGCAGCACCGAGACCCTGAATCGTCTCGATCACGACGCCTTTAAACTCGGCACCATCGGCGCCGACATGGACCACAGCACGCGCTTCGTTCTTATCGATAAGAAAGGCCGCGTGCGCGGCTACTATGGCCTCGGTGAAAACGACCCTGTGGGCCATCTGGCCAAAGACGCGGCGCGCCTTGAAAAAGAAGATGTTTAAGTAAGTAAAAGAAGACGCTGAACAGGAAATCTCTTTGAACTACGACTTACTGCCCACCCTCAACGCCATTCTGAACGGCACCGCCGCCATCCTGCTGGTGTGGGGCGGCATGCTGATAAAGCAGGGCCGGCGCGACGAGCACAAGCGCGTCATGCTCGCCGCCTTCTGCGTCTCGGTCGTGTTTTTGATCAGCTATCTCGTCTACCACTGGCACGCGAAGATCGTCTACTTCCGGCACGAGGGCCTGATCCGCACCGTTTATCTCACGATCCTCGGAACCCACACCGTTCTCGCCGCCGTGGTGCCGGTGCTCGCCATCATCACGCTGAACCGCGGCCTGAAATCACGCTTCGACCGCCATCGCGCCATCGCCAGATGGACGCTGCCCATCTGGCTCTACGTCAGCGTCACCGGCGTCATCGTGTACCTGATGCTCTATCACATGTAGCCCGGCGCGGCGCTGCTTCTTCAGCGGCCTTTTTTGGGCAACATCGCCAGCAACTGCTTCGGTCCGGCAAGCGCGAAATAAACCAGCGTGTACGGAATCAGAATGGCCCCCGCCGCCAGCACCGGATGCAGCGACCCCGCGAAACGGCTCCGGATCGCCCACGCCGCGCCCGCCGCAATAATCGCCGCACCCCACAACCGCGCGAAATACGCCGCGCCGGCCGAAGCCGCGCCGATCCGTTTCCCCAGCGCCCGCCGCAGCAGCAGGAACTCCACCCAGCCGCTTACGCCCGCCGACGCCGTCAGTCCCGCCACGCCCCACTTCGGATCGATGCCCAAAAGTGGCGGCAGCGGAATCGCACACAAATATCCCAGCACCGTCGTCAGCGCCACCCGCAGCACCGCAAACGCCAGCGGCGTGCGCGTGTCCTTCAGCGCATAGAACGCCGACGAATACAGCCGCCCCTGCGTCGAAGCCAGCAGCCCCACGCCCGAACCCGCCAGAATCCCCCACACCCAAACCGCGTCCGCGCGCCCGAACTTACCGCTCTGATAGATTGCGCCCGCCACCACATCGCCCAGCGCGATAAACGCCGCCGCCGACGGGATCACGAAAAACGCAATGCGCCGCAACCCGGAAACCAGCCGCGTCCGCAGATACTCCGCCACTTCCTCCTGGCTCCCGGTCGCGCTCGACATCTCCGGCAGTTCCGACGCCGAAACCGCCATGCCGAACAGACTCACCGGCAGCAGATAAATCGTCTGCGCATACGCCAGAGCCGAGACCGCGCCCGTCGGCAACAGGCTGGCCAGCAGCGAATCGATGTACGCGCTCAGCTGCACCACGCCGCGGCTCACGAACACCGGCCCGAAGTTCCGCATCACCGTGCGAACGCTTTCGAGCTGTGTCGCCAGCTGCACCCGCAGCCCTTCCACCAGCTGCAGCACCACCGGCAACTGCGCAAAGAACTGCAGCGCGCTTCCCGCCACCGACGCCCACGCCACCGTCAGCGCCAGCTTTTCCTGCGACTGCCGCGATCCGAACCCCGCCAGCGCCGCAATCATCGCCACGTTCCACAACACCGGAACGCTGTAGGAAAGGAAGAATCGCCGGTGGCTGTTCAGAATCCCGAGGCACCACGCCGAAAGCACCAGCAGCCCGGCGCCGGGAAACAGAATGCGCACCAGGGAAATCGTCAGCTCGCGCTTGTCGCCATGGAAGCCCGGCGCAATCACATCGATCAGCAGCGGCGTCGACAGGACGCCCAGCGCCACCAGCAGCGAAGTCAGCAGGCCTAAGATCGCGAAGACCGCCCCGGCCACCCGCCCGGCCTGCTCGCGGTCGCTGCGCGCCACCAGCCCCGCGTACACCGGAATGAACGAGGCCGACAGTACGCCTTCGCCGAACAGATTCTGCAGAAAATTCGGAATGCGCAGCGCCGCGCGGAACGCATCGGCCGCGTCCGAGTTGCCGAAGTAATGCGCAAACACGCGGTCGCGAACCAGCCCGGCGATGCGGCTCAGCAGGATTCCGGCCGCCACCAGCACGGCCGAACCGCGCGATCGTTTTTGTGTTACCACCGCGCGCGCCACTTTCGCCTGCACCGTTCACCATCGGGCATGGAAGTTTTGTTCAGCGAAGTCCTGTTCAGCATCGCACCGCTTCCTGCGCTCCGTCCAGCGCCGCCCGCACGTTACTTCTGCAGAAGAAAATTCCCCACCACCAGCGCGTCGATCCCCGAAGACCAGAAGCTTCGCACCGCATCGCGCGGCGTGCAGACCAGCGGCTCGCCAAACAGATTGAACGACGTGTTGTACAGCGCCGGCAACCCGGTCGCCGCGCCGAATGCATGCAGCAGCTGCCAGTAGAGCGGGTTATCTTCCTTCGCCACCGTATGCACGCGCACCAGATCGTCCGCCAGCACCGCCCCGCGGAACTGCCCGCGATACTCCGGCCGCACGCGGCTCACCGTTGCCAGATGCCGCGCATTCGCACCCGCCTCAAAATACGTCGAGGCCAGCTCCGCCGGTACCGAAGCCGCGAACTTGCGCGACGCCTCCCGATGCTTGATAAACGCGTTCAGATTCTCCGCCGAATAAGTATCGTGCGGCGACGCCAGAATACTCCGGTGCCCCAGCGCCCGCGGGCCGAACTCCATTCGCCCCTGCATCCACGCCACAATGCGGTGCTCCCTGAGTTGCTCCACCGCCGCGCCGATCAGCGCCGGCACCGTTGGCAGCAGCGTGAAACGAAGCTTGCAGTTCTCCAGTACGTGCTTGATCTCCTCCGCCGAATAAGACGGCCCCAGCGCATAACCGCCGCCGTCGGCGCGCACCGTTTCGCCCAGCAGTTCGTTCCACACGCTCAGCGCCGCGCCCAGCGCCGTGCCCGCGTTCCCCGCCGCCAGTTGCGCAAACACGCCCTTGTACCGGCCGGAATTTTCGAGCGATGCAATCAGCAGCGCATTCCACGCCACGCCGCCGCCGAGACACAGATATTCCGCATCGCCCGCAAGGCCGATCACATAATTCACCAGCGCCTGCTGCATGCTGGCCGCAATGTTGGCCCGCTCCGTCTGCGTCAGTTCGCCGTCCGGACGAATCCCCAGTTCCTCGAAGAACTTCACGCCGAAGCCGCCGCGTCCCTGCCGTCCCGTGTCGAAGTAAGTCTGATCGATGCGCCGGCCTTCGATCATCCCCTCGAACACCTTCGCGTAAGTTGGCCGTCCGCTCGCCGAAAGCCACTGCACGCGATGCTCATCGGCGCGCGACCGCATCCCCAGTAACTCCGTCACGCGTCCATACAATTCGCCAATGGAGTCCGGATAAAGAATCTCCCGCTCCAGCGTGAGCCGGTTCCCTTCACCGCGCCATCGCGCGCCGCAGCGCAGATCGCCTTCGCGATCCAGCGTCACCACCGTCGCAGCGGAAAACGGCGATGCCAGATAAGCGGCCGCGGCATGCGCCGCCTGGTGATCGATCGACACCACCCGCGCATTACTGAATTCGCGCAGCGCAATCGGAAGCGCCGAACCCGGCGGCAGCGGCCGCGCCAGCGCCACGAAATCCACCTCATGCGGCGCAATTCCGGCAATCTTCAGACACTCCGCAACCGCCGCTTCCGGCAACTTTCCCGACTGCGGCCGCCGCGTCAGCTTCGCTTCTTCAACGGCCGCCGCAATGCGCCCGTCCTGTACGATTGCCGCCGCCGCGTCCCCAAGTACACCGCCGATGCCGAGGATATTCACGCCCCACTAACCCTTTCCACGCTTTTCGATCTTCGCCCACGAATCGCGCAACGCCACCGTCCGGTTAAACACCGGCGCCTCCGGCGCGGAATCCGGATCCACGCAGAAGTACCCGAGCCGTTCGAACTGATAGTAGCCGAACGCCGGCGCACCGCGCAGCGAAGGTTCCAGCTTGCATCCCGTCAGCACTTCCAGTGACGCCGGATTGATATTGGAAAGGAAATCCTGCCCTTCTTCAACCTCATTCGGATTCTCCCGCGTGAACAGCGTCTCGTACACGCGAACCTCGGCATCCACCGCCTGTCCCGCCGACACCCAGTGAATGGTTGCTTTCACTTTCCGCCCGTCCGGCGCATTCCCGCCGCGCGTTTCCGGATCGTAAGTACAGTGGACTTCCGTAATCCCGCCGTTCGCATCCTTCACCACACTGGTACACCGGATAAAGTAACCCCAGCGCAGCCGGACTTCCTTACCCGGCGACAAACGATAATACTGCTTCGGCGGATCCTCGCGGAAATCGTCCTGTTCAATATAAAGAACCTTCGAGAACGGTACCTTTCGCGTACCTGCCGACTCATCTTCCGGATGATTCACCGCATCCAGTTCCTCGACCTGTCCTTCCGGATAGTTATCGATCACCACACGCAGCGGCCGCAGCACCGCCATCGCTCGCAGCGCGCGCCGGTTCAGATCCTCGCGAACGAAATGCTCCAGCAGCCCGAGCTCAATCGTGCCGTTGGTCTTCGATACTCCGATCGAACCGCAGAAATTCCGGATCGCCTCCGGCGTGTAACCGCGCCGCCGGATACCCGACAGAGTCGGCATACGCGGATCGTCCCACCCTCGCACATGGCCTTCCTGCACTAACTGCAGCAGCTTCCGCTTACTCAGCAGCGTGTAAGTCAGGTTGAGCCGGTCGAATTCAATCTGCTGCGGATGATAGATCCCGAGCTGATCCACATACCAGTCGTAAAGCGGACGGTGATCCTCGAACTCCAGAGTACAGATCGAATGAGTAATTCCTTCAATCGAATCCGACTGGCCGTGCGCGAAATCGTACATCGCATAGATACACCACTTATTCCCGGTGCGATGATGTTCGGCGTGCAGAATCCGGTACATCACCGGATCGCGCATATTCAGATTGGGCGACGCCATGTCGATCTTCGCCCGCAGCGTCCGCGCACCATCGGGAAATTCGCCGGCCTTCATGCGCCCCAGCAGATCGAGGTTCTCTTCCACCGAACGGTTCCGGTACGGACTCTCCTTACCCGGTTCCGTCAGCGTCCCGCGATACCGGCGCATTTCATCGGCCGTCAGATCGCAGACAAATGCTTTGCCCGCCCGAACTAACTGCTGCGCCCAGGCGTACAGTTGATCGAAATAGTCGGAGGCGTAACATACCGGCTCCTGCCACTCGAATCCAAGCCACCGGACATTATCGATGATCGAATCGACATACTCCTGCTCTTCCTTCTCCGGATTGGTGTCGTCGAAGCGCAGGTTCGTCCTGCCGCCGAACTCCGCCGCCAGTCCGAAGTTCAGGCAGATCGACTTGGCGTGGCCGATATGCAGATATCCGTTCGGCTCGGGCGGAAAGCGCGTGTGGACGCGGCCCTGATACTTACCCGTCCGCAGGTCCTCGAGGATGATGTCACGAACAAAGTTCGACGGCGTGCGCGGCGTGCCTGGCGCGTTCTCTTCCGTCGCTGCTGTATTGGAGTCGCTCATATCGAAATGTCAGTTCTTCTCAGTCAGCTTCGCCGCTGCCTGTTCCACGCGGGCCAGACAGGTATCTCGTCCCAGCACTTCCAGCGTCCCGAACAGCGGCGGCGCTGTCTTGCGGCCGCACACCGCCACGCGCACCGGCTCGAACATCTGCCCGGCCTTGATCCCCAGCGTCTCGGCGGCGCCGCGCAGCGCGGCCTCCAGACCGTCGTGCGTGAACTCGGCATTCTCCAGCGCCCGCCTGGCCTCTTCGAGTACCCGCAACGCCAGCGCCGCGTCGCCTTTTTTGGGAATCAGCTCCGTGCTGTCGTACGCGGCCAGCTCCGGCTGAAAGAAGAAATCGGCGACCGAACGAACTTCGCCCAGCAGCCGGATTCGCTCCCGGATGAGCGGCGTCACCGCCGCCATTTTTGCCGGCGTCGCATCCGGCCAGTCGCGCTGCACGAACGGCAGCAACTGCTCGGCGAGCGACTCCGGCGCCAGCGCGCGAAGGTGTTCGGCGTTCAGCCACACGGCCTTCGGATCGAAGGGATCTTCTTCCGTAAAATTGACCACCGCGTTGCTCTTGTTCACGCCTTCGAAAGAAAACGCCGCCGTCAGTTCTTCAGGACTCAGCTGTTCGCGGTTATCCTTCGGCGACCAGCCCAGCAGACAGATGAAGTTCATGTACGCCTGCGGAAGGAAGCCCGCATCGCGGTAAGTCGTCACCGAAACCACCGGCCCGTGACGCCGCTTGGAAAGCTTGCTGCCGTCCGGCGCCACCAGCAGCGGCAGGTGCGCGAACGCGGGCGGCTCCACGCCGGCCGCGCGGAAGATCAGGATGTGCTTGAACGTGTTGGTCAGGTGATCCTGCCCGCGCACGATGTGGCTGATCCGCAGATCGGCATCGTCGGCGCAGGAGGCCAGATGATACGTCGGCGCGCCATTGCTGCGCAGCAAGGCGAAGTCTTCGATATCGCGCGTCTCTTTGGCCTGTTCGCCATAGACGAGGTCGTGGAACTTCACCGTCTCCTCATGCTCACGCGGCACGCGGAATCGCAGCACGAACTTCTCGCCCATGGCCGCGCGATGGTCGCTTTCTTCACGCGGGATCTCACGCTGGCCTGGATTGAACAGCCACGGCCCGCCCGAATTCGTCTTCTCCGCGTCATCCACATCCGCGGGCGTGAAGTCGCGATACGCGAGGCCCTTCTCGAGAATCGCCTCGGCAAGCTGTTTGTGCAGCGCCAGCCGGTCGGACTGCCGGTACTGCTCGTCCCACCCGAGCCCGAGCCACTCGAGGCCCTCGAAGATGGAGTTCAGCGACTGCTCGGTGTTGCGCTCCAGATCCGTATCGTCGATGCGCAGGATCATCGTGCCGCCGTGGCGCCGCGCGTAGAGCCAGTTAAATATGAAAGTGCGCGCGCTGCCGACGTGCAAATAGCCCGTCGGAGACGGCGCAAACCTCAATCTGAGCATGAAATTGCAGTATAGCGAGCAAGCCGGTACGGGGACCGGGCGCGCGCGGCGAATCAGACTTCGAGACGCCCGCGCGAACGGTCGCGCCAGCGGAGAAACGCGACGATCACGGCAAACAGCAACACCGAGCCGGCCACGAACTGCCACACGTGCGTGCGCAGGAACGCTGTGGATTCGCGGCCCAGCGTCATACCCAGCCAGGCCTCGCCGAAGTAACGCAGGATGCGCGCCGTCAGCAGCACGCCCATGAACTCGCCAAGACCGGTGCCCATCACGCCGGCGCTGATCACAAACAGCTTCAGCGGCATCGGAATCGGCACCAGCGCGGGCACGAAAACGGTTGCCATGCCGTAGCGGCGGAACCATTCGCGAAAGCGGTCGGCCCGGCTTCCGGACGCGGCGCGCTCCATGAAGACACGCCCGCCGCGGTTGGCCGCCAGAAAAAGAATCGTGCTGCCCGCCGTCGAGCCGACCACGGCGAGCGCGGCGCACAGCCACGCGACGGAGGGCCGCTGCACGGCGAGGAAGATCAGCAGAGCGTCGAACACGCCCGCCACCGGAACGCCGGAGGAATCGAGAATTGCGAGCAGCAGAATGCCGGCTGGACCCCAGGCGACAAGGACTTCGGTCAGGTGGTGGAGCAATTGCCGATTTTAGCGCGACGCAGTTCAACCCAGACCGGGAACATCGCCGGATCGCCCAGCCACACGAGCATCCACTCGGCCATATCGGCTTTCAGCCGGCGCTTCTCCTCATCCACGCGCTGGCTGCGCGAGGCGAACAGCGCCCGCGCACGCGCCTCAATCACGACGTCACGGCAGTAACGATGCAGCTCGGGCCGCTCGCCGTAGACTGCCGTGAGTTCGCACAGCGACGATTCCAGTTCGTCGAGCGAATGCTGCGCCACGCCCTTCCACGGAGCGGCGATTTCGAGACCGGCCGCGCGAATGGTGCTCTCGGACACATCGGGCAGCGCCGCGCGCAGGGCCGCCCACTCCGCCTCGCCGACCGCGTGCCAGCCACGCGACGAGGCGAATTCAAGGACGCGTGACTTCTTAGTGATGCGCACGATGATACTGCGCGACGTTGGCGTCATGCCTGGCCAGCGAATCGGCGAAGTTATGGCCACCGGAACCGTCGGCCCTGGCGACGAAGTACAGGTAACTGGTCTCGGCCGGATGCAGCGCCGCCGCCAGCGCGCCCATCCCGGGATTGGCGATCGGTCCCGGAGGCAGGCCGGGGTGCTGATACGTATTCCACGGGCTCTGGTAATCCAGATCCGAACGATGGATGACGCCCGTCCAGCGGTTGGCGGCGAGCGCGGCGTAGACAACCGTCGGATCGCAGTCGAGCTTCATGCCAATGCGCAAACGGTTGGCGAAGACCGATGCCACCAGCGGCTGCTCGGCGGCGAGATGGGCTTCGCGCTCGACCATCGATGCCAGCGTCACCGCGCGATGAACATCGGCTCCCGCGGGCAGCGACTTCCAGCGCTCGCGGAACTCGGCAACCATCATGAGACAGATCTGGCGTGCCGTCATGTACCGATAGATCCGGTACTTATTGGGGAACAGATAGCCTTCGAGCGAGGGCGCCAGCGGATCGAGATCGCGAATAGGAGAGGGATCGCGGGCGACGGCGAGAAAGTCGGCGGCTTTCACGGTACCGAGCTTTCCCACGGCTTCGGCCACATCGTACATGTTGAAGCCTTCGGGGATCAGCAGTTCCAGATAGAAGATGTCGCCGCGCTGAATCCGGCCGAAGACATCGAGCGGCGAGGCGGCGCTCGCGAACTGGTACTCGCCCGCCTGCAGCTTCGCCCCGCGACGGAAGGCACGCGCGGCAAGGAACAGCCAGCGGTCGCGAATCACGCCCTTGCTTTCCAGCAGGGCGGCGATCTCACGGGTGCTGGTGCCGCGGGTGAACTCGACGAAGACCGGCTGATCGAAACCTTTGTATGTCTGGTGCAGCCGGTTCCAGATGAACGAGCCGGTTGCCAGCAGCAGGAACAGGACAATGGCGGCGAGCTTCTTCACCCTTCCGCCTCCGCCGAGTCGAGATAGCTTTGCAGGAGCAGCACGGCCGACATGCGGTCGATGGCCGGCTTGCGGGCGGCGGCGGCGATGCCGGAGCCCATGAGCGCGCGCTCGGCCTCGCGGCTGGTCCAGCGTTCATCCCAGAACTTCACGGGCAGATTGGTCTTGTAGCTCAGTTCGCGGGCGAAGTCCTGGTTGTAGCGCGACTGGCGGCTCTCCTCGCCGCTCATGTGCTTCGGGTCGCCCATTAGTATCAGCCGGACGCCGCTTTCGACGGTAAGCCGGCGGAGCACTTCGATGTCGTCCCGCTTGCCGACGCGATCCATGGTCTTCAGGCCCTGAGCGGTGATGCCGAGCTCGTCGCTCAGGGCAAGGCCGATGCGCTTCGTGCCGAGATCGAGCGCCAGAATTCGGCCCCGTATCGTTCTCGGGCGCCCGGCGGGTATGGCCGGCTCTTCGGGAATCCAGTCGCTCACGTTTCGATTGTAGACATCGCTTTCGGCTTCGGCGATGAAGCCGCCGCGTGTTAGGCTCAGAAAACAGGCTGCGCAAGGGTGACCCGAACTAACGAAACATCGACGGGCGTGAGCCGCGAGCAACTGCACAGCTACTCGCTGCCGGTCATTGCGGCGGGCGTGATTCTGGCGGCGCTGTATCTGGCGCGCGTGGTTTTCATTACGCTGGCGTTCTCCATTGTGATTGCGCTGATTCTGGAGCCGTTTGTCGGGCTGGTGATGCGGCTCCGGCTGCCGCGCCAGCTGGCTGTGTTCGTGGTCGGCGTGATCGCGATTCTGCTGCTGTATCTCGCCGGGCTGGGCATCTGGAATCAGGTGTCGGCACTTTCCGGGCAGGCGCCGGAGTTCGAGCAGCATCTCACCTCCTTCATCACCAATATTTCGGAGCAGATTACGAGTCTGGAGCGAGCGTCGGCGAAGCTCTTCTCGCCCGCCCCGAAGGCCACGGCGACGGCACAGCCGGCCACTTCGGCACCGGGGACGACGACGCGGCGCGGGCGGAAGGACCCGGGACCGCCGCCGGCCATCACGCCGCTGCCGCTTTCTCCGGTGCTGATCCCGGAAGTGCGGATTCACGAAGAGCGCAGCCCGGTGGCCGATTACATTTACGCGCGGCTGGGCACGGTGTACGAGTTCGTGCTGATGGCATCGTTCGTTCCCTTTCTGGTGTATTTCATGCTGAGCTGGCACGATCACCTCAACCGCAGCTTTCTGCGCTTCTTCGAAGGCGCCGACCGCATGGCCGCGGCGCGCAGCATCGAAGGCGTGGCCGACATTGCGCGCGCGTTCGTGGCGGGGAACTTTCTGATCGGCATGATGCTGGCTTCGGTGAGCTGCGCGATCTTCGCGGTGATCCACCTGCCGTATCCGTTTCTGGTGGGCGTGCTGAGCGGCTTTCTGAGTCTGGTGCCGTACATCGGGATGCCGCTGGCGCTGGCGCCGCCGGTACTGGCCGCGCTGGCGAGCGGTGCGCCGACGCCGGTGATCTTCCTTTCGTTCGCCGTGGTGCTGGGCCTGCATCTGGCGGCGATGAACATTCTGTACCCGATACTGGTGGGCGCGCGGGTGCATCTGAATCCGCTTGCCGTGACATTTTCCCTGCTGTTCTGGGGCTTCCTGTGGGATGCCGCCGGGCTGGTGCTGGCGATACCGATCACGGCGGGCATCAAAGCCGTCTGCGACAACGTGACGCCGCTGCGCCCGTGGGGCCGGCTGCTCGGAGACTGATGCAGACAACTTACGATCGACAGGCGCAGGATCAACAAAAGCGAGAGCGCCAGGCCGCGGTGCGGGTATCTGCCAAGGGTGTGGCGCGCTTCCGTTCGGGCCATCCGTGGATCTTCCGGTCCGATGTGACCGAGACCGGCGAGGCGCAGGCGGGCGACACGGTTCGCGTGCTGGATCACCGGGGGCAGCTGCTCGGCCAGGCTCACTACAGCGCGGCTTCGCAGATCACGCTCCGGATGCTGACGAGGGCGGGCGATCCGCAGGCCGGCGAAGCGATCGACATCGGCGCCCGCATTGCCGCCGCGCAAAGGCTGCGCGAGCAGGTGGTGGCGGATTCGACGGCGTACCGGCTGGTGCATACGGAAGCCGATTTTCTGCCCGCCCTGATTATCGACCGCTACGCCGATACGTTCGCGGTGCAGACGCTCGACCAGGGGATGGACCGCGCGATGCCGGAGATTGTGGCCGCGCTGGAGCAGCAGTTCGGGCCGCGCGCGATTGTGGCACGGAACGACGCGGCGGTGCGGACGCTGGAGGAGCTGCCGCGCGAGATCGGCGTGGTGGCCGGGAGCCTGGCGGGGCCGGTGCCGATCGGGATGAACGGGCTGCGGCTGGAGGCCGATCTGCTGCACGGGCAGAAGACGGGCGTGTATCTGGACCAGCGGGAGAATTATCTGGCGGCGGCGCGTTATGCACGCGGGCGCGCGCTGGACTGCTTCACTTCGACCGGCGGCTTTGCGCTGCATCTGGCGCGCACATGCGAACTGGTGGAGGCCGTGGATTCGAGCGCCGCGGCGCTGGCGACGGCGCGGCGGAATGCCGATGCCAACGGCATTGCCAACGTGCAGTTCCGCGAGTACGACGCCTTCGATGCGCTGGCCGGGCATGCGGCGGCGCGGCGCAGCTTCGACACGATTGTGCTGGATCCGCCGGCGTTTGCCAAGTCCCGCAAGCAACTGGACGGGGCGGCGCGCGGATACAAGGACATCAACGTGCGGGCGCTGCGGCTGCTGGGGCCGGGCGGGATTCTGGTGACCAATTCGTGCTCGCACCACATGAGCGAAGCGATGCTGCTCGAAGTGGTGGCCGAGGCGGCGCTCGATGCCGGCAAGACGCTACGCGTGCTGGAGCGGCGGACGCAGGCGCAGGACCATCCGATACTGCTGACGGTGCCGGAGACGCTGTACCTGAAGTGCATCATCCTGCAAGTGGCTTAACCGTACAGAGACACTTGGAGCGTGCCTGAGGACTGCGGGGCTCGCGGCGAGGGCCGGAGCTTGTGCAAAACGGGGTCAGGCGGCCATATTTTCGGGCGTGGCGGCGGGCGCTTCGGGTGGCGATGCGGGACCGTTGGGCGGAGTTGAAAAAACGAAGCCAGTTGCGAGGGAAGCGGCTGGTTTTTCAATGACCTGCGGGCCGGCGTTGGGCGTTGCGGCCGGCGGCTTCGCGGCTGTTTTCGCGGCTGCTTTCGCGGCGGCTTCGGCCTGACTTGCTGCCTGCTGTTCCATGATGCGGCGGTGCTTCTGCATCTTCTTCAGCATGTCGAGATCCTTATGGATCGCGCGCTGGGTTCTCGCCATGTAAAGGCTGATCAGGGCAAAAGTTTTTTCGTTGCGCTGAAAGGCGAGGGCGGTGTCGAAAGCAGCGTCCTTTGC
>Ga0214192_1000578_pt1 | contig 22390 bp, 18 predicted proteins | sample TroBogEpilimnion_44_FD_153030 | JGI IMG/M metagenome (GOLD analysis project Ga0214192, IMG submission 153030) | Freshwater microbial communities from Trout Bog Lake, WI - 29JUL2008 epilimnion | ecosystem: Environmental > Aquatic > Freshwater > Lake > Epilimnion/Euphotic zone | place: Trout Bog... | reverse complement strand
TAAGCCCTACCTTGAGCATTCGCCTGTTCAATCAGATAAGTATTACCATTGAAGTTGAACCAGTCGATATTATGGCTGGCTTCGTTAGCACCTTTAGCATTTAAAGCTCCAGCTACCCAACCCGCTAGATTAGTGACACTGCCTCCAGCAGCTATTACATTGCTAGCCGTCACGACATTAGCAGTAAAGCGGGTAGCATCAGCAAAACTAATCGTATCCCCGCTATGGACAGTATTAAATACAGTGGGATTGTTAACGCTGTTGTTGGGGTTAACCGTCAGATGCTGAGCAGTTTCGGTAACCGTAATTTGGGTAGACTGGTAAGTAACGCTTTGGGAGAGCTTGGTAGCAGAAAATTCTTCTAGATTTGTCTGATTACCCACCCAAAGGTTACCTTGACTATCAAATAAAAGACTCGTCGGATTAATAATTCCATTGTTCAGCGTTTGCATTAATGAGCCACTGACCGAAAATTCTTCTACGTTGGCATTTACATAATTATAAGGTCCCTCGTTGACTACCCACAAATGCCCCTGAGAATCAAATACCATGTTTTCCGGTCTAATGATTCCATTGCTCAAAGTTTGTATTAACACACCACTGTTAGTGAACTCTTCGACATTGCCATTAGCATAATTGCCTAAGCTATAATCATAAGTACCCCAATTAGTAACCCACAAATGTCCTTGAGAATCAAACAATAGACTTTGAGGAAAATTAATCCCATGACTGACGGTGTTTAATAATGCGCCACTGCTGGAAAATTCTGCGATGGTATTGCTTCCCTCATTCGCTACCCACAGATGTCCCATGGAATCGAATACCAGACTATCAGGTGCATTAATTCCGTTAATCAGGGTTTGCATTACGCCACTACCGGAAAATTCTTCAACTATATTGTTCTCTCGACTAGCCACCCACAAATGCCCCTGAAGATCAAATACCAAGTTTTCAGGCGCATTAATTCCTACACTTAAGGTATGCATTAATATGCCACTAGTCGAAAATTCTTCGACTGTGCTTTTACTCCCCCCATTCGCCACCCACAGATGCCCCTGAGAATCGAATACCAAACTTGTTGGTTTATTAATGCCGGTACTTAGGGTTTGCATTATGCCCCCACTGGTCGAAAATTCTTCAACATCACTACCTATATAATTAGTGTTAGCAACCCAAAGATGCCCTTGAGTATCAAACACAAAGCAGCTGGGTTTAACAAGACCTTGCTGCACCGTTATAGCGGGATGGTTCTGATAATTACTCACCTGATCCGTTACTTTTAGCGTCAACGGCGTAGTATAGGTTTGCCCCATCGCCCCCTGATGAGCGGTCGGGGTAAAAATTAAGCTTTGCAAGGCTTGTTGTAAGCTGGCGATACTGTTGGATGTAATTGTATAAGTAGCAATTCCATTATTGATAATCTCAGCCGACAAACCGAGTCCACTGAACGTACCATTAGCAGCAATATAACTGATAGTCGCCGTTGCTGTGGCGTTAGTCTGGATATCGAAAACAGTAACGGTACTAAAAGGCTTGATGTTAGCCGTATCTAACAGCTTTTCTACTAACGTAAAGCCACTGAGGGTATTGGTATTGGAGCTAATAACAGTTAGGACGGGACTATTCATAATTTGGGTTCGATAGTTAAAGTTAAACTGTTCGAAAATTAACGTATCATAGAAAATCTACTATTAGCACCGATGTAAACCCTCAATAGGTTAATCTGCAAAATTTGTTGCTTTGCTATTTCGTGTTTATTGTGAGCACAATCAGTTTAACATCTCAAACAAACGAAAAGCTAAAACTAAGCCTTAAATCAGTCTTTTGATTTTGGCATTACCTTAAGTTTGGTTCAAGTTCTATGAATTTTACTCACAATGATAAACATGATTCTTATACGAATGAGTTTAATACTATAGGGCTACGATTGACACACTAAGTGAAACAACTAAAACTACCCGTTATTCATGACTTTCAAACAGGCTAAAGCGAAAAATGAATGACCTGATATTAACATCAAAAATAACTTGTCCGTATTGCGCACACACTGAAATAGAAATAATGCCAACCAATGCCTGTCAGTTTTTTTATGAATGCAAAGGCTGCAATGTGCTACTTAAACCAAAATCCGGCGATTGCTGCGTGTTTTGCTCTTATGGTTCAGTTAAATGTCCTCCCATCCAACTACATAAATCCTGTTCCTGCGAATAGGAAAAAGCATCAAGCAAAAAAGTTCTGCAATTTTAGAGGCGAATTCATTCGCACTGCCCATAAATTCATGACTACTTGTTAGCTCATAGAACTTTACTAAAAGCCATCGACTAGTCATTCATTTGTTAGCCATGATGTAACTATTCGTTTTCGCTCATTTACAACAATCATTATGCTACTGTCTAAAAAATGCAGTAATATCATCAGACAAAAGGGTCATCATGTTAAATTAACACACAATTAACCAGCGTCATTCCATGCTCTCTCTGAATTCTAAATATAAAAAAGTTTTAATTTTCTCAGGCAGCTTTTTTTTGCTGAGCAACGCTGTGCTTTTTCTGCTGATTCCCCTCTTAATTAAGGCAAAATTACCTGAATTAATTCAACAAACAACAGGACAATCGGCTAGCCTAGCAAATGTGCAAATAAAGCCTTGGCCTTTCTCGATTCAATTGCAAAACTTCAGCCTACACGATAAACAACAACTACCCGTAGTGGCTTTTGAGAATGTTTATCTGGAATTAAATATTCTGGAGTCCATTCGCGATTGGGCATTAGTCATTAATCAAATTGCTATTGATAAACCCTCGCTTCAGTTTAGTAAACGGAAAGACGGCAGCTTAACGCTTGATCAACTCTACAGTCAGCATCCTGAGCAAAATCAAAAGGACACGCCACAGACTTTATTCCCTTTTAGTATAAAAAAAATAAGCCTTAACGAAGGTGAATTAGTCTATCAAGATACTTTGTCGACGCACATCACGACGATCAACCCCATAAAAGTTGAAGTGGTCAATTTTAGTAGCTATCTAACCGACCCTGCTAGCTTGCAGTTGCTATTAACCATTGACAAGCAAACGCAAGTAACCTTGACAGGGCACTTTGGCATTAATCCGATGCATTCGGAAGGTCAACTTAATATTTCTCAATTTGATCTTAAAAATATACCTTCACTACCCGCATTAACTGGATTAGCAGAAATTGACTTGCATTATCAAGCTGAATACAGCAATGAACAATTAAAATTAGACATTAACGACGCTACACTCGGTCTACACAATTTACACTATAGTCCAAACAGTGAACTGGCTTTAAATCTTGCTGATATCAATATTGAAACTGAAATCAGTCTAAATGTTAAAAATGAAGAATGGCTGCTAGATGGACATAAGACAAAAATAACAGTTCAGCAGTTAGAAACACAGCAACCTGTTTCGTTTAAAGCGGCCTCACTTTCTGCAACAGCAGATTACCAGCTTAACTTTAACGAGAAAAAATTAAATTTAATGGTAAAAAAAGGGCTTTTTGATGCTAAAAATTTGCAGTTATTTACGCATAAACAACAGCCACTTATAAACATCCCTGCGCTTGCCATCCATGGTATTGATTGCAATCTAGACCATCACACTATCAATATCAACTCTGTCAGTATTAATGACGTTGATGTTATTTTGCATCGACTCGCTGATGGCTCTGTCAATTATCAACAAATAATTACCCATACCGTTCAGACCGAACCGACAACGACCAGTAAAACAAATAACGACAATAATGTGCAACCGTCATTATGGCGAGTTTCCGTAGATAAAGCAGCACTCAGTAATGCCGCTGTTGAATTTACTGACGATACTTTATCAACACCTACAACCACTAACATAAAACCCATCAATTTAACAACCAGTCACTACAATAGCCAACCTAACAATCTAATGCCACTTGAATTTAATCTTGGTATTAATGGAAATGGCTCTATTAAATTAACAGGGAATGTCGGTATGACGCCGCCTTCAGCAAAAATGGATGTTGCTGTTCAGGGTATAGAACTGGAAAAGTTTCACGATTATTTTGATCAATTCATTAATCTGGATTTAATTGATGGCTCTCTAAACATCAATGGTCATTTGAACTATGCAAATAGTGATAAATTGGATTTAGTCTTTGAAGGTGATAGCAATATTACTGATTTTTTAACTCGTGACCAACGTATCCACAAAGATTTTGTTAAATGGCTTAAACTCAGCCTCGACGGCATTTCTATTAACACGTTAGCAAACCGTTACACTGCAAACGAACTGAATATAACCAGACCTTACGCCCGGGTGACTATCCGCAAAGACAAAACGGTTAATTTTTCTAATTTACTGGTCAATGACAATAGCGCCAAAACGGTAAAGCCAACCACTCAATCAAGCAAACAAACACCGGTTTATTTTAAGCTGGGTAATCTAAAAATTACCGATGCATCGACCAATTTTAGCGATTTATCCTTAATACTACCTTTTTCTGCCTACATTCAGGATATGGAAGGCGGTGCCAGCGGATTATCTTCTGAGGAAAACACTACTATTAAACTCGCTTTAAAAGGAAACGCTTATGATTTATCTTCAGTTAATATTGCTGGTCAAATTCGTCCTTTTCTCGGTGATTATGATATTGACGTAAATTTTAATGGCTTGCCAATGCCACTGGTTTCACCTTACATGGTGCAATTTGCAGGCTATAAAGTTGAAAAAGGCAAAATGACATTGGACCTCAATTATAAGGTCAATGATAAAAAGCTAACTGTGCAAAATAAAATTTTAATTGACCAATTTGAACTCGGTGAAAAAATTGATAATCCAAATGCGCTACCTATACCACTAAAACTTGGTATCGCTTTACTAAAAGATGCTAATGGTAAAATAAAATTTAACTTCCCCATTTCTGGTAGTTTGGATGATCCGCAATTTAATATCAGTGATATTGTCGCTGATGCTTTAGAAAACGCTATTACAAAAATTATAACTTCACCCTTTGCCTTATTAACCTCGCTGGAAGGAAGTGAAGAAGACTTAAGTACCATTGGCTTCAGTGCCGGAAGTGATGAGTTAACTGTTCAGCAGAAAAATAAATTAACTGCACTGGCAAAATCCTTACTGGAGCGCCCTGCATTAACCCTTAGCATTAAAGGCACAAGTTATCAAAAACAAGATTGGCCCGCTATCAGCGATGATGCTTTATTTGATCAACTAAAATTACGTCGTTCAGAAGAAATTAATAAAGATGCGGTTGTTAAAATTCGTCCAGAATATGTGAAATTATCCGATGATGAATACCGACGCTTGTTAGCCGACATGTTTATCGAGAAATTTCCAAATCTGGCTGATAAATCACTTTTGGGTATACCCCGATTAAAAAATTCAGCAAATGGTGATTTTTATGAAATAGCCAAACAAAAATTAATGGAAGTGATTAATCCAGAATTGGACAGGCTACGTGAGTTAGCTGTCTACCGCGCCAGAGCTATAGCCAAGTACATCGTACAAAATGGCAAAGTAACCCAAGAACGTGTTTTTATTCTTGATACTGTTGTAGATCAAGAAAAAGATGATAAAGCAATTAATAGCCTGCTTTCTTTGAAAGCCGATTAATAGTAGAGCACCTTAAGGATAATTCTGTCATGCAGTCTTTACTGAGTTTTTTAGGTATCAACAATCTTATTCCGCATGGTTATTGTCTAACCTGGGACTCAAGTCTTTTATGGCTTACTGTGGTATCTGATGCCCTCATTGCTCTGGCTTATTATTCGATACCACTGACATTGCTCTATTTTGTCCGCAAACGTAGAGACTTACCGTACCCCCAACTATTTACAATGTTCAGTTTGTTCATTGTTGCTTGTGGTACTACGCATCTTTTTTCCATCCTCACCATCTGGATTCCAGTGTATTGGTTCGAAGCTATTGTTAAAGCGGTCACTGCTCTAGTTTCTGTATTCACTGCCTTACTCATGTTCAAAATAGTGCCTTTAGCTTTGTTGTTAAAGAGTCCCAGTGAACTGGAACACGAAATACAAGAAAAAACAGAGGCACAAACAGCATTACAAGAAGTACTTACCCGATTACAAGCAATTGCCAGTTGCCTACCTGGAGTGGTATTTCAGTTAATTCAACGCCCTGATGGTAGTAGTTACTTTCCGTATGCCAGTGACGCTATCCAACGAATTTTTTGTGTTAGCCCTGAAGAAGTAAAAACTGATGGGGCAATCGTTTTCGATACCATTCACCCTGATGACCGTTGTAGAGTGATAGATTCAATGACCCATTCGGCTGCGAATTTAACTCCCTGTAAAATAGAATATCGGGTAAATCTTGCTAATCAGCATATTCGTTGGCTGTTAATTGATGCCTTTCCTCAAATCGAAGTAGATGGATCTGTGTGCTGGCATGGATTTATAACTGATATAACCGATCGTAAAAAAAATGAAGAAGCGCTGCGTATTGCCGCAATTACTTTTGAATCCAATGAGGCTATTTTAATTACAGACGCTGATGCCAATATTATTCGTGTCAATCGAGCATTTGAAGAAATAACAGGCTATTCGTCTGAGGAAGTCATCGGTAAAAATCCAAGTATGCTTAGCTCAGGACTACAAAATGCTGAATTTTATAAAGGCATGTGGGCACAATTAATTAAAACGGGTACTTGGCAAGGTGAAATTTGGGATCGTCGCAAGAATGGACAACTCTATCCAAAATGGTTATCAATCACTGCGTTAAAAACAGCACAAGGAAAAATAAGCCAGTACATCGGTCTCTTTAGTGATATTACTGATTACAAACAAGCCGAAGAAAAAATTCACAATCTTGCTTTCTACGATGCTTTAACCAATCTACCTAATCGTCGTTTATTATTAGATCGGTTTAATCAGGCACTCGCAGCTGCTGAACGCAGTCAACAATATGGCGCTATCTTGTTTCTTGATATGGACAAATTTAAGACGCTCAATGATACATTGGGTCATCAAGCAGGCGATCAAATGTTAATTGAAGTCGCAGAACGCCTTAAATCCAGTGTACGCAAAATGGATACCGTCACCCGATTTGGTGGCGATGAATTCATTGTGATTCTTGAAAAGATGGGCTCTCACGTTGAACAAGTCACACCAAAGGTCATGCTAATAGCTGAAAAGGTTAGATCAACTTTAGCTAAACCTTATTACATTGCAAATCACACTCATCATAGCTCACCCAGTATTGGGGTTTGTCTTTTTCGCGACCAACGAGTTTCTGTTGACGATCTGATTAAATACGCTGATATTGCTATGTATCAAGCAAAAAATGCAGGACGTAATACGATTCGTTTCTATGATCCTGTCTTGCAAGAAGCCGTACAGTCACGTTTAAACTTGGAATCTGATTTGCGGAATGCTCTACTCAATCAGGAATTTCAACTCTATTATCAAACTCAATTTGATCAAAATTATCTGCCCTTTAGTGCAGAAGCCTTAATACGCTGGCACCATCCTGAACACGGGATAATTTGTCCTGCCCAATTCATACCTATTGCAGAAGAAACACATTTAATTCTTGAAATTGGACAATGGGTATTAGAGAGTGCCTGTCAGCAACTTGAAAAATGGGGCAAAAATGATGTCACCAAAAACCTAATGCTGTCTATAAACGTCAGTGCCCACCAATTCATGCTGCCTCATTTTGTAACTATCGTTGAAAAAGCAATCAATAGTTATCAATTTGATTCTTCCAAATTAAAACTGGAGCTTACTGAGAGTGTGCTTGTTAAAGATGTACAAGAAATTGTAGCTAAAATGCATGCACTCAAAAATTTGGGTATCAAGCTATCTTTAGACGATTTCGGAACGGGTTATTCATCACTGTCTTATTTGAAACAGTTACCACTGGATCAAATTAAAATTGACCAAAGTTTTGTCCGTGACATTATCACCGACCCTAACGATGCCATCATTGTAAAAACGATTATTGATATGGCAAAAAACTTCCATCTGAATGTTATTGCCGAGGGTGTTGAAACAACAGCGCAACATGAATATTTACAACAGCATGGTTGTATGGAATATCAAGGTTATTTATTTGGCAAGCCCATGCCTTTAATACAGTTTGAAGCAATTCTGATTAAGATATATTCGAAAAGCTAAGTTTTAGGTGATTATCCATGGCTTATGAAAGTACTTTAAATGATGTTACGCTTCCATATAAATGGAGCGTTTTATGTTATGCTAAACTCTTTATTTATTAAAATTGTCATATCACTTTATGCGAACTCGCGTTAAAATTTGCGGTTTTACTCGCGTAGAAGAAGCTGTCTATGCGGCATACGCAGGGGTAGATGCGATTGGTTTAGTTTTTTATCCACCAAGCCCGCGTCATGTAGATTTGGATCAAGCAATCAGTATAGTAAATGCTTTGCCGGCTTTTACTTCAGTTGTTGCTTTATTTGTAGATGAGCAAGAAACCAAAATTCGCCATATACTTGATAAAGTCTCTATTGATTGTATTCAGTTTCATGGTGATGAATTACCCGAAACGTGTAGAGCATTTGGTAAACGTTATATTAAAGCCATTAGAATGACTGACAAAGTTAATTTGAAGGTGTTAGCAGAACATTATTATGATGCCGATGCTTTATTGGTTGATGCGTACCACCCAGACAGTAAAGGTGGAACCGGAAACTCCTTTGACTGGGATCTGTTACCCAATCAGTGTGATTTACCGATTATTCTCGCCGGAGGATTAGATGTTGATAATGTTGAATCGGCTATCAGCACTATAAAACCATACGCAGTTGATGTTAGTAGCGGTGTAGAAATAAAAAAAGGTATCAAAGATACTCAAAAAATAGCCGCGTTTATGAAAGCAGTTTACCAGGGAGACCAGATAATAATATGAGCGAAAAATATATGATGCCCGATGAGCGCGGACATTTCGGTCCTTACGGAGGAATGTTTGTTGCTGAGACGTTAATACCGCCTATTCAGCAATTAAATGCAGCTTATCAGCAATATTTGCACGATCCTGAGTTTATCGCTGAGTTGGATGCGGACATGCAATATTATGTTGGCAGACCGTCTCCTTTGTACCATGCTCAACGCTGGAGTCGTGAACTCGGTGGCGCACAAATTTATTTAAAGCGTGAGGATTTAAACCATACCGGATCGCATAAAATCAATAATACCATTGGTCAGGCCTTATTAGCCAAACGTATGGGTAAAACTCGCATTATTGCTGAAACGGGTGCAGGACAGCACGGTGTTGCCACAGCAACGGTAGCAGCAAGATTGGGTTTGGAATGTGTTATTTACATGGGTGCTGTCGATGTTGCTAGACAATCGCTTAATGTTTATCGCATGAAATTATTAGGCGCAACGGTCGTTGCCGTTGAGTCTGGTTCAAAAACCCTAAAAGATGCTCTTAATGAAGCGTTAAGAGACTGGGTAACCAATGTTGATAATACATTTTATATTATAGGTACTGTCGCCGGTCCTCATCCTTATCCAGCGATGGTACGAGATTTCCAAGCCATTATCGGACGTGAAGCCAAACAACAGTGCTTTGATGCAACCGGCAAACTACCCGATGCACTGGTCGCCTGTGTAGGAGGTGGTTCTAATGCGATTGGCTTATTCTACCCATTTATAGATGATACATCTGTCAAACTGATTGGTGTTGAAGCTGCTGGAGATGGTATTGCGACTGGACGACACTCAGCACCCTTAGCAGCTGGTCGTCCTGGAGTATTGCATGGTAATCGTACTTATTTGATGGCTGATGATGATGGTGAAATTATAGAAACTCATTCTATTTCAGCAGGATTGGATTACCCTGGCGTAGGGCCTGAACACGCTTGGTTAAAAGATACTGGACGTGCAGAATACGTTAACATTACTGATAACGAAGCACTTGAAGGCTTTTATGCACTGACTCGTATGGAAGGTATTATTCCGGCATTAGAGTCTAGTCATGCAATGGCCTATACCTTAAAACTGGCACCGACCATGAATACAGATGAGATTATTATTGTCAACTTATCAGGTCGTGGCGATAAAGATATGCAAACAATGGCTAGACGCGAGGGAATAGAACTGTGAGCCGATTAGCGACTACTTTTAAACAACTAGCCGAACAACATCGTAAGGCCCTCATCCCCTTTATTACTGCAGGCGATCCCAATCCTGATTTTACAGTACCGATGATGCATGCCATGGTTGCCGCAGGTGCTGATATTATCGAGCTGGGAATCCCTTTTTCTGACCCTATGGCGGACGGTCCTGTCATTCAACGCGCCAGCGAACGTGCATTAGCACACAAAATGAGCTTGCGCCGAACGTTGACTATAGCCATAGAATTTAGAAAAAAAGATCAAAAAACACCTCTAGTATTAATGGGTTACCTAAATCCAATAGAAGCCATGGGTTATGAAGATTTTGCCAATGCAGCACAACGAGCAGAAATTGACGGCGTATTGACTGTCGACTTGCCCCCAGAAGAAGCAGAAGAATGTAGTGCGTTACTTAAGGCAAGAGATATTGATCCCATTTTTTTACTGGCGCCTAACAGTAGTCCTGAACGCATTCAGACTATGGATCGCATCGGTAGCGGTTATCTTTATTACGTATCACTAAAAGGTGTCACTGGTGCTGCACACCTTAATGCGAATGATATTGAAAATAAACTTAAAGAAATAAAAATGTACACACAGCTACCTATTGGCATAGGCTTTGGCGTTAAAGATGCCGAAACAGCACAAACGGTCGCTGCACTCGGAGATGGCGTGGTTGTTGGTAGTGCCTTCATTAATAAAATTGAAGCTAATCTCGATAATCTGACCACTGCTAAAAATGAAATTATTGAATTATTAGCCGCTATGAGATTAGCGATGGACAATGGAGTCAAGTCATGAGTTGGTACGAAAAACTATTGCCTTCTACCATCAGAACTGAAAAATCGGTAAAAAAAGCCAGCGTTCCTGAAGGTCTCTGGAGCAAATGTGAAAACTGTAATGCCATTTTGTACAATTCGGAATTAGAAAAAAATCTGAATGTTTGTCCAAAATGTGAACATCACATGCGTATTTCTGCCAGAACGCGCTTAGATATGTTTTTGGACGAAGGTGATCGAGAAGAAATAGGAAAAAATATCAAACCCATCGATCCATTAAAGTTTAAAGATATTAAAAAATATAAAGATCGACTGATTCTTGCCCAAAAACAAACGAAGGAACATGACGCCTTAGTGGTCATGAAAGGTCATTTAAAAAATCAGTCTGTCGTGGTCGCTGCTTTTGATTTCAATTTCATGGGCGGATCAATGGGATCGGTAGTCGGAGAACGGTTTGTTCGTGGCGTTAACAAAAGCCTTGAATTACAAATACCATTCATCGTTTTCACCGCCAGTGGTGGTGCGCGTATGCAAGAATCATTGTTTTCATTGTTCCAAATGGCAAAAACCAGTGCAGCCCTCACTCGGTTAGCTGATGCAAGTATCCCTTACATTTCGGTAATGACTGACCCCACTATGGGTGGTGTGTCAGCTAGTTTGGCCATGCTGGGTGATCTTAATATTGCCGAACCCAACGCACTTATTGGATTTGCTGGACCTCGAGTGATAGAACAAACTGTCCGTGAAAAATTACCCGAAGGCTTTCAGCGTAGTGAGTTTTTGCAAGACCACGGTGCTATCGATATGATTATTGATCGTCGTGATATGCGTGACAAACTAGCTGATATCCTTGCTATGTTAATGAGTGCTAAAACTAATGTCATTGAAGCAGATGAGTCACTCTTACTTGTTGATGAGGTTATAGACTAATCATAGCTAATGCATTTTGATACCTTAGAGGGATGGCTGGGTTGGCAAGAAGGGTTACATCCCTTAACAATCGACTTAGGTTTAGAGAGAGCGGCTGAAGTTTTCTATGCTCTCAACCCAGAAAATATAAAACCGTTAACCATTACTGTTGCTGGAACCAATGGCAAAGGGTCTTGCGTCGCTTATCTTGAAGCTATCTACCGAGCACAAGGCTATCGTGTAGGTACTTATACCTCGCCACATATTTTAAAATATAATGAACGTATTAAAATTGCGGGTAAACCCGTTGAAGATTCGGTCATTTGTGCTGCATTTGAACGCATAGAATCTGTTCGTGGTGATATATCCTTAAGCTATTTTGAATTCAGCACTCTGGCCGCTCTTGATATATTCTGGCGGTCTGATTTGGATATTCAATTGCTTGAAGTCGGTTTGGGTGGTCGTTTAGATGCCGTTAATATTATCGATCCTGATGTTGCTTTGATCAGTAGCATCGGTATTGACCATGTTTATTGGTTAGGTAATACGCGAGAGTCTATTGGCAAAGAAAAAGCTGGCATTTTTCGCCCTAATAAACCAGCCATTGTAGGTGAACCCAATCCTCCAGTAACATTGATACAAACAGCCAATGATAAAAATGCTAATCTTTACTTAATTGGCAAAGATTTTGGCTATAATAAACAAACATCAACTTGGAATTGGTATAGTAGCGATCAGCAGCTTGATAGTTTACCTGAGCCCAATCTGAAAGGTGAACATCAATACAGGAATGCTTCAGCGGTTATCTTAGCTATTCTAAAAATGGCTGCTTATTTGCCGGTAAGTAAAGAGTCTATTTGTTCTGGTTTAAAAAATGTGCAGTTATCTGGTCGATTCCAACATATTAAAGCAGTTAATGGAACTGCCCCTATATTGCTTGATGTTGGGCATAATCCAGAAGCAGTCACTACACTTGCTGAATATTTAAGAAAGAACTTTCCTAATACCCGTGTACTTGCTATTTTTTCTATGATGAAAGACAAGGATATTGCTGGCGTGCTTAATATTATGCATCCATATATTGATCGTTGGTTTTTTGCCCCTTTAACCAATCCAAGGGCATTAACAGAAACAGCAATGCGTGATATTTTTTTAAAAAGCCCTGTAATCGACGTAGAATTTGGCTTTAATGGCTTTAAAGAGGCTTTTAAAGCCGCAGAAAACCAAGCAAATTCCAATGATTTAATCCTGGTTTTTGGTTCCTTCTTCCTAGTATCTGATTGTTTAAATGAATTTTCGAGTGAGTTGACACAATGAATCAAGAATTAACACAACGAGTGATAGGTGCGATCGTCGTCACTGCTTTAGCTGCTGTTTTTATTCCCATGCTGTTTGACGATCCCGTTGACAATCGTGGTCAGATTGTCAGTGAAATACCGCTACCCGAACAGCCCGTGATTGTTGATGCGCCAATGTCTCCCCCCAGTAGCGTTGAGGATGTCACTAATCGTTCCAAAGAATCGACTGTTGCCAGCAACAATAATTCTAGCTTAAGTAATCAAGAACTACTTGCGGAACCTGATGATGCGTCTATAGAAAAAAACTTTACTGATGAACAAGACCAAGGTAGAGTCGAAATGGATGTTGAAGAAGCTGATGAGCTTCCTGCATCTAACAGGAAAATTGAGCAACCCAACTTAAACAGCAAACCCAAGCCCGATACATTAAGCCCACACAAACTAAACAATCAACAAACAATTGTCAGCACAGTCGTCAAGCCCGTGATTGGCAAACCTTTAATTGTTGACAACAAAAGTCCTGCTAAAGCAACTAAAAACGGTACAGAATTGGTACGCTGGTATCTTCAGGCAGGTAGTTTTACTAAAAAAGAAAATGCTGTTTCGCTTTCTGAGAGTCTACGTAGACAAGGTATGCCGGTACTTTTAGATACTATTCAAGTAGCTGATAAAGGTACTTTCTATCGACTTAGAGTGGGTCCAGAACTTGATAAAAAACGTGCCATTACCATGCAGCAAAAACTTATTCAGCAAAATATCGATAGTATTTTACAGTCTGAATAAGCTAATCGCTTATCCAATAAACTAACATGATCTGGATAGATTTTGGTATTATCGGCTTGTTAAGTTGTTGCCTAATAGTGGGCTTACTAAAAGGATTAAGCCAGCAAACCTATGCATTATTTAGCTGGATAATCGCCTTTTTAGTCAGTATTTTTTTTAGTAAAGATTTTTCATTTATTCTCAAATCAACTATCAATGAACCCACTGCAAAAATAGCGGTCGCATTTGTTTCCTTATTTCTAATAACTCTTCTGTTTAGTGGCTTAATAAGTTTGTTACTTCGTCCACTTTTTAAGAGTTCTATTCTATCATTTACAAATCGAGTGGGTGGAATGATATTGGGTATCGCCCAAGGTGCACTTTTAATAACCATTGTCATTTTATTGGCTGGTCTTTCTGTGTTACCAAAAACGGAATGGTGGAAACAATCTAAATTAATTCCCCCGTTTCAAACCGTGTCTATCTGGATTTGCAATAATTTGCATTCCGAATTGACTCAATATGTCCACTATAACTAATTTTTAGGAACAGATTAAATGTGTGGTATTGCTGCTATCGTTTCGAATCAAGCTGTCAATCAAGATTTATATGATGCATTGACTGTCCTACAACATCGTGGACAAGATGCTGCCGGTATCGTCACCTGTGAAAACGGTCGCTTGCATCTTCGTAAAGATACTGGGCTTACTCGAGATGTTTTCACTAATGCACAAATGATGAAACTCAGAGGCAATATGGGGATTGCTCATGTACGCTACCCAACTGCTGGTTGCACGAGTTCTGCAGAAGCACAACCCTTTTACGTTAATTCTCCATTCGGTTTAACATTAGCTCACAATGGCAACCTGACCAATACCGAAGAATTAAAATATGCTCTGTTTGTAGAAGATCAACGACATATTAATACTGATTCAGATTCTGAGGTTTTGCTCAACGTCTTTGCCCATGAATTACAGTCTTTACATAAATTACACCTTACGGTAGCTGATGTTTTTGCCGCTGTTTCTGGAGTACACCGCCGCTGTCGAGGTGCCTATGCTGTGGTTATTATGATAGCTGGCTTTGGAATTCTTGGTTTTCGTGATCCTAACGGTATTAGACCTATCGTTTTCGGTGAACGTGAAAGAGAAGATGGTTCGGATTTTATGATTGCTTCCGAAAGCGTTGCCCTCGACTTACTTGATTTTGATTTAATACGCGATATAGCTCCTGGTGAAGCAGTGTTTATTGAAGAATCAGGTAAGCTACATACCCAACAATGTGCGCCTGCAACAGACCATTGCCCCTGTATCTTTGAATACGTCTATTTTGCTAGACCTGATTCGATCATCGACAATATTTCTGTCTATAAAGCACGGTTACGCATGGGGACCAAACTGGCTGAGAAAGTATTAAAAGAATGGTCGGACCATGACATAGATGTCGTTATCCCTATTCCCGACACCAGTCGTACCGCCGCCTTACAAATGGCCAATGTACTCAATGTCAAATTCAGCGAAGGCTTTATGAAGAACCGTTATATCGGTCGTACCTTCATTATGCCCGGACAAAAAATGCGCGAAAAATCAGTTAAACAAAAGTTAAATGCTATTGATCTTGAGTTTCACGGTAAAAATGTATTACTGGTCGATGATTCTGTAGTCAGAGGTACGACGTCTGCACAAATCATTCAGATGGCACGTGATGCCGGTGCCAAAAAAGTATACTTTGCTTCGGCAGCTCCTCCCGTTCGCTATCCAAATGTTTATGGTATTGACATGCCGGCTGCACACGAACTAATCGCACATAATCGTACTGAGGAAGAAGTTTGTATTGCCATTGGTGCTGATAAGCTGTTTTATCAAGATCTCCAAGATTTAATAGATGCGGTACGCAAAGGTAATCCCGAAATCAAGCATTTCGATACCTCCTGTTTTAGTCATGAATATATCACTGGAGACATTGATGATATTTATCTGGATCGCATAGAAGCTTTACGCAATGACAGTGCTCAAAGCCTGAGAAATTCGGAAAACTCAATCATCGAAATGCAAAATTGCGAATAATATCAATCAAAAGAGTCAACTATGAATGATTTTGAAGATTACCAATTAGAAACAAAAGCAATCCGTACTGGACATCAAAGAACTCATGAAGATGAACACAGTATCCCCATCTTTACAACATCCAGTTATGTATTCAAAAATGCTGAAGAAGCGGCTTTAAGGTTTACAGGACAGAAAGCGGGAAACATTTATTCACGCTTCACCAATCCGACCGTTAATGCTTTTCAGGTGCGGCTTGCTGCAATGGAACAAGGTGAACGTTGCCTAGGTTTTGCATCGGGTATGGCGGCTATTATGGCTGTCGGCATGGGTTTACTTAAAGCAGGTGACCATGTTGTTTGTTCGCGTGGAGTCTTTGGCAATACCGTCCTGTTATTTCAAAACTATTTTGGCAAATTCGGAGTCACTACTGATTTTGTTGATTTAACCGATTTATCTGCATGGCAGTCTGCAATTAAAGAAAATACCCGTTTTCTGTTTCTGGAAACTCCATCCAACCCACTCACAGAAATCGCTGATATAAAAGCACTGGCAGACCTTGCCCACCAACATCAGGCTTTATTAATCGTTGACAACTGCTTCTGTACCCCTGCCCTGCAAACACCATTGACTTTAGGTGCAGATATCATCGTACATTCAGCCACTAAATATATAGATGGTCAAGGTCGATGCGTCGGTGGTGCGATAGTCGCCAGTGAAGAAATTATTGAAAAATACATCTATCCATACTTACGTACGGGTGGAGCGACTATGAGTCCGTTTAATGCGTGGGTCTTTTTATCAGGATTGGAAACATTGTCTATCCGCATGAAAGCCCATTGCGATAATGCTCTGGCACTGGCTCAATGGTTACAACAACAACCTAGCGTTGCCAAAGTTCATTACCCGGGTTTAGCTTGCCATGCACAGCATTTATTGGCAAAACAACAGCAGAGCGGTTTTGGCGGAATTGTCAGTTTTGAACTACACGGTGGTAAAGAAGCTGCGTGGCAATTAATTGATTCCACGCAATTGTTATCGATTACTGCCAACTTGGGCGATGTCAAAACGACCATCACCCACCCTGCAACGACCACACACGGTCGCTTAAGCCCCGAAGCCAGAGCTATTGCAGGTATCAGTGATGGCTTGGTGCGTATTTCCGTTGGCTTAGAAAATATAGAAGATATTAAAAATGATTTAGTGAAAGGGCTTTAATAAATAAACGTGTGTCGTTCTGACTCAAATACAACGTGGGTTGGAACGTTATATCTCAGTGACTTTGTATGCTCAATACTGAGTCCAACTTTATCGAAACATACGCTCAAAAATACCTGTTTAAAAAATCCTTTAGGTTGATATTGGTTTTTTTCTAAAATCTGGCTTTACCCCCCCTTTTTTTTACACCCGTTAACTTCAACGAATTGATTCGGTTTTTCAGCTAATTTTAAATCATTCAAAATCTATCAAAAAATATTTTAAAAAAATATCTAAATTTCTGTAACAAAATCGACTTTATTTCGACTGATAACTCAGGAAAGCAAATCTGCTTTTCTAATTACCCATCAACGTAAATTAAGAGGCTTATCAGCATGAACAAAAAAACTTTAGCACTGACATTAGGCGGAGCCATAGTAACTGTATTAACCAATACTCCTTTGGTACACGCACAAGAAAATCCGTTTGGCATGAAAACAATCACACTGGCTCAAGCAGATGCCAAAATGCCAGAAGGAACAGGCAATGAAGGCAAAATGAAAGAAGGCAAATGCGGCGAAGGTAAATGCGGTGCAAATAAATCCAAAATGAAAGAAGCTGATAGTCAGACTGATGCTAAACCGATGGACAAAATGAAAGAAGCTAGTTGTAGTAACAAAAAGTAAGTAGCTCACCGAAGTCGTCAATAGCTAATATTGGCGACTTTTTTGTTGTTCTGAAAATAAATCTGTCTAACCAATTAATATGAAAAATTTTAATGTCAATGGTGCCGGCCTAGGACTTCGACGTGAACTCCTGCCCGATTTAGAATCGGGTATTCCCGATGTCATTCAATTTTTTGAAGTCGCTCCAGAAAACTGGATGCGGCTTGGTGGCAAATTAAGTAAACATTTTCGGCAACTGACAGAACAGTATCGTTTTGTGGCACACGGTCTATCGTTATCAATCGGCAGCCCTGCTCCTTTAGATATTGAATTTTTAAAGCGTTTGAAAATTTTTCTTAATGAACATCATTTTGCTTTTTATACCGAACATTTAAGCTATTGTGGTGACGAGAGTCATTGTTACGACCTGTATCCGATTCCTTTTACCGAGGAAGCTGTGCATTATGTTGCTGAGCGGATGCGGATTGCTCAAGATATCCTTGAACAACCTATCGCCTTAGAAAATCCATCTTACTATGTTAAACCACCTCTCGCAGAAATGGATGAACTGGCTTTTATCAATGCGGTTCTGACTGAAGCCAATTGTCTTTTACATGTGGATATCAACAATATTTACGTCAATAGCCTTAACCATAACTATGATGCGGCAACTTTTTTAAAAGGTTTGCATGGCGAACGCATTATATATGGTCATATCGCCGGGCATGACCTAGATGAATCAGGAATCATCATTGATACACATGGACAGGCGACTTGCGATCCTGTCTGGCAATTATTGGCACTGGCTTATCAAACTTTCGGTGTTTTTCCCTGCTTGTTAGAAAGAGATACCAACATACCTCCCTTAGCTGATTTATTAAAGGAAGTTAGTCATATTGCCAAAGTTCAACAGCATTATGGAGCACAATCGTCATGATGAACTTTCAAACGGTACAAAAACAGTTTTTAGCGCATTTGCGTGATCCAATTAATCAACCCATTCCAAACGGTTTTACCCATCAAGGTATCCAAATTTATGTAGATTTACTCTATACCAACTTCAACGAGAGTCTGGAACGATGTTTTCCATTAACTCATCAACTCGTTGGTGAGGAAATCTGGCAACGATTAGTTAAGTCGTTCATTACAGAACATTCCTGTCAGTCACCTTACTATCGACAACTTCCTGAACAATTTATCAGTTATTTACAGGCAAAAAAGACTGATGAATTTGCTCCTCCTTATTTGCTTGAACTGGCGCATTTTGAGTGGATAGAATTAGCGTTGACGGTTGCTGAAAGTGACCCGATCATCAATCCAAATACCATTACTAATGATTGGTTAGTCAGTCGCCCACTATTTGCACCGGTGTTTGCTATATTCCATTACCAGTATCCAGTGCAGCTCATCAATAGCCATTTTCAACCCACAGAACCACCCGAACAACCCACTCATATTTTAGGATTTCGAGATAAAAATGATGTCGTTCAATTTATTGAATTAGAGCCTGCAACCAGTCGTTTGCTGGAAATTTTATACACTACCGATTTTACCGTTTTAGAAGCTGTCAATCACATTGCCGTAGCATTAAACCTTCCTAACCCCTCTGTATTATTTAGTTTTGTTATGGAAACAATGGAGCATTTAATGCAGCAAGGTGCAATTTATGGACAAAAACAAGACCAAACCATGAGTTAATGAAATGAACAATACAACAAACTCAACAGACTTTACAATTTACAGCATAAACAAAATATTGTGTACTTTATTGAGGCTATCGAAAAAATGTCAACAAGGGTTGCCCATTGATGGCTGTGCTTATGCCCCTTTATTCATCAGAGTTCTACTCGCTTATGAGTTTTTTGAAGCTGGAATGGAAAAAATTTCTGGTGATAACTGGTTCACTGAATTAGTCTTTCCATTTCCGTTCAATTTATTGTCAGCAGACACCAATTGGATGTTAGCGACCGGAATAGAAATTATCGCGCCCATTGCCTTAATTTTAGGATTAGCGACCCGTTTTTTTAGCGCAGTTCTGATAATATTAACCATTATAGCTATTGCAACGGTACATTGGCCTGAACAATGGCATACTTTAACTGAACTTTGGAAAGGGTATGCGATAACTGATGAAGGTTTTGGTAACTACAAGTTGCCTTTGATGTATATTTTTATGCTAATGTCTTTATTATTCAGCGGAGCTGGGCAATTAAGCGTGGATGCCTGGTTTGACAACCATATTAAATGGGACAATGATAGACAATAATCAGTTAAACGCACACCGAGAAATGTTACTTCGTTTCGCATTGCTACAGCTACATAACGAAAGTGCTGCTGAAGACGCAGTACAGGAAACATTATTGGCAGCCTTACTAGCGAAGGAAAGTTTTCGTAACGAGTCTGCTATAAGAACTTGGTTAATTGGCATACTTAAACATAAAATCGCGGATTATTATCGGACTATAGACAAACATTCATCATTTGAAGAGATAAATAACTGTGATGATGAGGATACCAATGCAGCCATCGAAAAATTACTTTTTAATAATAAAGGTCATTGGATTGGTACGCTTAACCAATGGTCAGAACCCGACCATGCATTGCAACAAAAGGAATTTTGGATTATTTTTGAATGGTGTCAAAATAATTTACCTGAACTACATGCACGTGCTTTTTTGTTAAGAGAAATGGTTGGGTTAGAAACAACAGAAATTTGTAATGAAATGGACATTACTCCGAGTGCCTGCCGTGTTTATTTACACAGGGCAAGACTTGGTTTACGTGAATGTCTGGAACAACGCTGGTTTAATTCATGGAAAGCATTATGAAAACTTGTAAGGATATTAGTGGACTACTCTCAGAAGGCATGGATAGATCATTAACATGGCAGGAACGCTGGGCAATTCGTTTACATATTTCATATTGTCGATCATGCCTTCGATTTATGTATCAGGTAAATTTTTTAAGCAGGGCGGCTAAAAAATTTAAACCCGATAATAAGAACTAATTCAGCCTCTATCAAAAAACCTATTAACAATAACCCCTTGTAAAAATATTATGGGTAATCCTGACGTGTCGGGCGTACCATGATTTCACTGATGTGTACGTGTGGCGGTTGGTTAATCATAAAACAAATGGTGTCGGCAATATCTTCGCCAATCAGTAAGGGACCGAATTTCTCTTTGAACGAAGTCACCAACGTATCGCTGTAGCCCGCTGCTTCTTGAAAACCGCTTAATAACAAACCAGGTTCAACTAACGATACTCGAATACCCCTAGGCCCTACTTCACGGCGTAAGCCTTCAGCCAAGGCATGCACAGCAAATTTAGTCGCGCCATAGACTGCGCTAAACGGGGAAATATTCCGACCAACCACCGAACCAATGATAATAATATCGGCAGCAACATTGGGATATTGATTAGACTGTGATGTCAGCATCAGCTTTGCTGATTTTTGCAGCAATGCCAGTGTACTGGTGACATTGATTTGCAACACTTTTTGAAATTCAGCGACATCACTCTCGACAACCGAGCCACCCAACCCTCGACCAGCATTAGCGACGACGATATCGGGTATTTTGCCGAAACGTTTTTGGGCTGCGTCAAATAATGAGTCAATGACTAAATTATCAGTAATATCACCAGCAACCCCACAAAAATTAAGACCTAACTCGGTTTCTAGTTGGCTCAGTTTGTCGGCATTGCGACCATTGCCAATGACACTAATACCTTCTGCAACCAATTTGCGTGCGGTTGCTTTGCCGATTCCTGATGTTGCCCCTGTTACGATGGCAACGCGTTTGCTGTGTTGAGACATACTAAATTTCCTCAAAAAGGCTTGCTATAAATTTCAATAAGCCCATATTAGGGTGACTATTGGTCAGTAGACGATTTTACCATTACAACAAAAATCAGAAAACACTCACTTCGGAAATGTTGTCCCATCAAACCAACCTATTTAGGTTAAAATGTCAGCTTTTGTAACTTAACCACTACCGCTATGCCTGATAACGCCGTTCCACAAGTCGCTATTATCGGTGGGGGACCAGCCGGACTGATGGCAGCTGAAGTTTTAAGCATTGGAGGTATACAAGTTGATGTTTATGATGCCATGCCTTCATTTGGACGCAAATTTTTACAGGCGGGTGTTGGTGGTTTAAACATTACTCACAGCGAAGCTTACGATATATTCTGCACTCGTTATGGCAATCGCCAGCTAGCAATGAAACCCATGCTCGACCTACTCCCACCCAATAAGTTGCGAGCTTGGGTTCATGAACTGGGTATTGAAACCTTTGTTGGCAGTTCGGGTCGGGTTTTTCCCACACAAATGAAAGCCGCCCCACTACTACGCGCTTGGCTGCATCGGCTTCGCAGTGCAGGTGTGCATTTTCACGCTCGCCACCAATGGCTAGGCTGGAATACTGACGGCAGTATTCGACTTGTCAACCCACAGGGTGAAATGGCTTTAAAGCCTCAGGCATTAATATTGGCACTCGGTGGGAGCAGTTGGCCACAACTCGGCTCAGATGGTGCTTGGTTGCCGTGGTTACAAGAGCGAGCGATCAGCATTGCCCCCTTACAAAGTAGCAATTGCGGCTTTGAGGTTGTTTGGAGTGAACATTTAC
>Ga0214192_1000576_pt1 | contig 22406 bp, 18 predicted proteins | sample TroBogEpilimnion_44_FD_153030 | JGI IMG/M metagenome (GOLD analysis project Ga0214192, IMG submission 153030) | Freshwater microbial communities from Trout Bog Lake, WI - 29JUL2008 epilimnion | ecosystem: Environmental > Aquatic > Freshwater > Lake > Epilimnion/Euphotic zone | place: Trout Bog... | reverse complement strand
TTGGGCTCCAAAGAAAAAGGAGGATGCGGAAAAACTGCGTAAAGGGCTGATCGGTCCTAATGATATTGCAGATGAAGACCGTGATTTCTACCTGGAGAGACGTTATCCCTCGTACGGAAATCTGGTGCCGCGTGATGTCGCGTCCAGGGCTGCAAAAGAGCGTTGCGATGCCGGATTTGGGGTTAACTCAGAAGGGAAAGCGGTATATCTTGATTTTAAATATGCCATTGAACGACTCGGACGCCACACCATTGAAAAAAGGTATGGTAATCTTTTCCAGATGTATGAGAAAATTACCGATACCGATCCGTATAAAGAGCCAATGCAGATCTACCCCGCCATTCACTATACAATGGGTGGGACCTGGGTTGACTACAACCTGATGACTACTATTCCGGGACTTTATGCCCTGGGAGAAGCAAATTTCTCAGATCATGGAGCCAACAGGCTTGGTGCTTCTGCGCTGATGCAGGGATTGGCTGACGGATATTTTGTATTGCCTTATACCATTGGCGATTATCTTGCCGGTGAGATAATGGTACCCAAAATTGATACCAATCGTCCCGAATTTATTGAAGCCGAAAAGAGTGCAACCAGCAAACTTGAAAAGCTTTTCAATATTAAAGGAAAAACACCTGTCGACCATTTCCACAAGAAATTAGGTCATATCATGTGGGAATATGTGGGTATGGCCCGTAATGCAGAAGGATTGACTAAGGCTATTAAGGAGATCCGGGAGTTGCGGGTTGAGTTCTATAAGGATCTTCTTGTTCCGGGAGAACTGAAAAATGTAAATCCTGAACTTGAAAAGGCAGGCAGAGTCGCTGATTTTATTGAACTTGGAGAATTACTGGCACGCGATGCGCTCAACAGAAACGAATCGTGCGGGGGACACTTCAGGGAAGAATCCTCAACCGACGAAGGTGAAGCTAAACGTGACGATGAAAACTTTGCCTACGTAGCAGCCTGGGAATTTAAAGGAGTAGACGCAGAACCGGTCCTTCACAAGGAAGAATTGGTCTTCGAAACGATTCATTTAACCCAGAGAAGTTATAAATAAAGAATCTCCTTTTTAGTAGCTCATATCTAATATTCTATAAAAATGGCTGATAAAATTCTCAATAAAATATATGTAAAGGTCTGGAGACAAAATAGTCCCAAGGCTAAAGGGCGGTTTGAGACCTATACCGTGGAAAATATATCCCAGGGGAACTCCTTCCTCGAAATGATTGATATTTTGAATGATCAACTCGTTCTGGGCGGAAAAGATCCGATCGCCTTTGATCATGATTGCCGCGAAGGAATTTGCGGAATGTGTTCGCTCTATATTAATGGTCATGCGCATGGACCTGACACCCTGGTTACAACCTGTCAGCTGCACATGCGGAAATTCAGCGAAGGTCAGACGATCACTGTTGAGCCATGGCGTGTCGGAGCATTTCCGGTGATCAAGGATGTGATGGTTGACCGTACCGCCTTTGAAAAGATCCAGCAGGCCGGTGGATTCGTATCTGTAAACACAGGTGGCGTTCCTGACGGGAATACGATCCCCATCTCCCAGGACGATGCAGAAGAGGCGATGGATGCCGCGGCCTGTATCGGATGTGGTGCCTGTGCCGCGACTTGCAAAAATTCGTCGGCCATGCTATTTTTGGCAGCCAAAGTTTCACAATTTGCCAAATTGCCGCAAGGTCAGGTAGAAGCCAAAAGAAGGGCAAAGGCTATGTACGCCAAAATGGACGAGCTTGGATTTGGCGGATGTACTAACACAGGGGCCTGCGAATTAGCCTGTCCAAAAAGTATTTCTATTGCCCACATTGCCCGGCTAAATCGCGAATACCTCAAGGCGAAGATAGCTGATTAACTCATTATCAAAAGGTTCATAACAAAGAAGCACGATTTTGAGATCGTGCTTCTTTGTTATGAACTAATCGTAGTTGATAACTCTTATTTTTTCTATCTTGCGAAGAAGCATTAAAGCCATAATTTATATAAATTCGCAGTGGAAGGACTAATGAAGTAAAACTTAAGAGAATGCCATATAGAAGACTACCGAATACTGATCAGGCAAGATTAAGGGCCCTTCAAACAGCCATAATGCTGGGGCAGAAGAGAGAACCTGAGGAGCTCGCTTTTTCTGCAAAATCATTGAACAGGCTCAGAGCATTTTATACAAATTTTGAAACGACTCTTATTCATCATAAGCTCGCCAGAACCCAGCAGGAGAAAAGCAGCAATGCCTATCTCGAAACTGTAAGAAAGGCCAGAATCTATTTGTCACATTTCATTCAGGTATTGAATTTTTCAATACAGCGTGGTGACATGAAATCATCGGTAAGAGAGTTTTACGGCTTTAACGATAAGAAGTCACCTTCGCTGATTATGGACTCCGAGGTATTGGAGTGGGGAAAGAAGATCATTGAAGGGGAACATAAACGGGTTAATCACGGAGGAAATCCATTATATAATCCCTCCATTGCACTTGTAAAGGTGAAATTTGATCAGTTCGTCGATGCCTACCATTTTCAAAAAACCTTGCAGAGTAACACGGCCAGGTGGACAATAAAGGTGGCCGATTTGCGGAAAGAGGCTGACGAGATTATTCTTGACATCTGGAATGAGGTAGAGGAGCATTTCTCGGAATTACCCGATGATCTTAAAAGAGAAAAAGCCGGAGAATATGGCCTGACCTATGTTTATCGCCCAATGGAACGGATCAAAAACGAAAACCATAAAATCAATAATAACGCATACCTGAGTTGATTAATCGGCTGCCCCCATCAGGCAGTCATTTTTGGTCATCTAAAGATTAGTTTAATTTTAATTGGAAATAGAAAAGGGTGGATAACTTTGGTTATCTGCCCTTAATTATTTTAGGTAAGCCAATATTTATAATCCTGAAAGGTCCTGTCGAACCTGTTACCCTTTTAGAATAAAGCTGAAAATACATCCTTTCCCGGGACTATTTTCACTTGAAACCAATACCTCGCCCCCTAATTTCTCGATAATTCGCTTGGTAATTGAAAGCCCAAGTCCATGCCCTTCCACATTATTTTTACCCAACCGTTCAAAATCGGTAAATAATTTTTCCAGTAACCCCGAGGGAAGCCCGTTCCCATTATCCTGAATCCAAAAGCGATAACGGCCATCATTCAAATCTTCACTCCCAATTACAATCCTAGGCGGATCTCCGCCATATTTAATGGCATTGCTAAGCAGATTCACCCAAACCTCTTCGATCCATTGCGGATGCCCTAAAACAACAGGCCACTTTTCAGGTAAATCAATTATTGCCTTCTGCCCCTCCAAAAGTAGGCTTAGTCTTTTAATTGCCTCATGGACAATCAAATACATATCAACTTTCTCCGGACTGATATCTTCTTTTCTGATTCTGGATAACATCAGCAACTCATCGACAATCTTAATCATTTTATGTCCCTGCTCGTTGAGCAGATCAAGCAGCTCGAATGCCTGCGCCTCTTTCTGATTCTGAATATCCTCCTTAATAAACTCAGTCAACCCGATCACCCCACTGATCGGATTTTTAAGGTCATGAGCGACAGTTCTGGCATAAGCGTCAAGATCAGCGATCAATTTTTCCTTTTCAACAATCTCATTCCGCAAAAGTGCATTCGATTCAAAGGCGGCATCAAGTGCTTTCTTCCGGATTGATATATCATGAAGAAGAAAGATTCTGCCAATAAGCTGATTTTTACTGTTGGTTACAGGGCTGTATTTTACCTCAAAATGTTTTACCCGACCATTGGTCCGGATCGTAGTTTCAGTCAGAAATTCGCTGCCGGATGAATGCTCCGGGCGATCGGTCAGAAACAAGCTGCTAAACCTTTTAAACTGATTACCAATCAGCACATTCCGATCTGCACCGATTATCCTGCCAAAGGCCAGATTTACATCCACAATCCGGTCGGCCATGTCAATTACAATTACCCCGTCTGATAAGTTATTGATAGTCTGACGTCTGGCAACTGGGCCAACATCAAACATCCGTTGATAATAAATCCCGATCGCAGAAAGTATGCCCGAGAAAATAAGTACAATAGGGGTAAGGTCCGCTTTTACAGGGATTAACTTAAACACATACATAATACTGGTAGCGAGCGGCATAACAGAGGCCACTATCAGGTAGATTAACTGAACCTTATAGATTTGATAAAACCTAAACGTGCCTACAAGCAGCACAATTATCGCAGTACCTAAAATTAAATACTCATAAATTGCATATACCCAAAACCAGCTTCCGTAATTATAAACACTTTCATTGGTTAATGGATAAAAATCGACTTTTTCCCAAATTAAATGATGATAGGAATTCGTGAAAACAAGCAGAACCGTTATGATTGGGATTAATAAAAATATTCCGATTGCAACCGGCCTGATGAACTTATTTGACTGGGTATAGGCAAGGGTAAAGAAAAGGAAAAAGAGTGTCGTAGTTGAAGCCCCGATGTAGCCGATTTGAGACCAAAGGATTTTGGTTTCCAGGCTTGTAGCTGCATATTCAAAGCCATCGCTTATGGCCCAAACAGAGGCAGCGAATTCAAAAAGAATCATAAAATTAACTCCGTCTGTCTCTCATTTTTTCCAAAGTGCCAGTACTAAGGCTAAAGCAAAAACACCAGATAATAAACGCACTAAAAAGAGCAAAGAAAATTCGAGATTCATCAGAAAGATTAAATTACCTTATTTATTGGGGAACTCCAACAGATGTTACTTTTTTCTATTGAGAGGACCTGGTATTAAATGGGATTAAAATAATCCTTTAACTTTTTGGTAAACCAATGAAGGCTCCGGGTTTAGGGGGAAAATTATTTGCGGTTTGAGGTAGGTTACCTCATGCTCACTTTTAAATTTTTCAATACCTCCGCCTGTAATATTCAGCATAATTATGGCATCTTTTTCTACTTTGCCTTTATTTACCGCCTGGATCAAAGAGGCTACTGCAACAGCCGCTGCAGGTTCCAGATCATTTCCTTCGGTTCGGGTGAATAATTGCGCCGCATTCTCCGCTTCCTGATTGGTTACTGCAAGTACTTCACCCCCATTGGCTTTCATCGCATCATATAAGCCCCCTTTGATGCCATAGGAGGGTTTTCTGTTGGATAAAACCTTGGCGTTAATCTCCTCAACCTGTTTCCTTGCTTCATCATCATTGATCGGGAGCATATCACCAGAACCAGCATCCCATGCATCCTTAATCGGTAGAAAGGGAGCATTCTGAGATACCATCAGTTTCATTTTTGTCGAGCCATACCTACCATCCTCCAGAAATCGCATATTTGCTTCCCAGGCTGCAATAGCCCCGGTCCCGCTGCCAATCGCCTGGAAATAATAACCGGGAATAGTTCCAATTGTCGAAACTGCCGATAAAACGGTGGCGCCCATTCCATCCCGCCGGGCAACATTCTTCGATCCCCCTTCCGGATAAAACCCTTTGATCTGGCAAACCAGATTGGATAAATGAATGGCATCAAAATAATCGCCCCCCGATTCGGCAGCGATCAGCTTTACACACGAATCAATTTCCTCATCAAACCACAGGGCATTTAAATTATCTTCCGGGACACATATTAAAAGGGGGATTTTATTTTCAGAACAAACTTTGGCGAAAGCACGGGCCGTATTGCCGGCAGAAGCCACAACCATGATCCCATTACTGTTTCCGTTGATCCGGGCACAGACCGTATAAGCCTCACATTCCTTAAAAGTTCCGGTTTCCATAAATGCACCCTTTTCAGGCCAGTAGCCGTTAAAGGTGATGTAAAGGCCAGATAACCCTAATTCATTCGCCAAACCAATACTTTTATATGTGACAGGTGCCCCCGATCCCTTCAATGTTTTATGAACCGGAAGCCACGAAGAAAATTTATACAACCCGGGAAGTGTCTCATCGATAACCAATTGCTTATCATCATAAATGGCCCTGATAAGCGCTGGTCCGTCGTTATCCGGACAACTTAACTCCCAATTCTGATCTTCGAACTGTTTTCCGCAGCAAAGTGACTGAAGGTGGTATTTTGTTTTGGCAAAAACTGGCATACATACAATTTTAAGGATTCAAAGTTAGCTTTTTAAAAAAGTATACCAAAGATATTTTTTAACTGCAGAACCTTAAATATTATATATTTCGTCCCCCAAAAAGCACGATTAAGCATTTAATCACCCTATTTGACAGGGTTAAACGACTGGCAATTAATAATAATCACTAATTTCAAATTATCCGAATCTGACAATCAGCCAAAAATGGAGACAATCCAAAGTTGGTTAATCATGAATTGATATTCTCATCAATAGCCCGGTTCAGATACCGGTTAAACGGATAAATAATTTTTAAAATTTCAACCGCGCTGACCAGAAAATCAGGATCAAGAAGCTCCTCCTCCCTGACCGAATGACCAACTGCATAACTGCGGTTTTTGATCAGCTCAAGGTGTTCCCAATCTTTGGGATACCCTTTGGGAGCTTTCTTCAATTTGTCGGAATAATCGAGGGTATAGGTCGCTTTAAAATCATCTTTCTCAATGATCTGAATAAAATCCTGTGGGTGATAGTAGATTTCCTGCCGGATAGCCTGAAGATGCTCAGGAGGTGGCATATAAACACCACCGGAAAGAAAGCATTCACCGGGCTGAATATGGAAATAATATCCTGCAAACCCTAAATTTCGTCCTCCCCGGGCGATAAAACACCCAAAGTTAGTTTTAAAAGGTCGTTTGTCATTCGAAAAGCGGACATCGCGGAAAATCCTGAAAACACAATCTTTGGGATTCAACGCCGGAATTTCATCATCAAATTTCCGGATTTCATGGATCAGAAACTCGGCGACAGTCAGAAATTTCATACGCGACACCTCGTACCTCTCCCTGTTCAGATTGAACCAATCACGCGTATTATTCGCTTCAAGATCTTTAAGAAAACCGAGTATCTCCTTCATAGATCAAAAATAACTGAAATTGGGAAACTAACTGTCGAATGGTTCCCTATTTTTGTATAAAAAATCAAAAATCGATGAGAAGAAGTTGTATTATCGTCGCAGGAGGAAATGGATCACGCATGGGAACTGAATTACCCAAACAGTTTCTGCGGGTCAGCAGTATTCCTGTACTGATGCATACCATCCGGAATTTTCACGATTTTGATATGTCGATTCAACTGATCGTCGTACTCCCGGCTGATGAGATTGATAACTGGAAGGAGCTTTGCCGGCAGCATCACTTCGATATTCCTCATCTTTTGATTGCCGGAGGTGACACCCGCTTTCAATCTGTGAAAAACGGACTGTCACTGATAAATGACTCTGAGCTAATTGCAATTCATGACGGGGTTCGGCCGCTAGTGAGTCATGAGACGCTAAACCGCTGTTTTACAGGTGCTGAAGAAACCGGGACAGCTATTCCCGTTTTACCAGCCAATGAATCCGTACGCGAAGGAACAATGAATGCTTCGGTACCCGTCGACAGATCACGCTATTTTCTGGTACAAACCCCCCAGGTTTTTAAAGCTTCGCTGATTCAGGAAAGCTATAAACAGCCGTGGATTTCTGAATTTACGGATGATGCATCGGTAGCTGAGCATTCAGGAATAAAGGTCCACCTGGTGATGGGAAATCGTGAAAACATCAAGATTACCTTTCCTGAAGACCTACGGATTGCTGAATTATTTCTGGGATCGTAAAGACCCCCAATCGTGGAGACGCGCGATCGTACGTTTCTATTGCTTTATTATTCCCTGATTACCTTAATCTCCATCCGGATATCCTTGACGGGCCGGTCATTCGGACCTGTGGGCTGTGCCGCGATAGCATCCAGAACAGACAGTCCTTCAACTACTTCCCCAAAAACCGTATAATTTCCATCGAGGTGCGGAGTTCCTCCGACAGTGGTATAAAGCTCTTTTTGTTTTTCGGTCAATTTGAATGGGGTTTGCTTCGCCTTACCCATCGCCTGAGCCTGAAGCTTTGCAACCAGTTTATCGAAAGCCCGGCGGTTTCCCGCTTTCTGGTAGGAGATCAAAGAATCACTGCTGGCCCGGGCCAGCTGATTCATAATATTCTGGGCCAATTTCTGGGTCACCTCCTCCTCTATTGCATCAATATTGTTAGCCGGGAATACAACTCCCTGAACGATATAAAATTGCGAGCCGGAAGATTTCTTCTCAGGATTGATTTCATCCCCTTCACGGGCAGCTGCCAGCGCCCCTTTCTTATGAAAGATATTGGGATTAATCTCCCTTTCAATTTCATATCCCGGTCCACCGTTCCCCAGTTTCTGCCCCGGTTTCGCATTTTTGGTATCAGGATCACCCCCCTGAATCATAAAATCCTTGATCACCCTGTGAAACAGGAGCCCGTCAAAAAATCCGGCTTTTGCCAGTTTCAGAAAATTATCGCGGTGTTTTGGGGTCTCGTTATAAAGCTCAACCTTCATCTCACCAAATTCAGTCTTAATTACTACTAAGGGACGTTTATCCTGGGCATTGCCACAGGAGATAATCAACATGGAGGCCAGAATAAGGATGCCGGCAAAAATTTTCTTCATCGGTCTTTGATGTTTTGGACCAAAGATAAGAAAAAATGCGACTGGCTATTGGCATCTGGCTTCCGGCCATTTCATCTTTCAGAAATGAAATTTCAAATAATCAAATTGCACGATGTGGTAATTTCCCTTAAATAAAATCTTTTAAATCGAAAGAGGTGAACCTTTTTAACCAGGGGCGGCCAAAAGCCAGAGGCTAGCAACCAGCAGCACTTTAACAAGAGCCATTATTCCTTCAGTAAATGAGCCGTATTTTTTTTAATTTTGTGGTCAAGTTTGAAAACATGAAGAAGATGAGCGATTTCATTATTTATAACACCCTTAGCCGGAGCAAAGAGATTTTCAAACCCTTAAATCCCGGTCATGTAGGGATGTATGTCTGCGGTCCAACGGTATATGGGGAAGCTCATCTTGGTCATTCCCGCCCTGCAATCACCTTTGATGTGTTGTTCAGGTATCTGAATCATTTAGGATACAAAGTGCGGTACATCCGGAATATCACCGATGTTGGGCACCTGGTCAATGATGCCGATGAAGGTGAGGACAAGATCGCCAAAAAGGCGAAGGTTGAAGAACTCGAGCCGATGGAGGTCGTTCAGCTTTATACCAACAGTTACCGGCGGAACATGGCCCAGCTCAATGTTTTGCCACCAAGTATTGAGCCTTCAGCCTCAGGGCATATCATTGAGCAGATTGCTGCAGTTCAGCAGCTGATTGATTCCGGGTTTGCATATCCGGTCAATGGCTCGGTCTACTTTGATGTGGAGAAATTTGCCTCTGTCCATGATTATGGAAAATTATCCGGAAGAAAGATAGAGGATCTTTATTCCAACACACGTGATCTCGATTCTCAGAGTGAGAAGAGATCGGGCCTTGACTTTGCCGTCTGGAAGAAGGCTTCATCCGGACATATTATGAACTGGCCATCACCCTGGGGCAATGGATTTCCGGGTTGGCATATTGAATGCACGGCCATGAGCACAAAATACCTGGGTGAAACTTTTGACATTCACGGCGGTGGGCTCGATTTGCTCTTTCCGCACCATGAAGCCGAGATTGCACAAGGTGTTGCCTGCTTCGGACACGATACGGTCCGCTATTGGATGCACAACAACCTGATCACCATCAACGGTCAGAAAATGGGGAAGTCGCTTGGGAATTTCATCACACTTGACGAATTATTTTCAGGAACGCATCCCCTGCTTGAAAAGGCATATTCTCCGATAACGATACGATTCTTCATTTTACAGGCCCACTACCGGAGTCCGCTCGATTTTTCGAATGAGGCACTCCAGGCTGCCGAGAAGGGACTTGAACGGTTGCTCAAAGCGGTTGCCTTGCTTGATGATCTTAAACCTTCTTCAGATTCAACGTTTGATGTGGAGGGATTAAAAGAAAAATGTTATGCGGCGATCAATGACGATCTGAACACACCGATACTGATTGCCCATCTGTTCGACGGGGTCAAAATGATCAATTCTGTTAATGATGGCAAAGCCTCGGTAAACGCTGGGGACCTGGCTCTTTTGAAAAAGCTTTATCATGAATTTACATTCGATATCCTGGGCTTCAAATCTGAAACTGCTTCCGGAGGATCGAACCAGGAGGTGCTAAAAGAGGTGGTCGATTTATTGCTGAACCTGCGGGTCGAAGCCAAGAAGAACAAAGAGTGGGCTACCTCCGACAAAATCCGTAACAGCCTTTCTGAATTGGGCTTTGATATCAAAGATACCAAAGAGGGATTTAGCTGGGAGTTGAAAAAATAAAACTCTTGTGAGCGGGTGACTAATTCAGGTTCTGAACTAGTCACCCGCTCACTTTTAAAAGCAGTTTTACTGTAACGCCTTCTCCATTTTTACCAGCCCTTCTTCCAAAACTGAGCGGGGACAACCGAAATTCAATCTGAAATAGCCATCTCCACCGGTCCCGAACTTACTGCCGTGATTCAAGGCAACACCTGCTTCGATCAACCGTTTTGCTAACTCTTGTTCGCTCAGACCATAGGAATTCAGATCCATCCAGACAAGGAAAGTAGCTTCCGGTTTCATGATTTTCACCCTGGGCATTCTTTCAGAGATGAAAGACTCCAGAAATTTATAATTGTCTTCAAGATAAACCATTAATTGATCAAGCCAGTCGTAACCGTCGCGCAGGGCAACCTCTGTGGCAATATTTCCGAAGATATTTCCGCTGTGGATATGTACGGTATTTAAAACCTGCTCATACTTTACCCGGATCCGTTTATTTGGGATGATGACAAAAGCGGAGGAGAGTCCTGCCACATTAAAGGTTTTGCTGGCAGCCATCAAAACGGCGCTGTTCATCGCGATTTCTTCAGAGATCATCGGAATTGGAATATGCTTACTACCTGAAAAAACCAGGTCCGCATGAATCTCATCCGAAACAATGAATATGCCGTTTTCTGTACAAATCCGGCATAACTCTTCGAGCTCTTCCTTGGTCCATACCATTCCTCCCGGATTATGGGGGCTGCACAGGATGAGCATTTTTGTATTCTCATCGATCCCCTTCTTCAGATTTTCAAAATCGAAGGTATACCTGCCATCCTTGATAATCAAGGGATTTTCTACCATTTTCCTGCCCAACCCTTTAATACTGGTGAAGAATGGAAAGTAGACCGGAGGCTGAACAATAATCTTGTCACCCGGTTCTGAAAGGGACATAACCAACAGGGAGACTGCCGAAACAACCCCGGGACTGGTGGTAATCATCTCTTTTTCAATCTTCCAGTCATGCCGGCGATCCACCCAATTGATAATCGACTCGTAAAAACCATCCGTACGATAAGAGTAGGCCAGAATTTCGTGGTTCAGCCGCTGCCGCAACGCATCTATGATAAAGTCAGGCACCCTGAAATCGGTGTCGGCAACCCAAAGTGGAACAGCATCCGCATTTCCAAAAAAGACATCCAGCATATCGTATTTGAGGCAGTCAGTTCCGCGTCGTTCTATGATCTCATCAAAATTGTATTTCTTCATTTTTAAATATTGTATTTTATAATTTTCCGGTTTCCACCAGCCAGTTGCTATATCTCTATTTTATTCAGCCAGTTAAAACCCGCACCCCTTTCAATCTTCAAAACAAAATCAAAACGATTTGGATCGAGACAAAGTTCAAAATCGGTTGAAGGGGACCATTCATGATTAGCGGGATCGAGAAGACGAGCCCCGTCACCGATGGCGAGCATTTCCTTCATTTGATCGAAATCGGGCTCCGTACCCTGCAATTTATCGCGCACATATTCCGCCAGAAAGGTATCCTCCTGAGTCGGATAGCGCCCTTCGTAACCCATGCAAACGAGGCTTACTACAAGTGGATCTTTTTGTTGGATATATCGGATTATGGCACCCGCATTGACAAAACTACCTGTTACAATCTCATCGGCCAAAGAGGCATTGGCAATACCCTTGGTTCCCGAGCTGGTGGTCATGACGATAGTTTTTCCTTTAAAATTCTGGTTCATAATATGAGTCGGGGAGTTCCCAAAATCAAAACCAGGGACTTTCCGCTCGAACCGTTCACCCAGCATGACTAAATCAGGCATCGCCTTCTTCAACTCAAAAGCTTCCTCAACATGTTCAACCGGGATAATCTTCTCAGCTCCGGCGGCAAAAACATAACAAGCAGTAGAGAATGCCCTGAAGACATCGATCACAACTGTCAGCCCTTTCGCCTTTTTGGCCCCCTTTGTAAGCTGAAGAATTTCAATTTCCATATACCGCTTTTAATCGTTCCTTCCGGAACTTTTGTAAATTGGCAGCGAATTTAACGTAAAAAGTAGAAACGTACGATGATTTCTATTGTTATAAAAGGTTTATCGCTATTGCAATTCAATAATCTGTCCGGTTATCCTGAATTGGTCCACTTCTCCACCGTACGCACCGGAGGTAAAAGCACTGCAAATTACAGCTCGTTAAACCTGGGGCTCAACTCGGGTGATGCACGAGAAAATGTAATCAACAACAGAAATACCCTCTCTAAAACACTGGATGTAAGCACTGACCGGTTAATCTTTCCGAAGCAGACCCACACCTCAACGGTAAAAGTAATAACCGGTGATTTTTTTGCAGCCGGTGAAGCGGACCAAAAACGGTATCTTCTTGAAACAGATGCTCTGGTTACAAATCTCAGGGGAGTTTGCATTGCGGTAAAAACAGCCGATTGCGTACCTGTGCTCCTGTTTGATCCCCGCCGGAAGGTTGTTGCAGCGATCCATGCCGGGTGGCGCGGAACCGCACAAAACATTGTTTTAAAAGCAATTCACAAATTGGCTGAAGAGTATGGATCTGATCCGGCCGATCTGGTTGGTGCCATAGGACCTTCCATAAGTCCTCAGGTATATGAAGTCGGGGCCGATGTTCATCACCAATTTGATCCTAAATTTCATCGTGACACAAATCCGGTGATCCCGGGCAAACGATTGCTTGATCTTTGGAAGGCAAACTATCATCAGTTGATTGAGGGAGGTGTTCGTTCTGAAAAGATCGAATTGGCGGAACTCTGCACCTGGTCAGACAGCAGCCGTTTTTTTTCAGCCCGTCGCGACGGAGCCAGGACAGGCAGAATGGCTACCGGAATTATGCTCCGATAGTTGATTTGAGCAAAGAATGCTATATGTCTATTGAAGGACACAATAAATACAAATTCAATACCTTGTGCGAAACATATAACTATTTAAAAACTGTTTAATATTGGGTTCTTAATCCCGTCAGGGATCCGCCAGTTGGCGGATGGGTAGAAAACAGAATAAAATATAAGGTTACGTCCCGGACGGGACGATATACTAAATGCTATTCTATTCTTCTACCCATATTTTATGCCTACGGAACTACTTTAAAAAAGCATTGGGCACGAATGAAACCAAAGTATAAAGGTTAAACAATTTCTAATGCTCTATGTACAAAATTAAGATCAAATGTAATTTTCAAACAGTCGAGTTAAGAGCCGCCAGCAACCTTTCTTAAATCTATTTCCCTCGATTCGAGAAAGAATAGGGAAGGCTTTCAGGTGAAGTCCCCCTTGATTTATTGGGAGCTTTCGTCATGTCAAACAGAAGTTTTCCCCCTTCTAAAAAAGCGGTATGAGTGATATAATTTTTATCATACACGGCTCCGTTGAGGGTGACTTTATTCAGATAAATATTCTCAGCACTGTTTTGAGGTGCATCAATCTCAAATTTCTTCCCGTTTTCGAGCGTCAGGGTGATTTTTTTAAAGAGCGGTGAGCCGATGGCATACTCACCCGTTCCGGAGGCCACCGGGTAGAAACCCATTGCCGAGAAGACATACCAGGCCGAAGTCTGGCCATTGTCCTCATCACCGCAAAGTCCGTCCGGATTGGGATTATAGAGCTTGTCCATCGTCTGTCTGATCCAATACTGACCCTTCCAGGGTTGTCCAAGATAATCATAGAGGTAAATCGCATGCTGAACGGGTTCATTCCCATGCGCATATTGTCCCATATTGGCAATCAGCATCTCGGTGATTTCGTGAATCTGAACACCGTAATAGGAGTAATCGAAGGTTGGAGCAGCAACGAACATCTCGTCCAGACGATCAGCCATCTTCTGACGCCCTCCGAAAAGGTTGGCTAACCCCTCGGGATCGTGGAACACACACCAGGTCCAGTGCCAGCTCGACCCTTCGGTAAAAGCATCCCCCCATTTGTCAGGACGGAAAGGGGATTGGAAAGTGCCATCCTCGTTTCTTCCGCGCATGAAGTTGACCGATTTATCAAAGACATTCCGGTAATTCAGGGCACGTTTCGCAAACCGGTCGATCTCCTCCCGAGGACGCCCGAGATCCTTTGCCAGCTTCCAGATGCACCAGTCAGCGAAAGAATATTCGAGGGTTCTGGCCGTATTCTCATTCACCCCGACATTATAGGGGATATAACCCAATTTATTATAATATTTAACCCCATAGCGACCCACAGAATGCATTGGTCCTTCGTTTTCGGTGTTTTTCAGGATAGCCTCATACAATTTCGAAATATCAAACCCGCGGATTCCCTTGAGGTAGGCGTCTGAAATAATCACCGCTGAGTTCGAGCCAACCATGCAGTCGCGGTGACCCGGACTGGCCCACTCGGGAAGCCAGCCACTTTCGCTGAATGTATTGGCAAGCCCCTCCATGAGGTGAGAACTCAGGGTTGGATGCATCAGGGTAAAATAGGGGAATACCGCCCTGAAAGTGTCCCAAAATCCATTGTCGGTAAACTGATATCCCGCAACGACCTTCCCATTATATGGACTGTAATGGACTACCTTATTATTCGTATCAATTTCATAAAACTTGCGGGGAAAGAGCATCGTATGGTAAAGAGCCGTGTAAAAAGTGCGGTTTTGGTCAACGGTTCCCCCTTCAACTTTTACCCTGGCAAATTCTTTGTTCCAGGTCTCTTCTGCTTTACTTCTGGTCTGATCGAAGGTCTGCTCGCCAATCTCCCGTTTCAGGTTAAGCTCTGCCTGTTCCAGACTGATAAATGAGGAGGCTACCTGCGCATGGACCTGTTCCCCTTTTTTCGTCTTAAAGCTGATTACTGCCATCACATGGTCTCCTTCCGCCATCTCACTTCCCGCGGTCAGAACACTGTCTTTCCAGGTAGCTGTTTCCGTGAATTCCTTGTCAAACCTGATCACAAAGTAGTTGTGAAAATTCTCGGGAACACCCCCGTCGTTGTTTCTGCAATAGCCTGTAATTTTCTTTTCCCCGGGTAATATCTTCACCATCGATCCCTTGTCAAAGGCGTCAATTAGGATATGTGATGAGGCAGATTCGGGGAAGGTAAACCGGAACTTTGCGGCACGCTCAGTTGGGGTTATCTCTGTAACGACGTCATAATCAGCAAGGTATGCGCGGTAATAATGAGGTTTCGAAACTTCGGCCTTGTGCGAAAACCACGAAGCACGCTTATTTTCATCAACGATGAGCGTGCCTGTTTCGGGAAACAGTGAAAATGCGGCATAATCATTTATCCACGGACTCGGCTGATGGGTCTGTTTAAAGCCCCGTATTTTCACATCATGATACCTGTAACCCCAGCCATTTCCCATTTTATTGGTTTGAGGGGTCCAGAAATTCATTCCCCATGGCAGGGCAATGGCAGGATAGGTATTGCCGTTCGACAGGGCATGGTCAGAATCGGTTCCTACTAGCGGGTTCACATATTCCACCAGCGAACCTTGACCGCTCTTGTTTTGTTGTCCGAAAGTATTCAACGCGAACAGCACAAACACTAATACTACAAATCTAAGTCTCATTTCCATCGTTTTAGTCGTTTTCCTTATCAAAAGTTTAACTCCACTATTTTATTTCCTTATTTCCGTTTATTTAACCAGCTGTAAAACACAAATTATCCTTTCCGCCTATCCGCTCACCTGGACCTCAAGACCGGTTTCCACTTTAACCCGGAGTGCAATTTTCTCCAATTCATCGACCGAAACTTTAAATAGATCGTTGGAAGGGGTATCACGGGCAATGGTATAAATAGTCACAGATTTTGGTTGAATCTCCCTGAGCAGAGCGATCCAGGCCACCAGTTCTGATTCTGTCGTATTGTCTACTTGGGTACCTTCAAAACTACCCCGGATGAACATTGTTTGTATAATCTGGCTGCCATTGAATTGCTTTAGATTCTGCACCACCTTCACAAGATCAAATCTTCCCACAGGTTGATCGAGAACTCGTATGGTCTCCGAAATACCCGAATCAAGTTTAAGAATATTGTCGTCAACCTTTCTAAGTGCCTCAACCACTTTGGATTTATGGAGCATGGTGGAGTTGGATAAAACGGCAATCCGCGCATTCGGGCAAATTTCACCCCGTATCCGCAGGGTATCGTCGAGAATAGCAGGAAATTCAGGATGCATTGTCGGCTCGCCATTTCCGGCGAAAGTGATCACATCAGGCAGGGATCCTTCCTTTTTCATTTCCTCCAGTTTTTCTCTGAGAAGTCTTTCTACTTTAATCCGGGTTGGGAAAACGGCTTTAACACTACCCTTTTCAGGATTCCATCCACATTCACAATAGATACAGTCAAAGGAGCACAATTTGGAATCGTTAGGCAATAAATTAATTCCCAGTGAAACACCTAATCTTCGGCTGATGACAGGTCCAAATATTGTTTGATCAAAAAGAAATGTCGGCATATGGTAATTTCGAATTAATTGATTTGAACCAAAATAAAGTTCATCTAAATCAGCTTTTTTATTCGGGATTGAGGTTTTAAATGAAGGTTCTGCAGATCCATTCCTGTGATCAGGTTAATCCCCGGTCTTTTCCCAACTTCAATGGATCCTGCCCAACTGTCCATCTCCAGTGCAATCGCTCCGTTTACCGTAGCCCAGGTCACTATTTCACCGAAAGGAATCGATGGAAAATGGGATTGGATCGTTTTCATTTCATCCAGGATGGAGAGTTTATGGTTGGACGACAGGCTGTCAGTTCCAAGACAAATCTGGAGCTTATTTTGGCGGAAGAGCTCAATATCAGGGAGCAGATTTTCGATAAAAAGATTCGATCCGGGACAGAGGACGAACCAGGTTTGACTGAGTGCCCTTGTCCGACTGATCAGGTCAATATCCAATTGACCTGTCCTGATATTGTGAACAAGAAGAAGTTTATTCCCCTTTGGAAGCCATCCGATTACACTTTCCAGAGCACCATTTCCTGTAGGGTCGAACGAAGAGAGATCCAATTTGAGATTCTCTGTAAGGTGGCGATAAATATCTCCTTTCCCGGAACGGAATAAATCATCCTCCTCCGAACATTCCTGACTGTGCATCGACAAAACTGAGTTTTTTCTGATTGCAAAGGATGAGATTTCGTCGAATAACTCTTTTGAAATCGCATACGGTGAATGGGGCACTATTGAAGCGGATAATCCCATTTCCTGTGCCTCGTCGTAGCATTGGCACGCCAGCCCAAAAGCCTTTTCTGCCCGTTGCGGAGAGAATCCCAGCGCCTCCACAAAGGTATGGTATGTGATTTTCGATTCCGACTTTATGGGAAATGTTGCATTGGTATTGGAGACATCGCCAACAGCTACGATCCCATTTCTCCAGAGTTCATGGTCAGCATTCCGGGCTTCCAACAAGAGACCGGGGTTTTCCTGATGACGTTGTTGTGCGACCTTCTTCAGAAATTGAGGAAGTCCCAATTTTTCCTGAAATACCGCATGTAAATGAGATAATTCCAGATGGCAGTGTGCATTTACAAAACCGGGAGTAATAACCCCGCTATAAAACTCAACTCCGGCTCTTTCATCAAGGTGACCGTTTGTGTCAATGATATCTGTTACAACACCCTGATCGTTAAGGACGATAATCCCTTTTTCAAGAATTGTCCCGTTTCCTGTGAAGATGTAATGAGCAGAGAACCTGGGCATATGCGACTATTTTTTAGAACGCTGAATGGAGTCCTTTGCCCTGGATCTCGCATCCATTTCGTTTAATCGGTTGAGCACTTCATCGTAAATAGGCTTGTATTTTTCGGGGTACTTACCATAATAGAGCAGAGAGGCTTCAAACTCCTTCTGGTTACACTTAAATTTTTTAAGTACAGACAGATACAGATCTTCCTGGTAATTCTCCCGGGTAATCTTCTCCATATATCGCTGGGCATAAATACCCTCTGCCAAATGAATCTCAACGAGTATAGGAGTGATCTCCTTTTCAGACATTATCCCATTGGGTACCCTGTTTCCAGAGCAGGACAGAACCAAAATTGTGGTTAAAATGATCAGAACATTTCTCATTCGTCATCCTCCATTTGCTTTATTTCCCTGAATTTTTTTGAGAAAGGTGATGCAAAAACAAAAGCGTTTAGCTTTTTATTCCGGGTATTAAAAATCTGGGAACTATTTCCTTCCCAACACTTTTGCCCCTCTGAGATAAAAAGAATATTGTCCCCGATCTCCATCACCGAATTCATATCATGGGTATTGATGATTGTTGTGATGTCAAATTCTGCTGTAATCTCTTTGATGAGTGCATCAATCAGGATTGAGGTTACCGGATCAAGTCCCGAGTTTGGCTCATCACAGAATAAATACTTGGGATTAAGGGCTATAGCTCTGGCAATGGCCACCCGTTTACGCATACCTCCCGAAATCTCCGAAGGATATAAATGGTTCGAATCCTTAATATTAACCCGCTCGAGGCAAAAATTAAGCCGCATCACTTTCTCCTTCATGGTCATGGTGGTAAACATATCCATGGGGAACCTGACATTTTCCTCAACGGTCAGTGAATCAAAGAGTGCTCCATTCTGGAATACCATCCCAATCTCCTGACGCAATAATTTTTGTTCTAAAAAGTCCATGGTAAGGGTATTCCGCCCATCAAAAAGGATTTCTCCCCTATCGATATCGAAAAGTCCAACAACAGACTTTAACAGAACTGTCTTCCCGGAACCGCTCTGTCCGATGATCAGGTTGGTTTTCCCCTTTTGGAAAACGGCAGATATGTCTTTAAGAACATCCCGACCTTCGAAAGACTTACATATATTTTTTATTTCAATCATTTGAATAGCAATTGAGTAAGGACCAGGTCGAAAAACAGAATCAGGATACTGGTATTTACCACCGCCTTCGTGCTGGCACGCCCCACCTCAAGGGCACCCCCTTGTACAAAATAACCCATATAAGCTGGTACAGAGGCTATTAAAAATCCAAAAACCAGAGTTTTTATAATCGAAAAGGAGACATAAAACGGAACAAACAAAGTGGTAATTCCGGTAAGATAAGTTGCTATGGTGACCGCCCCTGAAAGCGGACCGGTAATCAATCCCCCCACTAACCCGCAAAATACACTAATTATAAACAGGAACGGGCTGATAAAAACAACCGCAATAATTTTAGGCAGAATCAGGTAAGAGGCCGAGTTGATCCCCATAATCTCCATTGAATCAATCTGTTCAGTAATCCTCATACTCCCAAGTTCAGAGGCAATATTAGAGCCCACCTTTCCGGCCAGCATCAGGCTTAGAACCGTTGAGGAGAATTCCAGAATCAGGGTATCGCGGTTTCCCAGACCGATGATATAGGTTGGCATTAACGGATTAACCATGTTATAGGTCAGCTGTAAGGTTATTATGCCCCCCATGAAGACAGAGATCACGGCGACAATTCCGATTGAATTAATACCCAGTTTTTCTATTTCAAGGATTAATTGCCGGATATAAATCGAGTTCTTCTCCGGTTTTTTAAATACCCTGACCATCAGCAAAAAATATTGTCCAACGTGATAAAATAAACCCACTTGTAAAAATTAGTTATTAATTATTGATAATTAACTAGTTGCAAATGCAATACTGCTCAATCCCAAAGAATTCAGACCGGTTAAATATTCCGATAAAAGTACAAAAAATTGGCTCTCAGACGAAATATAGCTGGAAACAAAACAGGGATCCAATCTCAGGCTCCGATTTAGTCCCGAAATCCGATCGATGAATAATCAACATTGGCTAATTTGGGTCCCTTTAAGAAGAGACCATACTTGTTTTTTAGTTACCCCTACACGGAATTTCATCCACTCAGAGTTCCCCATCTGTTGTGAAGATGGTATTTATGAGCCCAGCGTCCAGGTTGGAAAATCACTTAATCTCAGGGCTGGTTGCACTACGTTAAAAGTATTCTATTTTATTTCAAAAAAATAAATAATTTTGAGTAAAAATAACAGGATGGAAAATTGTAAAAATTTTTGTGTCATTATGGCTGGTGGTATTGGAAGTCGTTTCTGGCCTTTAAGTACCGCTGAAAAACCAAAACAGTTTTTAGATATTCTTGGTACAGGACGATCCCTTCTCCAACTTACTTACGACCGCTTTTCACATATTATTCCTGCCTGCAATTTTCTGGTAGTAACCAGTGAAAATCATAAAAATCTTGTTCTGAGTCAGCTTCCTCAACTGAAAGAATCACAGGTCTTATCAGAGCCTTTACGCCGTAATACGGCTCCTTGCATCGCCTACGCAACCTATAAAATTCTGAGCACCTGTCCTGATGCCAATGTCATTGTGGCTCCCTCTGATCATTTAATCTTAAAAGAAGATTACTTTCTGGAGGAGATTCAAAATGGGCTAAGGTATGTGACCGGAACCGATGTCCTCCTAACCCTTGGATTGCAGCCCAACCGTCCTGAAACAGGTTATGGGTATATCCAGGTGGCTGAAAAGGTGGCTTTTGAAGGGAAAAACAACCTGTTCAGAGTCAAGACTTTTACCGAAAAACCCGATCGCAAAATGGCGGAGGTATTTATTGAAACCGGAGAGTTTTACTGGAATTCGGGGATTTTTATCTGGTCAGCCAGGGCAATCCTGGATGCGTTCACCAGGCATTTGCCTGAGGTGACTGCATTGTTTGAATACGGGAAAAAGCATATCAACACCCCTGACGAGGTTCAATACATTAATAAAGTTTATTCGGAATGCCCGAATATCTCCATTGACTACGGTGTAATGGAAAAAGCGGATAATGTTTATGTTTTGTGTGCCGACTTTGGGTGGTCAGACCTGGGAACCTGGGGGTCGCTCTACGAGAATCATAAAAAGGATGAACTGGCCAACGCGGTAAGCGGAAACAAGATATTCCTGTACGATACCAGGGAGTGCATTATCAACATGCCTGACCATAAAATTGCTGTTATTCAAGGTCTCAAAGATTACATCGTCGTTGAATCCGAGAAAACTTTATTAATCTGTAAAAAAGAGGACGAACAGCAAATCCGACAGTTTGTGGCTGATGTAATGCTTGCAGAGGGGAAATAATAGTTATCCTCTGTCGATGAATTTGAGAGGGCAACTGGAAACTGACGGATTGTCAAAGCCTCTTAATAGCAAGCTGCTGCAATACCGAGTCTCTTAACACATTGAATTTGGCGAGGTTTGCAGGTTTAACCGGCTCTGCAGGGGGTGATTTTACCGTCAGCGGATCAACCGGTGTTCCCCCCATGTATACCCTGAAATCGAGATGAGGACCCGATGCGAGCCCCGTGGCACCTACATATCCAATCACTTCACCCTGTCGGACATGGGCTCCTGCTTTAAGACCGGCAGCAAATTTGGATAAATGCATATAACTGGTGGAATAGACCGAATTGTGTCTGATTTTCACAAAATTACCACCACCGGCAGGCTGATAGCTTTTTTGAAGGACTACTCCATCACCAATGGTGTATACCGGTGTTCCGGTTGCAGCTGCGTAGTCGACACCGTGATGTGGTCTGACAATACGCAGGACGGGATGCATCCGGTTATTTGAAAAGCGGGAACTGATATGAGAAAATTTCAGCGGCGCCTTCAAAAACGATTTCCTCAGACTATTCCCTTTTTGGTCAAAAAAACTATCCCCATCCTCCTGGGTAAACCGGATGGCATAAAAATCGGTTCCCCCCTGGGTAAATGAGGCCGAATAGATTTTCCCCGGACCAATGGACTCTCCGTTTACAAAATCTTCGTCATAGATTACGGTAAACTGATCACCTCGCTGAATGGCAAAGAAGTCAATCGTCCATGCATAGATATCTGATAACTGAACGGCCAGGAGAGGACTGATATGACTCTCTTTGATCGCATTCCAAAGGGAACTGTTGATTACACCCGACGCAGTTTGTCTTTTGGAAGTCACTTTTTGCTTGCCGGCAGTAACCATTAACGAACCGGTCAGGGAGTATAGGTAATAATCAATACTATTATTTTCATAGGCCAGGTAAATTGGCCTCCTGTTTGAGTCACGGGAATAGAACATGGTATAACGGTTACCCGCTTTCATTTTCCGCACATCAAAAACGGCGACCGAGTTTTTTGCCAGCTGATCAACACTCTGGGCAGAAAC
>Ga0214192_1000575_pt1 | contig 22483 bp, 26 predicted proteins | sample TroBogEpilimnion_44_FD_153030 | JGI IMG/M metagenome (GOLD analysis project Ga0214192, IMG submission 153030) | Freshwater microbial communities from Trout Bog Lake, WI - 29JUL2008 epilimnion | ecosystem: Environmental > Aquatic > Freshwater > Lake > Epilimnion/Euphotic zone | place: Trout Bog... | reverse complement strand
TGCCTCTATTGATACTGGTAGCGCTAGCAATATCCAGACTGTTGGTGCCACAACTAACGGCACTGGAGCTGCTCAGTGGATTACCGATAGCGGTAACTGGTTTGGCGTAGCAGCTGGCCAAGAGGTAGTTAACACGGTCTACTACTACACCTGTGGATGTCAAACATGTAGCGCCTGTGCTTCATCTCAGACAGTTGGACCTGTAGGTGCTGGCTGTGGATGTACGGGTGGAGGAACCTCATATTACGTATGTATTACAGGTACCTTCTGTAGCTATTACGCTACATACGGCGGAGGTTCTTACCTATACTACGTCGCATATTGCTACAACCATTATGGGGTATGCTCTACCTACACCCCATGCTCTTATTCCTGTGCGTACTATTACTATTACACGCAGTGTACTTCCTCATATACCTATACCTGTGGCTGTTCAACATGCCAGGGAGGTAGCGTCAGCTACCCAGCCTTTGTCTATGTTTATCAGTCTGTAGCAAATGCCGTAACAACGGTACTACGTACCGCCATATCAGCCGTTGCTGCCAGCTTAAAGGTCGTTACATCGGGCGGGAATACAATTACGGTCACCCCGTACTCTGACTCCCTTACAACCCCTATAGGAAGCCCAATTACCTATACAGCCTCCAGTACCCAGACTGCCACACAGTTTGGTATACTTCTTTCACCTTCTCAGTACAACCAAGGTAGTACTCTAGATAACTACCAGTCCCAGAACAACTAGCCCTAAGGAACCTCATGAGCTCACTACCTTCAGTACCGCCTCTACAACCTATTTCTGGCGTAAACCCTGTACAGCCTTATTTCATTGCTATTGTCATTGACGATGTAGCACAGCAAGTCATGAATATTGATGGCCAGACTGCCGCAATGTTCTTGTCTAATCCTAAGTTTATCCAATGCGACGGAACAGTAGCTGCAGGCATGGTCTATAACCAAAATGCCGGCACATGGAGTCTTCCAACTAAATAAGCTTTACCTTTCCGACTACTAACTAGGACTACTAAATGAAGACCATACAATTTGTTCCTGATTCTCCTGAGGAGTATGCCCTAGGGCACCCACAGCCTGCAAAGACTGCTGTACCTGAATGGTACAAAAAGGGTGAGGCATACTTTAAAGATGCTAACGGCGTTCAACACGCTGCAATGAAAGCATGCATCCCATTCTTAGATGTAATGATTTCAGGCTACATGCTAGTTACACCGGTAGATATTACGGTAACTTTAGAGGGAGATAAGCAGCACGTAACCTGGGCTACAGAGAACGAGCACTATAAAGATTTAATCGGGGAACGCCCTAAGGCTCTAGGTGAAACTATTCCTAGGCCTGCAGGGCATTCACCAAATGGATTAGTCTGGTCTTCTAAGTGGGGTTGGAAAACCCCTCGTGGATGGAGCTCAATAGTCACCCACCCATATAACAGGCATGATCTCCCATTCACTACGCTCTCCGCATTTGTAGAGAGTGATAAGTACTTTTCTAACGGGAACATCCCTTTCTTTCTTAGAGAAGGATTTGAGGGCGTTATCCCTGCGGGCACTCCTTTCGCCCAAGTAATTCCTATTAAGCGGGCATCATGGACCCACAACTTTGCCTACAGTCTTACTAAGCTTGGCTTATACATGGGCGCAAAAGTCAGAGCAAATGACCACGGATATAAAAAGAAGTATTGGGTTAGGAAGATCTATGAGTAAGAAAAAGAAGAAAGAAAAACTTAACTCTCCTAAGACACCTGGTCTACTAGAGTTTATTGGTCATAAGCTAGTTACCTTTGGCAATAAAGATAAGCCTGGCGTTAACGGCCATAACCATGATCACGAGCATGACCATGAGCATAACCATTCCTACATTGCTATGATCATAGGTAATGAGGTAAAAGAAGTAGTAAATGTCGGCGGCATTCTAAAAGACATCCTATTAGAACAGCCTAAGATGGTTCTCATTAATGAGAGCGAATACCCTACCCGCCCAACTATTGGTTGGACATATGTTGATGAAAAGTTTATCGCTCCTGAGGAGTCTAAATGACAGATCCATTTGATCGCCCAGCTAGGCCTTGGGATCTATTCAATAAGAACCTTGAGAAGGTTGCAGGCCTTCAGTATGAAGAGCGTATGAAGATTTGCAAGGCTTGTCCAGAGCTTATTAAGATAACCCAACAGTGTAAAAAGTGCGGGTGCTTTATGGCTGCTAAGACAAAGCTACCTAATGCTGAATGTCCTTTGGGTAAGTGGGGGCAGATTGACACCTCAAAGGTAAGCTTTACAGAAGAACAATAAGACCTAGTTAGGATACACTTGCCCCATGCGTGGAGAAAATAGACAAGGCCGGTTTGACATACAGTTCGAACGTTCCTCTTTTGTATCTGGAACTACGACTGAGCTTGTTAACACTGTGGGTACAACTGTGGCTTGGTGGCTCTTTGACCAAGTCAATACTGTCGTAGACCCTATCTACGATACAGGCGCCAGCACTGGCACAGGTCGTATGTGGAAGACTCCCCTTATTATTCCTGTGGTCAATGCCCACGTAGAACGTGGTGTTACTACCCAATCTGACCGTGGTTTCTACAACACCAACCAGCTCACAATCACCCTTAATGTGGACATTGTGGAGGACAACCTCAATTTCTATGGGGCTAATGCCAACAATGTTCCAGAGCTTTCCCTTGTAGAAAAGAACCCTATTGAGTACATGCGTGATCGCATTGTATTCCGGGATGAAGTTTTTACCCCTATCCGAGTCTCCCCTCAAGGTATTATTGGGGACAAGTACACATTGCTTCAAGTCACCTGTAACCAGGTGAACGCAGAAGAAATGGTTAACGACTCTCAGTTCCAGCACTACTCAAACTTCTCTGCGTTTGACCCTACGACCTACTAAGGAAGACCATGTCACTATCTCATACAACAGTTGCACTCAATAGCTCAACAGCTGTTGATCTAACACCAGACAACGTAATTACAGACCCAGTAACTGGTGAAAAAAATTACACTTGGCAATCAGCTACCGTATATGTTGAAAATGTAGACACTGCCGCTACCGTATATATTGGAGGAGCTGGAGTCACATCTTCAAATTATGGCCTCTCTTTAGTACCAGGGGCCTCTGTTTCAATTGACCTCCTTGGAGGAAATGAAAATGTGTGGGCAATCTCAAGCGGCTCTTCTAACGTAGCGGTATTGTTGGTGACAACAGCATGAGCGTAAAGAAAAGCCCTGCCCCTGCCACACTTTACTACGGCAGTTTTTATGATACTACTACTCAAAGCAATGCTGGAGCTACTTCAGCCAATCTTGTTACCCTTAATTCAACATTTTCTTCTAAAGGAGTTTCAGTAGGCTCACAAGGCAAAGTTACCTTTACTAATGCTGGGGCTTATTTGATTAACTTCCTTGGTCAATTTGCCTTTACTGGTGGAGCCAGTGATTATCACGTAACAGTCTGGATTTCTAAGAACGGCACTATCATGCCTGAATCTGCGTATACGTTTACTACTACCAGTGCTCAAGGAGCTCAAACACTTGGTAACGTAGAACAAATTATTACCGCAAACGCAGGCGATTACATTCAGTTCTACTGGCAAGCTGCTGCTACAGGAATGGCTCTTACACCTACTGCTGCAGGAACTAACCCTACTCGTCCTGCTTCTCCAAGCGTTAACCTCAATATCTATAACGTCGGATAATGCCTTTTAAGTCTCAGTCTCAGCGTAAGTGGATGTACGCTAATGATCCCAAGATGGCAGAAAAGTGGGAGGAACATACTCCCAAAGGTAAGAAACTACCCAAGAAGGTGAAGAAGAAAAATGGCAGCAAAAAAGACAAGTAAGAAACACCCAGGCTTTGACAAAGCCTCATCTAAGATTGCTAAGAAGGAAGGCGTCTCTCAGGAGGCAGCTGACCGTATCCTAGCCGCATCTTCTCGTGGGGCATCCAAAGGCGCTAAGAAGGCTAACCCTAAACTTAAGAAAGTTAAGGGCTAATGGCTAAGGTAAAGATTGACGGTAAAGTCCACAAGTTTGTTAAGAACAAAAAGGGCGATGTTATCGTGAGTCACCCCAATGGAGGAGGTCCGACAATGGACCTGACCAAAAAAGATGCTAAGATTAAGACCGTGGCAGACGGAATAGCTGCTGGCCAACAATGGCATAAGACTCATAAGAAGGGAAAGTAATATGTGCAAAGCATGTGGATGTGGCTGCTCTAAGCCAAACTGCAAAGGCGCCTGCAAGAAAAAGGCTAGCAAGCCAACAACAAAGAAAGGCAAGTAAATGGCTCATAAAGACAGTAAGTTTGAGAAGGGTATGACCCCAGCTCAAAAGAAAAAGTTTGAGGCTCAGGATGAAAAGAATGATGCCAAGCTAGCCAAGGATGTTAAGAAAAAGACAGCCAAGAAGAAGGCAGCTAAAAAGAAGTAATGACTTAGACCCCCTTTCGAGGGGGTTTTCGTTTATGATTACCCTGACGCCAGAGAAATCTGGAACCCTGCTGCTTTACCCCCTGCGCCTTCCTATGGAGGATACTATGATAAACCTTGCCCAACGATTGGCAAATCAGGAGACTGATGCCGATCGTATTGAGTTCATTCGTGGAGCAGCAAACCTTAATGCTAAATCCGCCGATAAGAAAATTGTCTTCGGTGCGATCACAGGTCTTCTGCTAGCGAAAGTTCTCAAGAAGAATGGCTAGTATTTCATCAGTATTTAACCTAGCAATCAAGCGTGCGGAGAAAGCAGCCACAGTTGGCTACACCGCTAAGCTCCGTGAACATGCCGCAACTTATGGCTGGCCTGAGCACATTGTCTCTAAACTTTCTATGGGACATGATGGTGAAAACCACCACATCACATATCCTGAGCATCTTGAAGATCAGATCATGACTCTTGAGTATGGCACCCAAGAAACCCCTGCCTCTCCTGCCCTTCGCACATTTATGATCGGGGGAATGTAATGCCTTTCATTCTTAATGAAGAAGCTGCCCTAAAGACCCTGCTCTCTGGCATGACAGTATCGGATGGTGGAAACTCTGCCCGCCCTGTAGGCGTATTCTATGGACAGCCTGATAAGGAAATCCGTCAGCAGTCTTACCCCTATATCACTATTGATCTTGTGGGAATCTCTGAAGAGGTTGATCGTGCACACCGTGGTGCTGTAGTTATCCCTACAGATACTATGTATACCCCAGAAGGTGTTACCAGCTCCAATACCGTGGTTAACTACCCTATCCCTGTTCAGCTTCTTTATCAAGTAACTACGTGGTCTCGTCAGCCCCGCCATGATCGCCAGATCATCGCACAGCTGCTTTCTTCTGGTAGACTACCATTTAGATTTGGGTATCTCAACATACCTCAAGACGGAACAAGACGCCGCTTGGATATGTTGGGATTCTCAAAAAGAGATACTACTGAGGGCGAAAAGCGTCTATTCAGTAACGTCTATAACATCCGGATAAGTGCAGAAATCTTTGAAGATGTACTTGTTCAGTTGTACGAAGTAACACAAAATCCTACAATCACGTTCACAAACCAAACGGTATCCTTTACCGCCCCGCTATAAATCGTATATTTAAGATAACAACCTAACCCTAAGGAGTAACCGGAATGGCAACATTTGCCCGCCCCGGAGTCTATATCCAAGAAGTGGCTCTACCTCAGGCGATTACACCTGCAAATACTTCAACAGCAGTTGCTGCATTTGTTGGTGCTCTTGCTCAAGGTCCAACAGCCGCTCCAGTATACGTAAGTACCTGGAACGACTTCAAGAACACATTCGGTGGACTATCAGACTCTTACCCAACCACTTGGGCTGCCTATAACTATTTTGCTAATGGCGGTCGTGGTTTGTATGTAAAGCGTGTAGTAGGCTCAGGATCAACTTCAGCGTCAACAGCTATTACTGATGGCTTGTCAGGAACACTTACAGCTACAGTAACAGCAGCTAGCGCAGCAAGCGGTACTGTCACATATACAGCTACCAATACATTCTCAGCAGGTCAGACAGTAACAATTACTGGCCTGTCTACCTCAGCTTTTAACTTGACTGGTGTAACAATCGCATCAGCTACAAGCTCACAGTTCACTGTAACAAATGCAGCTACAGGCACAGCAGTAACAGGTGCTTCAGCTACAGCTACAGTAACTTTGACACCATCAAACGTCTTTACTTTGACTGCTCTTAACCCAGGATCATGGGGAAATAACTATGCAGTACAGGTAACTTCAGCAGGTGTTTCTAACCGTTTTGGTCTAAACATCTACGCATCTTCAATCGTAAACGGAATCACATCATCTACTTTGGTTGAATCCTACTCAGATTTGAGCATGTCCTCAACAGACTCTAATTACATTGGCGCAGTTATTGCTGCTCAATCTAACCTAGTAAGCGTTGGAACAATCAACTCTGCTAAGTTCCCAGGAGTTACTAGCTCAAACGTTAGCCTAACTTCAGGTGTTGACGGCGCAGCCCCAGCACGTGCAGATTATGCAGCTGGATGGACAACATACGATGCAGTTGCTACAAGCTTGGTTATCTATGCAGCTGATGCTCCATATGCATCTACAGCTACATTGACCGCACAGATCCATGGAGACGCAGTAGCTTATGCAGCTACTCGTACAGACTGCTTTGCAGTTATTGATACCCCATCAGGACTAGCAAATGCTGCTGCTGCACAACAGCAGGTCACAGCAACATCTGCAATCTTTGCCGCAGCAACTTCAGGCGGAATTGCAGCTGCTTACTGGCCTTGGGTTAATATCCCAGATCCAACAAAGATCCCAGGAGCAGTTCGTCTACAGGCTCCAGGTGCTGCAGTAGTTGGACAGTACACAGCTACAGATGCAAACCGTGGCCCAGCAAAGGCTCCAGCAGGTCTTCAGAACCGTATTGCTCTCGCAGTATCTACTGAACACAGCTTCACAAATGCTGAGCTTGATGCCCTCAACACATCGTCAGACCCAGTCAACACTATCCGTCAGGTACCTGGCGCAGGTATTGTAGTTATGGGTGCACGCACTCTTGATAACACTCCAAACAACCGCTACATCAATATCCGCCGCTCTTTGATCTACATTGAAAAGCGCCTTACTGATCTAACATCATTTGCTCTCTTTGAGAACAATGATGAGCGTCTATGGAACCAAATCAATACAGCAGTAAGCAGCTTCCTATTCTCATATTGGAATACTGGAAACTTGCGTGGAAATACTTCCGCTCAGGCTTACTACGTAATCTGTGACGGACGTAACAACTCATTTACTGATATCCAAAACGGTAAGGTAAATATCACAGTTGGCGTCGCACTAGAATATCCAGCAGAGTTCGTTGTCATTCAGATCGGACAACTAACAGGAAACGCTACGGCGTAAGGAGATAATGACAAATGGCAACTAACCTAAATGTTCTAAGTAACTTACTTACGGATCCAGTCCGTAATTTTAAGTTCCTTGTGCAATTTACACCTGTAGCTCCAGACGGTGCTACACCTGACACATACTGGGGAACCAGTGCTGCTCAAGGTGGATCAAATGCATTTGGTACTATGGGCTTCGTATCTCTTTCAGGTCTAAGCGTAGCGACAGAGTCAATTGCTTACCGTGAAGGCGGATACAACACCAACGTCCACCAGATTCCTGGACAATCTTCGTTTACACCTATCACTCTTTCTAAGGGTGTTATGTTGGGACAGATGGGAAATGCTGATTGGATGAAGCGCTTGTTTACAGTTGTTACACCAGGTGTGACAACCGCAGCAGGTTCTCAATTCCGTGTTAACTTGGATATCCAGGTTCTTACACATCCTAACCCAACAGGTTCAGCAGGAAGCGACGATACAGTCGGAGTTTCAACACCTTATGGACAACATACCTCAATGCGTTTCAAGGTCTACAATGCCTGGATTACTTCCTTGTCATATAGCAACTTGGATGCAGGAGCTAATACCCTCATGGTTGAAGAGATTCAGCTTGTACATGAAGGCTTTGACGTAACATACGCAACAGGATACACAAAGGCAGGAACTGCACCAGCTGTTACCGGCCAGTAATCAAACTAACTAAAGGTATATAAAATGACTACTAATAAGACTATTAATGCGGCACAAGATCCACAAGTAGCAAATAAACTTGCTGCAGATGCAATGTCTGCTCAGGAGGCAACCGTAAAGGCACTAAAGCCTGAAACCAAGTTGCCTCCTGCAACAGATGTTACATTGCCTGCTGGACTACTTGATCCGTTTACCGGATTGATTACCACAGCAGAAGTAAGGGAGCTTACCGGTATTGATGAAGAGGCAATCTCTAAAATCACAGACACAGGTAAGGCTCTTCTTACTATTTTAAGCCGGGGAACTGTAAAGATCGGTGAAGAAGCATCTACTGAAGGTCTTCTTGACTCCCTATATGCAGGAGACCGTGAGGCTATTCTCCTAGCTATTAGGAAGGTAACCTTTGGGTCAGATGTAAAGCTTGGCCCTGCTAACTGCCCACACTGTGGTGAAGAGCAGGTCTTTGATATTGATCTAGACAAAGATGTTCCAGTAAAAACCCTAGAAGGTCCTGGAGAATTTGTACTAGATTGTAAGGTAGGAAAGGTTGTAGTTACACTGCCAAAGGGCTCAGCCCAAAAAGCAATCGTAGCTTCAAACAACAAAACTACTGCAGAATTAGATACAATTATCTTAAGTCACTGTGTAGTATCTATCAATGATGCTCCTGTGATTGATCCTAGCGTGGTTAGAAACCTAAGCATCAAGGATCGCAGAGATATTTTAGAAGAGATTACAAACCGCAACCCTGGCCCACAACTCAGTGAAATTAAAGTACCTTGCAGTGCCTGCGGCACGGAGGTACCGCTTCCGCTAACCTTGGCGGAGTTGTTTCGCTAACGAAATAAACTATGAGACTCTCATAGAGATGTATGACTTAATAAGTCAATACTATCCTGGATGGTCTCTTACGGAACTACGTTCTCTAAGTTTAAGGGAACGTCTTAACTGGTTGAATAGAGCTACAGGAAGAAGGCGGTGATTTAAATGGCAGATGCTTTTGGCAATATGGTCGGGGCCTCAGATACACCTGAGGGTCTAGGTACTGTTGGCAGTACATCTTTTGACGACATGCCTAAAGAACTTCTTAAGCTCTTTACAGAAGTAGAAAAAGTTGTCAAGCGAATCAGTGACGACTGGAAGAGCACATCTGCCGATATTAAAAAGACTTCCGGTCTTGTTGGCTCACAGAATGTGGGTTCAGGAAGACTAGGGCTAGGCTCATTTAGCCCAGCCCAAGCTGCAACCGGTCTAGGACTAGGCGTTGTAGCTGTAGGTGCCACAGCTATGTCAATGGCACCAAGTACCATGGCTGCAGTAACTCAAGCTATGGGCGCATCAACTTACGCCGGTTTTGCTGGCATGTCAAATATGCAGGCTACCCGAATGGCCAACTCTCAAGTTGGTATGGGTGCCACAAGCGCTATGGGCCCAACCATGGCTGCTATGACTTTATCTAACATGGGTTACACAGCTAACTCAATGAGCTCTCAGAATGTCATGACTCAGATTGCAGGCTTGAGTGCCATGACTGGCATGAGCAACGAACAAGTTGCCGGTGCTATGGGTGGCGTTAATGGAATGAACTTCCTGCGTCTTGGTATCCGTGTTCGTGATAGTCAAGGTAACTTGCTCCCACCTAATCAGATTGTTAACTCTGTCTACAACGCCCTCTTCCGTGGACAAAAGATTTCTGCACAGCAGGCTGCAACAGCAGTTCTTAATCCTGGCGGTAAAGGTTATCAAGTACTTCAGCAAGTAGCTGGCGGCAACCAGGCTTTGATGCAGACTCTTCAGTCGGGCATCATGGCCCGTGCTCAAATTGGAAGCGACATTACTTCCTCTCAAATGGGCAATGCTAAGACCATGCTTGGAGCTATGAATGTTGATAAGTCAAGCCCTATGTACTCCAACTTTACAAACAACACTGCTCAAGCTGGAGCCCTTGCCGCAACAGAGCAGGGATTAGTTGGCGGATATAACACTGCCCTAAATACCAATGCTGCTTTGACCAACGATTTTACTAGCGTAGCTAATGCTGCCAAAGGCGTCACTAGTGCTTTAATGGGCCTCAAAGGCCTCTTAGACACGTTCCCAGGAGCAGGCAATGTCGGAGGTACTCTTTCAGGTATTGGAAGCGCAGCGGCCTCTGCAGGCATTAACGCATATGCTACTAAGAAGGCGTTAAAGGGAGTAATAGGCAACCAGGCGGGAAAGAGTGCAAGCAAAGGAATCTTTAGTAGGATCCTTGGGCTATTTAAAAATCCTTTTGCTGTAGCAGGTGAAGAAGGAATTGGTGCTGCAGTAGAGGCGGCCGCAGTAGATGTTGGGGCAGCAGGGCTTACGGCTATAGGTGGAACCTACGACCATGGAAGTATGGGAAGTGGTGGACAGGGTGGACCAGTAAGTCAGGGACACCAAAACGTTACTCCTGTTCCTAGGGGAACACCTATAACATCTCCTTACGGACAACGTGGCGGAAGTGCAAAGACTAAAGGCTTTCACGCAGGTCTTGACTTTGGCGCTAAGTTGGGTACTAAGGTTTATGCTCATGATTCCGGTGTTGTAACCATCGTTGGTAACGGCGGAGGTTACGGTAACTATATTGAAATTGACCATGGCTCATACAGAACCCGCTATGCACACTTAAAGCAGATCTCAGTATCAAGAGGTCAAAAGGTTTCTGGTGGAACAGTTATTGGCCTATCAGGTAACACAGGTAACTCAACTGGCCCACACCTTCACTTTGAAGTTCTTGTTAATGGCAAGAAGGTTAACCCAGCCCCATATCTACAGGGAGCTACATCGGGCACACCTGGTTCAAAGACAACAACTCCTACAGGATCGGGATTATCTAGCCAAGACATAAACTCTCTCCTTAGCAGCCTTGCCTCTACGCCAGGCAGCACAGCTTTGGATAATATGTTTGGACAGAATGCCGCACACAACTTGGGTGATGGAAGGTCACTATCCTTTATTAAGGGAAAGACTTCTGTTACTGCGGGAACTATTCTAGGAACAGGTAGCCAACAAGATTGGGCTAAGACTCTTCTCACAAAGCTAGGAAAGCCTACAACAAAAGATAATATTACAGCCCTTACAACTTGGGCTGCTTGGGAAGGTGGCCAGTGGCACAACTCTGCACACTACAACCCACTCAATACTACCCAGGGTGAAAAGGGCGCAACTAACATGAACTCTGAAGGTGTTAAGTCCTACACCAGCTGGGATCAAGGCTACCAAGCAACTATCCAGACTTTAAATAATGGACGCTATAAGAGCATTCTTTCTGCGCTTACTGCAGGTAACAATACGGCAGCAGTTCTTACTGCGGTAGACCAATCGCCTTGGGGAACACACATCCCAGGTTACGGTGGACCTACTGGAGATCTAGGAACAGCCTCTATTGCCTCTAGACTGCCTACTGGTGTAGGTGGCCCTTCTGTGGTAACCTCTTCTGCTCATGGTGGAGCAGTAGTTGTAAACCTAAATATGAAGGTACAGATTGCTCAATCAAGCGTAGCTGAAGCTAAGCGACTAGTAAGTATGGTGGGTCAAGAATTGAAGAACAGCGCAGTGCTTAAGAGCCTTGGAGGAGCTATCTAATGGCAACCACATATTCTTATGGGTATACAGTACAGACCTATGTTGATTGGAAGCAATCTGCTACCACTGAACCTTTGGCTGTAAGTCTAGGTGGTGCTACTTTTGATCCATCAATCTATCCTGATCTAATTCAGATTCAAGCTGAACCAACAGTTTCTCAGTTAGCTACGCCTACCGTAACAAAGTTTGAAGTTCAGGTAGGGTTTACTGTTCATTATTTAGTTCGTGTATACCAAATTAAAAATGTAAACGGCGTTAAAACATATTACTGGTTAACAGGAAATGATGTCGGCACCGGTTTGCATATGGATTTTGGTTCCGATAGTAAGTATTTTGATACGGGTGGAAGCGGAACATACATAGGTGCTCACACAAATAGTGGGTCAAGTAACATTGTAAGTAGCCCATCTAGTGGGGCAGTGTACTGGTTTAGCACCCGCCTTCTTCAACCTAATACGGCTATTACTAACTATGTAAACTTATACTGTAGCTTCAGTCCAAATAACTTTCAAGGAACTTATGGCGGAGATACCAACGTAGGAACTATTACTTCTCTTACTGCTCTTAATCAAATACCTACGGTTACCGTAGGCACTGCCGTACCTATTCCTACCTACCCTAATGGGTTCACTTCATTTATTGAAAGCAAGAAGGAGTGGACTACTGCTGGAAATGGCGGCGGCGGCGGATCTCTGAGCGTAGTATTTGACAAGTGTCAAAAACAATGGTTTGCTTTATTTATTGGTGCAACTACCTATGATCAGAAGACTGGCGCAGGAACATATAACTGGGCTACGTATACTGCAGGTGTGAGTGGAGACTCTTCAACGTATAAGTACTTCAGTGGCCCATACCTTAATGTTAAGCAGACAGACACTAAAGGCATTACGGATGCTAAGACAAAGATACACAACATTATTCTGGCAGACTGTCAAGGCCAAACTACGGGTAGAGTCCCTGCACCTACAAAGCCGTCAACCGCAAACATACCTACAAACACTAATACTTCCAATCTTCCTTCTGCTAGGTTTAATCCACCTCCTCATGTATTTAGTAGAAATATGCCGTATACCTCTAGCGTATTTAGTGGAACATATAATAAAGATCTTCAGATACTTGATAAAGGTGGGGCGTATAAAGCATTAACTCAGTATGTATCTAGCAATCAAGGAAAAATATTTCAAGATCCTCAAGGTGCCGCAGCTTTAAATACCAACCCGGATAATATTAAAAATCTGGCTGTTGGAAAAGGTCAAACTGCTCCTCAATGGGGATTTAGATTTATGTACAACCCTACTACTTTTTCGTACAGTACTGCTGCAAGCAATAACGTAGATTGGACTCTTGGTTCTTCTGATCCGTCTGTTCTTCTACAGGGCAATCAGTCAGTAACCTTTGAGCTTTACCTAAACCGAATTGTTGATATGTCATATTTAAAAGACTATCCGCAAGGTGGTAGCGATCTTGCTGGGGCATACGCAACTGCTGGAGGCCTTTCAGAAGAGCATGTCCAAGGTATTTTAAATCGTGGTACTGAATATGATGTTGAATTCTTGTACCGTGTATTAAATGGCGACCCACGTAAGAATGCTTTATTGCTTGATGAAAGCTACCGTGGCTCCGGAGTTACAGCAGACTTTGGCTATACTACTGGTATGCCTTGCTGGCTTCAGCTTAACGATAACCTAAGGTACTTTGGATCTGTAGCTAATCTTACAGTTAACCATATGATTTTTGATCTACGTATGGTTCCTGTATTGAGCGTAGTAAACATTACCTTTAGTAGGTACCCTGCTATTTGGAATAGCACTAATACTACTGGAAGTGTTAAGACTGTATCTGAAACAGCGTTTATCAATGCTGTTACAAGCGCAACTTCTTCGACAGGAACAAAGCCATGATTGAGCGTGTATCTAGATACTATGATGGTCCTCTTGGACAAACCCCTAATAAGTACACAGGGGTTTATGAGATCTCTGTATACAGGGCTTTTCCAAGTTCTAAAGCAGTTAACTATCTTACATACTCCTGGAAAGATGGGGATAGTCTTGCAAACTTAGCGGCTATCTATTGTGGTGGATCTAAATATTGGTGGGAGATTATGGACATCAATCCAGAAATTTCTGATCCATTTTCTATATTGCCTGGAACAGTCATAAGGGTTCCATATGGCAATTAATAATATTACTCAGGATACTTCCGAACAACAAAACTTTGTTTGGCATTCTAATGCCTCGGATAGTTCATTCTTTGTTAACTTTCCTAAAGCACCTGATATGGATCTTTTACTTATTGGTGCAGAATTACATCAAGATATTGAACAACATGATCGTCTTGTCCTGCACTTTAAGGGTAAGCCTTTGCTTAAAAGAGGGGCGATTGTTTCTAACGACCCTGTTATTTTTTCTTTTAGTTCAGGTAAGTTAACATCTACTTGGCATGGGTATGTAAATCACGTAAGCCAGGATAATACACACCAGGGTGGTAATACAGACATTGTGTGCGTTGGGGCATCGGCTATTCTTAAAGACACTGATCAAAAGATCTATAAGAACATGACCTTTGACCAGGCAGTTACTGCAGCAGGAAAGTCAAAAGGCTTTGAGGTAATTACTCAAAAGCATGGCCGTGTAAAAGACAGCATTGCCCATACCGGTGAGAGCTACTGGCAATGGTTTATTCGTTTAGCTAAGGTCAGTGGGTTTGCTTTCTTAGTTGAAAATACCACAATCTTTTTTGTATCTAAAGATAAAATCTTTCAGAATAAAAAGAACAGCGCACCTTACTTTAAATATGTTGATAGTGAGACTACTGGTGTAACCCCAAGAGAACTTCGTATGACTGGAACAGTTCTAGCATTCCAGCCTATAATTTCTGATCAATCCCCTGAGATGGGAATACGTGTTGATAGAGTTATTGCGGGAACAGATAAGCAAAGTGGTAAGCTTATTAAGTCTAAGCATCCTCATAAAGGACCTCTTCCTACTAACCCAGGCATTGTTATTCCTAATGAAAGTTACTTTAAAAAATGAGCAACTTTTCAAACAACACTCCTAATTCAACCCCAAAAGCTAGCTATCAAAAGCACCATGTTTATGAGGTATCTACTAGCCTTACTGAGTCTAAGTTAATTGCTGAGAATTATTCTGAGGCTCATCGTTACCAGCATAGGGCGGAAGTAATCCTTGTAGGTAACGCAGACCTTCGCCCATATGACCCTATCTATTTAGATGGTCTACCAAATGGTATGTCAGGTTATTGGACTGTTCTATCTGTTCGACATATTTTTGGTGGTGCCCCAGCCAAGTACACCATGAAGGTTGAAGTAGGCACAGATGTTATAGGAGATACTAACCCGAATGCAGCAAAGAATTCTCAGGTTCGGGATATTCAAAGCGACCTAGCTGGACAGTCCTTAACCTCTTCCGGTGCTCAGCTTTCTCAGTACTCTTTGTCTCCCAATGCTAATAGCTTAGATCCAGTAAGCAGTGCTAGTGAGCCTACTGCTATAGTCTCAACTTCTCCGGTTGCCGTGCCTGCTGTCTCAGGAACTAGCAAAGGTAAGGCACCTAATCTAAAGAACGTGAAAAGAACTGTACAATGGGTCTCTAAGAGCAATGGAAAGGTTCTGCGATGACTTTGCCAAAAGATACAGAGTACGGTCTTGATGCTCAGGGCCGCCACCGATTCTACGGAATATACTCAGCTGTTGTAACTAGCATTTCAGACCCTATTAATAAATATAGGATTCAGGTCCAGATCCCACAGATTCATGGCACACAGATTACAAACTGGATTCCGGCCTGTATACCAATGACACATCTAGCTTCGCAAGTAGCTGCTTCCCTAACAACTACAGCCACTACTGCAGCAGATCCACAAGGCGGTTCAGTATCTATTCCTGCCCTAACTATTGTTCCTAAGAGCACGCCGGTTCTTCCAGTACTACCTAAAGTTGGACAAAACGTTTGGGTAATGTTTCAAGCTGGGGATCCTGAATACCCTGTATGGATCGGAGTACAACCATGAGTGTTAGTATTAACTACCCATATACCCTAGACACCTCTGGGGTTGTAGGGTCTACAAGTAATGCGCCTAAGATATACTTGGATAGAGTTTTGACCCTTCTATCAACTAGTGTTGGACAGCGCCCTATGCTTCCTACCTATGGCGTAGACTGGAGTACATCACTCTTTGAAAATGACAATCAGGCACAGCCAGCAATCTCTGCAGCTATCCGGTCAGCAATCGCTACCTGGATTCCAGAGGTCAAGGTTAACAATGTTCTGTTTGGCATAGGTTCTGGACAGGGTATTGAATATGTAACTTTAGAGCTTACTCTTCCAGACGATACTACAACAAATGTTACTGTTAACACTAACCTACTTAACTACGACGGAACGATTGCGGGATAACCATGCAAATTGACTATACCTCTAGGGACTTTGCTTCTCTAAAGAATGACCTAATTACTTTGATTGGTCAGAGGACTAACACCTCTTGGGATCCTACAGATTACTCAGACTTAGGCAATGTGTTGATTGAAGCCTTTGCGTACATGGGTGACGTTATGTCTCACTATTTGGATCGCATTGCTAATGAGACAAGTATTGATACCGCCGTACAATCTTCCACCCTTCTTAGCCTAGCTGGCCTATATGACTACCACGTCTCTGGACCAACTCCTGCAGTAGTTAACGTAACCTTTACTAACATCACCTCTAATGCCATAGATATTCCCGTAGGTACACAGGTTATGGCTCCCCTATCTTTTGGACCATACTCACAAGTTTACTTTGAAGTAACTACTGGAGCAACAGCTGTGGCTGGAGGAGCAACAATCACACTTGCTGCTCAAGAAGGAAAGACGGTTAATACTGATCGTCCTGACCTTATTGACCCTACCTACAATAAACCTCTTCCTGCAAATCTAGGAACCTCGTCTGGTTTAGAGAACCAACTGTTTTCTATTATTGATCTGGGAGTAGTTGACTCCTCTATTAACGTATACGTTGGACAAGGTGTTGCGTTTACCACGTGGACATATGTAGATAACCTTCTTGAGTGGGGCCCAACAGACACAGTATTTACTACAGCAAGAAATGCAGATGGGTCTGTAGACATTGTCTTTGGAGATAACGTTAATGGTTATATTCCTCCTGCCGGACAGATTGTAAGCTGCCTCTACAAGTCAAGCGTAGGAGCTGCAGGAAATATTAACTCCGGCGCAATCAATGCATTAACCTTTGTACCTGGAAACTTGGACCCACAAGTTACAACATACTTCACAGTAATAAACGCCGGCCCAGCAACTGGTGGAACTGATGGGGATGACGCTACTCAGATTAAGAAAAAGATTAAAGCTGCCTTGGCAGCTCAGGGAAGAGCCGTTACTTTGGCTGACTATGCTAACCTTGCATTAACAGTTTCTGGTGTAGGAAAAGCCAGTGCTATGGCAAGCGTTTATTCTTCTGTTCGCTTATACATCCAACCTATGAATGATAATAGCGCTGCCCCTGGATTCCCACAAGCTACTATTGCTTCAGTTACTACTACTGGTTCTGCGGTAACTTACTACACCTTGTACGCACATCAGTTCTCAACTGGAGATACTGTAGTTATTACGGGCATGAACCCTTCTGGATATAACACCACAGGCTCAGTAATTACTGGAGTAACTACTACAGCACCATTTAGCTTTACCATTGCTAACACCACTACAGCATCTCTTATTGCTGGAGGATACGCCATTGACCAAACAGTTACCCCTGCTTGGACAACGCTACAGACAAATGTTGCAAATGCTTTAGCTAACAATACTTTAGTAGGATCAACAACTACTATCTTGCCTCCACAATATGTCCCTGTGTATATCTCAGCAACCTTAAACGTATCATCTGCCTATAAGAATTCAGATGTAAAGCTAGCAGCCTATGAGGCTATGCTAGGTACGGGCGGCATGTTTAGCTATGACAACAATACTTTTGGTGACACTATTGCTTTGTCTGCAGTAACCTCAGCACTGCAGGGAATTAACGGAGTTATCTCAGCTAACGTAACCGTGCTTAACACTACAGGTGCAGCAAGTGCTGCAACTATCTTACTAAGTGCAAATCAAATTGCATACTTGACAGCGGCTAACCTAAACGTAACAGTATCAGGCGGAATGTAAGGGATAATAAATGGCAACATACGGCCAAAGTTTATATGACAGTGGATTTAAATATGGTGAGGCTTCACCTAACGCTGTCTATTACAACGCCCAATTAAAGGCTCAGTCTTCTGCTTACGGAACTGTTCAGTTAACTTGGGGACAGATTACCCCTATCCCTACGGACCCATCGCCTATTGCTTGGATGCTTGTAAAAAGCTATAAAGGTGTTGTAGATAATCCCTATGATGGTATTATCCTAACTGGACAATTATACAGCGCTGGGTTTACAACTAGTTACACAGATATTAATTTAGGTACTTCTGATATAGAAGCCGCCTATTCTATCTGGCTCTATAACGGAGTTAACTGGATCTTTTGTGGCTCTGACTATGCAATGATTGTTGGAGATAAAGATACCCTTACTACAATAAGTCGTTGGATTCCTAGGGCATGGACTAATCCACAAAATGGTGTAGGCGATGCTACTGGTGAAGTAGACACCAATGACTTTGTTAATATGTTGTCAGCATTATCATTTCAGTACGACTTGTTTAGAAGCGAGACGCAGCTTCTTGGAAACGTATTTAATCACTCCTTAACCCCTAACCAAATTACAAAGGCTAGGATGGGAGACTATAGCTTTGACTATGAGCCTGCTCTAGGCGACACATACCATCGCTCCCTTTCAGCTGCAGGATTTTTAGTTCAAAAGTATAAAGGTACTCCATCCGGCCTTACAATCTATACGGGTGCCCTAACTCACCTCACAAGCAAAGTTGTTATTGGAACTAACCTTATGCTTGATTATAACGACTCTTCATTTGAAGAAGGTATTGGTCGTTGGTCCGTAAGTGCTGGAACACTTACAGCTCAGCTATACTCAAATGCGGTTGCAACCTATGGAGTTGCCCTTACTCCACCTACGCCTTGGATTACAGATACTCTCTTTAAACCACGCCAACTAGGATTTGGTGCACTTGCATTAAACAATCAAAGTAGCACTATGTCTCTTCCTACAAATGATCCAACCAACGTTATTAACTATGCAATGCCTGTGAAACCTAACACACGGTATGTATTTTCTGCTTGGTTTCGTAACACTAGTTCTCCTGGAATAAATATTTCTATTCAAATAGCTTGGCACGATAGGTATGGAAATCAAATATCTATTACCCCTGTAAGCACAGTAATGATGAGTGATGCTGCATATTGGCAGGAAATTACCTCTAAAAATGATGCTGGAAGAAACGGACAATTGTCTCCAGCTAATGCTTTATATGCACGCATTGTTATAAATACACAGGCTTATGCAAATCAAGTTTTATTTATAGATATGCTGCAACTTGCTGAATATCAAAACAGTCTTGAGTTTGAAGACGCACGTCGTATTCGCCTATATCTAAAGGGGCAGCGTGAAAATCTTCTTCCTAACCCAAGCTTTGAAAATGGTGTAGGTGGATGGATTGCCTCTCCTAATGCATCTTTTGCCCAAGACCCTACTGTATACAACTCCGGTCTTTGGGACGGAAATTCTTTGGGTGAATTGACTGTTCAGTCTGGTACTGGAGCATGGGTATCTTCTCCATGGTTTGCAGTAACTCCTGGACAAAACTATACCTTTAGTGCATATGTAAGCTCTGAGTACCCTAATGCTGGCCGTGCTTATCTTCAGATTGAGTATTCAAATCGTGAGACAGATGCTCTTCAGACAAAAATTCTTTCAGATTCAAATGGACAGTATTATGATCCAACAATCTATAGCGTTAAGTCTGCTACTACAACTCTTGTAGCTACAGACCGTTTAGATATAAATGGCAACCCTATTGTGGATACAGCCGTACCCCAGTACTCTCAAGGTACTGGTCCTGGAACATATAATGGTTATCCAATCCAATATGTCCCTGTTCTTTCTCGCCTATCTGTTTCAGCTATTGCCCCAGACCAACAGAAAGATTCTGGACAACCTTTGGCTAAGGTCTCTATTGTATTTCCAGACCTTACAGGGAATGGAACTACTGCTTGGATGGATGGGTTGATGTTTGAAAGCTCACCATCTCTTAATACATACTTCTCTGGTTCTGGTGCTCCAGCTCCTGCTGACCCAATTAATAATTACTTTATTAGCAGCAATGACACTACATGGGAATATAAAAACTTAATTAACTATATTCAAAACCCATCATTTGAATCTGGAACTTCTACCTGGACACCTGCTACAGGAACCACTATTACTCAAGATGCTGGTCCAGAACCGGCAGCTATTCGTCTTACTAATCCTGATGGAACTTATCAAAACCCTCCAACAGGAATTGTTCCTACAACATATGGACCAGCCTATGGAACGTACATGGGTAAGGTCTCATACCCGGCTGTAACTATTACGGCAATTAGTTCTACTGGATCGGCCGTAACCTATCGGTACTCTGGAACATCCCAAGTATTTGCTGTAGGTCAATCAGTTGCTATTTGGGGCAACATGGTTGGGTCTACTCCTACCTTTAATACTACTACCCCTACTGGTTGGACCGGGGCAACAATTACCTCTGTTGCTACAGTTACTTCTGGATCTGTATACTCATTTACTATTGCAAGCACTGCTACAGGTACAGCTACAACGTTTGGTCAAGCACAGATTAACGGAGCATCCATAAGCACCACTGTGTATCTTTCAGCTCCAGCTGTTGGTGGTGAAGACTTTGTAGTATCTGCAGATGTACGTGCAGCTGAAGGTGTTTACACTATTGGTACTTCCGGTAATGGATTAACTACAAGTAATAATATGGAAGTTTACCAACACGATCAGTATCAGTGGATTCGTATCTGGAACTTGCGTCAACTGCAACCTGGTGAAACATCCTTTACAGTTACGATCTCTATTGCGCTTCCTCCACAACTCTACCCAACTGGGGGTCCTGGTTATACAATTGCCACAACTCAGTTCTTTAACATTGACGGTATTCAAGCAGAGTATGGAAATACTCCTAGTGGGTTCTTAGATGCAAACAACTCTAACTATGTTGTAACTTCAATGCCTAATCCAGGAAACAATGCGACCAATATGTGGGTAGGACAAGTCCCCTCTATCTATGGTGGTAAGAGCAGCTGGTTTAATAACCTATTTGTAAAGCAGTCTCGTCTTACAAATACTTTGGGAACCTATATGCCTCAAGGAAGTACATGGGCTATTAAGCTTGGTTACCCAACAGATCCAATTCCAGAGCTAACAACTTCTTTGTTGCCAGCAGCATCCTTTGAAGTTAACTTAGGGACATGGTCGGGAACATCTGCAACACTTGCTCGCACTGTTTCTCGTGGAGCATTGTTTGGCGATAACGTAAGTCACGGGTCAGCATATTGTGCGGTTACTTCTACTGCCTCAGGAACATACGGAATCACATCCGCTAACGTACCTGTAGTTCCAGGTCAAGGCTACTATGCATCTGTAGCAATTCTTCCTACGGCAGCATCGGTTGGAACATACACATTGACTGTTAATTTCTATGACGCTAACAACAATCTAATTCCTGCAGCAATAGGAACAAGAACTGTTAGCGCAGCTGTTACACAGACTAACCGTTGGGCATATCTTGGCAACACATTCTCATCTGCCACAACACTTAATGCGGCATATGTCATCTACACCGTAACGTGTACCCCAACTACTCCAAGCATCGGTCAAAGCTTCGGAATTGACAGGTGTGTTTTCCGCCAGTAAACTGATGGCATGACCACTATATTAATTGCCGGACTTGCTACCGCTTGTATTTTAACGGCGGTAGAAGGTCTAATCTTTAATCTAGGAAAGTGGAGGGGACTTGCATCCCTTGTACTTTCTACTCTATTCTGTCTAAACCTGGATACCCGACTTAAGTATCTAACTGTTTACACATTGGCTGCCACTTTTGTGGGGCTAACTTTGTCATACCTAGTTGAGCAGCTTTTCACCGGGGTAAACCCAAGAACTGCCCGTGGTTTGCCAAACCGTATCCCTAGGCGCTAAACTAAAAGCAGGAGGGTAATATGATTCATCCAAGTTTAAATTCAAAGCTTTCTTTGAGAGCTCGTGCACTCTTTACCGTTTTTGAGGCAAAGGGTCGTGTGATCTCCGCAGATGAGCTAAAAGCATCTAATGAAGTCATGGAGGGCCGTGACGCTCTTCAGACTGCCATTAACGAGTTGAAGGAAGCAAAGTACATCCGCTCTGTCCGTATGCAGAACAACGGCCAGTGGGTATCTCAGCTTAAATTTACAGAAGAGGCCTTAAAGCTTATTCCTACCGACAACGGGTTTTCAGGTCAGGGAAAGTCAGGGCACCTATATATTGATAACTATATATCTATTAGTGATAACACTACTAGTACTAATATAGATAATAATCCTAACGGATTATTATCTATACCCGAGCAAGCTCGGGAGGGAGAGAAGATGCCTTGGAATCTTGATGGGGAAGAACCTCAGGTAAAGCCCGCTCGTGTTAGAGCAGCAGAAGAAATTGAGGCAGCCCCAGGAGCAGTAGGTCAGGTTGATGACCGTCAGACTCGCCTAAACGCCAAGTACAAGCTTACTAAGACTGAGAAAGCTGGACGTAACCGCCACGACTCACCAGAGGAACTCTGGAGTACAGGCGATTTGGTTGCGGAGTTCTACCAGCTCTGT
>Ga0214192_1000574_pt1 | contig 22492 bp, 26 predicted proteins | sample TroBogEpilimnion_44_FD_153030 | JGI IMG/M metagenome (GOLD analysis project Ga0214192, IMG submission 153030) | Freshwater microbial communities from Trout Bog Lake, WI - 29JUL2008 epilimnion | ecosystem: Environmental > Aquatic > Freshwater > Lake > Epilimnion/Euphotic zone | place: Trout Bog... | reverse complement strand
CACCTGGAGAAAGTTCCAAGACGAATTAGCCAACCAAAAAATCCGCTAGTTTTAACAACACCATAATTGCCGTAGGTGGGGGTGTATTTACTTGTCATTTAACTTATCCCAAATCTTTACTACCACGGCATGGGTTTTGTTATCAACGTCCAGATCCTTTTGAACCATCTTGCGGTCCTTGATACCCTGACGAGTATCGGAATTGAGGAGCAAGATACACATAATAATTGCCTCAAGAGACAAGAGCATTGTGAGGAAATTAAATGGATATGGTTCTGGCTTAAAGATAAACCATGCGCCCCACCAGATAAAGTGAACGAGCATAGACTGGGGTGTACCCAGCCAATAAGAACATGCGTCTGCTATCTTATGAAAAAACTTCAAGAGGCTTTCTTTTCTAACGCCTCAAGACGCACTTCTGTGCGTACATCCCTTTCCATGATACCTTGTACTAAATCAAAGGTCTTATCAACAACATCTTTAATGCTTCTGCCACCATTGGCTTTAAGTTCCTTAACGGCACTGGCTAATTCATCCAGTACGGGCTTAACATCTTCATCAAACTTTCGGTCCACTGCATGCCTAATCACGTATGCAAAACCACCTATCAATAGGGCGAGGAAAGTACCAAAGCCAGATACGATAAGGGACACGTTCGCCCAGTTTGTTAGCGAGGGATTCATTAGTTGCGCCTTTCGGTTATACGGTGCGGAATTGGACGGTAATTATTCCACCATACCCAGCAAATGCTTTGCTAGGTGGGGCGGTGTCAGTAAATTTCATAGATTCGATAACGCCACGTACTTGTTCACCGCTACGAAAGTCTTGCAAAACGATGACATCGCCAGCAGATTCGACAGTCTCAAGAGCCTGAATGCGCTCCCATGTGCGACCCTTATAGCCAATGGTCATATTGTAACGATCCATCTCTTGGTCAAATGCCAAGAGTGGAATAGTGATAATTCGTTCACGCTTAACGGCGGGTAGGGCTTTAAGTTGGTAGCCATTGAAAGAATCTTCTTGGCCAACAGATTGCCCAACCGCTGAATAGAAAGTAAATTTAAGCGCGATGGATTCCTTTGGGCTAATATCAAATTGGTCTAAGCCAGTAATTTCCTGGGTAAAATCAAAATTATTATCAACCGTGATTACATCCGCCACTGCCCCACTGGCATCAATGGAACTTAATTTAATCTTTCCCAATATCGGGGTAGTCTCACGCAATTTGATTAACTCAAAGTGCTTATCCTCTAAAGTAAAATAGCGAATCTGACCAGTTTGTAAATAACCATTAGCAACTAATGTGGTTGTTTGTTGATATATGCCAGTGCCGATAACACCCATAACAAGTTGGTTTGTTCGCCCCATAACACATACGGCAGATATTTCGGCGGTAGAAGGCACACGAAGGTGGGTAGCCCATGCCATCTGCAATGCGCCAAAGTCTTTGCTCAAATCAATCTTCACAAGACCAGATGAGTAAGTGCCATCGCCGTTATCGATGTAGTTGCTTACGGTAACGTAAGCGAATCTATCATTAAAAGTCATTGCCCGTGCGGCATATCCAGAAAGGACGGTCGCACTTGCTGGATCGTAGCCATTGGTAACAACGATAATAGGGCCATAGGTAATATAACCATTAGATACAAAGCCAGAAGTATCAATCGTACCGATGCGGATACCCTTGTTGGTTCCAAGCACAATGTACTTGCCAAGGTACGCCCCAAGGCAATAGATACGCTCACCCGTTGGCATGATTGCAGCCTCTAGTGCGCGAGTTAGCATTGGCACTTGCCCAGTGGTACTATCTAATGCAAGGCGAAAGATCGAAGAATAAGATCCAGAACCACCAGCAACATAGATATTGTTTGGGCCTTCGGCAACTGCGCTCCAGGTCCATGATGGATTTGAATGGGCAAAGATGGGAAGGTTATTATTGCTGGCTAGGGCGACAGTACCTGTCGCAGTTGCTTGCGCAATAGCGGCATTGTTAATAAAGACAACAACTGATGTGCTGTTAGGTACGGAAATAACAGACCAGGTGCCGTTATATGGCGCACCAACAGAGGCTACTGTAATAAGGGAACCAACTACAAAGTTATGTGCCGATGAAAGGTAGATCGTCGCATTATATGCGCCGTCAAGTTTGGTATAGGTAACTGAATAAGTAGCGATTGGCTGGACTTCAAAGAGATAGTTATTGATACCAGCGATAAGGCGTTGTTTGACCCAACCTAAAACGACATTGGTAACCGTACCCACCATTGTAGGGTGAGTAAATATGAGCGAACCAGAGCCACCAGCAAGGGTGCCTTGATAGATGCCTGTGGCATTAGCGGCGTAGTAGTTAGCGCCATCTTGTGCCAAGGCCAAGATCGTTCCAGAACCGCCCCAAGTAACGCTGGTAGTTACACCAGCGGCAGTGGTACGTTGCAAAGTTGAGCCAGTGGCGCTCAAGTATACGTCTACCCCATTGGTATCGGTACCACCAACCATGATGGGCGATACCCCACCAGCAACGCTGACACTCGAATTGATTGCAACATCTGGCAGGAGTGTAACCCTACCAATGTTAAACACATCTACTCCAGCGGATTTATTGAAACGGCTTGCTACAGTCTCGCCTTCGATTGGCTCCTCATAGCGGATACCAGCACCGTAGTGAAACGATGATTGACTACGAAGCCACCAGCCAGTGAGCGTTTGCTCACCTGGCTCTTTCTGTTGGTCAATCTGTTGCTTACGGTATTGGGCCGTCTCACGTCCGTATGGATACTTGTCATTAGCGGCGATGAAAAACGGTAAGCCAGCAATCGCTACATCATAGGAATTGGTCTTATTGTAGTATAAGTCTCCAGAATTTGCTGGTTGCCCAACGGGGACAACTGGACGTTCTGCAATATGAAAATGTCCGTCAATCGCCACTCTGTCTCCTTAGATGATATGGTCAAGTTCAGATAGGAAAAAATCTACCTGCGTATCTATGTCCCTAGACTTTTCAGGGAAGTCGTCTATCGGCATGATTAACCTTTAGCCGCGTTTAATAGCGTTCCAATATCCTGAGCCGTCAGCCCCAATGCCTCTAACTTCGCATTAGTAGCCGCCAACTGCGCCGTGAAATTAGCCTGAGCCGTAGCCTCTGCCTCTGCCTGAGCCTGTGCATCTGCTTGGGCTTGAGCGATAGCATCTAAATCGGCTTCCGTTGGTTCGGTTCCTAGTTGCGCGAAGTAGGCATCTTTAGTCATTGAGGTAAATTCATTATTGCCGCGGTCAATGATTACATGTTCTACAATTCCTGCTAATGTTTCAACTTCTATGATTTTGATTGTCATTTTACAACTCCGCCGATAGTCCGATGTAAGCAGTTCCTAAACCATTATCATAAAGATAAAGTATTTGACCCGCTGTCATACCTGTGCTGGTAGCATTTATTCTGGTCTGCCAAGGAGAAGCAACATCTATTGTCAATGAACTTGCAGAAGCAGAAGAAGTTGTGACTGAAATTGATCCACCATAATCAAGAACAGATGGAATTGTTCTCATCATTACCATTTGAGTAAAAAAGATTTTCATTGAAGTGGCAGATTCAGCTTTTCCAATTCCAAGAGCTACATAAACTCCTAAACTTGTGCGTTGGTAATACCTCTGACACAACGCCAACTCTCCCCCGATACTTCCACCTGCTCTTGAGAAGGTGGTTGCTACAGAGCCAAGTTCTAGTTGGACGCCTGTGATTTCAAAGTAGTCGTTGGCTCCTGCGGTTCCTACTGGGAAGTAAAAGAAAGCAGGGGCTAATTGTGTTGAGGTTGTAGCAACTGTTGCAGTTGCGGTAAAGCGTTGCCAGGTGGTAGTTAATGTCACAGAGGTTGCGATAGGAGTTGTTGCAAAGGCTCCGCTGTTTACATTTCCATCTGTTCCTGTGCTTGAGTATAAGTACATACTTAGCGCACTTGAAGCCGATGAATAGTTTGCACCAGCCCTACCCCAGAATGAAAGCGTTACCGTCTTTCCAGCAAGGGGAATCGAGTTTACGGTTTCAATAGATTGAGAAAGTGAAAATTGCCCAACGCCAGTTTGGCCTGAATTGCGTTGAACGCGCATGGCGTATTGGATGTTGGGAAGGTTTGTAGTGTCGGCGGTTGCTTGGCGAGAAACGGTACAAGCCTCAGATGCGGCAAGGTTTCCAATCTGCCAACGGTCTGCGTTGTAGTTGGAGGTATAGGAAGATGAAGCGGCCAAAGCGATAGAGGTACCACGTTGCCAAATATCCATACCGCCGTTGATGACGGCGTTTTTGCCTGCCATCGTCGCGCTAGTAAATATAGTTTCTGGCGATGCGCCATTAAGGGTTATTGACATTAAATAATTTCCGTTCCGCTAACGGTGAATGTTAATGCGCTTGATGTACCCGATCCGCCAACAATGAAGTCGGCAGTACCAGCGGTGTTGCTCAAGGTGATACCGTTGGTGTAGGTAACCGTGCTGTTGGGTGGTACAACTGCACCATATAGAACAGCGTTGGTAGTGGCTGCGCTGCCAGCACCCTTGACGACATAGAGATATGCCAGAGCCGAAGTTGCAGTTGTGTTACAAATATGGACGGAAGAAACAACGGCGCCGCTATAAGCCGATGTCGCTCCAACCGTATAAAGTGTCGTTGAAGTCGAAGTGGTTGGCACACCTTGACCGAGTATCTTGTATGTTGCGTTAGCCATTAGTTATGCTCCCATCGTGAGAAAACCAGCAGAGATTACTGCGGGTGTTATGCTTTGTACCGCGATATTGCTTGTCGTTAAAAGTTGAGAAGTATCCGCAATGCCATGTACTGATGTTGTTGCCGCGTAATGGTTTTGCGCATCTGTTAGATCCTGTGCAACAATAACGTGGCGCACTAACGCTCCTGCGTTATGAGCCTGGGCTGATGTTGAGTTGAATCCACGAGTAACGGTTAGGCTTGTACCAGCATAGGCTGTTACAAGGACAACTTCTTCGGCTGCCGTATTGTAATCAATCGCTAGGGTGAAGGGATTACCACTGGTTGGATAACCCACTGGTGTAGTCGTCAAAACTATAGTAGTTACGCTGCTGGATATGCCAGAAGATACATTGTTATCTAGCGCGGTGGCTGAATAATACCTTGTCATTTATCGTCCCTTAACTTGAGTAGTGCGTGCGTGGTGGATACTGCTCTTGCAAACGACGAACTTCGACTGTGAGGCGTTGCTGATACAGTTGCTGGATCATGCGTCCTACATTGCCACCAGAGCCGATAGGATCATTGGCACGAAATGCATCCCCCTCGGCGGATAGTGCTGGTACGCGACCAACATCAAGATACATTGCTGTACGATAAGCAGCGCCAAGGATAATTACCTCACGGGCAGAATCAGGCAAGCCAGTAGTTGTAGCAAAATCATCCTGATCGTATTGAAGCGTTGTTGGCTTCTTGGTATAGGTAATCATCACAGTACGACCTGGGATGATTCCCTCACGGATGGATACGGTCTTGCCCGTATTCCAGGTCAAAGGATTCGCCATACGATCTAAGCGGTAGTGGCGGATCGGTAGCCATTCTTTAGATGGGCCGATGGTCTGCCAAGATATTCCAAGAATATCAATCGCTTCTTGCGGAAGGTTATATGTAGTCACTGCCGCTTGAAAAGGAAAGGTGGTGTAATAAGTGCCGAACAAGTCTGGGTAGACACCATCAATAGCAAGGTTGATGTTTCGTCGGATTACAGATCGCGGAAAGGAAGGCGCGATTGTGACACGGCTACCAGAGGTATGTGGTACTGCTACCGTATCTCGAAAACCTCTACCATAACTAGGAATCGTCGCCGTATTTGTGGTGCGGTCAAACGAATCTACCCAGATCAGTTCGTCATCAATCTCAACCATACCACGTGTTAATACCGTTCCATCGTTTACAACAAATGCTAAATCCGTTGCGCCCATGGAACCAGGTAAGTATGTAGCCTGGTCTTGACGTTGAGTATAGCCCGTTAAGGCTAATTGTGTCTCGTTAATGACATCAATAAAAGCCGTCATGATGCAATCCTTGCTGCCGCTTCGGCTTCACCGATGCCATAGGTACCAGCAAGTAGGTTCAACACCCCAGGTGTGTCTTCATAATAATTCTTGCCACCGTTACGGTTTGCGTAAATAGCGTTAAGCGCGTCAATACCACGTGTTGTACCATGGCCAGGAATTACTAGATCGGCCCACTTAATTGCGGCGCCGTTAAAATCATATTGTGGTACACCATTGATAATGGTGCCAGCAAGACGATTCAAATGATACACTGTTGATAAGCCACCATAGTTAGCCATCTATTTATCCTTTCGTGGTAGGTAGACCTTACTTATTCTTTGTTCCGCCGACGCCTTCGTACTGTCCGTATGGTGTCTTTGTTGGCTTGCCAGTTAGTTTTTCTGGCGTGCCGCCGATTGCATTACTTGAACATCCACATTCTTTGCACATAATTATCCCTTAACTTTCTTTAGATTAGGATTCTTTTTCTTTGCCGCTGGTGATGCCTTACGAGTAGCCGATGCCAAGATGGCTCCTGCATTTTTCATAGGTACACCTTCTTTTTTAGCGATGGACTTTTGCGCTGCCGCAAATCCCATTCCCTTTTTAGTTGCCATTAGATTGCTCCCGTTTCTTTCATTACCGTAGCGGTGCGCTTAGTAATCTGTGCTGCCGCTGGCATAGACTCAGCATTGTATGCAATGCCTAGTTTGTCACTTGCGGATTTTGCTTCGTTAATGGCCTTCATGGTTGTGCCTGCTGGTTGAATACCCTGTGAGCGGGCATCTGCATAGGCATCTAGTTCGCCAACCCACTTCTTGTTGCTCATGGATTCACTGCGTCCCGCATCGCCTGTACTTAATTGAAGTGTGTTAATTTTGCAAGCAAAGCAACCTTCTGTATATTCGGTATGCATGCCGTGCTGAGATGGAATCTCTGCTATGATGAAAGGTCTATCACTTACGGCGTTGCAATTCACGCAACTGTAGGCTACTGGAACTGAATCATATTTTTCGTTTAGCCCCCATTTTGTTACCTTGCCCACGTGCTGACATTCGCTCATTCAGTAATTTCTCCATAAAGTCTATGTTGCGTTGGATTCGTTCTTGCTCTGGGCCATTAGCCTTAGCGGCTTCTTTTGCAAAGGTCAATGCTTCTGCGACATGACCAAGGTTATAGGCGCTGACGCCTGCAAGGTCGTAGGCTTTCCAATCCCATACAGCGGATTCGTAGCAGTAGTGAATGGAACGAGGAAGTTCCAGAACTTCCATAGAAGCATCTAGGCACCTTTGCCATTCCTGTTTTCTGTAGGCGTCTATTGCTACACCATAGTGTGGTTCACCTTCATGTGGAAGAATCTCTATGCCCTTGTTGTAATACAAGGTGGCGTTTTCCCTATCGCCCAACTGGTGATAGGATTCGCCAACCCACCTACAAACCGCTGCGGATTCAACATCCCAGCCGTTTAGTTCAAGTTTGCGTTTACCAGCATCAATAACATCTTGCCACATGTTGTTGAAGTAATACTCTCGGCACATGTATGTCCACATGCGAGGATCCTCTGGATACTCTTTAACGGTTAGTTTAAGAATTTCCAGGTAGTGCTTGCGAGATTTGTTGTTATCTGGCAGATGCTTAATAACTGCATCTAATATCTGGATCTGCTTTACTTCCTCATCGCCGTAGTAAATCTGTATCTCATGGCATGGATATTTCCAATGCCATCCGTGACGATTATGCAGTCTATCCCTGTGCCATGTTTGCCCCGTATCCATCGTAATCCAACCGATGATGGCATCTTTTTTCCAACCCTTGCGAACCTTATCAAAAAAACCCTTTTGGGGAACCTCGTCTAAATCTAAGATAACGCAGACGTCAGCATCTTTTGGTACGAGCGCCAGAGCAGCGTTGCGAGCATCATCAAAGCGCCAAGGCTTAATGCTAATATCGTAAACCGTTGCCCCCAGTTCCCTGAGTCTTTCTGGTGTACCATCTGTTGACCCTGTATCTGCTATTATGATATAGTCTGCACCCTTGCAGGCTTCCATGTAACGCTCGACGTGCAGTATCTCGTTCAGTGCGATAGAGTAGACTGCTACTTTTGTCATGCTCAAATTGTACCACATTATATACTAAGAATGGAGAAGTAGCCCACCAATAAATTGATTCTGGATCTGACCAAAATCCAGATCGCCCCATATTACCCATGTATCAGTAGCCAGTTTCTTGGCAATAGCCCATGAGTTGACAGCCCTTAACTTAGGCGATGCCGTAGTGGTACCCACTGACAAGATGGTGGTGGTACCAGGAGTAACGGCTGAAATAGTAGGCTGGCCTGCGCCAGTAATCCAAATGAATATCAACTCCGTGCCTAATTGATAGGCGACAGAAGCGTTAGTCGGAATAGTTACCGAAATAGAGGCAGCATTGTTAAGGCTAACGATGGAAGCCGCATCGGACAAGGCTGGGGTAAAGGTGGTACCAATTTGGGCATTGTAAGTTCTACCGATGATCGGCGCACCAGAAAAAGTAGCCTGTCCAGAAAATGTTGGCGTACCTGAGAAGGTACCAGATAGTGCGCCATCAGCGATGGTTGGCGTAGTCAAAGATGCTGATGTTGAAAGCACTAGGTTTGCGGTACCAGTAAGCGCTTTTACACCTTCGATGGTTACAGCCCATGAGGCTGCCGTCGTACCGCTGGTAAGGATACATGTAACGCGTACTGTCACGCCACCTGGGAGTGAAACTACTAGGTTGGCACCAGATGAGTTGACGGTTACAGTACCAGTTGAATCATTTTCGATAACAAAGTATTGACCAAGGGTAAGTGTGGAAGTGACTGGCAATGTAACAGTCTGAGTAGTTGAACCAGTAAATACTTGAAGTGTAGTAGAGGATACAGTAAGGACTGTTGTACCAGCGGCTGTAGCGGTGGTTGTATAGCCCCATGTGCCAGTAGCGCCCGTATTGCCAGTATTGCCCGTGCTGCCCGTATTACCCGTATTTCCAGTATTGCCTGTATTGCCCGTGTTTCCCGTATTGCCAATTACGCCCGTAGGCCCAATTAAACCAGCAACTGAAAAGTTCCAAACGTTGTATGTTCCAGAACCACCAATGGTATCCACTGTAATTGTGATAGTTGTACTATTTACAGTAGTCGCAACGCCTTCCATAAAATTGGAAGGCGTGACTGGGTAATAAGCACGAATACGCATACCATTAGCAAAGGCTTGTTGGTTGGGGCTTGATAAAGTAAATGTTTGTGAGCCAGTAGCAACTGCAAGGCTAGTGATGGAAGCAACCCCAGAATAACCGTTACCTGTATTGCCTGTATTTCCCGTGCTGCCTGTGTTGCCAGTACTGCCCGTATTACCCGCCACACCAGTTCCAGTATTACCAGTGGAGCCTGTATTACCAGTGTTACCTGTGGCACCAGTATTACCTGCTACGCCTGTTCCTGTGGCTCCCGTGTTACCAGTTGGCCCTGCTACGCCAGTGTTTCCAGTGTTACCAGTGTTGCCTGTATTACCTGTATTACCGATTGCCCCAGTAGGGCCAGTTACTCCAGTAAGCCCTGTGGATCCAGTAGACCCAGTGCTTCCTGTATTACCTGTCGGGCCAGTAACACCTGTGGATCCTGTCGCTCCAGTGATACTAGCGCCTGTTGATCCTGTGTTGCCTGTGTTTCCTGTAGCACCTGTAGAGCCTGTGCTACCAGTTGGTCCCGTTGATCCTGGTTGAGATGGTCCAGTGACACCTTGTGCTCCTTGAATACCTTGCGGTCCGATAGGGCCTAGTTCAATGATAAGTGGTTGTGAAGAGCCAACGTTATAAACGTTGGTTGATGTTGGAATCTGTACAACAGATATTGAGTTAACGGTAACTGACATTATTGTACCACGCTTGCTGTTACGGCAAAGTTACCAGCCAAGATTTGGTAGACGTTGTTTGAAGAATCGGTAAGATTTAGACCGTAGGTATAGACACCTACTGGCAGTACACCTACTGCTGTTTGAACAGCGGTGAGGGTAAGGGTAACTGTTCCAAGGGCGGCATTGATAACAGCCTCGCCATTGGCGGTGGATAGTTCCACAATAAGATTGTTGCTCACATCGCGCACTTGCATATCTGCGCTATAACCAGTGAGGTTGACTGGAAGGTTATTGATAAGCCACTGTGGGGCTACAGTGAATGTGGTACCGTTAACAACGGTAATGTTATATCTACCTGGATTCACGATGCTCCTTAAGCGACATAGGTTATGTTTGCGCCATAACCAGCATTTGTAAGAATGGTAACTTCCGTTGGGCTAAGGTTGTAGATATGCCCACCAAGATAGTGATAATCCGCTGCTAGTGTTTCGTCTACTCCTGGCGTGCGCTCTGAGCGCACCGCTGTTCCATAGACCAAAAGTGTATTACTACGTGCAATTCTAAAACGCCAAAACAGTCTGCCGAAACCAGCAGGCCCTTCCTCAACAGTAGGCGGGGTAAATGTATATGGCACTTTATTCCTTTCGGTTGGTTAATGGGGGCAGGCCAAAGCCCACCCCCACCAACTTAGTTATTAGGTAAGGTGAATCGAAGAAGACGATTCAATACGGACGAGCGAAGCGTCACGATAACGCTGCCATCCGAGAACGCCGTACCATCCGATTGGACGGAAACGCATCAACTTATCAACGACTGGTCCGAAGATAACATGTGGCTCTTCGGCAACTGCTTCTGCAAGTGCTTGCTTTCCAGCAACCAATGTACGGAAGTTGCGAGTACCACCAGTACCATAAGTGAAGGCAGAAGTACCAAAGGTACCTGTCCAACCTGTGGAACCAGTACCATCGCCAGCGTTAAATAAACGTGGTGATTCAACGAACATAGCACCTTCGTATGTTCCGATGGTTCCTGGCCAGAATTCACCAGCACCTGTCTCGGAATACTTATGGTCATCGCGCCATCCGCCAGAGCCAGTCTCAGAGCGAAGGTCGAATGATACTTCTGGGTGGATACCACACCAGTAGTATTCGCCTTGACGTGGGACAGCCTTGTTGGCACGCAACTTAGCGACAGCGGTACGAACATCGCGTGACTTGATTACATCTGTTCCTGTAATCTTTGACTGTGTTGTACCGTTGGTGTATGATCCAGCGTATGTGGAGACAAGAGAGCCACCAACTTCTGCGATTACGTTTGGTCCACCAACGAGGGTAGACAAAGCGTTGATATCAAGAGAGTCGGCCATGTTGAAGGCGATGATGTCAGCGATTGCTGGATCAACGTCTGAGAGTGAGAATAACTCCAACTTACGAGTAGCAAGTGAAGCGTTACCATACTCATTAAGAGTAACGGTAACTGGGGTTGTGTTTCCAAGTGCTACTGCATCTGGATCTACATCCTCTGAGAGAACTGAGGTTGCTGCGGCCAAATCTGTGTAGATCTGGAATACAACAGAGGAACCAGGCATAGCCTGTTGTACTGGCTTCTTATCTGCGACATCGCGGATAAGAGGAACAGCACGGAGCGCGAATTCGACATAACGATCATAGGCTGTCTGTACTAGAGAAGTACCGAGGGAACCACCAGATGTGTCTGTATATGCGTTGCTCATGTGTCACCTTCTTTCTAAGGTTTAGTGCGAATGGGTTATATTGTTGGGCTACCGACGACGCTGTTGAGGATTACCCGTAATCGCGTTAAGTTCATCAATGTTTCTTGCACCTGCGAGTTTTGACATTAAATCGGCATCTCTCGTTGGGCTATTAACATTCTGAGTGGCCGCATTAATGCGGTCATACGAACGGATATTCGCTTGCTTTGCTTCATCGACAGGAGCATCTGCTTCGCTCTTAGAAAATCCGAATACATCGGCATTTTCGTTAAGCCAAGCATCTACTTGCTCTGGTGTTGAGACATCGGCGGGAATGAACTTCGCCACCTTATCTGGTACACCTTTTGTTGCCAGTACGTCTTTAACGTTTCGACTGCGAAGGTCCGCATGAATACTTGCAAGTTGTTCAGCAAGATCCTTCTTGTCCTTCTCTGCACGCTTTAAGGCTTTGCGGAGATTGGCTGGTGCTTCGTTTTGCGAAGTATCAACATCTAAGTCGTCTTCGTCGTCTTCGTATTGGTTTGCCATTTCGGCACTCCCTTTCTGTTGATGTGACGCAGGCCGCAATACATTCCAGGGGAAGAATGGTTGGCTCCTACTACCAGTCTAAATACACATCATCGGCGCTGGTTGACCGTGATGGAATCTATTTATTAAGAAAGACCGCTAATGTCTTTCATGCCTAGGCTGCCTGTGGCAGCACCTGCTGAGCCTGAAAAGGCTGAAACTTCTTGGGTCTTTAACCGTTCGAGGTTGGCCTGTGCGGCAGCGGCACCTGATGTGCCAAAGGTTGAGGCTTCTAGTTGTTGTCCAACGCCCCCAGCGTTACCGTAGCCCTGATAACGACCAGCCAGCGATTGCATGGCTGGCTGTTGTGAGGCTATGCTCTGGAATCCTGCTGCGGCTTGATTTTGCGTTATGCCTTGTGCTGCAAGACCCATTGCGCTTAATGGACCAGTAGCGCCAAAAGCAATGTTGGTACCAGCACGGGCTGCTTCTGCACCGATATTGGCAGCATTATATTCTTGCTGTACCAAAGGTGCCGCTACGGTTGGATCGAGAAGATGGGTGGCAATGGTTGAAAGACTTAAACCATATTGAGATTGCAACTGGGCAAGAACTTGTGGGTCTTCATTTTGTATTGCTGCCGTTGCTGTATTAACGCGCATTTGAACTTCGGCTGGGGAAACATCTGTACCCATAAGTTGACCAAGATAAGCGGTTGATTGTAATGGGCTAGAGGCTGGAATGCCAGCCATGGTCATAACTTGTTTATAAGATTGTTCATTAGCAATATATGTAGCAGGATCTAATGGGTTAAGCCCAGCAGCGATACGTGTTTGGTTACCAACAAAACGTGTTTGCCATGATGTGACAAGACCCTGCGCTGCACTAAATTGCGTAGGCGTAAGACCAAGGCCTTTGATTGCACCCGCTGGATCTGGGGAATCTAAAATTGTTTGGATAGTTGCAATATCAAGGCCATTTTGCAACATGGCAGTTACGCCAGCAGCAATGCCACCAGTTAAACCATAAGACGATAAAATTGAATTAAGGCTATTCGCTGCACTAGTTAAAGCAGCGGCTTTGTCAGCAGCGGCTTTATCTGCTGCTATTTTTTCCGCAATTTGTAATGGAGTTAATTCTGGTCCAGTCGGTCCAGTCGGTCCAGTCGGTCCAGATGTTCCCGTATGCCCAGTTGCGTTTCCCGTAGGCCCAGTAGGCCCTTGAACTGGCGCATATGCAGTAAACCCAGATGCGGCGCCAAGTGGTGCTGCGCCTGTGGCAACAGGTCCTTGTTTAACGGCATTGGGAACGGCTGCTATGCCACCCGCAACGGGTACTGTTCCAACAGCAGGTGCTGGTTGATAAGGAGAAGGAGTGGCGGCTGGTAGCGGTGCTGCGCCACCATAAAGGTCTGTTCTCATGGCTTAACCCATCCCCATCTTATTAATCATATAATCTGCTGCGTTGTTAAGCGTCGAGTGGGCATTTTGCGTATTGAGCCAAGCGGGTTGTGAACGAACCTGGCTAGCAAAATCATAAGGATTTACTACTTGGCCATTGGCGTCGCCTACCAATGCTTTGCTTACTAACGCCCCTGGACCAGTTAATGCTCCAAGTTGAATGTCACTTGGGCTTACTTCCATGAGGCTTGCATAAGTATTCAGATAAGGCGAAGCAAGATCTGATACCTTTGCGCCATTAGCAATTTGATCAGCAAATGGCTTGTAAGTAGCCATTGCTTGCGTCCTATATTGATTTTCGTATTTTGCCAATACCGCAGGATCCGAAAGATTTGCACCCGATGCTAATTCTTTTACAGCCAAGTTATCAAAAACTTTGCTTGTTCCGTCTGTGCTTACTTGCCCCAATACCCCGTATTGTTGTGCAAGGTTTGAAAGGTTATTGGAAAAAGTTTTAACATTTCCGCCAGGACCAGTGGCTGGATCAATCGTTCCATATTTTGCCATCTGCTGTATAATCTGGGCATCGGATGCATTAGGATTTTGCATAAGCCAATTTGTTAAATCTTGTCCACCATTAACGGCTTCTTGATCCAGCGCCACCGATGTAGCCTTGGTAGGATCGGTAATTTGAGCGCCAAGTTGTTGTGACGTTAATTTCATACCCGTTGATGCTGCCAAAGATGCAATATGATTTTGCGCTGTGTTATATTTTAACGCATATTCCGATGGTGTGGAAATGCGTTTAATTTCAGCAAGGCCAATATCTCCAGGATGCTGTTGCGCCCATTGGGTATTAGAGAACTGCGTAGCCCACATAGTAGGCGACCAGTTTTGGCCAATAGCGTTTGTAAGCAAATTTCCAAGTTCTGGAACTGAGGCAATGAACTTAGCCTGTTCGCCATACTTGGCCATAAAATCTGCTTTGATTTGGGCAGACGTTTCTAACTTACCCTGGTTATAATACTTGCCTTGGTATAAACCCGTATAGGGATTATCTTGAAAACTAAGAATTCCCTTTTTGGTGGTATATGTTCCACCCGTGGTGGATAATCCTGGTGTAAGTGGCGGGACGCCACTGGCTGGTGGGGGTGTACCAGTACTAACAGTACCTAGATTTGCGGCACCAGCGGTTGTTATTTTTTGTTCATTGGCGACCACGGCATTAGGACCTGCATTCGTCCCAGCGGGAACGGGAGTAGTCTTTTCTTTCAAGGCGTTAATTTGGCTGTCAATGACTGGATCTGTTTTACCAAACGCCTTGTTCATTGCCTGTTTTTCTTGCAAGTTTGATAATTGTGTTTTATCTAATTCCGCTTGACTTGCGGCTTTTTCTTTTGCGTTAAGTTGGATATTTTGATCTTTGATATATGCGTTGGCATCAGATTTTATTTTATCAAGATTGTTTTGATCTTGGGTAAATTGATCCATAATTGCTTGCTGCGCTTTATATTCTTGTCCAAGATTTTGGATAGCAGGATCATTTGCTTTTGCACCATTGGCAACCAAATCATCACGTTGCTGCATAAGTTGCGCTGCTTTTTGTGCAGCATTATTTGCATCGGTTGCGCTGTATTTACCCGATGGCGTCGCTTCATCTAATTGTTTTTGTAAAGCATCGCGTTGTGCTATAAGTTTATTCTGTGCAACCTTTTCGCTTCCGTAAAGTGGTGCATCCATAATACCAAGATGAAGTTGACTATTAACGCGATTAAGGCGTAATGCGATATCATTATACGATAAGACTTGAGGTTTCTTAGTTGCCATGTTAGATGCTCTTCATCTGTTGTAGTGCCTGGGTCATACCGTCAAAGTATCCCGTCGCTGCCTTGTAGGATTGCGCGTCTGCGCTACCAGAAATAAGTTGTGATAGCAGGGCAGATGGATCCACACCAGCAGTAAGTTGTGTGCCAGTAACATCTGAACGTTTGCCCGTTGGGCCGTAAGCGGTTAAGCCAGAATATGTGCCAACGTTGGACTTTTCAGCGGCTAACAATTCCTGACCATACATCTGAATCTCTTGCGCCGTAGCATTGCGCCCAACCAAAGATTGCATGGTTGCATTGACCAATGAGGTTATATCTTGTGGAGATGTTTGTGTTTCATAAGCCGTCTTGGTAAACGTTTGCATGTTGGCATAGATGTTTGCACCAGCACCAGTGGCTTGTGCTTTCATGGCAGCGTATGTAGTTACTGGAACCGTAACAGTCGGAGTAGTTGGTGTAGTCACTATACTGCCCTTCTAAATACGCCAGTTACGACACTAGCCAGTTGTGGATCGGATGCTGCCAAGTTATCCATGTAGGAATACCACGCATCTTGCGCTGCGCTGTATCCTGGAAGGTGCTTGCCGTTGTAAGTGTTGGCAAGCAAATCTGCATGGTATTGCTTGTAATTATCTAAAATCTCGGAAATCTTTTTACCCTGTGGTGATACTGCCAAGATTCCCTTATCCTGCATTGCGGTAAATTGAGTGATGGCCTTTTGCGCCATCTCAACCTTGGTAGGGTTGTTGTAATCTGCATACCAGATTGGATTGCTTTGGCCATAATCTGCCGTAATCTGCTTCCAGATTTGTGAGGCTTGATACATGCCCTGCTTGTCGCCAGAAGCACGAAGGTTATTCATATCTGACTGGTAGGCGGTGTAATCCGCTGACAAGTCTTGCCATCCTTGCTTTACGTACAAGGCGCTGATAAAGTCTTTGGATGTTACTTTTGCACGGAAGTGGTTGATGAGCAACTTGTTCTCAACGGCTAACGCATCCTTGCTATCGGCTACCTGTGGGATAAGGTAAGGCGCAGCAGTTGAATAATTTGGGTTATTCAAAACAGGCTGGTTATTATTAATCCAAGTAACGGTAGAATCTGCCAATGGGGCGTAAGCGCCACTAGTGCCAGATGTGGTACGGGCAACCGTATAGGATAATGCTCGCTCACCATTATCGGCAATAAACTTATTCAGCGCAGCAGGCGCTGTGTATTTTGCGCCAGTCGTAGGATCTGTTTGGTTGAGCAAACCTAGATACTCAGAGCGTAGCGTCTGCATGTTCTTATCGTAATAGTCATTGCTAACCGTTGGAGCCAATGGTAAGAAGAAAGCAAACAATCCCTTAATGATAAGGTTTGTTTGAGCGTTATGCTCAATCTTAGTGAGAATCTGTTGCTGTTCAAACGCTGGCAAAGATGTAAAGTTAGTTGGCAAGTCACCATGGTAATAAGCCGCCATGATGGCAGACAACTTAGAGTTGTAAACGGTTGACTCGCGATCATCCATGCTCATGCTATTCCACAAGTCACGCATGGTAGAAGACGGAATAAATGTATCAATCATATTTTGTGATGGATAACCGCCAGAGGCTACGTTCACAGCCTTATCCATCCATGGAAACTTCTTGGACAAGTCGCTAAGCGCAAGATTGACAAATGGGCTAGTACCAGGCATTTTAAGTTCTGGCAGAACCGTTAGAAGCGAAGCGGTATTTCCAGTTATAGATGTTGGCAAACCAGTAAATTGTTGCAAGCCAAGGGCTGAAAGCCCACGTGCTGCGGCATTACCCATCTCGCCAAGTCCAGGATAAACGATGTACTTCTGGCCATTGGCGTCTGTATGCACAAAGCCAGGGTTATTCATACCCTGTTGGATAATCTGAAAGTCACGAAACGCCTGTGGATTGGTCAAAATCAAACGACCAGTACGGCGCATAGCCTGCTCCTGTGCGAAATAAAACGGTAGCAAGTTACGATGGATAACCGCAAACTGGCTACGGATAGCAGGTGAGTGAATCGCTGGAATCATCTCGCGTGTAGCCTGTGTCGCAGATAAGCGCACAGCCTCATCAGGGCGCAATAGCCCCATGTCAATCAATGGCTGGTTGGCCATACGACGACGTGCGTAAAAGTCATTAAAGATAGGTTGGCGAGATACATGATCCATCACTGGATTAACAAACTTGCGGTACCCCTTTTCCTCAACCTGACGCAGAGCATCGCTCATGCGAGGTTGTATACGACGGCCAAGTACGTTAACTGGCACAGAAGCCTGTGGCAGTTGACGAAGTTCCTTGCCTGTAACTTGCTCACCTTTGGCAATCTTCTGGATAAGCCCGACATTGACTGAACCATCGGCTCCGCGTACAATACCATGCAAATAATCAATCTGTGACTTGGCAAACGATTCTGGTACGGCCTTTGTGTAACCATCCATGATGTTGCGATAGTCTTGATACATCTTTGGGTTGCGGATGTTAGCCGATTGGCCATCTACAAGGCTTGCGAACTGGTCGTCAGTTGACATGTTCTTAAATGTAGAGTCTTTCATGGCGTTAAGATATGCGCGAGCAATATCTCGTTGTGCCATATCGGCACTAGCCATGTTGATGTTCTTAGCCCAATAATCATGGAAGTGCGGATCAAACTCAGTTAGGCCAGCCAGTTCTTGTCCTGGAACCATGCTGTGTCCACGCGTTTTTGTGAACATATCAATCTGGTCTTTAGCCGCCATCTCTTGAGAGGCTTGGTGGGTTGAAGATACACCAGCAGTAGGCCCGCGATAGCCAAGTACATCGTGGTATTCGTCCATTAACTTAATCTTGTCTTTGACAAGATATGATGCTAGGTTAGTTTTGAGGAACTTACCTGCCACCCAACCTGCTGGCATAATGGCACGACGAGCATTGGCCGCTTTATTGATAGCGTCATTCCATGCCGCCTTGCTGCTTACGGCACCATTGGCCGCATCGTAAGCAGATTTAATTCTACCTTCTTTGGCATTAAGTTCTTTGGTAACTTCTGTTTCAGTTACTGGCTTTGCAACGCCTGTCTTTTGCTCGGCTTCAATGGCATCCTTATCAGCCTCGGTAAGCCCTTGAGCAATTCTGTCTTGATGGTAAAGTTTGTATTTTTCATCCATCCCCTTGAGGGATGACGCAAGCACGTTGCTAACATAACTGCCTAGGCCGCGACGCATGACTTGGTGCAATGCTTCACCAGCAGATACGCGCAAACCAAAGGCTGGCGAGAGAAGAGCCAATGGGGCAAAGATTACGTTGGTATATTTAGTAAAAAAATCATCAACTGGATTATATAAAGCACCATAGGCTTTTGCGCTGCGCAGTTGTTGGCGAATATCTTTAAGATCAAGCATTGCGCCTTTGTAGGCTTGGCCGATAACTACACCCATTGAGCGAGGCTCTGAGCCGTATTCTGGCTTGACATCTACAGTACCAATGTCGCGGCCATTAACCTTGCCGTACACGCCATGGTCAGCCTCTGAACCTACTGAGGCATCTTTGAGTTGGCTAAATAGCGGTGTAGCCTGCACATTGGCAATACCGAAATTCTTGAGAACTTCTTGGTGAAGTGTGTGCAACATGGCTAGACGCTCAGTGTCGCTAGATGCAGTCATAAACGCAGAAGCACGTTCAAGTGCTACGCGGTGTGGCATCGAAAGATAAGCGATGTCGTAGATAGTTTGACCTAAGTTTGGGTCTTTCATATCTACTTCTTTGGCAGATAGCGCCATGTTCTCAGTGTCAGAAGATAGTGGGCGACGGCCAGTAAAGGTACGTACCTTAGCGGCCAACGCGTTCATCGCATTGCCAGGTTGAAAAATAGCAGGCTTGTTAATCTTAAATACTTGCTCGCCAGTGTCGGGATTAACCACTGGGTTGCCAGCATCATCCATGACTGCGCTTTTACGAGGAAGCAGAAGGTTTACCTGGTCATTAAAAGTTGAGCCTTGCTCGCTTTTCTTAATACGGTCTGGGCCGATCTTCTCGCTGAGAAGTTTACCAACAGACCTGGTGGGAAGATGTAGTTCACCAAGTGCGCTGGCAGGGCCAGAAGCGGAATCAGCAAGTTCTTTGGAATACAAGGCTTGCTTGAAAATCTGCACCACTTGGTCGGCACTAGAAACTTTAGATAGCGCCACTGACATGGCGTTTGACCAACCGTTTTTAACACCGTAGGTGTTATGGATGTCGGCTGGCGCAGTTGTAGGTGATTCCTTGGCCTTCGCAACAATGTCATTGATGGCGCGGTTTACATTACCAGCCAGTGGATTGGCAAGCGCCATATCCAACTGGTCTGCGCTATGCACAACAAGTGAGTTAGAAAGCAGGAAGTTTTGTAGCGCGCCACCAGAAGTTGCAAACGGCAACGCTGCGCGAGCAATAGGCTTACCCGTATCTGGGTCAAGTTTAACCTTAGTTACGCCAGCAGCATCAGTTTCGGTAGCAACTGCTACGTTATCGCCACGCTTAACGGCAGACTTCAACTTACCCATAGCGGCAAGCGGATCCATTTCAAAATCAAATGAAGCGTCTGCGATACCAGATACAACCTGGCCAAAGCCAGTGTTGGTGTTACCGAGTGTGGTAAATCCTGGAATCTTTGAAAGGCCGTGTGCTAAGTCTCTACCAAATGACACTAGGTAGTTTGGGTCATTAGACTTATCGAAAGAATCTTTGTAGGTTGGAACGACGCGACCCATAATGTTGCGCTCTAGCGCACCTGCTAGGCCAACGCCAAGCGCTGTACCTTCTGGGCCGCCAAGTGAGCCAATAACTCCGCCTGCGATAACACCCATTGTGCCAAGTAGCCCCGCACCAAATCCATGGTCTGCGTATAGGCTATGAACAAACTTGTAATCTTTTTGAATTTCCTGCAAAGGCTTATTAGCCCATGATATTGCGGTGCCAATGGCCTTGCCAACAACAGGCACCTTTTCAACTGCGCCAAGTGCCTGGCCTGGAAGATTCTTAAGGTCATTCCAAAATCCGCCCTGTGATGGGGCTGGTGTAACTGGCGCCGTAGCGTCAGCGGTAGCAGATGTGGGAAGTGCTGTAGACGGGGTGGTTAAACTCATAGACCCGCCTTATCTGCTAGGCCCGCAATAAGGGCTTTGTGAAGTTCTGGTGTATCTTTCAGCGCATTGCGTAACCACATGGCCGAGTTGTATGTAGCAACATGGTCGTCAATCGCCTTAGCGATTGCGGTTGCATGAGAAGTAGCGGCCAGGGTATTAAATACATCTTGGCTGCCTGATTGAATACCAGCGGCAGCAAGGCCAGGGTTTTGCTTAACAAACATCTGGTTGCCCTGAACCATATCGTTAGCACTGCTAACATTAGGTATATTTACCTGCGGATCCATGGGTTACTTCCCTAGTACAGTTGCGAGTTGTTGCAATTCTGGTGAAGCGTCTGGATGAGATGCTAATGTTTGAACAAGATTTTTAGCCGATTGTCCACCTTGCATAGTCTGACTTGGGTTGATGCCAAGTGCTTCTGGACCAGCGCCAGCACCCATTGGTGAACCAGTTGTAACAGGTTCATTAGGACGTTGTGTGGGTGCATTAAGTGGGGTAACTGGCATTTGGTTCTGTTGAGGATTGCTTTGTTGCCCCGCCGCATTAGATGCTGCTTGAGCAATTTGTGATGGCGTCATTTTCTGACCTTGCATGTTAGTAGCAGACAAAGGCGCTTGCGCCTGTAAGTTTGCTAACTCTTGTCCATCACCGTAATTAGGCATACCTGAGATATACCGCTGTGCTTGTTTTGATGCTACTCCGCCATCGGTTCGCGTGCTATTAGCACCTGGGAGAGATGGTGTAGTCGAAGGCTTTGCTGCCTGTGGCATACCTATTCTCCTTCATTTAGTGTCTCAATGGTTCGGGCTGCATACTCGTGAAAAGACTTTTGATCTTCCACGAATTCCGCTTGTGTTTCTAGCATTGAACTGAGTATTTCAAAAAACTCAGATGCTACATGCGAGAATAGGGCAAAGACATCCCATTTTGTAAACTGGGTCGGCGCTCTGCCCTGTTCATCAGACATAAATTACTTTGCGTGCTTAGGTGCGCTTACGCCTTTTGTGCCAGATGGCTGTGCGCTGTACTTAACGGTAGATGCACCAGTACCTGCTGGACCTGACTTTTTTTGAATAGCGGTCTTCTGTGTCACTGCCTGAGATGATCCATGTCCACCTTGGTTCTTTGGTGACGGGACCTTCGTTGTAAGTGATGCTTTGAGTGTTGCCATGGTTTTTCTCCTATAGGTTTGTTGTCAACCAGATAATTACGCTGGCTGCCTTCTAGTTACATTTGCCGAGAGATTCGGATTACCAGAAGATGAAAGACCTGCTGCTAATTGTTGTAGCGCAGAGGGGGCTTGCGGTTGTTGTTGCGGTGGCATTCCAGGTAGCGCCCCAGAAGGAGCCTGACCTGGGGCACCTTGCGCCTCACCAGCGGCTGCTTCTTCTGGGGATGCTGCTGGCTGCGCGAATGCAGCAACTACAAGGTCTTCGATATTGTCGCCTGCTTGACGACCCTTGATGACCGATGCCATAGCCGTTAAAATCTTTGAAGGATCTTGTCCTTGTGCTGCCATTGCTGGCAGTGCTTGAGAGTAAGAAGCCATTGCCGACATAAGAGCATCGCGCAGTTCTTCAACTTCAACTTTTTCTTCTTCCTGGGTTACATTCATATCCCAAGGCATTTGACGACGTAGGAAGTCACGTGAGATTAACTTATCTCCACGGGCTTGAAGACCGAATACCAAAGCACGGTTTGGATCAAGTCCAGCCATCATGCCGTAAGATACGTCTACCCAATAGTCACCAGCAATATCACGGGATGGAGTATAGGTAATTTCGTAAGGTGCGCCAGAAACGACTCCACGCACTTCCTTCTCGACATCACCAAAAAGCAATTCATCCATCTTAAATGCAAGACGCATTACCTGACGGAATACTTCCGCGAAGACAGCCTGTGCTGTCTTAACTTGTGTATCGAATCCGCCCATAAGGGCTTCAACGCCACGACCCGTAACGATAGAACCAGACTGTTGACCTAAGCGACCTTGTGGGTAGCGTGAGCCTACTCGTAGTTCT
>Ga0214192_1000572_pt1 | contig 22605 bp, 16 predicted proteins | sample TroBogEpilimnion_44_FD_153030 | JGI IMG/M metagenome (GOLD analysis project Ga0214192, IMG submission 153030) | Freshwater microbial communities from Trout Bog Lake, WI - 29JUL2008 epilimnion | ecosystem: Environmental > Aquatic > Freshwater > Lake > Epilimnion/Euphotic zone | place: Trout Bog... | reverse complement strand
CATCTCCTGCTGGTCGCTTCCCCATGTAATTGGCTCTCCCAATCTCAGAGTACTATCAACCAGTCTGACTTCCATTCAAGCTTCAGGTCTTTACCTGAAACCGGATGGCTCTCCCTTGTTCACATGACTTCCTTTGATTGCATGCTGGCGATTCGAACTCCGGAAGTATTTCAAGAAGCTTACCATATCGTTTCCTGAATTGCTGCTTTCCCCATTCGAGGATTGGGTCAACTACTTCAACCACGATCGATTTCGGGGCTCTAATTTCCGTTCACTTGCGTTCCGGCCTACAATCTCCCTGTCTACGCTTCGCAGTGGTCGTTACCGAACACCACGCAAGACTCGGTACATGGCTGCTGGTTAGGCTTTCCACGGTTACCATTTCAGGCAACTGAATTTCATGCGCTTGCAAGGCGCAACCCCGCACAGTTCCGTACGAGCGATGCTACCGCAAACGGCTCCTGCCTTGAGTTTTGGCGAATCGTACCTCCGGAAATTCGTGGCATATTCGGAGGCGCAGGATGTAAGCATCTACTATGGGCGTGAATTGTTGCCAGTTCATAGCTCTTCCTTTCTGACTTCGGCGCCTCAAGCTCCAGTACCACGCTTTCGTCACAAGGTTTCTGAAACTTTTCAGGGCCTTGATATTTCCCGATACTCCAAAGTATTGCCCATAACCCTGCTCAACACTTTTCAGCCAGTTGCCTCTCTGTACTATTGGTGCATGCATCCTTATTCTCAGGACCTCTTTGATTTCCCTTATCGTTTGGCGCAGTCGTTTGCTTATGGTCTTCCGTCTCAGAAAGAAGCCTCCTTTCCGATTCTTTTTGCACAGGTGTTTAAACACAAGAAAATCAAATCCCGCGGGTTTTCCCTCTCCCCTTTTCTTCCGTCTTTCTGCGGCATATCGACCGAACGCTTTCAGACGGGTTTTCTCAGGGTGCAGTGTCAAACCGAAACCAGACAACTGTTCTTTAAGTGCTACAAGATATCGTTCCGCCTCTTCCTTGTACTGAAATCCCAATACACTATCATCGGCGTATCTCACGATGATAACCTCCCCGTTTGGGCGGGTTCGGCGCTCATTTTCGACCCCCTGCGGGGTGCATACTATTTGCCCATAAATGCGACCATCTTCGCTGTATCCCGTCTTCAGCCATTTGCTGATCAGGCGCAGTATCCGTTTATCCCCGACTCTTTTTCTGACGAATTCAAGCAGGTGTTCATGCGGTATACTGTCGAAGAATCCTTGCAGGTCTGTATCCAGCTAATGCGTTTCGTCAGGATGGCTGTTGACAGTGCATCCAACGCTCCGTGCTGGCTTCGACCGGGCCGGTAGCCGTAGGAGAATCCATAGAATTCTGTTTCATATATCACCGTCAGCACATTGACTACCGCTTGCTGTACAAGCTTGTCTTCTATGGCCGTTATGCCCAGTGGGCGTTTCTGGCCTTTGTCCTTCGGGATAGACGTCCTCAATACCGGTTTGGCTCGATAGCTGCCTTTGTGGATTGCTGTGTGCAGGTTCGGCAGGCGTTCTTCAATCTGCTTTTCGTAGTCCTGACATGTCACACCATCGATTCCTGGTGCTGCCTTTCGGTTCAGCTCATAAAAGCTTTGTCTCAGCAGTTCCGGAGTGATGTGGTGCAGCAGTGCAGTAAAGCAGCACGTCTTGTCAGTTTTGGCTCGTGTTCGCACGCCTTCGAGTCCGAACGACACCAGCTTCCGGCTCTGTATCCGGCTGGTGGCCTCCTCTCCGGCGTTCCTCTTGGCTGATGTCCTTCCCTCCATCTCCACCGCTGAAGCAGGGGCTTCTTTGTTCGGTGACTTCTCTGGTACTACGACACCGTCCGACTCCCGGTTTGCGTCAGCTTCAATTCTTCGGGTTCTCTCCTTCATTGACACCACCCTCCTTCCTTTTGCCTTTGGCGAGGGAGCTTGCCGGGTCTCCCGATTCCCGTGTAGAGAGCTTCCACACATGCAGCTGGCCTTTGATTCCGCCGTAGCCAACCATACCTTGCCATAACAGTACGGTCAATGTTGCGTTCCCCTTCGCTCAATAGGGTCTGCCTACGAATTGTGGTGATTTCGGAACTCTTTACAGCGCCTGTGCTTTCCCCTGTCAACGCTTCCCCCATCGAGGTATTACTCTGGGCCATGATGGGTGGCTTGCCTTTCATGTAAAAAACTTGCATTCTCTACTTTCTACCGGTTTTAATCGGCGCTTTCTGAGCGTCCCTTAAAACCTCTCAAAACCTGAACACGAACAGATACATCGGGATGGAATGAGTGCTGAGCAAGTTTTTTTTAAATGCCAAGCTGGAGCTCAGCGCTCCCTGAATTGGATTATAAAGTTGAAGAGTTCTGTTTTGTTGATGGGTTTGGTGATGAAGGCGTTGCAACCGGCTTCCTGGGCTTTTTGTTTGTCTTCTTTTGTGGTGAAAGCTGACTGGGCGATCACGGGGAGGTCGGGGCGCTGTTGTTTGATAAGTTTTGTTGCTTCATAGCCATTCATGATGGGCATTTTTATGTCCATGAGGACGAGGTTGATTTCAGGGTGATGCTGAACTAACTCTAAGGCTTCCCAGCCGTTTTCGGCATTGAGGATGGTGATGGTTTCGTATTTGAGGTATTTATTCATAAGGTGTGTACTTACGGCGTCATCTTCGACTACAAGAATACAAAAAAAGTTCTTAGTGCTGAGTTCTGTGGGATTTGGTGGGTTTATTGGGTTGTAGAAAAGGGTGAAGGTGAAGGAGCTGCCTGCTCCTTCTTTTGATTGGACGTTGAGTTTACCGCAGAGCATTTCGACGTAGGCTTTGGCAATGCTGAGTCCGAGGCCTGATCCTTCTTGGTTTCTTGTTAATGAGGTATCGATCTGATGGAATCGGTCGAAAATCTTTTCTTTATGGTCTGCAGCAATGCCGATGCCTGAGTCGATGCAATAAAATTCGAGAGTGTCGTCTTTTCTGGTATAGCCGAAGTCGACGCCTCCTTTTGTGGTAAATTTCAGGGCATTCTGGATGAGCTTGGTCATTATCAGGCTCAGCTTTACGCTATCGGTTGTTATGGTGCTTTCGGTGTCTGAAAGTCCGGTGGTACAGCGCAGGCTTAATCCTCCTTTCTTTGCTTCGAGTCTGAAGGATGCTTCGATCTGTTGTAAAAGGTTGTTGATGGGGGTTTGGGTTAATTGCAGTTTTGTTTCTTTGGCGTCAATTTTGGAAATGTCCATCAGGTCGTTAATGAGATTGAGCATGCGATGGCCGCTTTGTTCAATAAGGTCGATGTATTCGGCTTGTTCTTCTCCGGTTAAATCGGCGTCTTTCAGCAGTTCTGAAAAGCCGATGATGCCGTTCATGGGTGTGCGGATTTCGTGGCTGATGTTGGCCAGGAATGCTGATTTCAGGCGGTCGCTCTCTTCTGCTGCGCGTTTGCGGTCGGTGATGTCGTGAATGATTGAATAGAGAAGGATTTTTCCTTCGATTTCTATTGGATTGCTGAATACTTCAACATCGAGAATTGAGCCTTCTGCCTGGCGGTGTTGGAATACAAACTGTTTTTTTTCGGACAATCTGCTTTTTTCCATTTCACACTTCACCTGTTCAGGGGAGAGAGTATTGATGTCCTGTATCTTCATTGTGCAGAGTTTTTCAACTGACCAGCCATAAATGTCTGCTGCGGCCTGATTGGCGTTGATGATGTTGCCGGTTTCGGGGTCGATCACCAACTTGATGGCGGAATGTTTCTCAAACATCACCCTGAAGCGCTCTTCACTGTTTTTGAGGGCTGTTTCGGCGTATTTACGTTCGGTGATGTCGGTGAGAATGACCTTGCACATGTATGATGTTTCACTTATTACAGCATCAAGGCGAAGCGTGCGACCAGAGAGAGCAGGATACTCGTTAGATGAAGGTTGAAGAGCGACAGGCAACAGCTTCAGTTCGCAGTTGCGTGGTACTCTTTTGGTGAACACCGTTTCAAGCAGGTCTTCTATTATCCGATAGTCCCCAGGAACAACAAATCTTTTTAACTGCATGCCTTCCAAGCTTGAGCGATCAACTTCAAGCAGTTTGGCAGCAGTGAGGTTCGATTGCAGGATTGTGCTGTCACGCCCCAGAGTCAAATACCCTGTTGGTGCAAAATCGTAGAGTTCAGTGTACTTGTCGAGACTTTCTTCCAGCTCAATTCTTTTATGAGCCAGTTCTTCCTGCTGCATTTCTAGTTCGACATGATGAACCTCCAGCTCGTGTATTAACCGAATCATCTCTTCGGATGAATCCTGTTTGCTTAAGGCAGGGCTGATTTTTTGTTGCTGCAGGCGTACTTCGGCTTGTGTGCGTAGCTCTGCATGGGGGGGATTGTTGTGCTGATTTTTTGGCATGGGGAGTTGGAATGATACGACGGAACCAGGATAAAGATGCTATTGTCAAGTAATATACAGATATTTTATGAGACAGGTGGTTAAAGTTCCACCACCTTGCCGATCTGGGGCTCAGCGTTCCCTGAGTTCGGTTATGTTGACGGGTTTGGTGTCTTCACCGGGTTATACGGCAGGGTGAACGTGAAGATGCTTCCTGCTCCCTCAGCTGATCGGACACTGAGTTTGCCGCCAAGCATTTCCACGTAGGCTTTGGTGATGCTTAATCCAAGACCTGAACCTTCATGGTTTCGCGTGAGAGTGTTGTCGACCTGGCGGAAGCGGTCGAATATCTTCTCCTGCATTTTGTCGGGAATGCCGATTCCGGTATCGATAACATAAAATTCGAGTGTGGTGCCTTGCCTGGTATAACCGAAATCGATGCTTCCTGTCACGGTAAATTTCAGGGCGTTCTGGAGAAGATTGGTCAGGATCTGGGCAAGCTTCCCGTTGTCGGTCTCAATAATGCTTTCGGCGTCCGGCAGTCCCGGGGTAGAGCGTAACTGCAACTTTTTCTGGCTGATTGCGGGCATGAAAAAGGCATGGAGATCTCGGAGAACCTTGTTGACCGGCGTTGGTGTGATCTGAAGCTTTGTTTCTCCGGCTTCTATGCGCGAAATATCGATGAGGTCATTAATGAGATTGAGCATGCGCCGGCCGCTCTGCTGAATGAGGTCGACATACTCGACCTGTTCTTCTCCGGTGAGGTGCGGCTCTTTCAGCAGCTCTGAAAAGCCGATAATACCGTTCATCGGGGTGCGTATTTCGTGGCTGATGTTGGCAAGGAATGCTGATTTCAGGCGGTCGCTCTCTTCTGCGTGCTCTTTGGCGGCAATAAGCTCTGCCAACATTTTTTTCTGCTCAGTTATGTCTTCTTTAACGGCGACGAAACTGGTGATAACGCCTTCTTGATTCTGAATGGCCGATATGACAGCGGATTCCCAGAAGAGTTCTCCATTTTTCTTTTTGTTCTGCCATTCACCACGCCAGATACTTCCGGATAAAATTGTTTTCCAGAGTTCGTCATACACTGATTTTGGCGTCAAACCTGATTGCAGAATCTGTGGATTTTTGCCTTTAACTTCTTCTGCACTATATCCGGTGAGTTCGGTAAACATCGGGTTGACATAGGCTATAGTACCCTGAGCATCCGTAATCACAACTACTGCCGGGCTTTGTTCTACAGCGGCGCTCAATATTTTGAGCTGATCGATAGCCAGCTTACGATCGGTGATGTCGCTATGCGTACCGAGCATGCGTAATGGTTTGCCATCTGGTGTTCTGGCTAATAATTTACCGCGATCGAGCACCCATACCCAGTGACCGTTTTTATGTTTCATCCGGCATTCGCATTTATAATGCTCTATTTCACCGTTGAAATGTTGTTCCGCAATGGCTGCTGATGCTTTGAAGTCATCAGAGTGTGACAGATCTCTCCAGGTTTGAATGCTCACTGGGGCAAGTTCTTCTCTTGTATATCCTACGATTTCGAACCAGCGTTTATTAAGTATGACTTCACCGGTCTGAACATTCCAATCCCAGGTTCCAAGTTGGGCACCATCAATGGCTGCTTCGTAGCGTTCCTTACTTTTCAGTATTGCCTGTTCGTATTTTTGACGAATGCGTTCTTGTTTTTTACGATCACTGATATCTCGAATCAAGCCGATCATTCCGGAGATATCCTGATCCTGATAATATTGCAGGTGGATTTCTGCGTCAAAGAGTGAACTGTTTTTTCTCTTTAACTTGACTTCAAAAATTTGTTTCTCTGTTTTTTGCTGCAGGCTGCTGATGAATACCGGTAAAGCTTCAGGGATTTTTTCTTCTGCCATGTAGTCGGTAAAGGGGTGGCCGATGACCTCGCATGGCAGATAGCCGAAAAGTTTCTCAACAACAGGGGAAACATAGGTTAATGTGCCGATGGAGTCGGTAACAATTACCTGATCTGCCATTTGTTCAGTGATGGAACGAAAATTACGCTCACTTTTGAGCAGTGCAATTTCCGCCTGTTCTCTGTTTTCACGGTTTCGCAGCGTCGTGATTCCATAGGCGAGGTTGTCGGCAAGTGCAGTGAGAAGCTTTGTTTCTTCGGTATCAAAGGCATTGGACAGTGCTGAGTATATGGTTATGGCCCCGAAGACCGTATTATCCGTTTTCAACGGTATACTCTGCACTGAGGCATACCCTCGCTCAAGTGCCTGAGATAGCATAGGCTTGAACTTCGGCTCTTTGTGAATATCGCGAATGATGCATGGCTCGCCACTGCAAATAGCCGTGCCGGTAGGACCCTGACCAAGTGAAGGATCTGCCACACTGGCTGACTTGATGTATCCTTCGTCAAAGCCTGCCTGAGCGACAATGCGAACGTTTTTTGATTCGCCTTGTCCGACATACCCAACCCATGCCATGCGGTAGCCGCCGACTTCAACCATGATGCTGCATATCTTTTGCAGTAACTCCATTTCATTGGTGGTATGAATCAGTGCCTGATTGCAATAATTAGTTGCCTGAAGTGCGCGAGTCAGCCTGTGGAGTTTGGTTTCAGTTTGCTTTTGTTCGGTTATATCGGAAAGAATGACGCGGCATTGCTGACCATTATCGTTGACTGCAGCATCAAGGCGAACGGTATGTGCTGACGGGTCATGGTGGTCTTGAGGGTGCTGTGGGTCAGGAACCATAAGCATAACCTCGCATGATCCGCGCTCTTTCCGGATGAAAACAGCATCGAGCATTGTTTTGAAAAGAGAGAGAGACTGGGGAATGAAAAAATTCTGTACGTTATTATCCCGTAATTGAGTGCGTACAACTCCAAGGATACTGGATGCCATCAGGTTAGCTTCGAGTATCCGGCCATCAGGAGCAAGAGTGAGGTAGCCAACCGGCGCAAAGTCGTAAAGTTCGGTATAGCGTTCGAGACTTTCCGCCATCTTGCTCCGGGAGATAACCAGTTCATCCCGTGACTGCATGAGATCTTCATTCAGCATTTCGAGTTCGACCTGGTATACCTCCAGTTCATGGACCATCCGCATCATGGCGTCTTGTGAAGTGGATTGATCGGGTGTGGTGAGCTGATGGTGCTGCAGGCGCTCTTCAGCAAGGAAACGCAGCTCTGAAGGGGCAACGGGTCTGATACTGTGCTGTTTTTTTACCATGTGGAGAAGATCAATGGTACAACCGAACAGGAATAAAGATGCAACGATAATATTATGATAATATCACTATTGTCCAACAATAAGTCATAAGTCACATAAAGGATCCTTGAAGCAAAGCTTCGGGGTATATATTCCAGAGAGATTCAAGGTTGATGGGGAGAAAACTCGCAGGTCAATTCGTTCTTCTGATAAAATAATTGAAGTTGAAGTCACTGCATTTTCAGCATTGAGTCTGGACTTTTATTGATGATGCTTAGCGTGCTTGGAACAGAAGTATCCAAGGCTGTCGGACTCGTGAATATGGTAAATCAAGCCGCTCACCTGGAGAGCGGCCTTTTGGAATGATCAATAGTATAAAATATCAGTCTTTCAAAGCTTCTTCCGCCTCAAGCCAGTGATCGACATCTGAGCCGTGCTCACTTCCTTTCAATTCCCAGAGGTAATACGCAGAAAGTCTGATCGCTTCTTCGCTCTGTTCCTGCCCGGATACTTTTCTTTCATCCGTTTCGTTTGATATGATTGCTCTCGTTAATTGGTTTGTCAGTAAGAAAAATCACATGAATCTTACACGCACAACGTCTTGATTTATAACAGAACATTGTACCAATTTCTCAAGCTCCTTACAAGTAAAACTATGTTACATATATGTTAAATCTGATATTACCTAGCTCAGCATGGGCTTATTAATACTTATCTTATATATAATAAGATATTTGTCTGAACTGCGAATCAATCCGGAGACAAGGCATTGTCATTTGCTCCAGCAACAGTCTTTTTCACCAAACAGGATGTGACGGGCAAAAAGGGACTCTGACGCCATGCATCAAAGACTGCGCAGGAGGTTATCTATCTTGTGACAGGTGAACTTGTCAAGCACAAGGATTCCCGTGATGATTTATAATTAAGCCTTTCACAGCAAATGATTCCATAATAAAACAGGTCATACACAAAAACAGATAAGCGCTCAGCAACAAGTCAAACCGTAATCCTTACCGAAACCAGCCAATAACAAATAGAGCTTCAGCCCCTTTTGCGCCAGCACCTTCAACATCGGCTGAACTTCTTTCGCTGTATGGAATGATGCGTTTACCCGGAATGACGGTTAAAGACCTGCCCACATAGTTCTCAGCAAGCCAAGAAAGCCGGTAAACAAGCAGTGAAGTAGTTGTTTCCCATATTGAGACTGAGAACAAATCACCCGTTGAGAGTTGGTTTTTTTATCAAACTGTTGCGTGAACGCTTCTCTATAGATCAAGGGAAAAGGTAAGAAATAGCAGATTTTGCCTATTTTTTCATTATACAAAATTTTATTGCTTTTCACCCCGGATGAATGCTTTCATCATGTTCAGAACGTTTTATAATAAAATACCTTACTCCAATATTCGCACAGCAGCGAAAGAATCGCACGCCAATACAGAAAACGAAAAACTCCTCCTGGAACTTTGCAGGAGCACTGTTAACCAGGTGCTGCAAATGCTGGGTAGCGGATCAGATGGTCTTGATGACGCCCAGGTAAACAAGAAAACGACAAAGTTCGGCAAAAATGAAATATCACTGGCTAAGCGCCCATCTTTTCTTCAGGATATCGGCCATAGGCTTTCGAGTCCGCTTATAATTCAGCTACTGCTTATTGCCATTGTTTCAGCCGCTATAGGAGAGCTGAAATCAACAGCTATTGTCAGTGCCATGATAGTACTGAGTATAGGCATATCCTATGTACTGGACAAGAGGTCGAGAAATGCAGTAGACTCCCTTGGAAAGCGAGTGCAATCGCATGCAATCGTTATTCGCAACGGAAAGGAGCTGGAAATCTCTCTTGTCAATCTTGTTCCCGGTGACATTGTGCAACTTCAGGCGGGATCGCTTATTCCTGCGGATTTGCGACTGATTTCTGCAAAAGATTTTTTTGTCAGTCAGGCATCGCTGACTGGCGAAACCATGCCTGTAGAAAAAAACGCTCACCCATGCATCGACGAAAACCTTTCGATTCTTGAGTTGAGCAACGCTTGTTTTCAGGGTAGCAGTGTAAGCAGCGGTTCCGCTCGGGCTATCGTGGTAAATACCGGCAGCAGAACATTTTTCGGAGCAATTGCTGAACGACTAAACCAGCAGCGTGACGAAACAAGCTTCGATCGTGGAATCCGCTCATTTACCTGGCTGATGATCAAGTTTATGGTGATTATGGTATCTGCGGTTTTCATGATTGTTGGTTTCAGTAAAGGCAACTGGCTGGAAGCGCTTTTTTTCAGTCTATCAGTGGCCGTTGGGTTAACGCCGGAAATGCTGCCAATGATTGTGACAGCAAATCTTGCTAAAGGTGCGCTGACAATGGCGAAAAAGAAAGTCATTGTTAAAAACCTTTCCGCAATACAAAACTTTGGGGCCATCGATATTCTTTGTACTGACAAGACAGGAACACTTACTCAGGATTGTGTCCTTCTTAAACTTGCTGTTGATGTTATGGGCGTAGAAAGCGAGAATGTTCTGAGATATGCATATCTGAACAGTTTTTTTCAGACCGGATTGCGAAATCTTCTCGACAGGGCCGTACTTGAACATCAGGAGTTCGCTGTTGATGTGAACTGTACATTGGTTGATGAATTGCCTTTTGACTTTCAGCGCAGACGTATGTCTGTCGTGGTTGCCTATGAAGCTGATCATGTACTGATTTGTAAAGGCGCAGTAGAGGAGATCTATTCATGTTGCGATCGATACCAGATTGATGATGAAGTCTATCCCTTGATCGGTATGATCAAAGATGATCTGTTTGAAGAGGTTGCCAACCTGAATAGCAACGGGTACCGTGTACTTGCCATTGCTTACAATGAGTTCCCCCCAGACAAAACACATTTTTCTCATGATGAAGAAAAAAATCTGATTCTTCTCGGTTATATCGCCTTTCTTGATCCACCAAAAGATTCAACTGCACAAGCGTTGGTCTGCATGAAAGAAGCTGGCGTCAGAGTAAAGATTCTCACGGGCGACAATGCATTGGTAACACGCAAGATATGCCGGGATGTTGGTCTTGCGGTTAACATGGCAGCTACAGGCGATGAACTGGTAAAAATGCGTTCTGATGAGTTTGACAGGAGTGTAGCCGAAGCGGACATCCTTGCTAAACTTTCACCAATGCAGAAGGAACAGGTTGTACAATCCCTTAAAAAGAATGGTCATGTTGTCGGATATATGGGTGACGGGATTAATGATGCTCCAGCTCTTCGGGCCGCAGATGTTGGCATATCGGTCGACACCGCAGTAGATGTAGCGAAGGAATCCGCAGATATTATACTGTTGGAAAAAAGCTTGCTGGTGCTGAATGACGGGATCATGGAAGGACGGCGAGTGTTTGCAAATATAATCAAATATATCCGAATGGGTGCAAGTTCGAATTTCGGAAACATGTTCAGTGTTATTGGCGCAAGCTACCTCTTGCCGTTCCTTCCCATGCTGCCGATTCAAATTCTCCTGAACAATCTCCTCTATGATTTTTCGCAGACAGGTATCCCTGCAGATCGGGTTGATGAAGAACAGATTGCGAAACCGCGTAAATGGGATATCGGCAATATTAAGTGGTTTATGACCTTCATCGGGCCGATCAGTTCCATTTTTGATTATGCTACGTTCGCATTGATGTGGTTTGTTTTCAATTGCCGGTCATTTCTTGACCTGACGGTAAGTTCAGCTGGAAAAACATATGCAGTCCAGCTTTTCCAGACAGGATGGTTTGTTGAATCACTACTGACACAAACTTTAATTGTTCATATCATCAGAACAGGAAAAATACCCTTCCTCCAAAGTCGAGCATCTCCTTCATTATTATTGACCACCCTGACAGTTATCGCTGTTGCTGTATGGCTGCCGTATTCTCCATTTGCCTCGTTGTTCGGTATGGTTCCGTTGCCATTGAGCTATTTTATCTGGATAGCAGGTTTCCTACTTTCATACGGCCTTATCGGACATATCGTTAAATCTTGGTTCTTCAACCGTTTTGGAGGTAACTGATATGTTGAATAGTATTCTGGAGGCAATTGAGCATGGCCGTATGGTTAAATTAACGAGCCATGACAAGAACGATGCTCTGCAGTTTCTTGGAACTATGCTCGAAGCGGTTCCATCAATTCCATCAGGAATCAATATTGTCGAAATCGTGCTGTCCCATGAAAAAACATCAAACACTTCGCTGGTAGCAGGATGGGCATGTCCTCATGCAAGAGTTAATTATGACGGGGATTTAAGCTGTACCATAGGATGGAGCATGGAGGGGATTGATTATGGGATACCTGACGAACCTCTGGTACATATGATTATCATGTTTTTCGTGCCTGATAACCAACGGAACGCATATCTCAAGGAGGTATCTGCCCTTGTGAGAGTGTTAAAAAACAATCCTCAGTATCAGGGCCTTGAAACAATACAGGATTTAAATGCCATCCGGAATAACCTTCTTGATATAGCCCACCTTGCAATGAGTGGTGATGCAAAAAATTATCGAGCGCGAATGATCCAGCTTGATACATTAACTAAAGCTGCTGCTACAGGTGGGATGCACGAGGAAGGGTTGCAGATCGAAGCTTTGATGGTTGTAGTGGTACCTGACATGAATCCTGTTGTTCTGACCCAGAATATCGAACTTTCCAGGCTTGCAGAAAAAGATATAAACCTGATAACAGTCATCTCCAAAGGGAACAATTATCTATTAAATGACTGGCATATTGTACGAAGAAACACCACAAGCTATACAGGTGAAAAATTCGTTCACGATTGCCTTGCCATAAAACTTGTAAGCGCTCCACAGTAATTGATTCTGTATTCAAGTCCTGCACTCAACAACCCGAAACGCTCCGGAAGCGGCAATGTATTTAAAATATTTTTGTGTACTCTGTGATGTGACTATATTCTGAGGAAAGGGTTGCATAAATATCGCGTCTTGTCAGCTGAACTTAACTGCTTTTAATGTAGTATTTTGCGGTATTTTTTACCCACTTTTCTGTTGTTTGACGAATAGTTCAGGCTATATCTGACATGCAAACTATTACAAAAAAACGACCCATAATGTTTCCCCTCGTTTATGAAATCAACACAAGAGTCTGGCTGAAAAAACTTAGTAAATACCATAACCATCCAATAACCCTCGGCAATATTCCCGATGAGGAGTTCACCTTCTTTTCAAACTGCGGTTTTGATTTGATATGGCTGATGGGAGTATGGGAACCAAGTCAGTACAGCAATGCAATTGCAACTTCTCACCCTGGTCTTCGAAGCTTAATCCTTGAACATATTCCACAGGCACAGCCCGACGATATAGCATCATCTCCTTATTCAATCAACTCATATACGGTCAACAAATCGTTAGGCGGCAAAGACGAACTTTTTGTATTCCGCAAAAAGCTCAATTCGTACGGCATAAAACTTATGCTCGACTTTATACCCAATCATCTTGCCCTTGACAACACACTGCTGCCTGACCACCCTGAGTTCTTTATTCCAGTATCGAAAAACGAACAAAGTCACGACCTGGAATCAGCCTTCGAATACACCCGGGGACAATATCTCGCCTACGGCAAAGATCCTAATTTTGCCCCCTGGACAGACACCCTCCAGCTTAATTACGCAAAACCTGAAACACACCGGATGATGACTGATAACCTTTTAAGTATCAGTTCACTCTGCGATGCTGTCAGATGCGAGGGTGCAATGCTGATTCTTAAAAGCGTTTTCAATACCACATGGAGCAGCCTCGGAGGTACCAAAAAAAAAGAGTTCTGGGCCGACGCTATTGCCGAAGTGAAACACCAGCACCCCGACTTTCTCTTTCTTGCCGAATCCTACTGGAACAAGGAGTGGGAACTCCAGCAACTGGGATTTGACTTTACCTATGACAAACCTTTTTACGACCATATCTGCAGTTCCCCCGTTAATGGAGACGAACTTACAGGACATTTGGCAGAGCAATGGGATTACCAGAAACATCTCTGCCGCTTTCTCGAAAACCATGACGAACCAAGGGCTGCAGAAAAAATCGGTCTTAACAACAAAGCTGCTGCACTTATACTTCTGGCAACCCCGGGCATGCACCTCATCCATCAGGACCAGATGGATGGCTTCCGACTGAAAATCCCTGTACAGCTTATCACCCAGGCTCCCGAACCATGCGACAAAGATCTCGCGGAACTCTATAAAAAACTTTTTATTCTTCAGAAAAACCAGGTCTTTCAAGAAGGTAAAATCGAACTGCTCGACGTAAGCACGGCTCACCATTCATCTTGTTTCGGATTTCATCGGTTTACAACAGAAAAACATGCCTTTGTGCTCGCCAATTTCAGCGCTTCAGCCAAAGCAATAGAGTTCCGGCATCCTGCACTTGAACAGGTTGCTGCCGGACAACTGAACATCCTCAGTACCGCTGCCGAAAATAAAAAAGATGATTTTCTTTATACTGGCCAGATAATTCAGCTGAGCCTCGCTCCTCATGAAGGGGTGGTCATAACCTTCTGAATTAGAATAATCACACGACGTTTCAACCCATCCAATACTTCATAAAAAACATCAAGATTCAAACAAAAAACTCATTGAAATCATCGATATTTCAGACGAAGCAGCCAAGGCTGCATCCTTCAGTATTTGATATCCGGAATCTCTGTTTGCATCATGGAAACTAATGCTCATTATAGCTTCGTTCTATAGATGCGTTTTTAAAAGTTTCATCCAGGCCGTGCTTTTCTGCTTCATCGTAAAGGAGTTGTATGAGATTGTTCCACTCCAATGAGCTGAGGTTGTTATCGTAATCCGTTTGTAAGTGCAGGGTGTAAAAGGCTGAGTTGTCTTCTCTGATGCCTATGTCTTGAAGACGGTAAACAATTTCGTTCCAGATGCCCTTTTTCATAATCGGTTCGTTTTGGGGCGGAATGCTGCTCTTTTAATACTCTCATCCATATCTGACGGCGAAGTCCTGTAAGGGTAACCTATGATCCAATGCATCACAGTTCGAAGGGCATAAGATGATCCTTTGTTTATGGTGAAACGTAAGTCACATCGTTTGAAATTGCCTATTATTCAGCTGTTATCTTATCATGTTCATAGTTACCTAACGAGCTCCCTTCAAGATTGGTGTTATTCAAGTCGGCGCCATTCAGGTTTGCTCCTATAAGATTAGCCAGGCTGAGGTCTGCATCGGTGAGGACAGCATCAGTGAGGTCAGCCTCAGTGAGGTCGACACCATGAAGATTCGCTTTTTTGAAGTTCGCTTTTTTGAGGCTTGCCCCGAAAAGGCTTGCATACTGGAGGTTGGCTCTCATAAGATTAGCCTCATTGAGGTTTGTCCAGTGGAGACTGGCCTTGTGGAGGTTTGCATCCGTGAGTTGTGCCCTCTGGAGATCAGCCTCAATAAAGTCTGCCCCATGGAGAATAGCCCCCTTAAGGATGGCATCGGAGAGATTTGCTTCAATGAGGTATGCTCCCCGAAGGTTTGCCTGAGTGAGGATGGATCTGGAGAGATCTGCCCTATGGAGGCATGCTGCATCGAGATTTGCCTCAGTACATTTTGCATCGCTTAAGTTGGCTTTAATCAGGCTTGCCCTGTGGAGGATAGCCCTGCGGAGGTTTGCGCCACTGAGGTCTGCCCTGTAGAAGTTTGCACCGCTGAGGTTGGCCTCGATAAGGTTCGCCCCGCGAAGGTCAGCATTGCAGAGATTGGCTCCGTGGAGACATGCCCGACTGAGGTCTACTCCTCTCAGGTCCACCTCAAATCCAGGATTTGCCCTGCGGGTTTCGTTCCACTCTGTCAGTGACCTGAGAAGCATTTCTTTGTCCAACATAGCTGTATCTCCCAATTGGTAAGCCTTTTTTTGTATTATCTGTTCCGTTTTCGTGTTTATGCTCTGTTACGTTGTTACGTTTGAGGGCTGGCTTTACTTTATATACAGGTGAACCTACGCGGGTTGTCAATAGTTCAGGATGGCATGCATTAAAATCCTTTAATATCTTATTTTCTTTCCTGATGCGTCAACCGGAAGCTTGCAATAAAAGATGAGTGATTTCATACACCCTTATTGAAAAGCAGGATGAAAATAATTTTCTCAATCTTTCATCCACTCTTCCGCCTCAAACCAGTGTTCAACATCCGAGCCGTGCTCTCTTCCCTTCAATTCCCAGAAGTAAAAATACTTCTCTTTCATCCGTTTCGTTTGACATGATTGCTCTCGTTCATTGGTTTGTCAGTAAGGATAATCACATGAATCGTATCCGCACAACCTCTTGATGAATAACATTACAGTGTACTCATTACTCAAGCCTCTGACAACTGAAACTATGTTACATATACGTTAAATCTGATATCGCCTCTCTGAGCATGGGGTTATTAATACTTATTTATATATAAAAGATATTTTTTAACCTGCGAATCAATCCGGAGACAAGGTATTGTCATTTGCTCCATAAACAGTCTTTTTCACCAATAGGGATGTGACGGGCGAAAACGGACTCTGGACTCCTGCGTTGCTTGAGTTGCTGGATTTTGAGTCGAGAGTTATGCTTGCCGGGAAGATGACTGAAGAAGGTTAGCGGAGATTTTATCTGTGCAGATAATGCCATGCCTTGTACTGAAAAGCAGGTTCGATCGACTTGCCTGATAAAAGGAGTCATTTTAACAGATTAGATCATCTTTTCCATGTACCATTAACTTTTTTAAAAACTGAAGATAATATTTTCCTTGTATCCATATACATATTCATATCCTCAGAATCTCGCGGCCCCGCAATATTTAAAATTGTGCCATCAACTTTAGAAAACCAATTAGAAATTGTATCAACAGCCTCAAAAAATGATAATGATGACAGGTTTATTAGTAAATATGGTTTTGTATTAATAATTGCTTTTTGACGCGTATACTCTGTTCCTCCCATGAGCAGATTTCTGTAAATAATAAGCGTGGCATCAGCATCTCTGACATTCCATTCAGTACGCTGTTTGACATCTGACGAAGGTGTTTCCTGAATATTATAATCTGAGTTTATTATCTTATTGTATTCATTAAGCATACCTTTGGGAACCCAACCGCCGGCAGGAATACCAAATTCAATAGCTACGTCAAGAGCTGCGCTGTCTACGCCTGTCTGCCCTCCAGACACGATTTTTTTTATGTTCATAAACCTGTAACTCAAAACATTTTCATGAGTTATTGCATTAAACCACAACATAATACTTTATAACAGATATGTCATTCTCAATATAGTCAACATCCTGTCAATTCAGTCCTGATACACCGCAGGATCCGGCGAGTCGATCATGGGATTGAGACGAACCGCCAGAGAGAAAAGATAGGGATAATCCTCCCTGAGATGCTGCATATAGAGTACCCATTCACGGATCAGATGACCGAAAACCCGCTTTATATCGCCATTGATGTGTTCTTTGTCGCTCGGAGGAAGACGATCGAACGACTCCCGGGCCCCGAGCTCTTCAACAATATGAAACGTTGCCCAGAGCAGGTCAGTAAAATTTTCATGCTCAAGCAGATTCTGGTTTTCCAGCAGGCTCAGGAGGAAGCTCCGTTTTCCGACCATGAACTGCTTCAGGCCTGGGAGGGCGTCACTATCGATGCTGATCCTCGGGTTGCTTCGGCGCAGATACTCGAGCGCTGCGTCAAAATCCTGTTTTTTCCATGATCCGGTCATATGCAGGCGGTTTTTCAGCTCCTCGCTTCCGACAACGTGTTCCGACAACTCTTTCAGCAGGCGGTTGCCGAATTCACTGAAAAAGACGCCGATGACCATGTTCAGTTTTCTCATTACCGACTGGCGCTCTCTTTCCCTGAGCACCCTTTCAAAGAGAAGCGTGACGACGATGATGTAAATGGGCAGGAAGGCGAGATTGCCGAGAAAGCTGGCTGATATTTCCCTCAGATTGCCGAAAATACTGAAATCAATACCATAAAGGGCAAGCGAAATGGTGAAAAGGGCGGAAACCGTCCACACCTTGTTCATAAACAGTTTATTAAACATGAACACCTGTTTTTTAACCGGAACCAGACAACATCAAATACCTTGCAGAATAAACAAACAGGCAAACACATTTCACCGTTCGCTGAGAAGAGAAAACCCAAAAGGTGAAGTGCTTAATCCCTCATTGGCGAGCGGTAAAGGAGGCAACCCAAGCTCTTTAAGAAACTCGTTGTGTTTGCTGGTGGCTTTAACAATTCGCTCTTCGATGTTGACCAAATCAGTGTGTACTGCAATGAGGTCAATTTCTTCTTCTGCTGTAGCGGTGCTGATGTAGCGGGAAATATTGAGGTTGCAGTTGTTGGCTTCAATTTCATCCATTGAGACTCGGCGGGAATAGCGCTCTTCCTCGGTGCGGAATTGATAGGTGGATACAATCCTGTCGATATCATCCTGCCGCAGGCGGTTCTGGCGCTTGCCTTTTTCGAAGTGTTCGCTGGCGTTGATGAAGAGCAAGTCGTCGGGCTTCTTGCATTTTTTGAGCACCAGGATGCACACAGGAATGCCGGTGGAGTAGAACAGGTTGGCAGGCAGGCCGATGACGGTGTCGATGTTGCCGTCTTTGAGCAGTTTGGTGCGAATACGTTCTTCTACACCGCCACGGAAGAGAACTCCATGGGGCAGGATAATGGCCATGGTGCCTTCTTTGGCGAGGTATTGGAAGCCGTGCAGCAGAAAGGCAAAGTCGGCGGCGGATTTTGGGGCCAGGCCGTAGTTCTTGAAGCGTACATCATCGCCCAATGCATCAGTGAGATCCCAGCGATAACTGAAGGGTGGATTGGCAACCACGGCATCAAAATATTTCTTTTTGGCGGGGTTGGCTTCACGCAGCATATCCCAGTCATTGAGCAGGGTATCGCCATGAAAAATCTCGAACTCGGAATCTTTCACACCGTGCAGCAGCATGTTCATGCGCGCAAGGTTGTAGGTGGTGATATTGGACTCTTGCCCATAAATCTTGCCAATGCCATGCGCACCCATCTTTTTGCGCACATTGAGCAACAAGGAACCTGAACCGCAGGCAAAGTCGAGCAGGCTTTGAAGATATTTCTTTTTGCCAGTGCCTGGTTCCTGACTGTCGAGCGTGACAATGGCAGACAGAATGCTGGAAATCTGCTGCGGGGTATAGAACTCGCCCGCCTTCTTGCCGGAGCCAGCAGCAAACTGGCCGATCAGGTATTCGTAGGCATCGCCAAGGGTGTCGCTGTCTGTGGAAAAATTCGCCAGCCCTTCGGCAATTCTGGTGATGATGGTGCAGAGTTTGGTGTTGCGTTCGGTATACTGCTTGCCGAGTTTTTCCGAGCTCAGGTTGATTTCCGAGAAGAGGCCCTGAAAGGTACTGGCAAAGGATTCATTCTCAATGTAATCAAAGGCATTTTGGAGGGTATGCAGTAACTCACCATCCTGCGTGCGGGCCATTTCCGCAATGCTGCCCCAAAGGTATTTCGGCTTGATCACATAATGCACCTTGAGGCGCATCTGTTTTTCAAATTCACCAATATCGAAGGTGTTGTTGTCGTACCATAGTTGCAGCGGAGTCGTGTTGGGCTGGTCTCGGTTGTCAGGGAAATCTGTTCCCAGCTCTTTTTTTGCAGCCGCTTCGTAGTTGTCGGAGAGATAGCGCAGGAAGAGGAACGAGAGCATGTAATCGCGGAAGTCATCCGCATTCATGGCACCCCGCAGTTGATCGGCAATGCCCCAGAGGGTAGTGCCCATTTGTTTCTGGTGTTGTTCGGTCATGACTGATTTTTAGTGTGCGCCATTGTTATTTTGCTGATCTCTTCGACGTTCTCCTCTTGCTCAATGCTCTCTCGCCACCGGGATAGCGCAAACCCTGACTATAGCCCTTCCACAAGAGAAATCGGCAGACCAGTACAACGTGAAATCGTTTCGATATCAAGACCAGCATCTTTAAGCCTTTTTGCAACTTCCATTGCCTTTTGCTGACTACCCTCAGCTCTTCCCTCTGCCTTACCTTCATCATAAGCAGTATCGACAACATTCTTCAAGTCACGATAAACCTTGAGGCTCTCTTCATAAGCCGCCGCTTCGACACTCGAATATTTTGCAATTTCTGCCAGTTCAAATACTTTAAGAAAGACCTTCTCCTGAAGACGAGCCGGCCGGTCAGTCAACTCAGGCAGGTGGCGGAGAAGAAAACACCATTTGTCGAAGTCAGTAACAAGCTCTTCAATCGTTTTGGTGAACTTGGGAAGTTCGATGTAAATAAACGTAAGTTTGTCGGAGAAAACTGCGCCCGTTGAACGATCAACCAGTTTAACTTCATGATGAACGACCTCATTGTCAGCTTTATCCTCATCAAAGACGAAATCAAGAATACCAACCATATAGACCGCCTTCAGGCAGAAATTCCACGATCCGCTCTGTGCCCGCTGTTGCACAGGAAAGGTGGCATAAAAAATTGATCGATCTTTGAAGTAGTTCTGCTTTGCCCGCTGCATCTCTACAATAAATTTTTCTCCCTTTTCATTTTCACAGTAAATGTCAAAAATTGCCCTGCTGTCGTACTCGCTCCGCCCAACCTGTTCATTAGGCAAAAATGAAAGGTCGGAAACTGTTCCCGCCTCGGCAGGCAAGAGCGTATTCAAAAACGCTATCAGCAGGTCTTTGTTTACCTCAGAACCAAAGATTTTCTTGAAACCAAAATCGGTAAAAGGGTTTATGTAACGATCTTTTAAAAGCATAGTGCAGTCCCTTGCTGAACTGAATTTCAATGAGTCCACTGTTTTCTGTTAATATAGGAACTCAGGGGTATCCTGCAATGAAACACAATACCATGCCGGAAGGTCTGGGGATCTATAGTGAGCGTCAAGCAGCAATTCATCAGAAGGGATCAATCTCAGTAACACCCCTTCAAGCATTCGACAAGCAGAGAGTTCTTCAAGAAAAAAAACAATGCTTTTCATTGAGGATCGCGCCCCTCAAAAAATCCCTGATCCCACAAATAACCCATCTGATCGCCATCCTTCATGTAGGCAACAATCTGCTCATTTTCTTTGGCTCGACGGATTTGCGTATATCCCTCTTCTTTAACGAACCAGAACACCTCATCAACCGTTGTTGCATTTAAAAAATCAGGTGAATGGGTAGAAACAAATACCTGCCCTCCGCGGTTTGCATAGTTCCGAAACTCCTCAGCCAACTCATGCAGTAATCGTGGATAGAGCTGATTTTCAGGCTCTTCAACACATAAAAGAGGATGGGGAGTGGGATCATAGAGCAACGTCAAATAGGCCAGCATCTTGATGGTGCCGTCCGACACATAACGAGCCAGAAAAGGATCTTCAAACGATCCATCCTGAAACTTGAGCAGAACCCGCCCCTCTTCGGTAGTTTTTGATTCGACATGAGAGATACCGGGAATCCGCTGTTTCAGCAATTCAAGTATCTGACTGAAGGCAGCAGGATGATGATTATGAAGATACTGTATGACCAAGGATAAATTCTCTCCCTCACGCGACAGATGCTCAGCATAACCAGCCTCCTGCTCCGGACGGGCCCGGCTGATATGAAAATCAGAGACATGCCAGTTCTCAATGAGATTGCCAAGCGCTACAACAGCAGGAAACCGCTTAAACTGCGCCAGCCCTTTAATGGCAAGAATATCGGGTGACTTCAGTGTCTGCTCTTCACGGGTCAACTCCTTGACATCATTAACCGACATCAGTTCGTTGGTGACAGCACTACCTTTCCCGCTCGAAAAATCAAGAAAATGCCACGGCTGACCACCACTGCCTCTGCGGTACTTGAGAATTTCACGCTCAATAAAAACCCGACCGTTCTCCTCATTGATTTGCAGGAAATAGGTAGTCAGGGGCATGTCGCTCTTTTCGCGAAACTTCAGCTCAATTTCAATAGGCCCGGTGGCGTTACGGCTTCGCACTTCTGAAAAACCCCGACTGCCGCCCAGCTTTGCCAGCGCAGTGTTGACATTGCTCGTGATGGCATCTTTCAGAAAGCCGAACACAGAGAAGATGGTGCTCTTGCCTGTGCCATTCGCCCCTACAAAGACGCAGAAATTCGGCAGATCGATCAATTCGGCATCCCTGAACGCCTTGAAATTTTTTAACCGTATGGATTCAATTTTCATTGCTTGCTTCTCCCCGTGCAGTTATCCTTGTGATTACAGTAATTCAAAATTGTGCTCATCGCTGCACCTCCTCAAGCGTGGGGAAAAGCTGCTGCATCAGCCCTTTTTTATGAGTTTTGAGCGTATCGAGCTTTTGGGTTTGGGCGGTGATCAGCTCGTCGATGGATGAAAGGCAGTCGGCGATTTTTTGTTGCTCCACTTTTAACGGAATATAAACGCTTATATCTTCAATTTGTTGGGCTGATAAATTTGGTGGCTCACTGCCTGATATATTTTTTTCAATTTCATTTATTAAATATGATGTTTGCAGTAGAAAATAAATGAAATTAATATGTTGAGATGTCATGAGTTTCCCAACTCTCTGATTTAGTAAAGCACCATCATATAATGAGTTAACGGCTGCTATTTTTAACTGTTTGTTTAAAAATGGGCGCGTTAAAGCTATGACATAATCGCCACGCTTAACTGAAAATTTCTGATATTTTTCAACAAACTCATAAGGCAAGTGAGACTGTGCGGTTAATTCCATTTTTTGAATGCCGACATCTGCAATTTTAAGCCACCTTACTCCGTGTTCTGCATTATCACTACTGGCAAATGCGAAGCCCTGAAAGATCGTGAAGGCTTCTTTTACTGTTGTATGTTTCCACTCCCCCGTATCCCGAAACTCAGGAAAGCGCAACTTGGGCAGGGTTTCGCCTTCTGCCGGGAAAAGCTGTTGCATCAGCCCTTTTTTATGGGTTTTGAGCTTGTCGAGCTTTTGGGTTTGGGCGGTGATCAGGTCGTCGATGGAAGAAAGGCAGTCTGCGATTTTTTGTTGTTCAGGGTGAGATGGTAAGGGAAGCAGAACTTGTTTTAGTACCGTTTTTGATACTGAGTAGACTTTTACCCCTACAGCTAACCTTTTTATCTGTTTTTTTACCCCTGCTA
>Ga0214192_1000570_pt1 | contig 22623 bp, 26 predicted proteins | sample TroBogEpilimnion_44_FD_153030 | JGI IMG/M metagenome (GOLD analysis project Ga0214192, IMG submission 153030) | Freshwater microbial communities from Trout Bog Lake, WI - 29JUL2008 epilimnion | ecosystem: Environmental > Aquatic > Freshwater > Lake > Epilimnion/Euphotic zone | place: Trout Bog... | reverse complement strand
ATATTTTACTTTCTTTAACAATTATTTACAATTTAGTTATTATTTAAATTATATTTTACTTTCTTTAACAATTATTTACAATTTAGTTATTATTTAAATTATATTTTACTTTCTTTAACAATTATTTGTTAAACTTCCTCTTCTATTTAATAAATATTATTATTTATTTTATTAAATTTATTTTTTCTATATAGAAATTATTTATTTAAAAAATATTTTTATTAATTTTTATTTATTATAAAAATAATTATTCTTTTATTTTTATTTATTATAAAAATATTATTATTTAATTTTTATTTATTATAAAAATAATTATTCTTTTATTTTTATTTATTATAAAAATATTTTTATAATTTAAATTATTTTATGAAAATAATTTTATTTACAATTTATTTTTATTTAAATTATTCTTTTTATAATTTCTTTTAATAAATATTATTTATTAAATTATTATTTAATTTTTATTTATTATAAAAATAATTATTTTTTTATTTGTTAAATTATATTTATTTTTTCTATATAGAAATTATTTTTTATAAAAATATTTTTATAATTAAAATTATTTTATTAAAATATTATTTACAATTTATTTTATATAAATTATTCTTTTTATAATTTCTTTTAATAAATATTATTTATTATAAAAATAATTATTCTTTTATTTTTATTTATTTAAAAAATATTATTATTTATTTTATTAAATTTATTTTTTCTATATAGAAATTATTTATTTAAAAAATATTTTTATAATTTAAATTATTTTATGAAAATAATTTTATTTACAATTTATTTTTATTTAAATTATTCTTTTTATAATTTCTTTTAATAAATATTATTTATTAAATTATTATTTAATTTTTATTTATTATAAAAATAATTATTTTTTTATTTGTTAAATTATATTTATTTTTTCTATATAGAAATTATTTTTTATAAAAATATTTTTATAATTAAAATTATTTTATTAAAATATTATTTACAATTTATTTTATATAAATTAATCTTTTTAAAATTTATAATTATTATTCAATATTATAATTTAAATTATTTATTATAAATATTATTTATTATAAAAATATTTTTATAATTTATATACATTTTATACTCTTAGGTATATTGACTATTTAATTATTTAAAATTTATTTTATTTTAATTCTACCACTTTTTGTTTAACAATTATGTTATTCAATATTTTTAATTTATATATATAAATTATTTATTTAAAAAATATTTTTATTTTTTATAATTTTTCTAACTGTTTCGTCTAATCGGTTAGGACGTCACCCTTTCACGGTGAAAATGTGAGTTCAATTCTCATAATGGTTGTTATTATATTTTTTATGAAAAAATGGCTGAGTGGTTAAAAGCGATAGATTGTAAATCTATTGATAAAATCTACATAGGTTCGAATCCTATTTTTTTCAACAGAATAACTAGCTTAATGGTAGAGTTTCTCGCTTACAACGAGGGTGTTGGTGGTTCAAATCCGCTGTTATTCAATTTTAATTAATTAGCATAAAGGTAATGCAATATGTTGCAAACATATTTAAAAGGGTTCGATTCCTTTATTAATTTTTTTATAAAAATTTAAAAATTTTAAAATTATGAAGATTAGATTATACATTGATGACCCTGAGAACAATTCTCTTATTTTTCAAATTTTTGATAAAAATGATGAAAGAGTTTTGCAATCAAAAATTTTTTTAAGGGATGGTATACGTAGTAAAATTTTTACTAAAACATACTTGACTCAAACTTTTCACAGTAGTTTATTAAGTTTAACAAATATTTCAATTGAAGAAGCAAATTTAGTTACTAGTAAATTTATAAATTCCTTCTCAACTTATTTTATAAAATTACTACAAAACGAAATATCTATAGGCGTTGCTTTAGCTTATTCTTTTGATGAAGATGATGATTTTTACCTTGAGGAGGAGTAGATTGGCAATTCGGTTTTCAAGAACCGGGCAACACTTACAGCGGAGGGTATTTTAGATTTTCATGATTATTTAGTTTTTTTTTTTTATTTTAATTTGTATTTTAGTTTTTTGGTTTTTATTTCGCATTATTATTTTATTTGGTAATAAAAATAATAACGATGTACAAATGTTTACACATTCAAGCACATTAGAAATTATATGGATAATTTCACCTGCTATTGTGTTAGTATTTTTGGCTGTTCCATCTTTTGCATTATTATATTCTTTAGATGAATTAATAGATCCTGATTTAACTCTTAAAGTAGTTGGACATCAGTGGTATTGGAGTTATGAGTATTCTGATTATTCAAATATTTACGATAATGAAAGTTTAAATTTTGATTCATATATGATTTCTACAAGTGATTTAACGTTAGGTTCTTTTCGTTTATTAGAAGTTGATAATCGTATAGTTTTACCAATAAACACTCATATAAGAGTTTTAATTACTGCAGCAGATGTTCTTCATTCTTGGGCTATACCATCTTTTGGGATTAAAGTTGATGCATGTCCTGGTAGATTATCTCAATGTTCGTTGTTTATAAAAAGATCAGGTTTATTTTTTGGTCAATGTAGTGAAATTTGTGGTATTAATCATGGATTTATGCCCATAGCTATAAAATCTGTTCCAGCAGATACTTTTATATCTTGAATTACAACAAAATTAGAAAATAACTAGCATGTTATTAAAACGTTGGAATAAAAAATATTACTTTCATTTATCGATAGTCATATAATTAATTATCCCACGCCTATTAATTTAAATTATATGTGGAGTTTTGGTTCCGCAGCTGGTATTTGTTTATTAATACAAATTATAACAGGTATTTTTTTAGCAATGCACTATACTCCTCATATGGATTATGCGTTTAATAGTGTAGAGCATATAATGCGAGATGTTTCAAATGGTTGGTTATTACGCTATGCTCATGTTAATAGTGCTTCAATGTTTTTTATAGCCGTTTTATTGTCATATTTTTCGTGGTTTATATTATGGGTCTTATATGAAACCTAGAAGTGCTTTATGGATTTCAGGTGTTTCTATATTTTTTTAATGATATTGCAAACATATTTAAAAGGGTTCGATTCCTTTATAAAAATTTTAAAATTATGAAAATTAAATTATACATTGACCCTACTGCGAAAGACACTCTTCTTTTTGAAATTTTTGATAAAAATGATGAAAGAGTTTTGTTATCAAAAATTTTTTTAAATGGTAGTACAAATAGTCAAAATTTTACTATAAAACACTTGGAGGAAACTTTTCACAGTAGTTTATTAAGTTTAACAAATATTCCAATTGAAAAAGCAAATTCAGTTACTAGTAACTTTAAAAATTCCATATTAGATCATATTATAGAAAATTTACAAGAAATCTCTCAAGGCGTTGCTTTAGTTTATTCTTTTGATGAAGATGATGATTTTTAATAAAACTTTTTGTGATGCTTCAGTAGATTGGCAATTCGGTTTTCAAGAACCGGCAACACCTACAGCGGAGGGTATTTTAGATTTTCATGATTATTTAGTTTTTTTTTGTATTTTAATTTGTATTTTAGTTTTTTTTTGTATTTTAATTTTAGTGTTTTTACCTTTAATTAATTTTTCAAAAATCCGTAGCAGTAAATTTAGACCTATTTTTAGTTTTTTTTACTGGGTTTTATTTCGCATTATTATTTTATTTGGTAAAAAAAAAAAATTTAATAATTAAAAAAAAATATGATATTAGAAGTATATCTTTATCCGGTCACGAAGATCAAAGACCAAAACATTATAACTCTATCAATTCTTTTTACTGTTTATAATAACAATAAACAAATTTTCGATACGAAAATTTGTTATTTAAATTATTTTATAAACAATAAAACCTCAAGCATAAAATACTTGCAGGAAAGTTTGAGCGACATTTTATTAACCTCAACAAAAATTTCAATGGAAGAAGCAAATTTATTTACTAGTAAATTTGAAGAGTACATTCTAAAAATTGTTAAAGAGGAGCGATATAAAAATTCTGTAGGGCCCTGGTTTATTGCCTTAAGAGCAGAATAACAATTTATATAATTAATTTATTATTTTGTTATTTTTTTAAAATATATGCTGTTTAATAAAACTTTTTGCGATGCTTCAGTAGATTGGCAATTCGGTTTTCAAGAACCGGCAACACCTACAGCGGAGGGTATTTTAGATTTTCATGATTATTTAGTTTTTTTTTGTATTTTAATTTGTATTTTAGTTTTTTGGTTTTTATTTCGCATTATTATTTTATTTGGTAATAAAAATAATAACGATGTACAAATGTTTACACATTCAAGCACGTTAGAAATTATATGGACAATTTCACCAGCTATTGTGTTAGTATTTTTGGCTGTTCCATCTTTTGCATTATTATATTCTTTAGATGAATTAATAGATCCTGATTTAACTCTTAAAGTAGTGGGACATCAGTGGTATTGGAGTTATGAGTATTCTGATTATTCAAATATTTACGATAATGAAAGTTTAAATTTTGATTCATATATGATTTCTACAAGTGATTTAACGTTAGGTTCTTTTCGTTTATTAGAAGTTGATAATCGTATAGTTTTACCAATAAACACTCATATAAGAGTTTTAATTACTGCAGCAGATGTTCTTCATTCTTGGGCTATACCATCTTTTGGGATTAAAGTTGATGCATGTCCTGGTAGATTATCTCAATGTTCGTTGTTTATAAAAAGATCAGGTTTATTTTTTGGTCAATGTAGTGAAATTTGTGGTATTAATCATGGATTTATGCCCATAGCTATAAAATCTGTTCCAGCAGATACTTTTATATCTTGAATTACAACAAAATTAGAAAATAACTAGCATGTTATTAAAACGTTGGAATAAAAAATATTACTTTCATTTATCGATAGTCATATAATTAATTATCCCACGCCTATTAATTTAAATTATATGTGGAGTTTTGGTTCCGCAGCTGGTATTTGTTTATTAATACAAATTATAACAGGTATTTTTTTAGCAATGCACTATACTCCTCATATCGATTATGCGTTTAATAGTGTAGAGCATATAATGCGAGATGTTTCAAATGGTTGGTTATTACGCTATGCTCATGCTAATGGTGCTTCAATGTTTTTTATAGCCGTTTATTGTCATATTTTTCGTGGTTTATATTATGGGTCTTATATGAAACCTAGAAGTGCTTTATGGATTTCAGGTGTTTCTATATTTTTTTTAATGATGGCCGCGGCTTTTATGGGTTATGTTTTACCATGGGGTCAAATGAGTTTTTGGGGGGCAACTGTTATTACAAATTTATTTTCGGCTATTCCCTATATTGGTACAAACATTGTAGAATGGCTTTGGGGTGGTTTTTCTGTAGATAACGCAACATTAAATCGTTTTTTTAGTTTACATTATTTAGTTCCTTTTATAATTTTAGGGTTGACCGTTATACATTTAAGCTTATTACATGCAGAGGGTTCTAATAATCCTATCGGTTTAGATTCTAATCCTGAAACAATTCCATTTTATCCTTATTTTTATGTTAAGGATTTATTTGCTTTTTTACTATTTATATTTATTTTTTCTTTTTTTCTTTTTTTTTATCCAAATGCTTTAGGCCATTCTGATAATTATATCATGGCTAATCCTTTAGTAACTCCTCCACATATTGTTCCTGAATGGTATTTTTTACCTTTTTATGCAATATTACGATCTATTCCTAATAAATTAGGTGGTGTTGTGGCAATGGTATTTGCTATTTTAATTTTAGTGTTTTTACCTTTAATTAATTTTTCAAAAATCCGTAGCAGTAAATTTAGACCTATTTTTAGTTTTTTTTACTGGTTTTTGTTTGTAGATTTTTTAATTTTAGGTTGGATTGGCCAAAAACCAGTAGAAAGTCCTTTTATTGAAGTAGGTATGTTTGCAACAGCATTTTATTTTATTTTTTTCATTTTACTTTTACCATCAATAGGTTTATTAGAATATAAATTATTAAAATATAAAATTTAAAATTTTTATGAAATATATACAATATAATCAAAAACATAGTTTTCATTTAGTCGATCCAAGTCCTTGGCCTATTATATCTGCGTTTTCTATTTTATTTTTTACTTTTGGTTTTGTAGGTTTTATGCATTCTTATAATGGTGGTTATTCATTACTTCTTTTAGGGTTTTTTATGATTTTGTATATGATGTTTTGTTGGTGGAAAGATGTTATACGTGAAGGAACTTTTGAAGGTCAACATACGAATTCGGTTTTAAGTGGATTAAAACTTGGAATGTTACTATTTATAGCTTCTGAAATAATGTTTTTTTTTGCTTTTTTTTGGGCATTTTTCCATTCAAGTTTTAATCCCGGATTAGCTATTGGAGCTGTTTGGCCGCCTGCAGCATTAGTGGTTTTAGATCCATGGAAAATTCCACTTTTAAATACGCTAGTTCTTTTAAGTTCAGGTGCGTCAGTAACCTGGGCTCATCATTCTATAGTATATGGTTCTAAATCTAATGCTATTATTTCTTTATTATTAACGATTTTTTTAGCTGTTTTTTTTACTTCTTTACAAGGTTTTGAATATATTACTGCACCATTTACAATATCAGATGGTATTTACGGTTCTACATTCTATATGGCAACCGGTTTTCATGGATTTCATGTTTTTGTTGGAACATGTTTTTTATTTGTGTGTACTGTTCGTTTATATTTAAATCATTTTACACGTGATCAACATTTTGGTTTTGAGGCTGCAGCTTGGTATTGGCATTTTGTTGATGTAGTTTGGTTATTTTTATTTATTACCATATATTGGTGGGGTAGTTAATTTATGGAATTTACAAAATTTATTTTTAGTCCGTTGTCTCAATTTGAAATTTTACCGGGTATACCATTACGTTTTTTATTTTTAGATATAACATTTACTAATGGTTCTTTAATTTTTGTTTTAGTTTTTATTATTATTTCAGTTTTATATTGTTTTATAACTAATTATAAAGATTCTACGATTAATCTACATTTAAATGGTTGGCAATTATTATTATTATCTATTTTTAATTTAACAAAAGGTGTTGTTATTGATAATATTGGTTCTATAAAAGGTTCTAAGTTTTTTCCTTTAATATTTTCTATTTTTTTATATATTGTTTGTTTTAATCTTATTGGATTAATTCCATATAGTTTTACAACAACTAGTCATATAATAGGAACTTTTTGTTTAAGTTTTTTTCTTTTTTTTGGTTTAAATATTATCGCAGTTCGTATTCATGGTTATAAATTTTTTTCATTATTTTTACCATCTGGTACTTCTTTTTTATTAGCTTTTCTTTTAATTCCAATTGAATTAATTTCATACATTTTTAAACCAATTAGTTTATCAATTCGATTATTTGCTAATATGATGGCAGGTCATACCTTATTAAAAGTTATTGTTGGGTTTGCATTTAAATTAATAAGTGCAACTGGTGTTATTTTTTTATTACATTATATTCCACTAATTATTTTAATACCGTTATTTTTAATTGAGTTTGGTGTGTCATTAATACAAGCATTAGTTTTTAGTGTATTAATATCTATTTATCTAAATGATTCTATTAGTTTACAATAATTTATATAAAATAATAATAGATTTTTATGTATTCTATTGTTTTAAAGATATTTTGTCCCGAAATTTTTTTATCTTTTTGTATTTTATATCAGTTATTGTTTAATACACATATCATAAATAAAATTTCATTAAATTATCCATTAATTAATTTGGAAATTTTTATACAAAGTTTTTTTATTTTGTTATGTCTATTATTATTAGTTTATAATCAAAGATTTGATTTATTAGTGCCAAATTTTTTTTTTTGGATTGATTTTAGTACAAGACTTTTAAAAATAATTTTAGTTTTTTTTTCTATTTTTATTGGTTTTTTGTTTTGGAGAAGTTTTATATTACAAAACATAAACTTTTTTGAGTTTTTTACTTTTTATTTTTTTTCGTTACTAAGTTCTTTGTTACTTTTAAATTGCTCTGATTTGATTGCATTTTATTTAGTTATTGAAATACAAGCTTTATCTTTTTATATCTTGGCTTCAATAAAACGTAACTCTTCTTTTTCAACAGAAGCGGGATTAAAATATTTTATTATTGGATCTTTAAGTTCTGCGTTTTTTTTATTAGGTTCTTTTTTTATATATTTATGTTTAGGTACATTAAATTTTAAGAATATTGAAATTTTATTATCTTTTTCTATAACGGATGATTTTGTTGTAAATTTTATTTTTTTAGGTGTTTTTTTTATAGTTGTAACATTTTTTTTAAAAGTTGCAGTAGCTCCTTTTCATTTTTGGGCTCCAGATGTTTATGAAGGAGCACCTATTGGTTCAACGTTAGTATTTTCTTTACTACCAAAAATTTCTATATTTGTAATATTTATTCGTTGGATTTCTTTATTTTTTAACTTTTTTTTTACTTTAAAATTCTTGTTTTTATTGGTGGGTTTATTCTCAGTGGTTTTTGGTGCTTATTTTGCATTCGTTCAAAAACGTTTAAAACGTTTTATAATTTATAGCTCAATTTCTCAAATTGGTTTTTTAATTATTATTTTATCTGTTAATGATTTTAACTCTATAAATTCTCTATTCTTTTATTTATTTATTTATTTATTAACGTCTATATTGTTATGGGGAAACTTGATATCATATAATTATTTTAGTCAAGCATATACACAATATAAAAATAAAACCCATAATCCTATTTTTATTTCTGATTTATCTTTTTATTTTAAAATTAATTATATTTGGTCTATTACCTTTTCTTTTATTTTTTTTTCATTTGCGGGTATTCCACCTTTTAGTGGTTTTTTAGCAAAAGTACTTGTTTTATTTTCTATTATTTCTGATTATAATTTTTTAGTTGTTTTTTTTTTAGTTTTGATAACGTTAATATCAAGTTATTATTATTTGAAAATTATAAAAATTTTATTTTTTGATAGTGATTTTAAATTAGATAAAAAAGTTTTTTATATAACAAAAGAAAATTGTAGTTTTAATTTTGATTGTTTGTTATATTCTTCAATTTCTTTTTTATTAATTTTTTTTTTTTTTTTCCCTACAATTTTAACAGGAGCTATATTTTTGATTACAATATTTTTATTATAAATTATTTATGTATTTACAATATAAAAAAATAGTACCTTTTTATGTTTATCAACAATATAAAACTGAGGATGTTATTGTTTTATCAATAAAAAATTTAGTTTTTTCATTATTTTGTTTAAAAAATCATATTTCTTATAAATTTAATATTTTAAGCTTTATAGCAGGTGTAGATTTATTAGGTTTAAAATATCGTTTTTGTGTTGTATACGATTTGTTAAGTATTTGTTATAATAAAAGATTACGTATTAAAATTTTTTTAGATGAAACAACATTTGTTTTTTCTGTAACTAGTATTTTTGTAAATGCTAATTGGTGGGAACGTGAAATTTGGGATTTTTATGGTATTTACTTTGAAAATCATCCTGATTTACGTCGTATTCTTACAGATTATGGTTTTGAAGGTTATCCAATGCGAAAAGATTTTCCACTTTATGGTTACTTAGAAGTAAGATATGATGATACTAAAAAACGTGTTGTTTTAGAGCCCGTAGAATTATCTCAGGAATTTCGAACTTTTAATTTTGAAAGTCCTTGGTAAAAAAAATATGTTATTAAAAAAAAAAGATTTAAGTTTAAATTTTAAAAATTTTACTATTAATTTTGGTCCACAACATCCCGCAGCTCATGGTGTTTTACGATTAATTCTTGAGTTGGATGGTGAGGTAGTAATAAAAGCGGATCCGCACATAGGTCTTTTACATCGTGGTACTGAAAAATTAATTGAGTACAAAACTTATTTACAAGCTTTACCCTATTTTGATAGATTAGATTATGTATCAATGATGGCACAAGAGCATACTTATTCATTATCTGTTGAAAAATTACTTGGTTTAAAAATACCTAGACGTTCACAATTAATCCGTGTTTTGTTTTGTGAAATTACACGTATTTTAAATCATTTATTAGCGGTTGGTTGTCATGCAATGGATGTTGGGGCAATGACTCCGTTTTTGTGGGCTTTTGAAGAAAGAGAAAAATTAATGGAGTTTTATGAGCGTGTATCTGGTGCACGTATGCATGCAGCCTACATACGTCCTGGAGGTTTATCATTAGATATACCTTTAGGATTTTTAGATGATGTTTTTATATTTTGTAAACAATTTTTTTTACGTTTAGATGAAATTGAAGAAATGTTAACAAATAATAGAATTTGGAAAGAAAGATTAGTAGATATTGGAATTGTTACCGCACAAGATGCTGTAAGTTGGGGTTTTAGTGGTGTAATGTTACGAGGTTCAGGTGTTCCTTGGGATTTACGAAAAACAATGCCATATGAAATTTATAATGAGCTTACATTTAATATACCTGTTGGTAGTAATGGTGATTGTTACGATCGTTATATTATTCGTATAGAAGAAATGCGCCAATCTTTAAATATGATTCTTTCATGTTTAAACTTAATAAATGAAGGACCTATAAAATCTTATAATTATAAAATAAACCCTCCTTCAAGAGTTGAATTAAAAAATTCCATGGAATCTGTTATTCATCATTTTAAAGTTTATAGTGAAGGTTTTATTGTACCATTTGGAGAAACTTATATAGCTACAGAAGCACCAAAAGGAGAGTTCGGTATTTTTTTAGTATCAAATAATACTGAAAAACCTTATCGTTGTAAAATTAAAGCTCCGGGATTTGGTCATTTACAAGCTTTAAATTTTATGACAAAAGGTCATATGATAGCTGATGTTGTAACTATTATTGGAACACAGGATATAGTTTTTGGCGAAGTTGATAGATAAAATTAGTAATAAATATGTTGTTAAAGTTTATATTTTTTTTTTTAATTATAAGTCTTATTTTTATATTTTTTACACCACAAAATAATTTATTTTTTTTAAGATTAATTAGTTTTAGTTCTTCATCAATTGTATTAATTTTATCAATTTTACTTTTTAATACTTTTGATTTTAATTTATTTTATTTTCAAAACGTATTAATTTTAAATTTTGAATTAAATGTTTATAATTATAATTTTATTTTTGGTTTAGATGGTATATCAATTTTTTTTTTTGTTTTAACGTCTCTTTTAATTTTTTTATGTATTTTATTTTCATGGAATAGTATTTTTTTAAAGGAATATGTATTAAATTTATTATTGATAGAATTATTACTTTTAATCGTATTTTCAGTATTAGATTTGTTTTTGTTTTATGTTTTTTTTGAAATTATATTAATTCCAATGTTTATTTTAATTGGATTTTTAGGTTCTAGAGCAAGAAAAATACGAGCTGCTTATTTAATTTTTTTTTATACATTATTTGGTTCAGTTTTAATGCTTTCGGGTATGCTTTATATATACAATAAATTAGGGACATTAAATTTTGAATATATATATGCACACTCTTTTACATTTCAAGAACAGCAATGGTTATTTTTAGCTTTTTTTTTATCGTTTGCTTCAAAAATTCCAATGTTTCCATTGCATATTTGGTTGCCTGAAGCACACGTAGAAGCACCTACTGTAGGTTCTGTATTATTGGCTGGTATATTATTAAAATTGGGTGTTTATGGTTTTTTAAGATTTAGTCTTACAATGTTCCCAGACGCCTCATTGTATTTTTCGCCTCTTATATGTCTTTTATCATTAGTTGGTATTGTTTATACGTCATTTACAGCACTTCGACAAACTGATATAAAACGAATAATAGCATATTCTTCTATTGCTCATATGAATTTGGTTACTTTAGGTATATTTAGTTTTACAATAAATGGTGTAGAAGGTTCCTTATTACAGAGTATAAGTCATGGTTTTGTTTCAGGTGGTTTATTTTTTATGGTTGGTATTTTATATGATAGATACCATTCCCGTTTATTATATTATTATAGTGGTCTAGTTCATGTAATGCCAATTTATTCAACTCTTCTTTTAATATTAATTTTATCTAATATGGCTTTACCAGGTACTAGTAGTTTTATCGGTGAGTTTTTACTTTTATCTGGTATATATAAAATGAGTGTATTAGTTTGTATAATAAGTACATTAGGTGTTTTAATTTGTGGAGCATATTCATTGTGGTTGTATAATAGATTAATTTTTGGTAATTTAAAAATTTCTTATACTTTATATTTTAAAGACTTAAATTTACGCGAATTTATAATCATATTTATTTTAGTTTTCTTAATTATTTTTATGGGTTTATACCCTTCTCTTTATTTAAAGGGAATAAAAATTGCAACAAATGGATTGTCTTTTTTTGTTTAAGATAAAAAAGTAAAAAATATAAATTTTTATGTTAGAAAAAAAAATTAATTATAACTTTATTGATTATTTAATTAAAAATGATTGTTTAAATAAATATAATAATTTTTATATTTTACCTAAAATAAAAAATATAAAATTAAAAATTAATACTAATAAATTTAAAAATTCATTTTTAAAGCCAATAGCTATTAAAGATATATATTCTGTTTTAGTTTTTTATATTTATTTTATAAATTCAATATTTCCAGTTATAAAAAGTTTTGATACAAATATTTTAAAACAGAATTTAGAAAAAAATTATATTATTTATAATGAAATTAAAAAAAAGGAAAGTATCTTTTTTTTTCTCGATTATTTTTTTTTTGAAATCTTTAAAAAAAATTGTACAATTTTTTTTAAAGATTTATTTATTTTTAAAACATCTATATTTTTATTTAAAGAAATTGAAAGTTTAAATAATAATGAAAATTTTAATTTAATTTTTAAAGATTTTGATATTGAAATCTCTTTTTTTATGCACAATTTTATAAGTTTTAAAAATACTTATAAACTTATACCACATTTTTGGAAATTATAATTTTATAGATAAGTGGCTGAGTGGTTTAAAGCGTTAGTCTTGAAAATTATTGTATAAAAAATACCATGGGTTCGAATCCCATCTTATCTAAAGTTTTAATTTTATAAAAATTTATGCTTTTATTAATAATTGTTATTCCTTTTTTGTCATTCTTAGGTGCTTGTTTTTTGGGGTTTTTTATTGGGTTTGGTGCATGTTATTTAACAGTTTTAGGAGTTTTATTTACTTTTATTATTTCTTTTATACTATTTTTAAATGTCTTATCGACTGGAGTTATTTACAAATTAAAGTTATCTTCTTGGATTTTTTCTGATTGTTTAACTGTTGATTGGTGTTTTTGTTTTGATAGTTTAACAAGTGTTATGTTAGTTGTTGTAACTTTTATTTCAACCTTAGTTCATATATACTCAATTGAATATATGAAAAATGATCCTCATCAAATAAGATTTATGTCTTATTTATCACTTTTTACATTTTTTATGATAATTTTAATTACTTCTAATAGTTTTGTACAATTATTTGTTGGTTGGGAGGGTGTTGGTTTATCATCTTATTTACTTATAAACTTTTGGTTTACAAGAATACAGGCAAATAAATCGGCAATAAAAGCTATGCTAATTAATAAAGTTGGAGATATTTTTTTATTGTTAGCAATTTTTTGTATAATTTTTTTTTGTGATAGTGCTGATTTTGATATTGTATTTGCTCTTTCATCTCATTTAAAAAATCTTCAAATACAGATAGGATCTTTTTATTTTCGTGTTATTGATTTTATTTGTATTTTTTTATTTTTAGGTGCTGTAGGTAAATCTGCACAAATAGGTTTACATTCTTGGTTACCTGATGCTATGGAAGGTCCCACACCCGTTTCCGCATTAATACATGCTGCAACTATGGTAACGGCTGGAATTTTTTTAATCATACGTTGTTCTTTTTTATTCGAATATTCACCTAATATTTTAAATTTTATTGTTGTAATTGGTGCAATAACTGCATTTTTTGCTGCAAGTGTTGGTCTTTTTCAAAACGATATAAAAAGAGTTATTGCGTATTCTACGTGTAGTCAATTAGGTTACATGACGTTTGCTTGTGGTTTATCTTTGTATGATGTAAGTATTTTTCATTTATCAAACCACGCCTTTTTTAAAGCTTTACTTTTTTTAGGAGCAGGTTCGATAATTCATGCATTATCTGATGAACAAGATATGAGAAAAATGGGAGGTTTACGTAAAATACTTCCATTTTCTTATTCTATAACGATAATTGGTTCTTTAGCTTTAACAGGTTTCCCCTTTTTAGCTGGTTTTTATTCTAAAGATATAATTTTAGAAGCTGCTTATACAACACATACAATAACTAGTCATTTTGCTTTTTATTTAGGTATTATAGCTGCTTTTTGTACTTCTTTTTATTCTACTAGATTGATATTTTTAGTTTTTTTAGTCAAACCTAATGGTAATCGCAATATTATTATTAATGCGCATGAAGGAACTTGGTTTTTAACATTTCCATTATTTATTTTATCTTTTTTAAGTATTTTTGTTGGTTTTTTAACAAATGATTTTTTTATAGGTTTTGGTACTGATTTTTGGTTAAATTCTATTTTTATTTTACCTAAAAATTATATTTTAACGGATATAGAATTTTTACAAACTTTTTATAAAATTTTACCTTTAATTTTTAGTATTCTTGGTTTTATTTGTGCTTGTTTTTTTTATACAAATGGAAAAAAATATTTGTTTAATTTTAAAAATAAATCATTTAAAAGTTTTTATTTTTTTTTATCTAAAAAATGGTTTTTGGATAAATTAGTAACAGATTTTTTTAGTCTTCCAACTCTTACTTCAGGTTATTTTTATTTTTATAATGATGTAGATAGAGGGTTGCTCGAAAAAGTGGGTCCTTTTGGTATTATAAATAATTTGAAAAAAAATATTTTATTTATAAAACAATTACAAACAGGTTATATATATAATTATTTAATATTAATAATTTTTTCCGTTTATACATTAATATTTTTAAGTATTTATTTTTCTTTAGCTACAAGTTTTTTAATATTCTTAATTTTTTTTTTAATTTTTTTTTATGATTTTTAAGGTAGGTATAGCTTAATTGGTTAGAGTATCAAATTGTGGCTTTGATTATATGGGTTCAACTCCCATTATTTACCCCCAAAAACATTAAAATATAGCCAAAGGGTAAGGCATTCGTTTTTGATACGAACATTTGAAGGTTCGAATCCTTCTATTTTAATTTGTTTAAGTAGCTCAGTGGTAGAGCAGTAGACTGAAAATCTTCGTGTCGGTGGTTCAATTCCGCTCTTGAACAAAAGCAAAATAGAGCAGTTTGGTTAGCTCATCGGTTTCATAGTCCGGATGTCGTGGGTTCAAATCCTACTTTTGCAAAATTCTTTAGTAGCTTAATGGTAGAGCATTTGGCTGTTAACCATAGTGTTGTAGGTTCGATTCCTACCTAAAGATTATTATTAATTAAATTTATTATGTTAACTATTAATCAATTGTGTATAAAAAATTCTCGTAAAAAAAAAAAGTTTAAAAATAAAACTCCTGCTTTAAATAAAAATCCTCAAAAACGTGGTGTTTGCTTAAAAATTATTATTAGAACACCTAAAAAACCAAATTCAGCACAGCGCAAAGTAGCGAAAATAAAATTAAGTTCTGGTAAACGTGTTGAGACTTATATACCTGGTATTGGTCATAATCTACGTCAATACTCTGTAGTTTTAATGCGTGGCGGTCGTGTACCTGATTTGCCTGGAGTAAAATACCATTTAATACGTGGTAAATTAGATTTTTTTGGTGTCAAAAATAGAAAAACAAGTAGATCTTTATATGGTACAAAAAAAGAATAAAAAAAATATTTATACTATTTTGTTAAATTCATTTTTAAAAAATGGGAAAAAACAATTATTTAAAAAATTAATTGATAATTTATTTTTAAATTTATCTAAAAATTATAAAATTTCTTCAAGTAATTTATTAAGATATATATTTAAAAGTTTATATTCTTTAGTTGAAATAAAAAAAGTTAAAATTCATAGACGTGTACATATGGTTCCTTTTTCAATAAAAAAAAATAGACGTTATTATTTAATTATAAAATGGTTAAAAAAATCGTTATTAGAAGATAAACGTCACGTTTCTTTTCATGAAAAATTAAAAGTTGAAATAATTAAAATTTTGTTTAATAAAAAGTTATCAAAAGCATTACAATTTAAATCTTTAAATAGTTCACAAGCTTTTCTAAATAGATCAAATATACATTATCGTTGGTAAATTATGATTTATAATAAAAAAACTTTTATTTTAGGATTTGAAATAGTTTTTAATAAATTAGGTCAAACAAGAGTTCGTCATTCTATAAAATTTTATTCACATATAAATTTTTATAGATATTTATATTAATTAAATTATGAATATAGCCTTAATAAGAATATTGTTACAAATAAAAAATGCTTCTATAGTAAAAAAAAAATATATAGAGGTTGTTGTCAACAAAAAAAGTATTATTATAATAAAAATATTATATAAAAATGGTTTTTTACAAAGTTATATAAAAAAAAATAATAAAATACGTATTTATTTAAAATATATATTTAATAAATCTTTAATAAATAATTTAAAAATTATTTCTAAACCTTCTATATCTTATTATTTAGATTATAAATCTCTCTGCCGTTTATCAACATTAAATTTAAATTTGGGTATTTTATCTACGAGTTTTGGAGTTTTAACTTCAATAGAGTGTAAAAAAAAAAAAATAGGTGGAAAATTATTGTTTATATGTTAATAAAAATACCAAAAAATTTAAAAATTTTATTTTTCAAAGTAAAAAATGTAAAATATTTAAATTTAATAACAAAAGATGAACAATCTTTTTATATTAAATTACCTTCAATTTTTGCTTTTAAAAAAATCAAAGATTTTTTTTTTATAGAGGATTTAAATAATCTTATTAATAAAAAAAGTTTAAAAAATTTTTTATTTTATTTTTTAAATTATTTAAATTCATTAAGAATAAAAACTAAAAAAATTATTCTTTTTAAGGGGTTGGGATTAAAGTTAATTTTAGATGGTTTTAATAAATTAATTTTGAAATTAGGATTTAGTCATGAAACATCTTTAATTTTAAAAAAAAATTTATTTTTTTTAAAATCATATAAAAACTATATTAAAATATTAAGTCATTATAAAATTGGGTTAGGAAATTTTATACAACAGATATTTAAATTTAAACCAGCTAATTCTTATACAGGTCGTGGGCTTTTTATAAAAGGTAATTCTTTTATTTTAAAACCAATAAAAAAAACATAAGTTTATGCGGTCAATAAAATCATCTTTATTAACAAGTATTATAAAATCAAATATTTTAATTTCTAAAATTAATAATAAAAATTTATTATTAAATTATACAAAAACTTTAAACGAAATAAAACAACTTGTTTATTTATTACATTATTGTGTTAAAAATAAAGTTCCTTTTTATATAATATGTGAAAATAAACAACAAAAATTTATTTTTGATAAATTTTTAACTATAAAAAATGTTTTAGTAGTTACTGATCAAGTTGCGTTAACAATTACAGATGCTTTTTTTATTATTGTTGGAAAAGTGTTATCAAAACAAATTATTAATAAATTAACTAAAAAAAATAATATTATTTTTTTAATAAATATTCTTGACTTAAAAAAGAAAAATTATCAATTGAAATTATATTTAGATACATATAATAAATTTTTATTTTTAAGTTTATTAATAAAAAATATTTTGGAAAAATAAATATATGCGCCTTTTTAAAAAATATAAAAAATGGTTAAAAATAAAACCACAAAATCCGCCTATTCGTATTTTAAATTTTAAGCGTTCAAAATGGGCTCTTTTAAAAAAAAGTTTCAAAAAAAGTTATAATTTAAATATATTAAATTATTCAAAAACATTAATTTTATTTAAATTTTGGGAACGAAAACGCTATTTTTTTAAAAATTTAATGCTTATTGAATCACAACATAAAGCTTATTATAATTTTTTATTACAAAAAAAATTTTATAAAAATAAAAAAATTAAAAAACAAAAAGCTTTTATAAATTCATTTTTTTATAAAAATGAATTAAAATTAAATATTTTTTTATGGAAATTAAATATATTTAAAAGTATTTTTGAAGCCAATTATTATATACAACGTAGATTAATAAAATATAATAATAAAGATATATGTTTACCTAATAAAATATTAAAAGAAGGGGATATTATATCTTTTGAAAAAATAAATTTTAAAAAAAATAAAAAAATGACTACCGAATTAAATAATTCTTTTTTTGAAATTGATTTTTATACAAAATCAATTGTTATTATAAAAGATACTTTTTATTTTAAAGATTCTTTTTTAATAAAACAGCAAGAATTTCCTCTTTTATTATTAAAAAAAAAATATTAGTAATATAAATTATAAAATTTTCGGGGGGATATAACTCAATTTGGTGGAGTGTATGCTTTGCAAGCATAAAGTTGTTGGTTCAAGTCCAATTATCTCCAAATATATTCGTTATGTTTATAAATAAAATTAAAAATACTATTTTATACTACTTTAAACGTCTCTTTAATATTATTATTGCTTTATTTGATTTACTAGGTGGTGTGTTTATAGATATAATTATAACACTTATTATATTTATATTTATTTCACTTATAATTTATTTTATTTTTCACTTTATATTATTTGAATATTTTTTTAATTTTACTATCGTAAAAATTTTATATTATATTTATATTGCTTTTCGTGCTTTCACTTTTTATTTTTATGCAACAGAATTTTTAATTTTAGAAGAGCATGAAAATTTTTATTTTTTTTTTAAGATTTTAGATTTTAAAATGATTAATGAATTTTTAGATATTTTATTAAATTTAGAACTAAATCAAGAAGAAATTTTAAATTTTTATTTAAATTTAAATGACGAGCAACGTACGGCTTTTATTGATAAAATAAATAGTGTATTAGATTATCATATTCTTTTTGATGAAAATTTAGATAATAATTTTTTTAAAAATATTGAGATTATCAAAGAAAAAATTGAATATTATAATATTTTAGCAACTTCAGTACTAATTTGTAATTATTATATTGTTTTATTTGGTATCGTTGTTTTTAAATTTGCATTTTCAAAATTAGGTCGTTATGAGTATTTTTATGCCTTACGTAATCAATCCGGAGAAATTTTAGAGGAAAAAGATGAATTAATGGATAATCTTAGAGAAAGTTTTGATTTTGGCTTAAAACTATGGCATAAAACAACTTTTTATAAAAACTATAGTTATTTAGTTAGTTTTATACAAAAATCAAACGTATATATTATTTTAATAAAAATTTTTAAAACAACATACTTATATGAATATTATAATAGTTTAAAAGAAATTTTTGATAATAAAAATGATTCAACTTTCACTTTTTTATTTAAAACTATTATAATATATATGGCTCTTATATTAGTTATATATTTTATCTATATATATAACAAATAAATAACAATATTTATGATTATTATTCATTTTATAATTAATTCATTACTAATTTTATCTTCTTTATTCGTTTTTTTAATTGAAAACGCCGTTCACTCAATTTTACTACTTGTTTTATCTTTTTTGAATGCGTCTATTATATGTTTTATTTTTGGTGCAGAATTTTTAGGATTATCTTTTATAATAATTTATGTTGGTGCAATAGCGATTTTATTTTTATTTGTAATTATGATGTTAAACGTAAAAATAGAAATTTTAGGATTACTAAAATTTCTACCTTTAATTTTATTATTTAGTTTAATTGTTTTTATCCAAATTTACATAGCAATAAATTCAAGTTTTTCAAATTCTAATTTTTTATATTTTAATTTTTCTTTTATTGAAAGTATATCAAATGATTTTTTTTTAGGTCAGGCTTTATATAATTATTTTTCAATAGGTTTTTTATTAGCTGGATTTTTACTTTTAGTAGGAATGATAGGTGCTATTATATTAACATTTAATTTTAAAATTAAAAAAATAAATGAAATATCTTATAAACAATTAGCTAGATCTAATAAACTTTTAAATTTTTTTAAATAAAAATTTTATACGAGAGAAAGTAGCTCAGTGGTTTAGAGTATTAGCCTGTCACGCTAAAAGTCGCGGGTTCAATTCCCGTCTTTCTCGTTTAAAAAAGAATTTTAAAATAATATAATAAATTATTTAGAAAAATAAAAAAACAAAATGTTTTTAAATTACTATAATTTCGCATCGCGTTGGCTTTTTTCTACTAATCATAAAGATATTGGAATTTTATATTTAATTTTTGGTGGGTTCTCAGGTGTTATTGGAACAGTAATGTCTATTTTAATTAGAATGGAGTTAGCACAACCTGGAAGTCAAATTTTAAACGGAAATTTTCAACTTTATAATGTTTTAGTTACTGGACATGCAATTTTAATGATTTTTTTTATGGTTATGCCAATTATCATTGGTGGTTTTGGTAATTTTTTTGTACCTATAATGATTGGAGCACCTGATATGGCTTTTCCTAGAATGAATAATATGAGTTTTTGGTTAATGCCACCAGCCTTAATATTAATATTAGCATCTACTTTAGTAGAAGCCGGAGCGGGTACAGGTTGGACAATATACCCACCACTAAGCTCAGCACAAGCACATTCTGGACCTTCAGTAGATTTAGCTATTTTTAGTGTACATTTATTAGGAATTGCGTCTATATTAGGTTCTATAAATTTTATAACAACAATTTTTAATATGCGAGCACCAGGTATAACAATGCATCAATTACCTTTATATGTTTGGGCCGTATTAATAACATCTTTTTTATTAGTATTATCTTTACCAGTTTTAGCAGGTGCTATTACTATGTTATTAACTGATAGAAATTTTAATACCACATTTTTTGATCCTGCAGGTGGTGGAGACCCAATTTTATTTCAACATTTATTTTGGTTTTTTGGACATCCTGAAGTGTATATTTTAATTATTCCAGGATTTGGTATTATTAGTCATGTTATATCAACCTTTTCAAATAAACCTATTTTTGGTTATTTAGGTATGGTTTACGCTATGATGTCAATAGGAGTTCTAGGTTTTATTGTTTGGGCACACCATATGTATACTGTTGGTCTTGACGTAGATACTAGAGCTTATTTTACAGCTGCAACTATGGTAATTGCAGTACCAACCGGAATAAAAATATTTAGTTGGTTGGCAACAATGTGGGGTGGAGCAATACGTTTTGAAACACCAATGTTATTTGCTTTAGGATTTTTGTTTTTATTTACCGTTGGTGGTGTTACAGGCGTTGTATTATCAAATTCAGGTATAAATGCTGCAATGCATGATACTTATTATGTAGTAGCACATTTTCATTATGTTTTATCTATGGGTGTTATGTTTGCAATATTTTCAGGATTTTATTTTTGGTTTGCTAAAATTTCTGGATTAAAATATCCAGAAATTTTAGGTAAAATACATTTTTGGATATTTTTTATTGGTGTTAACTTAACATTTTTCCCTATGCACTTCTTAGGTTTAGCTGGTATGCCACGTAGAATACCCGACTATCCAGATGCATATGCCGGCTGGAATGGTGTAGCGTCTTTTGGTTCTTTTGTTTCTGCTTTTGCTGTTATATTTTTTTTTATTATAGTATATATTACATTAACACAAGGAACTAAAAAAACTATACCAAATTTATGGAAAATATAAAATTTTATTATCTTTTATGGAATATTGTGTAATGGTTATCACGCTTGTTTTGGGAACAAGAGCTTATAGGTTCAAATCCTATTATTCCAATATAAAAATTATTTATTAAAAACGGCTTCTTGACGAGTACAATTCAAAAAATCTCAAAATTAATTTTTTTAAGACGAACCAGGAACATATATTATTCTAACAAAATAAAATACAGTAATAAAAAACTCAAACAAAAAGCTATATTTTACAAAAAATATAAATTCAGCATGATCTTGAAAACTTAAAGGACTTGGAAACTAACTTTATTATCAATTTTTCCACAAAAAAATAATTGAAAAAAGAAAGCATTTAAGTATAGAACTAATTAATAATAAACAAGTTAAAAAAATAAAGTAATGCCAAATTTAGCATAAAAATAAAAAATTAAAGAGTTTGGTTTTAGAAAATATGAAGGATTATACCACCATAAACATAGATAAGAATTTAAACTATTTTTTATTACTAAAGTTAATCCCCATAAATTTTGTTTATGGAGAAAGATATGATATTCTATATCTGGAGTATAGAAATTAATATAATAGATTCAAAATAAATAAACCTACAATAAAAAAAATTCATTAGAAAATAACTGAAAATAAAAATTATAAAATATTTTTTGTTAGATAGAAACGTTTTTATAAAAAAAATTATAAAAAAAGTAAAAGAAAGCTGAATAAATAAAATTGTTTGTAAGAGCATTTCAATTTTAAAATTGAAAACGATAATAAATATTATTATAAATACTCGTTATTTATGACATTAATTATAAAAAAAATAAAAAATAAAAAAGCACTAAAAATTTTAATATTAAAATTTTTTTAAAATTAGTACTAATAAACTACAATTCTCTCAAATTTTATGTTTTTAGCCTATTAAACGTAATGTTCTTTTACGAATTTATAAAATTTATTTTGAAGTAAGTTTCTAGCTTAGATGCATTCAGCTAT
>Ga0214192_1000569_pt1 | contig 22627 bp, 17 predicted proteins | sample TroBogEpilimnion_44_FD_153030 | JGI IMG/M metagenome (GOLD analysis project Ga0214192, IMG submission 153030) | Freshwater microbial communities from Trout Bog Lake, WI - 29JUL2008 epilimnion | ecosystem: Environmental > Aquatic > Freshwater > Lake > Epilimnion/Euphotic zone | place: Trout Bog... | reverse complement strand
AAAAGAAAATTACAGCTATTCGCGTATACAACTAAGGCAAACAGTAAAAAATACAACCGAGAAAAATGGGGGGGAGCCTCTGGATAAGATCCTTGGATAGGCGGACTTTAACAGCATAGCAGGTATAATTGTGGGTAGAGACAACATCGGGTTTCGTGAGACATTAGCAACGAGCATCCAAATTGAATTCCAGTACATTCAATCGATTGTAGGGAGTGCACAAATTTCCTACAAAACGAACACGTTAAAAAACGCTGAGGTATTACGAAAAAGTAAGAAACTTCTAACTAACCAAACCCCTGCCGACATGTCGGTAGATGTTTGGTTGACGAACGGATAGAGAAGAGAGAGCCATGTATCTAATAAAGTGTCTCGTCTGTCCACAAGCAGGCTGTACTTTCTTTAAAATCAGGCTGTTTGAGTTCTTGTTCTGTCTCGTAAAAAAGCATCAAGCACTGACTGACGATACTTAACCAGCCGACCAATTTTTATATAGGGTAGATCATAGCGACCTGTTGATCTCCAAACGTCCAAAGTAGCTGGCTTAACTCCTAAATAGAGGGCTGCAGATACATTGGGATGTAGAATTTCTGTAGGTATTATGGGGGGGGGTTCTAGCTTTGACATTTTCACATCCATGTAAAATATTTAGAGATTACATTATACCTAATGTTATCAAGTTATATCAATTGTTATTTTTATTTACTAATTCAATCATTTTTTCTGATTCCTTAATACCTACTTCCTTCAAAATAAAGTCAGTGACTTGCTGCATAGGCTTTCTTAGTCTTTCTACATCCATAATCACATAACAAGCGGTTACGTCTTCTTTGGTTTTATGGTTTAATAATCGTTTTAAAGCGTAGGCTGGTATATCCAATCTTTCTACCGTAGTAGCAAAGGTTCGCCTCAAATCATGCGGATTGAAGAATATCCCTGTACGTTCTCGCAATTTATAAATAAGCTTTTTTGGATCTTCGATTCGCCCTGATTCTGTTTTCAAATTGCCAAATACGAATTGATTAACCGCTAAAGGTTTACGCTGAATGAATAGGTCAAATACAAAATCAGATAACGGCAACGTTAATGGTTCTTTGTTCTTGGTGTCACGAACAAGGAGAGTCATATCATTAAAATCAATGTCTGACCATTCGAGCCTTGCAGCTTCTTCCCTACGAAGGCCAGTAAAAAGTAGTAACAATAAATAATCCTTAACCGTTTCAGCCTGTGCACCGTCTTGGGCTGTCAGTGCCTGAACAGCTTGAAACCATGTGGCCAGTTCAGAGACCTTAATAACGGTCTTACGACGATCTACTGCATACCAACCTTTATTGTTGCTAATTCGTTTAACAGGGTTGTCAGTGAACAAAGGTTCGCCTTTCTCATTCTCATACTTGCCAATCGCAAAGTTAAATAATGCCCGTAAAACACGCATCGCATTATTTGCTCTTGCCCCTGAGCATGGCTTTGCTTTAGTGCTTTCGCCTAGCTTAGTGTGTCGTGCTTCTACTTTGTCCCTAGATAAGCTCTTTAAAGGCAGTTCTAGCCAATCTGAGAACGCTTCAACCTCTAGCAGTCTGGTGTAGTCTTTAATCGTGCCTAGTTTTAATGCCTTTCGTGTATTAAGATAGTCAGCGAATACCTCTTTCAAAGTAATATTAGCTTTTGCATCGTCTTTTTTCTTAGCATTCGGGTTGATGCCATTGCCTATGTCTCCTAAACGTTTGATTGCTTCTTTTCGAGCATTCTGTACTGTTAAGTCAGGAAACTTCCCTAAAGTAACTCTTACTGGCTTACCACCGACTCGTTTATAAACCTGAAAGCTTTTCGTCCCCGTAGAAGTAATTTGCAATAGTAGGCTAGGTTGTTTAGTGTCGTGATAATAAACCCGTCCGGATGCGGGCGAAGGTAGTGCTTTTAATGCAGTTTTGTTGAACTCTAATGTTTTATTCATTTTTGCCGTCTCCCAATCAGAGTCTAAAATCCGGTGCTACGCCGGTGCTACAGGGCAAATATAAAACAATACAGTTTCATAAAGCTTCGTAAAACTAAAGATTAATATAATGCTTTGATTTATATAATCAAGTATAGATTCATATAGTTTGGTGAAATTAGGTAAATACTGTATTAATAGAACTCTTAATCCATAGGTCTAGGGTTCGAATCCCTAACGCCCCACCAGTTAAAACAATGGGTTACATTGTTTTTAGGTGATGTTAATTTTGTACGTGTAGTAAATTTGCCACAACTTTTGAATTATTGGCATATTCCTCCAAGTGTTTGCTGGACAAATGCGCATAACGCAAAACCATGGTTAAATCGGAGCATCCTCCTAGTTCTTTAAGTACGTGCAATGGTGTTCCATTTTGAACATGCCAACTAGTCCATGTATGCCTTAAGTCGTGCCAACGAAAATCAGTGTTATTGGTCGTGAATGTAGGGACATACTATCAAGAAAGTAAGAGAAATTTACTAAAAAATTAATAGCTTGGTAAATTTTCCTGATGATAAATTTAACTCATCAGGCAAATTTTGCAAATAACCATTAAAAACTAATATTTCCTTGTAGCCATATTTTCTGAGTATCAGTACTTTTAAAAGTAGGGTCGAGATTATCACCAGCGTGATAGTAAGCATATTTAGCTAATAATGTATAATGTTTTCCTAGTTTTTGAACAGCTTGGAAGTTCCATTCATTTCCATAATTGTAGCGTCCAGTATCATCCGTATATTCATGATAAATACCACTAAGGACCAAATCTCCGCGTTGAAAAGGGAGCATAACTGTACCAAAAACATCACGAATACCATTACTTGGCGTGACTAAAAACAGGTCAGCCCACCCTTGAAAGGCATGATTAGTTCCTAATGGGGTTGAAAAAGCCTTATTGACCCCTGAACCATTGAGTTGTTCCATAGCTCCCTGAAACATAACATTATAGGCACTAAAACCACCCATAAAATTGTAACGTTCGGCAGAATAAGGTGTTGGGGAATGTCCGTAATTACTTTGATGACTCCATTCCGCAGTATAAACAATACCCAGCTTATCACTCACTTTGATGGAATCTAAAGGTTTAACGCAACAGGCTGCTCTTAACCCATAAGTTTGACTGGATTTTGCAAAATATTGCGGCTGAGTAAAGTCTAACCAGTAACCGTAACCGACTAAATTACCGTATTCACCCATTTTATAATTGAGATTGAGAATGGGCGCCTCAATGTTATTATGAGTTTGTGTAAAGTTTTGTACTGAACCAATATAGCCAGCATTAACAACTAAACCAAACAGTTTTTGGTTATTATGTGTTAATAAGACGGAATCATAAGTTTGTTCCATTTGTCGCCACCCAACGTTTCCGATAAATCGGTCATCGTCCAGTTTGATGCGTTGTCGACCCACTTTAAAGGTATTGTCAGCGATACCGGTATAAGCTACCCATAATTGGTTAAGCTCACTACCTTGTGGATCGGCAACTTTTGAGTACGAAGTATTACCGGATGAAAGCGTATTGTTATATTGATCTTCTAAAACAAGGTTGCCAGCATATTCAGCATACCCTTGAAAACCGTTAAAAACGGGTGATAAAAAGCCTAATCGTAATCTAGCCGTATTCGCATTAGCTGTTTGTGGTTGCTTAGAAGCTGGTAGTAATAACCCAGTAGCAGGATTATAACGATTATCCTCATTGACATTTTCATAACGATAATTCAAATCAAATTTGATGGCACCTTTACGACCATAATGGTAAAAATTGAGAGCGTCTTCTATATCTTGAGTCAATCCAGCATCAGCTTGACTACTAAACATTGCTATAGTTAATATAGAAATCGATAAACGACCCGCCAAAACGTTTGCTTGATTAAGCATGATTTAATCCTCTTTTAAGATGACAAGATAGTCTGAAAATAACTTATATAGATTTTCAGTTAATGGCTGTGTTCACATTCAGTTAGAAACGTTAAAATACTTTCTCGATAGAAATAATAATCATCGTGCGCCAGTAAAGCTTTTCTAGAGCGCGGTCTTGGTAAGTTAATATCTTGAATTTTGCCAATTTTTGCTTGAGGACCATTGGTCATCATGATAACGCGATCAGCGAGCAAGATAGCTTCATCGACATCATGAGTCACCACAATAGCCGTTACTTGAGTACGCAGCCAAACTTCCATGAGTACTTCTTGTAATTCCCAACGCGTTAAAGAATCTAACATCCCAAATGGTTCGTCTAGTAACAACAATTTGGGAGATAATGCAAACGCTCTGGCGATACCGACACGTTGACGCATTCCGTTAGACATATCACAGGCTTTCTTGTGTAAAGCATCGGCTAACCCAACACGAGTCAAGTAATACTCTACAATGGCTTCGCGTTCCGCCTGACTCGCATGAGAATAGACTTTATCAACACCAAGCATGACGTTTTCAAAAGCCGTCAACCATGGAAACAAACTAGGGGCTTGAAAAACCACGCCTTTATCAGGACCGGCGCTATCAACTTCACGATTGTCAAGAATAATGCCGCCTTCCGAGATACTCGTTAATCCTGCAGCCATAGATAGAACAGTCGATTTTCCACAACCCGAATGACCAATAATGGCAATGAATTCTCCTTTTCTGATCTTCAAATCAAAGCCATCAACTACTTTTATAACCTCGTTGCTGTTTGTTTTTGGATAACTTTTTGCTATTTTTGAAAATTCCAGATAACGTGGGCGACCTAAATTATTTTGTTCAACGTTTGAAGATGAAAAGGGTTGTTGGGAAATATGACGTGTATTAGGTTGTACAGCAGGCAGAATTATTTTATCGGCTTCAGAGTGTTGAGAGTTGTTTACACCCATAGCCATTAAATACTGAGTAATTTGTGCACGCAAATGTTTGAATTCTGAGTTATGGTTTAATGCGGTGCGATTGCGTGGACGCTCAATGTTAACCGCAAAATCGGGTCCAAATGTAGCATTAGGGCCGGGTTTCAAAGGAATGATGCGATCTGCCATATAAATCGCTTCATCAACATCATTAGTGATTAAGATGACTGTTTTCTTTTCCTGAGCCCAAATAGATAGAATTTCATCCTGTAAATTGCCTCGTGTTAATGCGTCTAATGCACTTAATGGCTCATCCAGCAATAGAATATCTGGATTAGCCGCTAACGCTCTGGCTACATTAACCCGTTGACGCATGCCACCAGATAATTCAGCAGGTTTTTTCGCCATAGCGGATTGTAAATTGACCATTCGCAAATATTTTTCTACATGGGCTTTGCGCTGATTTGCTGACCAATGATGGAAAATTTGATCAACTGCTAAGGCTACATTTTCATAGACGGTCAACCAGGGCATTAATGAATAATTTTGAAAAACAACCCCTCTGTCAGGTCCCGGTTCAAGAATGGGTTGCCCATATTTCAATACTGCACCGTTATCAGCCTTAATTAAACCAGCGATGATTGAAATTAGTGTACTTTTCCCGCTGCCTGAAAACCCAACAATGGCAATGAATTCACCTTGTTTAACTGATAAATTGATTTTATTTAAAATGCCGATTTTTTGGCTACCTTCGCCGTAAGATTTACTGACATTAATCAATTCAACTATGGGTTGATGAGTATTATTGAATGAGTACAATGGGGAGTAAGTCGTTTCGGAATCAATGGGCATTGTATTGACGGTTAACATCGTGATTCCCTATCTATAATGTTCTATCGAAAGAAAACAAATTTTGTAAAGATTGCATAATGCGGTCGAGGATAAAACCTATAATTCCAATGGTAAAGACAGCGACCATGATTCGAGCTAACGAATCGGCACTACCATTTTGAAATTCATCCCAGACAAACTTACCTAAGCCGGGATTTTGTGCCAACATTTCTGCCGCAATCAATACCATCCAGCCCACTCCTAAAGACAATCTCATTCCAGTAAAGATATAGGGCAATGCAGAGGGTAGAATGATCTTTTTGATTTGTGTGATCCAATTAAGTCTAAGTACTTTGGCAACGTTGATTAAATCTTTATCAATGGAAGAAACACCCACGGCGGTATTGATGAGTGTTGGCCATAAAGAACACAGCGTGACGGTAATCGCTGATGTTAAAAATGATTTTTCAAACCAGGAATGATCATCTGTCACATAGACAGAACTGACGATTAAGGTAACAATCGGTAGCCACGCTAATGGAGAAACCGGTTTGAAAATCTGTATCATCGGGTTTAAAGCGGTATTGATAATTGAACTCATACCACAGAGAATGCCGAGCGGAACAGCAATCATGCTAGCAATAACGAAACCGGCAAAAACGGTATATAGGCTGGTAAAAATTTGATCCAAATAGGTTGGTTTGCCAGTATAGGGATGTTTTTTAATTTCAATGTCTGGATTTTCGACTAGTTTTTTATCGTCTAATAGCTTTTGACGTTGATAAAAAGCAACTGCTTTTTGTCGTTCTATGTAATGTGCATCAATCAGTCCTTGAGCTTCAGCCCAAACTATACTAGGTCCTGGTATTGCCCCTAAGCTAGTGGTTACTTTAGATGCTGAAAAACTCCACATGCCTAAAAATAATATAAAAGCAATCACAGGAATACCTATCATCAACCATAATTGACGGAATTGTTCGACAGGATTTTCACCGATGACCAGTTTTACTAGCGGTATAAACCAAGTAAGTCCGGTAATTTTTAAAAAATTTATTAATTGATGGCTCATAATGATTTTAACCTTTGCTCAATAAGAGGGTCGCTGTTAGGCGTTATAAAAAATTTTAGAGACACTCAATCAATAATTTTGCCGTTGACTACTTTTTGTTGCGCTTTTAAGCCAATCGTAAATTGTTGTAGATACTCATTAGGGTGCCCAGCATCAAAAGTTACTTTGTCAATAAAGCCATTTTGTGGAGGGCTAATACTGGTATCAGTAGGAAAATCAGCCAATTTAGCTTTATTTTCAGCCACCAATTCTTTCGCAGCCATTAGGTAAATATCGGGGCGATAAACTTTTTTTGCAGTGTCCAAATACCAGTTGTCAGTTTTGAATTCACTAATAATCCCCCAACGGCGCAATTGTGTTAGATACCAGATAGCCCCGTTATAACTAGGATAACTGGCATGGTTGCGAAAAAAAGTATTAAAATCAGGCAACGGACGTTTGTCACCCTTGGTATACTCGAATACGCCATTCATGCTGTTAGCAAGTACCTCATAATCAGCACCAACGTATTGTTTTTGTGACAACATTTCGATAGCTTCTTGACGATTTTTATTATTGTCTTGATCGAGCCATATTGCGGCACGAATTAAAGCTTTTACTACCGCTAAATGAGTATGCGGATTTTTTTCAGCCCATTCTTTCGTTACTCCAAAGACTTTTTCAGGTAACGCTTGCCATAGTTCTGCATCAGTAACAACCGGCACCCCGATACCTTTAAAGACTGCCTGCTGATTCCACGGTTCGCCTACGCAATAACCCTGAATAGTGCCTGATTCTAGAGTTGCTGGCATTTGCGGTGGTGGCGTTACCGACAGCAAGGTATCGGCATCTAACTGCCCTGAAGTATCCTGGGGCGGCGCATAAAATCCAGGTTTGATACCTCCAGCGGCTAACCAGTAACGAAGTTTTAAATTGTGGCTACCGGTAGGAAAAGTCATTGCCATATTAAAGGTTTTGCCTTCACGTTTAAATTTTTCAATGACCGGTTGGAGTGCGCTGGCTTTAATAGGATGCACTGGTTTGCCGCTTTCCATGGGAATGTTAACTTGCATCTGTTTCCATACATCATTAGAGACGGTTATAGCATTACCGTTAAAGCCCATACTGAAAGCAGTCACCATATCTGCCTGGGATCCAAAACCAATGCTCATACCGAGAGGCGCAGAAGCCAACATGTGTGAACCATCCAATTCACCACTAACAACCCGATCCATCACTACTTTCCAGTTCGCTTGTGCTTCTAGTTGTACATAAAGACCTTCATCTTCAAAAAATCCTTTTTCTACAGCAACCGCTAGCGGCGCCATATCTGTTAATTTGATAAAACCAAATTTAAGATTTTCTTTTTCAAGATTAGCGACCGCATAGGCACTACCAGAGAAATTTAAGCAGGTCATGGTTGCCAGAGCGACTAGCTTAACGCTTAGAAATCTGTTGGCACTTTTGTAAGGTATTTTCATGATGGCAGAGTCCTGTCAAAATTTTAGGTAAAAAAAAAGCGTCGCTAAATTGATTCTTTATGAATTAAGAATCAATTTAATCGACGCCTTTGTCAGATTACTCAACAGTGAGTTTAAATCGTAGGTTCCTTCGTTAGAACCCCTATAAAACTACAAGCATAATTTATACCAATACTTATAAAACAAGTGTTTAAATGGATGGTTTTTGTTATTATTTATAATAAATTCAATAGATTATTTATATTGAACAGGGATTTAAATAGCGTTAATAACAACATGAATTATTAGAGAATACGCGCTTCGATTGTGCAATATTGTTTTTTATTGCACCAAATAAGAAAAAGTCAAAAGATTTTAAAACAAAAAAGTCACAATGGCTTTTAAATGACCTTGTTCAATAACAGGAATAGCTAACATAGTACTTAAATCATCACGATCTGGATTGTAATCTGAATCATGGTTACCACTAATAATAGGCATTCCAGTTAACCAGACCCGACCTAGAGCTCCTTCACCCTTGTTGATAGTAATAGTTTCAAATAATTGAGCTAGTTCATTACTATTTTTACTATAACCTTGTTGACAAATAAATTGTTGTCCTAATTTATCCGGTATCCAAATCTGAATACGCTTGGCAATAGGGGTCGATTTAGCTGATAGAAAAGTCATCACAAAAGTTTGTTCTTGGTCACTGAAAACAGGTATACCCAAACAAGTGGTGATACCTGCTTGTTGTGCTTCTTTGCCTCTAACAAACATTTCTGGTTGACCAATATTTTCAATCAATATAGGCATACTGTTTTGCCAAACCATACCCGGTATCCCATGACCTTTATTCATCGAGATTTGTCTGGATAATATTTCAAATGGCTGCAATGAACCATAATAGCCAGAGATGACAGTAAGGGCTTCTGGGTTTTTTTTGTTATTACCCCAAACTTCTATGGCTCCCGCATGGTCTTCATCGTCACCGCATAAAAACATGACAACAGCTAACAAAAAATCACCGGAAAAAATGGGGATGGCTATACCGCATGTTAAGCCAGCTTGTTGAGCTGCTGCGGTTCTTTTGAAGTAGGAGTGTTCAAACTCAGTGAGTACAACAGGGCATCTTTGTGCCCATGCCTTACCGGGTAAACCTTCATTATATGCAAAACGTTGTTGCTCACTAGCGGCTTTAAAGTCAGTTAGTGCTCCGTATAATCCTGAGCCTAATTCCAATTGTGTGCGATCCTTATCGGGAATCCATATTTCAGTCACTTTAATAAAAGTCTTCATATTTACTTAATTTTAATTAATTATTTGAGTAATTCAGCCATAGCAATAACGTTTCTTGCCATTTCACCTAAAGTGATATTGCGATCCATGGCCAGTTTTCTTAGTGTGTGGTAGGCTTCATCTTCAGTAAATCCGCGTGTTTTTATCAAAATAGCTTTAGCTCGATCAATTTGTTTACGGTCTTCAAGCTGAATGCGTGCATCTTCCAATGCATTTTTAAGTATTGCCTGTTGGTTAAAACGAGCCATTGCAACGTGAATAATACTGGTTAGACGCTTATGCGCAAAGTCGTCAACAATAAAAGAAATCACGCCTGCTTTGATTGCTTTATTAATCGTATCCAACTCACTGGTCTCAGAAAATATAATTACGGGTAATGACAATTGTTGATTAATATGTTGTAAATTAATCAGCAAGTTTTCAGAAATCTCTTGGATATTGAAAATTATAATGTCTACTCGAATCTCTTTTAATTTTTCGATTAACAACGGAGAGTATTGAATTTGATGTGATTTAAAGCCTGCATGATTGAGACCTTCAGCTAACAAGCTATTATTAAGTCCGCTTTCAATCAATACTGCATTAATAGAATTCATGCTGCTGTCTGAGTGATTGTCATTATAAGAGAATATGTATGCTTATCAGTAAAGGCAGTTTATGTGCCAGTGTATCTAACTGGTTCGTCATGATCTCATAAGAATATTTGATTTCATAAAAATTAATTTTTGTATTCAAAATAACGCATATCGAATTCTTTATGCACTAAAATATACTCTTTATGCACTAAAAGAGTACGTCGTTTCAGGTTATTTCGAACAATTTTATACCGTTATCTGAACAGCGTATTGATTTTAAAAATATTTTCACGAATATTATTATAGTATTTTATAGGCATGTTTTTTGCTTTTTTTTACATAAAGCTCCAATGGAGGAGTAAATTTCTAGTTCAACGTTGAACTAATTAGACAAAGGCGTCTTTTGATCGTAAGCATAGCTTGCCGGTCATAGACGCTTTTTTTTTGCCTGAAATTTAACGCCTGTCGAGGTGATTATGAAACAAACCTTAGTGGTTATTGGTAACGGTATGGTTGGTCAATATTTTTTGACCGAACTCATCTCTAGCACAGCAATAGAAATCTATAAAGTGGTTACTTTCTGCGAAGAACCTAGAGCAGCTTATGACCGAGTTCATTTATCAGAATTTTTTACTGGCAAAACAGCAGCTGAATTATCCTTGGTAGAAGATAATTTTTTTTCAGAACATAACATTAAAATTTACTTGGGTGATCGTGTCGTCGCTATAAATCGTTCCGAAAAAACGGTGACTTCGTTGCAAGGTATTACCGTCCAGTACGACAAATTAGTGATAGCGACAGGTTCTTACCCTTTTGTACCGCCAATAAACGGTAATGATCGTCCACAATGTTTAGTTTATCGAACCATTGAAGACTTAGAGGCTATAAGGGCTGCTGCGCATAGAAGCAAAATCGGTGTAGTAATCGGTGGTGGGTTACTGGGGTTAGAGGCGGCCAAAGCATTAAGAGATTTAGGACTGGAAACACATGTCGTGGAATTTGCTTCGCGACTGATGGCGGTGCAAATTGATGATACGGGGGGGGCTTTATTGCGAAAAAAAATTGAAGCATTGGGTGTAACCGTACATGTTAATAAGAATACGGTACAAATCGTTGCAGGTGAAGAGTGTGTCAACAAAATGTGTTTTGCGGATGGTACTGAACTCGAAACCGATATCGTATTATTTTCAGCAGGTATTCGTCCACGTGATCAACTAGCAAGAGAATCTGAATTAGAGATAGGTCCACGTGGTGGAATTGTCATTGAAAATCAATGTAAAACTTCAGATCCAAATATTTATGCCATTGGCGAATGTGCGCTCTGGGAAGGGATGATTTTTGGGTTGGTCGCACCGGGTTATGCAATGGCTCGCACCGTTGTTGCCGATTTATCAGGGGTATCCGCACAATTTATTGGTGCAGATATGAGTACTAAACTAAAACTAATGGGTATTGATGTTGCCAGTATGGGGGATGCTCATGCTAAAACGCCCGGCTCGATGATATATACCTATCAAAATGGTGAAAGCGGAATCTATAAGCGTTTAGTAGTCAGTCAAGATAAAAAGCACCTTCTGGGTGCTGTGTTAGTAGGTGACGCATCAAGCTATGGCACATTATTACAGTATTGCTTAAATGCGATCCAATTGCCGGAACAACCCGATACTTTAATTTTACCGAATCGTTCTGGGGAGCACATTGGATTAGGTGTCGATGCTTTACCAGCATCTGCTCAAATTTGTTCTTGCTACGATATTAGTAAAGGCGCTATCTGTTCGGCAATTGCTTCGGACTGTAATTCACTATCAGCCTTAAAAACATCGACTAAAGCGGGTACAGGTTGTGGTGGTTGTGTACCACTGTTGAAATCGGTACTCAATTCGGAACTTGAAAAACAAGGTTATGCAGTTAATACCGATATCTGCGAACATTTTTCGTATACCCGTCAAGACTTATATAACCTTATTCGGGTTGATGCCATTAAAACATTTAATGAGTTATTGGAAAAATATGGAAGAGGCGAGGGTTGTGAAGTTTGTAAACCCGTTGTGGGATCTATTTTAGCATCTCATTGGAATGATTTTATTTTACGTACTGAGCATCTGAGTTTGCAAGATACTAATGATGCGTTTCTTGCCAATATTCAAAAAGATGGAACCTACTCAGTAGTACCTCGCATAGCCGGAGGAGAAATTACGCCTGATAAACTCATTGTACTAGGTCAGATAGGTAAAAAATACAACCTATATACCAAAATAACAGGTGGACAACGGGTCGATTTGTTGGGTGCAAGGATTGATCAATTGCCTGCTATTTGGAAAGAACTCATCGTAGCAGGATTTGAATCAGGACACGCTTATGGTAAGTCAGTGCGTACAGTCAAATCTTGTGTTGGTAGTAGCTGGTGTCGATATGGTGTTGATGATAGTGTCGGTTTAGCAATTGAATTGGAAAACCGGTACAAAGGGTTACGCTCACCCCATAAAATAAAATTTGCGGTATCAGGTTGTACAAGGGAATGTGCCGAAGCCCAGAGTAAAGATGTCGGTGTTATTGCGACTGAAAACGGTTGGAATCTGTATGTTTGCGGTAACGGTGGTATGAAACCCCGTCACGCTGATTTATTGGCAACGGGTTTGAATAAAGTAACTTTAATTCAATACATTGATCGCTTTTTAAGTTTTTATATTCGAACTGCGGATCGTCTGCAGCGTACATCGGTATGGGTGGAAAATATGGATGGTGGACTGGAATATCTTAAATCAGTGATTATTGATGATCGACTGGGCATTGCTGCAGAATTGGAACAACACATGCAACATGTTGTTAGCACGTATCAGTGCGAATGGAAAACGACTATTGAAAATGAAGAAGCCTTAAAACGCTTTAAACATTTTGTTAACAGTGATCAAGTCGATGATCGAGTCGTGTTTATTGAAGAGCGAGGACAAATTCGTCCTATTAATGAACAAGAACGTCAGCAATTTAAATTAACAGAGAATGCCTAATGACACATTGGATTGATGTTTGTTGCATTGATGATTTGCAAATCGACTCTGGTATTTGTGTTTTGGTTGCTGGTCAACAGGTTGCTGTTTTTTACAGGTCCCTTAGAGGTACTGTTTATGCTACCAATAATTTTGATCCATTCTCTGGTGTCAATGTGTTATCTCGTGGTCTGACAGGCGATGTTGATGGACAGCCTTTTGTCGCTTCCCCTTTATACAAACATCGCTTTAATTTAGAAACGGGTGTGTGTTTTGAGGATAGCTCAGTGAGTATTCAGACTTATCCAATTCGTTTTGAGGGCGACTGTGTCCAAATTAATATTTAATGCTTTATCGGGACGTTAGTAACGGTCAATACATCTGTCAGAATGATCGACAGGACATAGCTCACAAGTTTTGAGGTTCTGTTTTGAAAAAGCGCTTAGTTGTAATAGGAAATGGTATGGCAGGTGTCCGTACGATTGAAGAGTTACTTGTCATTGCACCTGATAAATACGAGATTACGGTGTTTGGATCAGAATCTTATGGTAATTACAATCGTATTTTATTATCAGCTGTTTTGAGTGGTGAGAAAAAAATAGACGAAATTTTTATCAATGACTATCAGTGGTATGAGCATCATGGTATTACCCTTCATACGGGGGAGTCTAAAACAGTGGTTCGGATAGAAAAGGAAAACAAAATAGTCTATGCACAAGATGGAACCGTTGCAAACTATGACTGTTTATTAATTGCTACGGGGTCAAAAGCTAATATTCCCTCAATTCTAGGTAATCATTTAGAAGGTGTTATTAGTTTTCGTAGTATTGTCGATGTTAAAAAAATGCTGGCTTACACTCATAGCCATGTTAATGCAGTTGTTTTAGGGGGAGGGGTATTAGGACTGGAAGCAGCTAATGGCTTAACTAAGCAGGGTATGAAAGTTACTGTCGTTCATAACAACGATATTTTATTGAATCGACAATTAGATAAACCGGCAGCCCAATTGCTTCAGTCAGAACTGGAACAAAAAGGACTGGTCTTTAAAATGTCAGCTAGACCGAAACAGTTATTGGGTAATCATCAAGAGCATATTGAATCGATACAATTCGAAGATGGTAGTGAGCTTGCTTGTGATTTATTAGTGATGGCAGTTGGTGTTCATCCCAATATTACGCTGGCTGAACAATCAGGTCTGTATTGTGAGCGAGGGATCATTGTCAATGACTGTTTACAGACTCAAGATCCAGCTATTTATGCAGTCGGTGAGTGTATTGAATACAGGGGGGAGACGTTTGGTTTAGTTGCACCTCTATTTGAACAGGCAAAGGTTTGTGCCAACCATTTGGCGGAGCAATGCTCTACAGCTTATATCTCATTACCAACAGCAACTAAGCTCAAGATAACGGGCATTCAGCTTTTTTCCGCAGGTCACTTTTTAAGTGGTCACGAATTTGAGAATTTATATTTTAGTGATACCGCTCTAAAGGTTTATAAAAAATTGGTTATCCAAAACAACAAATTGGTTGGCATTGTACTCTATGGTGATACCTCTGATGCCAGTTGGTATATGGAATTACTTGAGCAAAGTACAAACATTGCTAGGATCAGAGACTGCTTAATCTTTGGTAAAACTGATATCGCCTGATGATCTTATTCAACGAATTTAGCTTTTCATTTCAAACCAACATATTAATGCTATGAATAAAACCATAACAACAACTTGTCCTTATTGCGGTGTCGGTTGTGGAATTAGTGCCGAAGTTAACGAAGCGCATCGTTCAGTAAATATTTCTGGTGATATAACTCATCCAGCTAATTTCGGACGATTATGTTCAAAGGGTTCAGCTTTAGGTGAAACGCTTACCTTAACCGGTCGTTTGCTTGAACCCAGTATTAATGGTCAGCAAACAAGCTGGGATATTGCGCTAAAAAAAGTAGCCAATACGTTTTTGGAAATGATTAATCGGTATGGTCAAAATAGTGTAGCTATTTATGGTTCAGGACAGTTACTTACCGAAGATTATTATGTTGCCAATAAATTAATGAAAGGTTTTATTGGTAATGCTAATATCGATACTAATAGTCGTTTATGTATGTCTTCTTCGGTTGCGGGGCATAAACGTGCTTTCGGTTCAGATACGGTTCCCTGTTGTTATGCAGATTTTGAGAACGCAGATTTATTCATTTTGATTGGTTCCAATGCCGCTTGGTGTCATCCGGTGAGTTATCAACGTATTCGTGCCGCTAAAGAAAATAACCCACGATGCAAAGTAGTTGTTATTGATCCTAGACGAACGTCCACTTGTGACATTGCCGATTTACATTTACCGTTAGCGTCGGGTACAGATGCTATTTTGTGGAATGGATTATTGCATTATCTGAGTTGCTATCAGCTAAATAGTAAAGATTCCGGTCAACATTCAGTATTAAACATAGATTACATTGAGCAGTACACGGAAGGATTTGCTGAAGCATTAGCCGCAGCCAGTGCCGACAGTCATGATATTGAACAAATAGCGTATCAATGTCAATTATCGGTAGAAGCAATCAGATGCTTTTACCAGTGGTTCGCAGAAACTGAAAAGGTAATGAGCTTGTATAGTCAAGGGATTAATCAGTCTGCTTCCGGCACCGACAAGGTAAATGCAATTATCAATTGTCATTTAGCAACAGGCAGATTGGGTCAACCGGGGATGGGACCTTTTTCTTTAACAGGACAACCCAATGCTATGGGGGGGCGTGAAGTAGGCGGGCTTGCACATCAATTAGCTGCCCACATGGATTTTACTAACCCTGCTGATGTTGATCGTGTCGCCCGATTTTGGCAAACGAACACGATTGCCCAGCAAGGTGGGTTATCGGCAATTGAGTTATTTGAGGCGATAGCCAGCGGTAAAGTGAAAGCAGTCTGGATTATGGGATCCAACCCAGTGGTTAGCTTGCCGGATGCAGACAGAGTAAAACAAGCTTTGCAACAGTGTGAATTTGTCGTAGTTTCTGATTGTATTGCACAGACAGATACGACAGCGTTAGCGCATGTTTTGTTACCAGCACAGGGATGGAGCGAAAAAGACGGTACCGTTACTAATTCTGAGCGTCGTATTTCACGTCAACGTGCTTTGTTTAAATCGGCGGGTAATGCCAAACCTGACTGGTGGATTATTTCTCAGGTTGCGCAACGAATGGGCTATGAAAGCGCATTTTCTTATCAAAGTGCGGTAGATATTTTTCGTGAACATGCCTCCCTTTCTGGTTTTGAAAACGATGTTGAGCATGGGATACGAGATTTTGATATTTCTCTTTTCGCTAATATTACGGAAAAAGAATATCAACAATTAAAACCCGTGCAGTGGCCTGTTAATCCTTCTTATCCAGCGGGTAAAGAACGGTTTTTTGACAACCAAATGTTTTTTACTCCTTCTGGTAAAGCTCAATTTATAGCGATAACACCTAGATTGCCGGTCAATTCTCCCAATAATGAGTATCCTTTGGTACTGAATACTGGACGACTGCGCGATCAATGGCATACCATGACGCGGACAGCGCTTGCCAGTAAGCTTAACGCACACAGACCAGAGCCATGGCTAGAAGTGCATCCTGAAGATGTAGAAAATTACCGACTACAAGATCAAGGTTTAGCAGTTATCGTCAGCAATTGGGGATCAATGCACGCTCGTGTTCACAGTACAGAGACACAAAAAAAAGGACATGTATTTATCCCCATGCACTGGACTGAACAATACGCCTCTAAAGGACGAATGGGGGCATTGGTTAATCCGGTAGTTGATCCTGTTTCGAAACAACCTGAATGTAAGCATACTCCGGTGCTGATTAAATCTTATTTAGCGCAATGGTATGGTTTTATTTTATGCCGTTTTGAACTAGACCAGACTAAATTAAGTGATTATTGGGTTAAAAACAGAGGTCAACATTTTTACCGTTATGAATTAGCGGGTGGAACGTTACCAGAGGATTGGCAGGCATGGATAAAAACCCATTTAGTAGAAACCCCAAATGCTCAATGGCAAGAATATAAAGATGGCAGTACAGGAACCTATCGGGCGGCATTGTTTATTGATAACCGAGTCATCGCGATTGTTTGCATTGCCAGCACTATTAATTTGCCCGAACGTCAGTGGTTAAGCAGTTTATTGGCTAAAGATAATTTAAGTAAATCAGAAAGGCTAACATTACTCAGTGGTAAACCCGCAGCTGATCAAGACGATACAGGAAAGTTAATCTGTTCCTGTTTTAATATAGGAGAGAAAACCATTAAGGCAGCTATTTCTGGAAAAGGCTTAAAATCGTATCAAGAGGTGGGCCAATGTCTTAAAGCGGGTACTAATTGTGGTTCTTGTGTGCCAGAAATTAAAGCGTTATTTAAAAATCGGTTCTAATAAACAAAAAAACCTAAATTTTCACTGGATTTAGAAGAGCTCAACGATTTACTGATCTATCTGATTCTGTAATGGTTTAATTAAACAGGACAATTCTAAAAGCAGGATATATACTGCAAATATAGGTGACATTGCATTGGTTTTCTTATACCTTTAATTTCAACGATTACAACAGTTGCTGAAAACTTATCAGAACAAAAAGAAAAAGGGAGTATTCGATGGCAGGGGTTCTTGGTGTTTATGAAAGGAAAAGTCTAAAATTATAAAACAGCGTGCAATGTTTGCCAATTTCAGCTTCTGTTTTTTGCTAATTCTAGCGTTATAAATTCTATAGTTTTATCAATAAGATATGAATTCATAATAAAAACTTGGACGCTCTTTCACAGACTAAGCAAACAAAAGTGTTTTAAGATGCTGTTCAACAGTGTGTTGATCGGCTGAACCCAGTTGCCCTAATTTTGCTAAAATTAAGCGATTATCCAGTGTGAACAGTTTTAAACGAATAATGGAAGGTGCTGGTAATCCGGCAGCTATTAAATTTTCAATAGGGGTATCTAAAGGCCAGTCGGAGTGCTTTGCGCTGGTGATCATGGCCATAACGCTATGATCAATCCGTGAATTGAATGCCTTATGGTCAGATAATACTAAGGCGGGGCGAGTTTTGCTAGATTGTCGGTCTGTAAATGGAAAGGGGACTTTGACAATATCGTAACGGTTATAGGTCACGATAAGCCTCGTCATCTTCGGCACTATTCCATTCTGACAGTGTGCCGCTAACAGCTGTTAAATAATCAAGGTCTAAAGGCTCAATACGACGTACCCATATCCGACCATCGGCTTCAGTCTCCCACGCTAGAGTATCGCCGGTTGTAAGATGTAGTTTTTTACGCACATCGGCAGGTATCGTGACTTGACCTTTACTGCTAATTTTTGCGAGTTGTGACATAACACCTTCCAATAATGTAAATTTTCCTTACTGTAAGATATATTTACTAGGACTGCAAATTTTGTAGTGTTGCACGGGAATAATAACGTGTAATGTAGCTACATCTTTCCTGACGCAGGGTTAGGCAACTATTGGCTGAATGTTGTGCTCTCTGTTGTAAAAGACCTAAATATAATCAAACACAGTATGTTGAGCTGCAATCGGGTTTGATAGGTTTCATGGTTTCATTATCTAAGTGGGTTATAGCGTGTAGTAAATTTGTCACTACGTTGTAATCCTATCGACATAGAATGTAGTAAAATTGTAGTGGATTAGAACTCGGTTATTCATTTAAGTAATTGATTATTAATTATTATATGCGTTGTTTTCTTAATCCATAGGTCTAGGGTTCGAATTCCTAACGCCACACCAGTTAAAACATTATTAAATCAATCGGTTATCGTTAATTCGAAACTGCTTTTTTTATGTCAAAAATAAAAATATCCCAATTTTGTCACATTTCAAAAAAATCCCCCACGCACAGCAACATTGCTGACTAAAAGATCTCAGCGGTATTAATTATGTACCCGCTCAGACTTGAGCTGACAAACAGCTTACAAAATTGGTTGCTGTCAGATCAGGTGTGAGTTCGTAAAGTTTAGTGTAACCATATCGTATCCAAATGGTCATGCGGTAAACCGATCAGTTGAATCGTGGCAATGCTAGGATTGGTTTCAATTTCTTGGTGATTAATGATGTCATTATAGCTGTGGTCATTGCCAGTGTGCTCGTTGGAAACATCAAGGCAGTGGGAAAGTTGTTGTTCCGTGTTGCCAGTTGTAATATCGGTGCTGCAATTGACGCCTTGACTGATAAGGTTGTTTAAATAGTTAGGGTGTCCATGATCGTTAAGGTCGTTGTTGTTGCTCGGAAAATGTGCGATAGATGCGTTGTTAGTATTGATGTCACCGCTACCGCCATCAACTGAGGTATGCGTTGCAGCATTGGTTGTTCCTGCAGCTTCGCCGCCGGTCGTTTTGGTAGCAACACCATCTGATTTAGCGTTGCTGCCTGCCGAAACCAAAATATCAAGTGTTTGTGCCCAATTGCTAGGCATGCCCGCACTGTCAAGCAATGACAAATCTGTAGTCAGTTGCTCATTTTGCGCTGGCAAGACAGTTACTAACTTGGCTTCGTTACTGTTGGTCGCTGTACAAACAAAGTTTTGAAAATGAGATGGCAAGATCAAATCCAGTTGTGGTTTGCTTGCATAATCCGCATGAAACTGGTCAATCGTTGGCTGGGGAATACTGCCACGGGGTAGACCAAAAACCAAAGCGAGATGGGGCTCAAAACCGCTATCGGTGTTTTGATGCTTGACTAAGGTATCGTGTGGCTTATTATGATCAATGGTCTGATCGATTTTGGTACTTTCCAGAAATTTTTCCACGTTGTCGTGAAAAATAAATCCTTTCAAACAAGTTTCAAAATGGCTTCTCACTCGTTCGCGTGCGTAATGCAAGCGTGTTTTGACTGTGTTCTCAGGACAACGAATAATCGCTGCTATTTCTGTTACATTTAACTCGTTGACGTACATCAACTGCAGCACTTCTCTATGGTCGGCGGATAGTTTGCCGTTTTCCAACAATTGAGTTAGCCCTGATTTTAGTAGTTCGTTAACTTGGTCTTGGTAAATAACATCAGTAACGTCGTGAGCAGATGCCGGCAACGTGTGCGCGAATAATTCAACAGATTCAGAGGCCGCAGGAAGTTTGCGCAATGCATCGATGGCTTTGTGGCGGGCAATACCCAGCAACCAAGTTTTAAACGTGTATTCGTCATTGTAGCGTTCCGGAAATTTCCATACCTCAACGAAAGTATCTTGAACTACTTCGTCAATCAGTTCTGAGTTCTGGGTGAATTGCTTGGCAATAAAAGCACGCACCGCGCCATCATATTCCGAATACAGCACCCGCAAGGCTTGATCGATGCTGCGCGTATCGCTACGATCACCCATTATAGATAGCAATTGGTTTATGTTAAGTTCCGACAAATTTTGACACTCTATTTTAAAAGAAGGCGCCAGCGTGCAAAGGTTTCACCGCGTTATATCCAAGTTAGCAAATAAGTTTGTAATTGTCACAGCAGAATGTTGTTTGACCACACATCTATAATATACCGGAAAATCAACATTAATTCCCTGAGTAGGTGACAGCGTGTGCATTATTAATACACAAGAACCTTTTTTATTCGAAATAAATCTCTATTCGGAATAAATCGAAATTAGGTTCAAATTTTTTTACGAAAATACAGTTTCGAAATAAATTTGAACCGCTTCGGGATTTTATCCGAACAAATAAGCGATAGGAGTGTTTATGCGACATTTCCATCAAAACTTGCAAACTTAGATCAGGTCTGTTGTTAAATATTGAAACAGTTTTATCTATGTTTTTTCCTATAAAAACTGAAAAACCAACCCAAACTTGGAATTAAAATTATGAAAATTCAAACTAAATTATTTTTACTGCTTGTTGCGATATTGACATCAACTAAAGCTGTTGAAGCGAAAACAGTTATTCCACCGGAGCCACTAATCCCTATCGTACAAACGCTTAAAACGGGAAGTTGGACCATTTCCTATTATCAGGGTCCAAATGAAAGAAATGTCACTAGCACGTTTTCATTTTGTGTACACAACAACAATACATGGAATATCGCTGGTCCTTTCGTTGCTTTTGGTGGTGGTTATATTCCGGGTAATGGTGGTTGGACTCGAGAAGGACAAAATATTGTATTTTATGGAACGGTGGGTGAAGCTATTCAAGGTGCTGCTTTCAGCGCAATCGGGCAGTTAGTTGGAGAAACTTTAATTACCGGTCGTTACGTGAATTTTAATTTATATCAGAGTTGGCCAAATGGCAATTATGGAAGTTTTAAAGCAACATTCCAAGGTAATGTTTGTCCTATTTAGATTTCGGTATGAAGCCCTAAAGCCTCCAGGATGCGCCGTTCTATGGTGGCGCATCATTATTCCTGTAAAACGGAGTTGAAAAATTTTCTAGTCAAGAGTGTAATGGCGTTGAAACGGCACACATGATTCGCAAGGGGCAGTAGCCCTATTTTTTAGTAGGGTGTTTTTATACCAGAAAACTGAGCTATCAGTAATTACATAAATCATACCCGTATGTATTTTTTAGACTTCATCATAGAAATTTGAAAATATGAACCAAGACTTAATACTTCTACCTCTATTTGCAATGTTTCTGCTTACATTTAGTGTTGGACTTTGGATGTTGAAGCTTCGCTTCAAAGCTGTGAAAGAAGATAATCTCAACCCTAGTTATTTTTTATTGAATAAAGGGGCAAAGCTACCCGATTATTTAGCTAAAGTTACCAACCACTATACAAACTTATTTGAATTTCCCGTTTTGTTTTATGTTGTGTGCTTAATTCTATATGCGGGTCATAAAGTCGATAGTTTATATGTTGTTTTAGCATGGGCTTTTGTTGTTGCCCGCTTTATTCATGCTTATATTCATACAACCCACAATATTTTAAAACAAAGAATGTTAGCTTTTCTGGTTAGTTCATTAATTCTTTTTTGCATCTGGGCGCGACTTTTAATTCAGGTTGTAAGTGTCTGAATCTAAAGTATCAGCTTTATTGTGAGCATACCAATTAATCTATGTGTGTCTGATGCAGTGTAGACGTATCATTTCTTCAGAAAATATAAGACGCTTTTTAAGGTTCTTATACGCTTATAAAAATACGATAAGAATTGTAATAAGCTATTAATCTGTCCGCTAATAACATTATGAATCAAAAATAAATTGAATAAATGCTAACTCAAAAAATCAGGGGAAACTATGAGTGATGTTGTTGCAGAACTATTATTTGACGGTCCAATTGCTAAGGAATACGAGTTACTGCATTTGATTTGTCCGGCAGCTACGGATATAAGTCGGCGGGTGGGTGAGTTTGTCGGCAACTGGCAGGCTTTAAATATGTCTGGCAAAGTTGATATGCTGGAAATTGGCTGTGGGACGGGTATAACAACGAAGCGGCTTTTACATCATTGTCCAGATGCTCATTTGGTTTGTATTGATAATGCACCTGATATGCTAAAACAGGCTACTGTTAATCTAGATAATGAACTGGCGAAAAATAGATTGGAGTTGCTGGAAATGGATGCGTTGTCCTATTTAAAAACGATTGCAACGGCTAGTCTGGATATAGTGGTCAGTGCATACACTATACATAATTTTTTAGATTATTACCGAACACAGGTGT
>Ga0214192_1000564_pt1 | contig 22724 bp, 30 predicted proteins | sample TroBogEpilimnion_44_FD_153030 | JGI IMG/M metagenome (GOLD analysis project Ga0214192, IMG submission 153030) | Freshwater microbial communities from Trout Bog Lake, WI - 29JUL2008 epilimnion | ecosystem: Environmental > Aquatic > Freshwater > Lake > Epilimnion/Euphotic zone | place: Trout Bog... | reverse complement strand
TTCTCTCCACTTAGGATGACTATATATTTGAGAAAGGGTAATTTCACCGGGTGCATATTCTTTAGGCTTCATTTGTCCAGATTGGAATGCCTGCGCCATAGTCCGCGAATCTCTAGCTGTTTGATCAGCTATGCTATCTTCTTTAACTTTTTTTCTATTTTTGTTATCCAGCATACCACGTTTGTTGGCAGTGGCCCAGGCAATGCTTTCGGCATCTTTCTTTGACTTGCCGGCCTTTTCCTCGCTCTTTTCAACGTAGCCAACAAAACGATCTACCTTTTTGCCTTCCGCCACACCTTTCTTTAGATGAGCAATAAAATCATGCATTCCACCTGGAGGATTAGTGCCGTTGTGTTTCTTGTAATTTTTTGCAAAAATAATGTAATTTTTTGCAAAGTCCGGATGTTTTGGATCCCACTTGTCGTAAGCGTCTGCAGAGTCGTAGCCTTCCGCCACACCTTTTTTCGAGTTGGCTAATTCTTGCTGGATCATTACAGGAAGATCAACCTTGCCTCCTGTATAACTCTTGATACTCTTGACGATCCATCTAAGCATTCGAGGATCATTTTGCTGAAATTCTGTCATGACGTGGATGCCAGATTCTAGAGAATGTTTAAAGGCGATAACTAAATCTTCGAGTCCTTCTGACGCTTCCCATAACCAGTCGGATCTAACAGTGGCACGTCTCATTCTGTCTTCAATGCTTCGTGATTCCTGCCAACATGCGTCTTGAAGATCATTCAAGTGTTTAGCAATATATTTGTTGACTGGTATTGCATTACCTGGTGAAATATTGGGTGTCATGCTAGGGACGCCTTCCGTCACACCTTTCTCTTTTGGTTTAGCAGACTGATGACGCTTAACCGATTTGTTACACTTGGTGCAATGTAGCACACCATCCATATCGTCGTGCTGACTAGTTTCTTGATAAGTGCCTTTTTTACAGGCAGTACATTTCTTACCAGTCATATCAATTTTCTGTTCATTTTCCGTCACACCTTTCTTACGTATATTCATAAAATCGGTCTGATCTTCGGGACTGCCGCCCATTAAATTGTTAAATGCGCCACGACTATCAGCTGTTCGTTGTTCTTTGTCAGCCTTCTTCTTAGCATGGTATGCACGAACTGCTGTACGGTGATTTTCTTTATGCTGATCTTGCGGATCTACCGATTCACCAAAATGACGTCGATATGCCTGCTGCCCCTCTTCATAAGCCTTGTGCGCTGGGCTATGTGGATTATAGGGATTTTTATGAATGCCTTTTTGTGCATCAGAGTAACCGCGACTATGTTCTCTTTTACTCTCCGACTCCGTACCATCTTCTTCAAAACTATGTCTTTTAAATTTAGTAATAAGAGCGTGTGCTTGCCGACGATTAACCAACTGTGAGCCCAGCTTTTCATCTAATTCCATGCCATCGTCGCCATGCCAATAGTCACATAATTTATGTGCTAGTCTTTCAACTTGACTAGGGTCTACAATATCTTGTAGGAAACCTTCGGCTTTACGTATAACTTCATTATAGTCACCGGAATCACTATTGAAAGGTGCGTATTCACTATTAGTCCATCTGTCGAATAGATCTCTGATAGTATGTGCCTTATTTCTTCTCGAACGGTCATTTTCAAACAGGTTAAACAAATTCATTACGCTTCCTCAATATAATCATCAGATCCACCGCTTTCGTGTTTGGCTCTACGGTGTGCCATATACATTTCCAATGCTATTTGGCATTCATCCAGGGTCTTGAATCGAGACCGCATTTCTTTACCAGCACATTTAATACAGAACCCATCGCGCTCATCGCCATGTATTTCCACTAGCGCACTACCACCACCGCCACTCAGTCCAACTTCTTCACCTACTGGAATATGTATAGTCTTAACAGGCGCAGTTTCACGGCTTTCACGTGCGTATGTGGGGTTTGATCCGCCGCCCGATGCTGACGAATGTGGACCCTGTGTTGGATCTTCTTCCATGTCACTTACATGTGTAGGAGCCTTAGTTTTTAGTGTTCGATCTCTTAGTTCTTTTTTCTTTAAATCTAAATCTTGTTTTTGTTTTTTAATTAAAGTGTTGTCCTGTTTACCATCTTCCGCGGATTTAAGATAGTCAGCTAGTCCTTGTTTGACTCGGGCCAGTACATCTTCTTCCACGGTATCTTCAGCAAACTCTACTCCTGACACGCCGGGACTAAACATTTCGTCAGTTCTTTTCAAATTATTGAAAAGTGCTGGTTTCTTCTGTCGAGATTCTGTAACGGTTGTGCCTGTTTGGGTGGTGATACGTCCTTCCAGGGCAGCTAATCTTTCAACAATACTGTAAATTTCGTCTCTCATTATGCTCTAGCTTCTTTTAAAAAACTTGACAGCATCCAGATAAACTTGTTGGTAGCAGTTAATCTTTCAGCGATAAAATTTGCTATGTCTTGCTTGTTTTCTTGAGTAGCAGCAGCAAAACATTCATTGAGAAGTTCGACCATAACGTGAGAATCATGAAGTAATTCTTCCAACATCAATTGGGCACGTGGCACTTTAGTTTGGTCTTGAATATGTGATAATTCTTGAAAACGGGATAGACTACCCGGGGCGTATTCATCCAGAGTACGAATGAATTCTGCGATAGTATCTACAGCTTCGTACGCATCTTCGTATACTTTCTGCAGGAATTTGTGATATTGGTAAAAGTCCTTACCTTCCACGTTCCAGTGAAAAAAGTGCGCCTTCAAGTAGTAACTGAAGTCACTTGCCAATAATATTTTCATCAAGTCTGTTAGCATTACTTTTTCCGTTTATATTGTTTATATGAATCCGGCGTATTAGGCGTTGAATTCAATTCAGTAGTATATTTACCTAAAAATAAATTATCTGGACTAATTCTACGCTGAACTGTACCCATGGGCATAGACACAGTGGCAATGCTACCTGAGCTGGTGGCGCCTGCCGATGCATCTTCCTTGAGTCCTACGAATTCACACAATCTCATTCTAATATCCTAAAATGCGCATTATCCACTATTTCTGCTGGTCCAAAATCTACTGATAAACTGCCTATCTTTAGCTGGGCTAAATTAGGTGATAGCAACTCATATCTTACCTCATACACACCAGGTTCAGCTTCAACCTGTAGGTTTTCTTCCAGGGCACAATCAGTCCAGACCCAAGTGCGTTCAGTAAACAACTCGCCATTAACGTACAAGCGGTAAATGGGGCTTATTCCCTCCCATTCACAATCAATATTACTCAGTATGCGTACAAATTGTTTGGCCATACTGTATTTAGCAGATTATTTCTTATGTCCATTTCTCATGTTCAGCTGCCAGCGAGCTAACTGCCCTTTACGACCTTTTGCGTGGCTGGCCTTTTCTAATTCTGCTTTTGTAGCATGTTTGGGTATACCGTGCCTAACGCTGTCACCGGGGCGACCTGGTCCCTTGCCGTCGGCAAAGTTCTCGTATACATTGATACCGATACCCGGCATTGTTTCGTCTACATCCTTTTTCAAAAATGTATCAGCAAACTTTTTACATAAATGCCGTAACTTGCCATTTTCTGTGATGACAATATTAAAGTCGTTGTGTTCATCATGTTGCGATGGATCACGATATCCACAGTAAGCCAGCTTAACATGTTTTTCGTTTAACTCACTGGTACAGGTTGTTTCTTTGACATCGCCAGTATCTTGATTGCAGGGGCTTAGTGTTGTAACTACTACCGATCCCGGGGGAAGTTCACCGTATTCTTTTTCATAGTTGTCTATAGCGGCTCGCTCGGCATGTATGCGTTCGTTACCATATAGGTAGTTTACACCTGTTGCTACTCTACCCATGGGATCTATTACTGCTGCTGCCACCATGCCATAAAAGTCTGCTGCATCTTTTTGACCATCAATAACCATACCACACAGATCGGCTAGTAATCCATCTAACTGTTCACGGCTAAATCGTGCTCTGCGGGCGGGGGTAAAGTCACTGAGTATCATCGTTTAAACTCTAAATATTCCATCATCATACGATTGACCAATCCATCAGGACGTAGTTCTTGAGGATGACCTTGGCTATCTGTGTTTAACAAGAAGCTGTTAGCAGCCTTACCTAATGAGCCTGGGTGAATGTCTACTGATAGTGCCATTTCGTAGCGTGGATCATCGGCTTCGGCTGTTGTGGGAATGTAGCCGGATGCTTCATTTAGTCCTTTCGCCAATCCACCTAAACCATTTTCCTGTACCTTGAACGGTGTAGCAACCGGATTGGTAGCCGTAGGATCAGTAGCTGGATTGTATTTGTCAGGATGCGGCTCACCGGTTAATTCAATAGTGTTACTAACACCGCCGATCTTCTTTAATTCATCCCACCCAACTTGTAGCTCTTTGGGTAACTTTTTATTAGCCGCCGACAGATACGCCAATGTTTCTGCGTGTGAAGGAGATCCAGGAGGTGGAGGTTGTACAGATAAAGAAACGCCAGGTTTAATTGCCATAAATTTGGGCATTGTTGCTGGATTAAACTCACCAGTATGTAATTGCAGATACATTCTAGCCTGCTGTTGGGGGTCGGCACCGAAATCACCCACTGCTTCATCTGTACGCTGATACTCACTAGCATCACCTTCAAGGCTAACATGCCACGCATAAAATTTAGTTTCAGGATACTCTTTCTTTAATTCCATGAAACTATGGAGATTGGGGATAGCATCATCATACATGATTGCTTTGGTATAATTACCTTTGTCCAGTAAGCTTCGAATAATAATCTTTTTCTTTTCTTCAGTTTGCATCTTATTTGACATATTGCCCGCACGATATACATGCACTCGACTCATGTCTACGCCATACTTACGGAAGGTATCCAGGAATAATTCTCTATCATTAAAATCTGCACGAGCTGTCACCATAACAACCTTATTGCCTGTATTGATGTCATGTTTAAGTTGATCGATCATGGGAATAATTGGTTTGCTATTATAAAAGAACTCCCTAGCATCACGGAAGTCACCGAAATCAAACTCTTCTCCGGGACGTAGTTTATAGTGGGTAAAGTCATGGCTGTTGAGGCTTTTGATTATATTCCCATCCTTGACCACATGAACTTTAGTTTGTGTATGAACTAACGTATCATCTATATCAAATATCACCAGTTTTTTTGATTCGGTCCCATCAACTGCCTCACTTAATTCAGTTGGTTCAAACAATTCAGGATGTAACTTACCATACCTACGCATTAATACCCCAGCTTGTGCGTTGGCTTCATTTTCATAGTCGCTACCATCTGCACCAGCATCTGGAGGCATGTCCTGAGTTTCATTTTGTCGTTGATGTACTAGCTCATGTGCCACAGTCCGCAGTATGTCCATGATATGACGACCGCCGACCCCAACATTTAACTCGTTGGTTTGCTCGTCATATCTACCAAATGTCTTGTTACGTACAGACCATGCAGGATCTCGACGAATTCTTAAGTTGATTTCTTTTGCCAGCCCTAGCTGTGCTGAACAAAAATCAATGAAATCTTCAATGATTTCCTGTTGTGAATTTTGGGGCTCTTCATCTTTTTCCACAAACATCTTAGTATGGTCCGATACCCCACCTGGTGTTAGTGCAACTTCATCCACGAAATCACGACTATATCCATATATTGTTTTAGGTTTACGTACTCGTTCTTTTAGACTTAACTCTTTACTTTTTGCTTCGTGTCGTGCTGTTTGTAGTTGTTCAATATGTCCCTGATTGCGCAGCATTTTGAATACCAAATTCTCGGGACCAAACTCACCATGTTCCGCTAATCCCTCTTGTCGCATTTTTTTAATTTTTGCTGCAAGTTCATTCATTTTAGTAAGATCTTCTGTTTTAATAACTTTGTCAATACGATTACTTAAATCTTCATACTTGCTACGTACACTCATATCGTCAATGTCAGCTTGAACTCTACGTGGGATCTGTATCCAGTCATTGTTCATTATACTATAAATTCCCTGACTATGATGGTCTTGAGCGGCATCCTGTACATATAACTCCACAGGAATACCCTTGATTGTTATTGTATGCTCACCGTTGTATATGACTTTCTTAGCATCAAATAATTCTCTGTAGATTTCTGGGTGATCTACCCCGGATAAATCAACAATTAAGTGTAAGTCTATGTCTGAATGTGGGGTATACGAGTATGCAGCATTACTACCTGATATAGTAATATCTTTAAGCTCTAAATCATTTACGCCCAGAAAATCACGAAAATCATCAGCAATTTTCAACAACTGACTGTGTATTTCAGGATGCAGGTGCTCACGACTATCCCATAGTAATGGGTTTAGACGGTCATGAAACTTAACAGCATTGGCTAAATTAAAGGAATCGAGTTCAAGAATATTCATATTAATATTTAGCAAAAAACAAAAACCGCTACAGAATCAACTATAGCGGTTTCGTTATAAAACTACACAGGTAGCGTTATTTTTTCTTCTTACTTTTACTGGTTGCCACTACTTTTGCTACTGGCTCGGCAGGAACAGGGGGAGCTGAAGTATCTGCTACTGCTGGCTCAGCCGGTGCTTGAACTACTGATTGTGACTGATTCTGCATAGCAAGGGCATGCAAGTCTTTGTATAGCTGATCTTGTGTAGCAAAGTCAAACACGTAAGTGCCAGTATGACGCAATAATACACGTTTGTCAACCCAGATCTTACCACCTAAATCACGCCAGTTCTCGCAGAATGTCCAATCTTCTGAATAGTAACGATTCTCACGAACTGCGGTGTCAAAGTATGTTTTCATGTAAACGTTTAATTCTGGTGGTAGACCGATATCTGAGTTGAATGGCTTAACAGCAGGGTGCGCATTTAATTTCTCAAATACATGACGTTTCATCAACAGGAAGCCAGTACCTGTTTTAGTAACTTCTTGTAAGCCATCTGGACCTTCTTCAGCGCCATCAAATCCGTTAACACACCATTTAACTGGCAGGCTTTTCATAGGATATAATCCACCGATAACATCTACGTCACGATTTAACATGACCAACAGGTGCCATGGCTCCCAGCCAATATCAGCATCAATAAACATTAAGTGTGTTGAATCTGGGTTAGAGAGGAATTTAGCTGTAAGTGTGTTACGAGCACGAGAAATCAACGATTCATTTGTCATTGTTTCCATGGTCCAATCAATGCCTAATTGACGAGCTGTATTGGCCCATTTAATATATGACATAAAAGTAGATTCTGTAAGCATGCCACCGTAGCAGGGCATGCATATGTGAACGCGAGTGGTCTTAAGGAAATCAACGTTAACTTGTACTTGTCCTGGTTGTGGTGCTTGATCTACTGGTGCTGCTGGTGCGGTTGGTGTAGCTTGAACTTCGGGTGATGCTGCTTGGGTTGATGCCATGGTTTCCTCTTATAAAGTGTAAACTATTTACACTACTTGTTAGGGCTAGTAAAATTTTCTGCCTGTTTTTTCGTCTACGTAGTTGGGGGCTAAGTCTTCTTTGATGGTGTGATAACTGCGGTTTGCTGCACGTTCGGCTGATAATGCTGATTCCAATAGTTTAGCCAGTTTAGCTTTGCTTTCTGTGCGTACTACGGGCATGGGTTGTTCAATAACATCTCCGTCAATATTGGGTTCTTGTATAACAATGTCCTTGAGCTTTTTAGCAACACCCAATCTCTGATCGAATAGGTCTTTAATTGCATGGTCGTCTTTACCATACAAATCATGTATGATATGCTCGCGTTCATTTTCATTACCGTTAGTATAGGCATCACGTATAGCGGTAGCACCTTCGGCATCTTTGCCCAGGACTTTGAATGTCTTGGTTTCTGTTTCGTAAACATATGCATGTTTTGTCATGGGCAGACATTGTTTAATGCTGCCTGGATAGGGTTGCATATAACTTTTTTCCCCATTCTTTTTAATACCGTATGCAAAGCGAGGCTTCTTTCCCGCAGCAGGATCGTTTAATTGGTCTTTCTTACTGACAGCAAATATCAATACAATATTAGCCTGTTCTTCTTCACTGACATCTGCACGCAATTCAGGCATTTGATACGGGCTCTTGGACAGAATTATGTTGCTTGCAGGAACACCCAATTTGGCAAATAGTGCTACCTTGTCCTCGAATTTAAAAGGATGAGTTATTGGCGCAGTAATACCACTGGATGCAATTAATATCTTTGCTTCGGGAAATGCTTTTTGCAGCTCATTGTAGCTGGATTTATGACCACGATGTGGTGGTTCGAAACGTCCTGGATAAACTACGATGACGTTCATATTAATAGACCACGTTAGCAGAATTTATTGTGCCAGCGGTAAAGTCTGTGACACGGGCACGTATCCAGACAAAATTACCTATGACATTAAGTGCTTGCATATCGGTAGTAGGCACGCTAGCATTGCCATAAGTTGCGACTTCAAACCAAAGTGCCTGTTGCGTCAAGTCATTTAATGACGCTTCAATAGTAATAACACCCTGGAATCCGGTTGTTTGGATAATATTTGTCTGTGCAGACCCTTGCCCACCGTAATAGTTTGCCGCTGTGACCGCGTTCCCTATGAAACTGGTACTAGAACCATCGTAATTTCCCGATGGTGTACCAAATGTGGTGGGCGGCAGTAATTGTTGATTTGAGAAGGTTGTCATAGTCTATTATTTATGCTGGGATAATTGATAGGGTCTTCCTAATTAATCCCGGATACAACAAGGTCAAAACAGTTAGCCAGCTTTCACCTGTATAATCTATAAAATAGTAATCCAGGATAAAAGGAAAGCTAGGGTTGCGGACCCAACTTATCAATGCCGGGCTAGGCCTAATATGATTTTCATGAGCTGTCAAGAAATTAATTACTCTCCTACGATCATCTTCGCCGGGCCTATTAAACCGAAAATAACTACGATGAGTGTGTACCGGATTCTTTAGTTTGATAGTACCCATGGGCCTATCTACTTTGGCCTCACTTACTTTTATTTTATTAATGAACTCTAGATTAGCCAAATCTTTAATAAGAGTTTCGCTATTGGTATATAACCATATTACTCTATATGACGTATTGAATTTATAATCTTCGTTAGATGTTATCAATATATCGGCTAGTTCGTGTAGCTGTTGTCTGATTTTTAATGAAATATCCGGCGCCGTGTATGGTCGGGCACTCCTTGAATACTGTCTTCGGTACTCATTACGTCGATCAATCAAGCGATCAATATCGTAATGAGTAACAGGTCTGCTTAGTACTGTAATCTCATCCAAGGTGAAGGAGATACAGTAGTTAAACTTATCATAAAATAATCTATCTTTGAGCACAATACTCCTGTGCTCAAAGTGATTAAACGGTGGAAGATTCGCCATCAAGTAAAATAATTCCTGAGTTGTCGACAATAGCTAATGCGGGATTAGGTATGATGATAAAGTCAATTTGATCATTAACCATGTCCGCTGTAATTACACAGTCACTTAATCGTTCAAAGAGAATTTTCTTACTCAATGGTACGCGAATAAGTTCATCAATCTTACGATTTAATGGACGAGCACCCATCTTGTTATCATAGCCTTTTTCAACCAGCATGTCGATTACTGGCTCGGATAAGTTAAGACGAATATTCTTTGTGCTTAAACTGGTTTGTAGTTGATCAACAAATTTAACAACAATTTTCTTAACAGCCAGTGTATCTAGTTTCTTAAAGCGACAGATTTGATCAATACGATTACGTAATTCAGGTTTAAAGAAATCCTTCATTGCCTTGTGTTCTGATCCTGTCTTTTCCAGTGTCTGCCCAAAGCCAATGTTGTTATTCTCATTGTCGCGAGCACCTAAGTTACTGGTCATAATAATGATGCAGTTCTTCAGGTTAACAGTTTTACCATTGGCACTGGTGATGCGAGCTTCATCCAACATTTGCAACATAAGGTTAACTACATCCGGATGTGCCTTTTCAATTTCATCAAACAATAGGATTGAATAGGGATTCTTACTGACATCACTAATAAGTTTTCCACCACCCAGATTACCATCTTCAAACCCAACGTATCCTGGGGGAGCACCAATCAATGAGCTAACAGTATGCTTCTCCTGGAACTCGCTCATGTCATATTTTAATAACTGCATATCCAAATGCTCAGCCAATAACTTGGCCAGTTCTGTCTTACCTGTTCCTGTTGGTCCCAAGAATAAGAAGCTGGCAATTGGTTTGCTTTCATTACCAATACCCGAGAAGTTAATATATACTCGTTCCAATACTGAGTCAACGGCTTCGTCTTGTCCATACAATTTCTGTTTAATATTACCTTCCAGTTCCACAATATTAGCCGACCGTTCGTTTTGCAGACGATCCATGGGAACCTCGGTAACACGACTCAATTGTGCCATAATCATGTCTTTGGTTACAGTGGTAGTACCTGCATCTTTGACACGTTCTTTAGCACAAGCACCATCTAACAGATCAATTGATTTATCTGGGTTCTTGCGATCATGAATATAACGACCAGATAAATCCACGGCTGCTTTAATGGCATCTGTGTCAATTAACACATCATGAAATTTTTCCAAGCGAGGTGATAAGCCAATTAAGATCTGTTCCGTTACTTCTGAAGTAGGTTCATCAATAGCCACACGATGGAAACGGCGCATCAACGCACGATCCTTTTCAAATGACTCGTAGTATTCTTCCCATGTAGTGCTGGCGATTACTTTAAGATAACCTTTGGTAATTGCAGGCTTTAGCATATTGGCAAAGTCCAGCGATGACTGTGAGCTTGCGCCTGCACCCTTCATTGTATGCGCTTCATCTACAAACAGAATACAATTTTTCTTAGCTTCTAATGCACCAATGACCTGTTTGAATTTCTCTTCGAACTCACCGCGATACTTACTGCCAGCTAGTAATGATCCGATTTCCAAACTCCATACTTCATGGCCTTCCAGGAATGCGGGTACACGTTTGTTTACAATCTCTTGAGCAAGACCTTCTGCAATAGCAGTCTTACCAACACCTGGGTCACCTACCATCAGTACGTTAGCTTTAAACTTACGAGCCAGCACAGTGATAATTTCATCTAGTTCAGACGAGCGACCAATCATTGGCTCTAAATTATCTTCAATAGCCATTTTGGTTAGATTTGTACAGAATTCAGTTAGGATGGCGTCAGCTTCGGATGCACTTACTGCTGAGTCATCAGTTTTATAATTCTGCTGCCAGTATTCCAGAAACTCTGCTTTCTTGACCCCATACTTCATCAGGAAATAATGTGAGTGGCCATTGGTCTCACTCATCATAGCAAGATATAAATCATATGTGGTTAATGAACGTCGACCAGTAAACAACACCTGGGTCATAGCCCGATTAAAACAACGTTCAAGGGCGTTGGTTTTGCGCGGTTGGAATTCTGACTTAGTTGTAACTATACTAGTTAAACTGTTCAGATAGGCATCTAATTCCACATCCATCAGTACTACGCTTGTGCCGAATCCTTCCAGGGCCTTACGGAAAGGAGCATGTCGTACTAGTGCTAATAGCACATGTTCGGTTAACACGTACTCGTGATGTTTGTTCCGGGCTATTGCAACTGCTTGGCCTACAATTGATTCAATTTCTTTGTTGTTTTGCATGGTATCCTTTATCCAGTACCGTTATAGTATATAGTGAAAATATTTTAAATGCAAGTGATAAGACTATTTTTTCTGTTGATCTTTAATCAGTTCCGATAATTCAGAACTAATTGATTCCGGCATCTTGGCCTGAATCCTAATTAATAGGTCTCCAGTTTGTCCCTGTCTATTACGTAATCCTTTGTCTTTTAATCTTAATAAACTCCCTGGTTGAGTTAATGGAGGAATGCTAATAGTATATTGGTTGTTCAGTACATCTTTTACGATTGTTTCGCCACCTACTAAACAGTCCCAGATGGATACTGGTTGTTCGGTAATCAATGTTAGTCCATTACGTTGCCATTTGGGGTGAGGATGTATGCGGAAGTTAATAATTAAATCTGTATTGCCTGGGCCAATTCCCCCGTATTGCACATTGTCCCCATCATTGATTCCCATGGGAATTTCAATTTCAATATTCATATTACCGTGACCTCCGCCAATAGCCACTGTTCGTTTTCCGCCCGATGCAACATCCTGTAGAGTGATCCACAAGCTCATTCGTGTATGCTGTTGTCTTGGTGGTTGCCCGGGAGGATGATTTTGAAATCCCCTCGCCCCAAACATATTGAATATACTACCAAGATCGAATCCGCCCGGACCTCCGAATTCAAAATGCATGCCTTGTGGATGTGGACTATCATACTGGGCACGTTTTTGCTCGTCGCCCAGTGTTTCGTATGCTGTTTGTATGTCTTGAAATTTTTTGGTATCGCCACCTTTATCAGGATGATGTTGGCTGGCCAACTTGCGGTAAGCCTTTTTTATTTCATCCTGGGTGGCGGATTTTGCAACGCCTAATGTTGAATAGTGATCGCTCATAATATAGTAATTATACTATATTATGATTATTAATGCAATCACTTTTTAACTGGTTTAGCAGGAATCGCAGTACCTTTAAACTTTTTATGTATCTTAACATTTTTACATTGATGTACTTTCTTTCCTTTTACCATTACATCATGACAAACTTGTTTAGTTGTAGTAGCAGCATGCACCTGTGTTGTCATTGAAAATACAGCAACAGCCGCAATAGCAATCCAAATTGAATAGTGTAATTTTCTCATTTATAGATCCTTATTTTTTAACACAAACTTCATGTTGATTTCGTTCTCCACCTTCTATGTGGCATACATCACCTTTATTAAAAGTTGTGGTACAAGCTGTTACTGATAGCATTAATGTTACTAATAAGATTACTTTTTTCATTTATAGCTCCGGAAATGTTTGTGGGGGTCCTGCTGGTTTACCACCAAATGATGGTGGTGTTATTGGTGTTTTTGGAGTAACTGCTGGAGCAGTCGGCGAAGTACCAAATGATGGAGTGACAAAACTATTTGAGTTTGTTGCCATGGCCGAACCACCGAATGCTGTAGTATTATTCATACTATTTGATGCAAATGTATTATTATTGCCAAAATTAGCAGGAGCCTGGTTGTTTACATTAACCTGCCCTTGCCCTGGCGGTACATATGTTGTGCCTGCACCTGCACCAAATCCTTCAAGCTGATTTAATCCGCCATTTTCTGCACCGGCCATTTTTTCTTTAGTACGACCATAAGCTGCGATACCCAATACTGCGCCCATTGCTACGTGGAATAAACCAGCACCCTGTAGGGTAAGTGGTTGCCATTGACTAGTTACTGAACCATGACTTATACTTTGTAACAAACTCCATAGTACTGGAAAAAAAATAAAATCAAAAGCACACACTAACATATATAGCCAACCCATAGCAGGGCGCCATTTGCTATTCATCCAATCTTCTTTCTTTTGTTCACTAGTTGACACTTTAAACTCCTGTTTATTATTTTTAAATTTAGTTATTGTGCTGTCGCAGGCGGGACTGCTGATAATTCTGCTACTGGCGCTGGTGTTGTTAATGTTGGGATTGAGTTGTCTATTGGTTGCTCCACAGTCTGTGTCGATGCTGCGGTTGCTGCGACTACCGCTGGCATTAAAATTGGTGCCCCTGGTATTTGCGCTGCAAGAGCGTCTGCTTTTGCTTTTGCTGCCTCAGCTTCTTTGGCAAGTTGTTCTGCTATTGTTTTAGCTTTTATTGCAGCTTCTTGAGCAACTGTATACGCTTGTGTTGCTAAATCAGCAGCTTTACGTCTTGCCATAACTAATTTATTTTCTAAATCAGCAATGTCTGCTGCTGCAACTTCGACTAATCTTTTGGCATCCATAACAACAGTTTTTAATACCGATGCTGCTTGATGTTCAAATTTTGAAAATACGTTCATGATTTTTCCTTAATAGATAATTGATGCCAAGGTAAATACGCCCTTAATAATTGCGTTCATATCCTGTTTTAATTTTAATTGCCCAGCGTCCTGAATAATTTCCATTTGACGCTCCATATCCCGTAATAATTCTGCCATGTCCTCTGCACTTAGCTGACTAGTTTGAACTTGCTGTATTAACTGACTTACATATGTTGCAGCATGTGCAAATGTTTCATCTCCACTGTTGGCTAATTTAGCCAACGCTTGATTAATTTCATCTAATGTCATAATGATTCCTTAATATGGACGATTACCTATAACATGCTGAACTACTCCGGCAGCATTATCAATACCTTCAAATTTAATTTTACAAAATGTTTCTGGCACTGGAGGATTACTATATCTTTTAACCAAACCCTGGGCAATATCATTTAGTGCTGTTGCTGCTTTGAATGAATCTTTGTTGCTGGGTAAATGTTCTTCGTAAATCATAAGCATCTGTGTTTTTTCAGCAATAACAATCGCTAATGCTGATGCTTTAATTTGATCTTTGCAAACAGTTACACCGGTACGTGCTGTTGTACGAACATCAACTATATGCTGATATTCATTAATATTAAAATGTGCTGTGGTATAAGCATCAATTAATGCACAGCTTGATAGTAAAGGCAATAGTAATAAGATTAATTTTTTCATTTTGATTGTTGATAAATTCGTTGTTGTGTCTTATACCATTCTTGCCATGCTTCGTATTTTTTTCTTAATTGATAATATTGACTATAGTTGCGATCAGCATTTAATAATAAACTGGTGAAAGAATGATCTTTATCTTGTAAAGGGATTAAATCCGCAGCAGGAGTAGTTAATTCTTGCGGTACATCTGGCCATTTCATAGATACGGTAGTAGTCTTAGGAGCGGCACACCCACTTAATAGTAATAAAGAAATAATTAATAATTTTTTCATTTTTTCGGAACCACCGCTTGACCATTGGTTACAGCACGGTTATATAATTTTAATGCCAACGGATCAATGTTACATTCGGCATCTAATTTCTTCTTATTTTTCATTATAGACATAGCCAGCCTATTTTCTTGTTCTTTAATAACTGATTGAGCATTTTTTAATTTTTCTGCTAATTGTTGATTTGCAGTTTTGCTAGCTTCTTCTGCCATTTTAACACGTTCTTCTGCTAACTTAATAGCAGCTTGATTGATAGCATTTACTCCGGCTCCGCCATACATAAAAATACCCAAGCAAAATGTAATAAATGCTACTGGTTTAACAAACATAGCATAAGGTTTAATGTTGGGAAAATGCGTAGCTATTCCTGAAAAAAAGTATATAACTATTGCTACTCCTGCGGTAAAAGGCCATAACCAAACTGGCAAATCACCAATCAACATTTCTATTAGCCATGAAAACATATTAGCTTCCTAAAATTTGTTTTACAGCATTGCAATGATGTATACGTTCTTCAAGCCCATTTGTTCCGCCATTAATTCTAATGCTTAATGTTTTGATATCCCAAGCATCTGCAAATTGATTAAGATTATTTGATTCCCAAAACCAACAAGCTGATTGAATAGCACCTTCAAATGTCTGTAGATAAGCCGGCACGTCGGCAATGTCCATTTCCACACTATCAGCAAATGCTTGATAATTATCATGCCCGGTCAATTGAATAAGCCCACGTCCACAATATTTCCACCCATCTCCGCTTGATTCTGAGCCATTGCCCATGCGATCAGAATAAGCACGATTTGCTATCATTTCTTGATTATGTGCATACTGATTGGCAATTTCCATAGTAGGAAAACGACTGGGCCAAACACGCATTAAGCTGGCTGCTTGGTAATTTAAGTTTTCATGCAGGGCTGTATAGCCACCAGATTCAACGTAAGTTTCACCAATAAATGCTGAAATACGCTCTACACTGGAGATATCATAGTTGGGTAAAATTTTGTTTAGTGCCTCGCACCATTGCTCAATATAGGGATTTCCCTTTAAAATTTGAGCCAATTGATCTTGTCTAATTTCCATAATAGTTACACTCCGTAATCTACTATTATTTAGTTATGTGGGATTGATATTTTGTTACTAGTTTAATGTAGTTAGCAAGCAGGGCCACCGGCAAGTCTAAGTATGTCACTTAACCCAGCAGGAAGTTCCTGTTCGGGCTCATGCTGCATTTCAGGTTCCAGTTCCGGCTCATGGTGTACAACTAATGCAATTTCGGGCGCAGGGTCTTCTACGGGATTATCAGGAGTAACTTCTGTAGGATCGTACTCTTCAAGTGGTTCGATAGCATCCGCTATTATTTTTAATATTTCTGACATTTTCATTTTATAATATCCCCGCAGCAGACTGAATAGCCTTGATATCATTGTCCTGCTCATAATATGCTTTTACCGGCAGGCCTGCAACGGTGCGCATTTCATTTAATTCACCATCGTGCGCTTCACGATATGCTTTTGGTGATAGTGGAACTATTTTTTCAAACTCTTCCTGACTAAATGGAAATTCCTTACCATCGTACACCATTTTCCAATCGTCTACGTTATGTTCAGTTAGCGTAGACAGATCTTCTAATAATTGGTTAACATGTGAGCCTGCTGTACTACGACGACGAATTTCAACGAATACTAGATAGCGATTTGTTTTGATTTCACCTGGACTACGATCTGCATCGATAATAAAATCATAGCCGCGTTCAAACCAATTCATTAGGTCCTTGGCTGCGGTGGGATCACGTAGGAAAAAAGATAGCACAATAACATCATCGTCATCGCCCATTTTACTGGTAAATTCATCAACATGGACAATAGGCTTGATCAAGCCATCCATATCTTTATATCCCAGTCCTTCAAAAACAAAGTTAAAATTTGATAGTTTATTAGTCATTTTTATGCGCCAGTAGGGGGTGCGGCGGCCGGTGCGGCGGCTGCTGCGGCAGCAGGTGCTGCTGGTGCCGGTGCTGCTCCGGGAGGTGCGCTAGGTGCAGTACCACGTTCATCAACCGAATAAGCGTCATCTAACTCTTGCAGATCAAGTTCCTGTTCTTCAAGATCAATACTGCCTGTACGTATATCACTCATTAAAGTTTTGGGCATGGTAATTTCTACTAGCCATACCTTTTTCTCAATGATTCTTGCTATTTTTGTCCCCGGGCGATAATCACTGGGATCATCAATTTTAATGGGAATCTTCATGTCGGTTTTCTTGTACTTTACCTTACAATCAAACGGCAATAGTCTACGGCCACCACGTGGATCGGGCATTAAGTTTTCGGGCCAGAGAAATATACAACTAACGTGATATTTTCCCACTGTCGGCCCCTGTACCAGCTCACCGATATCCCAGTTTTTAAATGCATATAGGTCCATGGAATCTAGTACACGCTCAAAGTCCAACAGGGTCATTAACGTACCCTCGGATAGGTATATGTCCTTGATGTTCTGGGCCACTTGCCAATAGTCGGCATGGTCTTTGAATATTTCTGAATCGAATGCTTTGTTTGCCATAGTCAAGTATTTAGTGTAGTTGTGAATATGGCATAATATTGGAAGTATAAGAATTTACAGCATAGCCAAATATTTATCTGTTTATCACATCGTTTTACTACCCATAGAATATAAAAATACACTGGTGTAAATACTTGGGTCAGCAAGGTGCTGATAGCAGTAACTTACTTCTACATGAGGCTTTAATGAGTAGACACAGAGCAGTGAAATCACAACGCCGTGACACGGTATTTCAAGAAAATACAATAAACTTTAATCAAACAAAACCCATAAAACAACGTCCCATTGATATTGTGCCCAGAACACGAAATCAAGAGCGATTGGTATTGGCTCTGCAAGATGACAGTCAACATATTGTAATCACAGCAGGACCAGCCGGTACAGGAAAAACGTACCTTGCCATGCTAGCCGCTGTTAAGGCATTTCGAGAAGGAGAAGTTGATCGTATAATCCTAACACGACCAGCAGTTGGTGTGGAAGATGAAAAACATGGATTTTTACCAGGAGATTTAAATCAAAAAATGGATCCATGGGTAAGGCCCTTAACAGATATTCTTAGAGAATATTATAGACAGCAAGATATTGCTGGTATGTTAGAGGATCAAAAAATAGAGATAGCACCACTTGCGTTTATGAGAGGCAGAACCTTTAAAAACGCATACATTATAGCTGACGAGATGCAGAACGCTACTCCGGCACAATGTAAGATGCTAATGACACGTATTGGCGAAGGCAGTAAAATCGTTATTACGGGAGATATTGAACAAGCTGACCGCACTAAAGGTAACAACGGCCTCGCAGATGTATGCAAAAGATTGTTGAAAGGAGGTGTTAACGGAATAGCTGTGTGCGAGCTCGATGCTCAGGACATTCAGCGGCACAGAATCATTGATTCAGTGCTTCGCCTTTACTCAGACTAGACAAAGCCCCGCAAGGGGCTTTAGTTATTCAGCAACAGTGGATTCCGGTTGTTGGACTTCGGCAATGGTCGCGTAAGCCGCTTCCAGTAAATCAATATACTTGGGGTAATACTCGTAATAAAAATCACGAATCTTATCCCAACGTTTCTCAGCCAGTGTGCCACTAAAGCTGGCCTTGACAATATTCTTTTCCTTGAAGTCAAGGATTACACTACCCATGGACAAGTCTTTTGATTTAAGTGATTTCGTAACAGTGGTTGCTTCATCTACTTGCCCATCGGGCTTTTTAATATACGTGATTACTAAGTATCGCATTTAATTTCCTATTTGAGTTAATTCACACAGCGTTGCTGACAAGTTTATTTCTTGATCTGACATCAAGTGAACATTGGCCAGCGAATTTCTAATGATAATAATTGCTCGGTCTTGTCCTTCTTGGGTATCACTCCATAGCGACAGATTATCATACATCCATCGATACATGCTATCCATGTCTTCAATGTTTGCCTGATTGCAAATAACCTTACGGGCTTCGTTAATGTTGCCGGACTTGAATAATGATACTGCTTGCAGTCGCCAATTGTCAACAGATTGTTCAGTAGAACTGGGTTCAACAAGTTTACCTGTTGTTGAGTTGGCCTGTAGTAAATTTAAAGATTTACGTAGATCCGGATAGGTAGCAGTTACGAACAAATCTAGTGTGGGAAGATCAAAGTCTATCCCCTCACTGATCAATACAGTTGCTAACCGAGATGTAAATTCCACAAGATCCGTCTTTTGCATGTGGAATCCTTGGCAACGACTGTGCAATGCCGGTAGAATTTTATTGGGATAGTTACAGGTCAGAATAAATCTAACGCTTTGACTGTAGTCTTCCATTAGGTTTCTAAGTGCTGGCTGTACAGAATTTGGATTCATAAAATCCGCTTCGTCAACCAGTACAACTTTAAATGCACCAAAGGGCATGGTACTACAAAAGCCAATCAGCTTGTCAACCCAATCTAATTTGCGGGCATCTTTAGATCCGTTCGAATATAACACATCGAATTCGTCTACGCCAAGCTCATTGATCAGCAATTTGGCCAGTGTAGTTTTACCAGTGCCGGGACTACCACTTAGTAATAAGTGAGGGATACTGCCTTGTTTAATCCAATGCTGTACTTGTTGGCGTTGTGCATCGTCTGTAAATACATACCCATCAACTGTGTTGGGTCTGTACTTCTCTGTCCATAAGTCATTCATTTAGTGCTCCATTCTTTTGAGATTCATAATAAATTATACATGGAGCAGATAATAAAAGCAAACACTTTGGTTTAATTAGGCATCTCTTTTTTATCTACATGAACAGCAGAACTAATGCCTTCGACTGACGGACATTCTTCGTCATCTGATACTAGCAGAATATCTTTGGGATCAATTTTACGAATAGTTAATTTGCCAGTTTCGTCTTCCAGATCTAACCCCCTAGTCCAACGACCATGCGCTACCAATACCCAATCGCCTACCTTGACGTCTTTTTGGTCAGGGCCAGTGGCATACACACGACCCCAACGTGGACGAATACCATTACCTTTGCCATTATCATTTAATAGTACGATACCACCAGTACTGATACGTTCATCGAACACCATGTCCGACACTAGTACATTATTTTGCAATGCTTTAAGCTGCTGTTTTTCTACTTTATGTGGTGCGTATTGTGCTTTCATTTTCCCTTTTTTGCTTGCGCTATTTGATTTTCTAACTTCTGACGTTCGGATAACTCCAACGCCTGTGTAACTGTCTTAGTACGACCCATTGCCGCGGCAAATGCGTTATCTTCAGTGACAGTTGTTTCTCTAGTTGCAACCGGGGGAGCCGCTGGAGTGGGTAACGGGTCTGCCGCTGGTGCTACTGGCCTCGTAGGAGGTACCGAATTACCGGCTTCTGCTTGTTCTGCTTGATGGGCACGTGAGCTCGAATGTACCGGCCCACTGGATACATTAGTTTGACGCTGCATTCGTCGCTGCATCTGTTGGTTACGTGGGTCAATCACGTCGCCGTTAGCGTCAATTCTATCCCCACGTGCATTTACATTCATATTACCCACTGCTCGAACGTTTTCGTTTTGTAAACGTAATGCACCAAGGTCTACTGGTTTACCCTTTGCGGTTCTATAGACTTTTGTTGTCATGATATTCTCCTGAATTCATTATATTTAACGTAAAAATTCGGTGATGGATAAATTATAGAATATACTGTTTATCTTATGTACACCTAATTTATACAGTACAAAGCTAGCCACGCTACTACCGCGCCCCACACCCCAAATTACGTGATTCTCTTTCATTACATCCACAAGATATTTTAAATATTTTAGTAGATTAAACAGATCATGTTGTTGGTATAACAATAGCTCTTCCCCACATCGCTGTAGTTCAGCATCGTCAGTACATAAACTCAACACGTATTCTGCTATATCCATATCCTGATACTGTTGTGGCATATGCCATGTCTTCTGTCGAGCGGCATCCCACACGGGCACGGCGATATCGTGGTCAGGAGTAAATGTATAGGGGATAAATGTATTTGGGAATTGATCCACAAAATTTACTATCTGTTCAATATTAACAGTTTCATCCACCAGCATGCCTTTTAATGAATCAATGTCACGTCCCTTCATCAGTTGATCAAGGACATCATCCTCATTGAAAATCATTTCCCCGTAATTATTTTGTTTCATCTAGTAACTTAAAATCTGCGAACACAACCGTATTTCCGACTTCTGGTTCAGCTTCGTCGGGCCACTGCAACTCTAGATCACGCCATATAGTCATATTAGCTAGAGTAATATATTCATCATCGTCAAGGAATGCAGCATCACAATGTGCTAGATCAGAAGTTGACCACCATTCAGGTATGGGCAAATCGTCTACATTTTCTTCCTGGCTGTGAATATAAACTATACCATCACCGAGACCAGAACTTATTTCTATTTCATCAATGATAAGCCTATCTTCAACAATTGCTGTTAGTTTATTAAACAACATTATACCAACCAATTGATCAATAGGCTCTTCGGGTATAGTGGTAATTTTGATGTTGGCATCAAGATATAACCGGCATTGCTCTTCTTCTTTGTGGTTAATAAAAATGGTGCTATCCATTTCTCGATAGACAAAGTATTTAATTCTATCAAGTGCAATGTTATTGATAGTTCCATCTAAACTATTAGTTAAGATGAATAACTTGACAGTATAATTATTCATTTGCAATTCACCATTATAGTGAATGCCAGCAGTAAAACTCAGGGGGCAAACTATTCTAACATTCATGATATATCAATGATTCCATCGGTGTCTTTACCAGACTGACTAGCACGTAGTTTGTCGGTATATTTGTTTTGATAAGTTTCCAAGGCCATGCGTATCTGTGTGCATAAATGGTAATTACCCAAACGATGCGCAATGCCAAGTTTTTTGTTTAGTTCGTTAACCTTTTCCAAAAGTTCTTCTGTAGTAAGGTTATCGATGTTGGGGATAAGTGGATGTTCCATATACTATATAGTACAGGAATGTCGGCAGTAGGTCAACAGTTTTGGTTAACCAAATGTAGCGCCGTTATTACCAATACAATACCAAAATCCATTAGTGTACTGTAATGTGCAACTGCTGCCTTTTGAAGCTAGTGTGATTGTTCCTGCACCATCCCATCCCGGTGTAGCGACAGTAATAACCATTGATGCTGCTGCTGTTTGTGTGAACACTTTAATCTGACCTTCGACTCCGTCAGCTAATGTGGCAGTGCCATCTGTGGTAAAGAATGATGTAGTTGTTGATAAGCTAGCAGCGCCAGCACTGGCTAACGATTCCTTTGAGTTGTTTAGTGGGGTCAGTATCTCATTGGTTTGATTAATAGTAATAGTGGATCCGTTAGTACTGGTAGAGAATACGAAAGTATAAACACCAGTTGTTGCAAATTCAATTACTGGGCTAGAACCTGCTGGATATACGAGACCTTGGATTCCGTTGATATTTTGACTGACTGCTGTGGGTAATGTCAATGTGCATGCGATATTAGGTACAGTAACCTGCAGGGATACCACACCGGTTTGGCCGGAAATAGGCCAGTTGGTAAATGCTACGCTTGCATCACTAGCTAGAGTGGCTGTTTGGTAATGACTCACTGCGTAATTTACTGTAAATGATCCACTTACACTACCAAGACCAACTGTGGTATATGCAAAATCAGACACCAGCGCATTGGTTAGTGGAGAATTCAACATGTTGTTTTGAACTGACAAGTTTGCACCGCCCGCCAACTGTGCGTTTACAACAACCTTGCTCTGCAGGTCTGTGATTTCCTGGGCTGCATATTGAAAATTGGTTGAAGTATTTGTAAAATTAGTACGAAACCCCTGTGAATTATTATCCTGGCCCGC
>Ga0214192_1000561_pt1 | contig 22760 bp, 22 predicted proteins | sample TroBogEpilimnion_44_FD_153030 | JGI IMG/M metagenome (GOLD analysis project Ga0214192, IMG submission 153030) | Freshwater microbial communities from Trout Bog Lake, WI - 29JUL2008 epilimnion | ecosystem: Environmental > Aquatic > Freshwater > Lake > Epilimnion/Euphotic zone | place: Trout Bog... | reverse complement strand
GGCAAGGCTTTCGACACCGACCGTTATTTTGTCATCTGCTCGAACGTGCTCGGCGGCTGCCGCGGCACCACCGGGCCGGCTTCGCTCAATCCGGCCACGGGCAAGCCTTACGGGATGTCGTTTCCCGTGATTACCATCCGCGACATGGTACGGCTGCAGAAGATGCTGATCGACCGGCTCGGCATCGCCAGACTCCTCTGCGTGGCCGGCGGCTCCATGGGCGGCATGCAGGCGCTCGAGTGGGCTTCGAGCTATCCGGAAGCGGTGCGCTGCGTGATTCCGATCGCCACCACCTGGCGGCACAGCGCGCAGCAGATCGCGTTCAACGAAGTGGGCCGCCAGTCGATCATGGCCGACCCTGACTGGAACGGCGGCGAATACTACGAAAACAACAAGCCGCCGGCGCGCGGCCTCGCGGTGGCACGCATGGTGGGTCACATTACCTACATGAGCGATGAATCGATGCGCGAAAAATTCGGCCGCAAGCTGCGCGAGAAGGAAAAGTTCGGTTTCGACTTCGGCGTCGATTTCGAGGTCGAAAGCTACCTGCGCTACCGCGGCAGCCAGTTCGTGGAGCGCTTCGACGCCAATTCGTATCTGTACATTACGAAGGCCGAAGATTACTTCGACCTCACCAACGGCACGGGCCGGCTGGCCGACGCCTTCCGCACGGTGGATACGCGCTTCCTCGTCATCAGCTTCACCTCGGACTGGCTCTATCCGAGCTACCAGTCGCAGGAGATCGTGCGCGTGCTGCGGCGCGTCAACGGCGACGTGGCGTACTGCGACCTGCAGTCCAACTACGGCCACGACGCGTTCCTCGTCGACGTGGGTGAACAGACCGAACTGGTGCGCGGCTTCCTCGACAGCACGGCGCGAATCGCGGTGGCGGCTTAACGATGACCGATCCGGCTCCCATCCATCAGGGCATCCATCCGGTCACGCTCACGCGCCGGCCGGACTTTTACGTCATCGGCGAAATCATCCCGCCCGGCAGCCGTGTGCTCGATCTCGGCTGCGGCGAAGGCGAACTGCTCGCCTGGCTCGCCGAACACAAGAACGTGCTGGCGCGCGGCGTCGAGATCAACGGCGCGCAGGTCCGCAAGGCCATCGCGAAGGGCGTTTCGGCCTACCAGGGCGACATCGACGAAGGCCTCGCCGATTACCCCGACAAGGCGTTCGACTACGTCATCCTCAGCCAGACCCTGCAGGAGACGCGCGCGCCGCTGCAGGTGCTGCGGGAAATGCTGCGCGTCGGGCGCCGGGCCATCGTCTCTTTCCCCAACTTCGGCCACTGGCGCGTCCGCGCGGCCATGCTGTTCAACGGCCAGGCGCCCAAGACCGATCTGTTTCCCTACGACTGGTACAACTCGCCGAACATCCACTTCCTGAGCATCAACGATTTCGAGGATCTGTGCCGCGAGCACGGCTTCCCGATCGAGAAGCGCTATTTCCTGGCGGGTTCCACGCGGATCACCAGCTTCCCGAATCTGCTCGGACAGACGGCCGTGTTCCTGCTGGGCTGATTGCGATTGGTTACAGCGCGGTCTCGAGCGCCGCTTCGAGCAGTTCCGTGATCTGTTCGGACTTGCGCTCGTAGCCGGCCAGCTTCGCTTCCGCTTCCCGCAGCTTATCGGCCAGATGCAGGCACGCCATCACGGCCACGCGCACCGAATCGCCCGAAAGCGAGCGGCCCGCGATGGAAGTCATCAGCTCGTCCACCTGATGGGCAATGGCTTCCAGCTCCGCCGGATCCCCTTCGGTGGCGAGCGAGTACGACTGATTGAAAATGTGAACGCGAACCGGCTGCCTGGGCATGAGACGCTGACGCTGTCCCCATTCTACCTGTGCGATTCCGCCTGTGAGGATTTGCCGCGCACGGACGGGCCATGCGCGGCCGTGGATCTGTCTACGCCGCGCCGAGCTGGTCGATGTGGCCGAGGAGCTTTTCAATCCGTCCGCGCACCTGGTGGCGTTCGGATCGCAGCGCTTCCAGTTCGTCGGAGAACCGGGCGGCGCGGGCACCAGCTTCTTCCGCAGCCACTCGCGCGGCGGCGAGTTCGGCAACGGCTTCGTCACGCTCGTCGCGCAGGCGGTTCACCAGCGCGACGGCCTTCTGAATGCGTTCTTCCAGACGAGCGAGGGCGTCGACTTCGGCGTCCTTCGCCACAATGGTTTCCGAATCGGGCAGTGCCATAGCTTCCGCTGTGGAGGCTTACTGCGCCGCGGGCGCAGGTGCGGCGGCGAGCGCTGCCTTCACCTGACCGATGATCTGGGTGAACTGCGCCGCGTCGTCGTTGGCCGTGGCGGCCAGCACCTTGCGGTCCAGATCGATGCCGGCCAGCTTCAGGCCATGCATGAACTTGCTGTAGGACAGGCCGGCTTCGCGGGCAGCGGCGCCGATGCGGACGATCCAGATTTTCCGGAAGTCGCGCTTCTTGCGCTTGCGGCCGGTGTAGGCGAACTTCAGGCCGCGTTCAACCGCTTCCTGCGCTGAGCGATAAAGCTTGCTTTTAGTAAGAAAATATCCCGACGCGAGTTCCAGCGTTTTCGCACGGCTCGCGCGGCGTTTAGTACCGCGTTTTACTCTTGGCACGTTTTTTCTCCTTCGCGAGGCGGCTCTTTTTAACGAAGAGCCGGTCCTCAGACCTGCGGCGATTCAGGCACGTGCATGTGGCCCGGTCGCGCGCCCGGCCCCGACGTTCCCTTTGGCGGGAAGGGGGCCGTAACTGATCCCCGCAAGGGGGATCCCGAAACAGATTCCTAGTAAGGAATCATCCGCTGCAGCTTCGCCTGGTCGGCATCATCCGCCACGACGGAAGTATGCAGTTTGTTCTTCCGCTTGCGCGCCTTGGAGGTGAGGATGTGACGGGCAAATGCATGCTGCCGCACAACCTTTCCCGTCCCGGTCTTTTTAAACCGTTTGGACGCACCCTTATGTGTCTTCAGTTTGGGCATGGGTATAGGTCCGGCACCGAAATGTGCCGGGAAAACCAAGTGTAGCACAGCCCGCCCGGAAGCCGCCGCGACATTTGCCGTCCGCACCCGCCCCGCCGCGATATTTACCGGCCGCGCCCGCCCCGCCCCGGCGCGCCGCATCCCGCTTTAGTACTATTTCAGTACTACAACCCCGGAAATTCGCACTCCCGCCCCGACCCTGGTACAATGAAATTGTCACCGATGCGACAAACGGACGACGAAGCGCAGTTTATCGGCCAGTACGCCCTGGTCAGCTACATCACCGGGCCGCTGGCTGAATTCCTCGATGCGTTGCGCCTTGAACTGACCCCGGGCAGCAACCCGCACGCCCACGTCACCGTCCTCCCGCCCCGCCCGCTCTGCCAGTGCGCCGATGACGCCATCCGCCACCTCTCCCGCGAAATTTCCGATGAAAGCCGCCCCTGCGCCCCCTTTCGTATTGAACTCGGCGCGGTCGAAATCTTCCCGGAATCGAACGTCGTCTACATGGACATCACGGCCGGCAGCGAGGAACTTCGCAACCTCTACTGCTCGCTGAACTGCGGCTCTCTCCAGCACGCCGACTGTTTCCCGTATCACCCCCACATCACCATCGCCCAGCACATCACCGGCGAGGAGGCCGTCGTCATGGCCGCCACCGCGCGCGAACGGTGGGCCGCATGGCGCGGTCCCCGGTCGTTTGAAATCTCTTCCGTTTCCTTCGTTCGCAACGTCGCGCCCACGGTTTGGGAAGACCTGGCTGCGCTGCCGCTCGGCGTCGAAGCCGCTGCCATCGCCGGTTAAATCAGCGCCGGTTAAGTCAGCGCCGGTTAAATCAGCGCCGGTTAAATCAGCGCCGGTTCGTTTCCCCCCCACAACACTTCCCGAATCCGGTATAAAGGTTGGCAATGCCCTCCTCGCTGTCCCGGCGCGCTGCTTTCCCCGTTGCCGGAGCGTTTGTTCTCGCCGCCGCGCTTGCCGCGCTCGCTCAGTCGCCCGTTCCGTCTCCTGCCGCCGCGCCCGCCGCCACGCCCTACAAGACCGAAGAAACGCGCCTCGGCCACCTCGATGAAGAACTCCTCGGGCCGGTCTTCAGCCGCGACGGCCGCCATCTCGCCTACGCCACGCACCGCACCCCGGAAGGCGCCTCCTCCCCGAAGCTCTGCGTCGTCGTCGACGCCCAACCCGGCGCCTTCTACGACGAAGTGGTCGACGAAACGCTCACCTTCAGCCCCGACAGCAAACGCGTCGCCTACGAAGCCGTAAAAGCCAACAAGCGCCTCATCGTTGCCGACGGCAAGCCGGGCGCCGAATTCGACGGCATCGTCGACACCTCGCTGATCTTCAGCCCCGACAGCAAGCGCCTCGCCTTTGTGGCGAAAACCGCCAGGAAGCAACTGGTCGTTGTCGATGGCGCCGCGGGCCCGGAATACGACGAAATCGGCGACGGCACGCTCGCCTTCAGCCGCGACGGCAAGCGCCTCGTCTACGCGGCCCGCAACAACCGCAAGTGGCTGGTGGTCGTCGATGGCCAGCCCGGCGCCGAGTACCCCGGCGTCGGCGCGCTGGTCCTCAGTCCGGACGGCAGGCACGTGGCCTACGGCGCCGGCACATCCAGCCGCCAGTTCGTTGTCGTCGACGGTCAGGAAGGCACCGGTTATGACGGTATCGTCGATGGCTCGCTGCTGTTCAGCCCGGACAGCCGGCGCCTCGCCTATCAGGCTTCTCTCGGCAGCAGCAGTTTCGCCGTGGTGGACGGCAAGGCCGGCGCGGCCTATGACGGCGTCGGCGGCCTCATCTTCAGCGCCGACAGCAAGCACGTGGCCTATGCGGCGGCGAAAGGGCCGAGCCGCCTCGTCGTGCTCGATGGCAAGGAATCGGCCGAGTCCTACGCCAAAGTATCGGCCCTGGTCTTCAGCCCCGAGGGCGGGCACGTCGCCTGGGTCGCGGGCCGCACCAGCAAACAATCCACCGTCGTCGTCGATGGCAAGCCAGGCGCGGAGTACGAAGCCGCCGGCGGCCTCGTCTTCAGCGCGGACGGCAAACGCCTCGCCTACATCGCGAAGAAGGGCGGCCGGCAGCTCGCGGTGGTCGACGGCCAGGCCGGCCCCGACTTCGACAGCATCGGCGACGGCACCCTGATCTTCAGCCGCGACGGCAAACGCCTTGCCTACGAAGCGCGCCAGGGTAAAAAACTCGTCGTCGTGGCGGATGGCAAGACCGGCGCCGCCTACGACGGCATTCTCGACGGCTCGCTCGCCTTCAGCCCCGACGGCAAACACATCGTTTTCGAAGCCGCCGGCGAGAAGACGCAGTTCCTTGTGCTCGACGGCAAAGCCGACCCCGCCTTCGACGGCGTGGGCTCTCCCGTTTTCAGCCCCGATGGCGCCCACCTCGCCTACGGCGCCAAACTCGGCGCCGAACAATTCGTGGTGCTCGATGGCAGACCGGGACCGCCCTGCGAGATCGTGCTCCAGGAGTCGATCCTCTTCGGCACCGGCAACGTGCTGGAATTTATGGCGAAAAAACAGGACGCCCTGTATCGCGTCAAATCCGCGGGCGGGGCGGGGAAGTAGCCGGCTAGTCCAGGTTTTCCGGCTTCAGCTCGATATTGGTCTCGCCGGCCGCCTTCTTTTCCCAGTACTTCTTGACCCAGGCTTCCCAGCTCTTGCCCGCCGCGGCGTCGCGTCCGCTGAACACAATTCCGGCAATCTCGGAATACGGAATCGCCACGCGCGCCGCCGACCCCTGCGGGATAATCCGCACGCACGATTCGGCCAGCGTCGCCCCCGTGCGCCGGTCGAAGATGTAGCCTTCCACTGCCGTGCCGTCGCGCCGCGTGATGGTCACATCGCCGCGATAATCGAACGCCTTTTCGAGGCCCTCCCGCAGCTCTTCTTCCGAAGCCGCATCCCACACGCGGCCCTGCAGAAAGTCGTGCTGAAATCCGGGTACAACTTCGAGCGATTCCGGATCGGGCGCCGCAGCCGCCTGCCGCTGCGCCTCGCTCACGCCTGCACCTCTTCGGCTTCCTGCTTCTCGCCCTGCGAAGCGCCGGCCATCTGCAGCTGCACCAGACCCGCCCGCGCATGCACCGGCTTCACCGGCTCCTTCAGCATTTCGAGCGCTTCCGGATCCGCGTATCTGCCGAACAGCGTCGCCTTCGCCGTGTCCACAAATCCGCGCCAGCTGTTGAAGTTGTCATGCACCGCCGAAGCTTCGTAGCCGCTGTGGACCATGCAGTTGGCGCACTTCGGGTTGCCCGATTCGGTCCCGTACTTCTCCCACTCGGTCGCTTCCATCAGCTCGGCGAACGTATCCGCATAGCCGTCCTGCAGCAGATAGCACGGCTTCTGCCAGCCGAACAGATTGAACGTCGGCATGCCCCACGGCGTGCACGTGTAGTGCCGCTTGCCCATCAGGAATTCCAGAAACAGCGGCGACATGTTGAAGCGCCACTCCGGCTTGCGGTTGGAAAGGATCGCGCGGAACAGACGCCGCGTGCGCGCGCGCCCCAGAAAGTGCTGCTGGTCCGGCGCCTTGTCGTAGGAGTAGCCGGGCGAGAGCATCATGCCCTCCACGCCCAGTTCCATCATCTGGTCGAAGAAGCTGCGCACCGAATTCGGATCGGCGCCGTCGAACAGCGTCGTGTTCGTGGTGACGCGGAAGCCGCGCCGCACCGCCTCGCGCACGCCTTCAATCGCCTGGTCGAAGCCGCCTTCCTTGCAGACCGAAAAATCGTGGTGCTCTTTTTCGCCATCCACGTGGACCGAAAACGTCAGGTACTTGCTCGGCGTGAAAAGGTCGATCTTTTCCCGCAGCAGCAGCGCGTTGGTGCAAAGGTAGATGTACTTCTTTCGCGCCACCAGGCCTTCCACAATCTGCCGGATCTCCGGATGCAGCAGCGGTTCGCCGCCCGGAATCGAAACCATGGGCGCGCCGCACTCTTCCACCGCGCGGAAACACTCCTCCGGGCTGAGATGCATTTTGAGGACGTGCGCCGGATACTGGATCTTCCCGCAGCCCGCACAGGCGAGGTTGCAACGAAACAGAGGCTCGAGCATGAGCACGAGCGGATACCGCCGCCTTCCAGCCATGCGCTGCTTCAGCACGTAGCTGGCGACTGTCCACATCTGCGATACGGGTACTGCCATTGAGCGGTGCGCCTCCCGGGAAACTAAAGACTCGATTGAATCTTTTATTGTCGCAGGTAGCCGCTCCAAATGCGACAACCCCCGCCGCCGCGCCGGCCGGGCTTCATTTGCCCGCTTTCGCCGCCAGTTTGCCGCGTGCTTTCTTCGTATCCGCCACCAGCTGCCGCGCGATCCGGTCCGCCACATCCGCCATCGCCCCGCGGAACTTGCCCCCCGGGCTCTCCTGCGTCGTCGACCAGATCACGTCCCCCTCCGTATCCACCAGCCGGATCGACGCCCCGGCCTCCTGCTTCCTCTCCTGAATGTGCGCCGATTCGCTCTCGCTCAAGCCGATTCCGCCCGAACTGCTATCATCCGACCCGATCCCGATCGAGTTCCGCACCCCGCTCGAATTGGCGCTGTTGGCATGCAGCCCCAGCGATTCGTTCGTCGAATGCGTCTCAATGAACGTCTTCTCGTCCGCCGAACCCTTCAGCACCGCATCGGCCCGTTCTTTGTTTTCCGTGATGATGAAGACGCCCGAATTCTGCAGCGCCGCAATGATCATGTCGCGCATCTGGTCCGAACTCGCCCCGCCGCCCAGTTGCTCCACAAACACGCGCCGCACCAGCGCCAGCTCAACGTCGGGATCCGGCTCTTCCCTGTGCTCGATCGCCTGCGCCGCCCCCCCGGCCAGCACCAGCAGCAGGGCCCGCAGCGCCGCCGCCACCGCCGCCGCCACCGCCGCCCGCTTCATCCCTTGCCCGCCTTGCGCGCCTCTTCGTCCTGATACTCCACCCGCCGTCCCGTACGCGCCTCGAGCGACACCAGCAGCCCGCGGATGTCCCCGCTCCCCACCTCCAGCACCATCGCCTGGTGATTCCCCTCGCCGTCCGTATAGCCAATCGTGAGGAAGTGCGACTTTTTCTTCGCCAGCAGAAAGACCGGCGAAATCAGTACCGCTTCCACGTAGCGCCGCGATACATGCAGCCCGTATTCCAGCGTCGTCACATCCCGGAACGGAATCAGCATCGGCGCCGCTTTGCACTCGATCCGCAGATTGTCCGCATCCGCCATCCCGATCCGCAGTTCCGATTTGGCGCCGATTCCCGCCACGGTCCCGCCCGCATAGCGGACCCGGGCACCGGTATCTCCCGCGTTCAGCAACAACGGGAGAGAGAGCACAGCCAGCAGGCAGGTTCTCATGTAATTGGAGATACCACGTCTTCCGCCTGACCTCCATACCTCCTGGTCCGATAAGGGGATAGGCGGGCCGCCCGCCGCGCGCCGGAACCCGTCCCGTCTACCAAAGACAACATGCACTTTGCCCGCTCCTCTCGCCCTCTCGCCGCATCGGCGATAGAATCGTGGTGGAAGAACTATGTCGCTCAATGTCCTGAAGGACGCTCGAAAAGTCTATGCCGGGCTCAACGCCGACGATATTCGTGCGTCCGCGCTGAAGGACCTCTCCATCGGGCTCATGGCCACCAGCGAAGCCGGCTTCCTCCGGCTCGTCGAGTTCCTCGCCCCTCCCTCGCTCGATCCCGAGAGCCGCGCCCGTGTCCTCGAATGTCTGCACCCCGTCAACGGTGAACTCCGCAACGACGGCAGCCTCGAAGAGAATTTCGATTTCGTCCTTTGTGAAGCCGGCCTCGCCCTCCCGCCGCACGGCCACAGCCTCGACCCCGCCAGCCCCTCCGGCACCATCCGCGAGATCGCCGCCGCCCATCACGGCATCGAACTGGCGCTCGGCCGCACGCTGCCCCACTTCCGCGAAACCGTCGCCCGCCGCATCGCCCAGCGAGTGGCGCGGGAAAACGCCCTGTTCGCCCTCTTCACCGCCCTGCCCAACGTGCTGCCGAGCTTTATCGAACTCCCCTGGGTGGTCGGCGAATTCGCCACCGATACCGCGTTCCTCACCATGAACCAGATCCGCATGGCGCTCATGATGGCCGCGCTCAACGACCGCCCCGTGGGCTACGGCGAGCAGAAGATGCAGCTCGCCGCCATCGCCGGCGGCGCCTTCGGCTGGCGCGCCCTCGCCCGTGAACTGGTGGGCAAGATTCCCCTCGGCGGCGGGCTCATCCCCAAGGCCGCCATCGCCTACGCCGGTACCTGGCTGGTCGGCATGGGCCTCGAAAAGGTCAACCGCACCGGCGTGCAAATGACGCGCGTCGAAAAGCGCGCCACCTACAAGGCCGGCCTCGGGCACGGCAAGGAATTTGCCCGTGAAGCCGCCCCCATCGTCGTCCGCAAGATCTGACGGCGCGGTTCGTTCCCTGAAACCTTCCCGCCGCATCACCCGTTTTAAAGGGTAGAATCGGATCGAGGAGATTATGTCCACATCAGCTGTTCGCCTGTTCATTCTCATGACCGGAGCCGCCGCCCTGTTGTCGGCCGACTCGCTCACCCTGCGCAACGGCCAGGTGGTGCAGGGGACCTTCATCGGCGGCACCGCCCGCCAGGTTCGCATGGATCTCAACGGCGAGACCCGCACCTACGACATCACCGACATCGTTTCGCTGAGCTTTAACGATCAGGGCGGAGCGGCCGCCGTTGCGCCGCCTCCCTACTATCCGCCGTCATCTTCGTCTTCGTCATCTTCGTCTTCGTCTGCTTCGGCCGGCGGAGCGCCCCGCCTGCGCCGCGCGCCGGGCTCGGAATCCACCGCGCCCGCCTCGTCTTATCCGTCTTCCTACCCGCCTTCGTCCTACCCCTCTTCGCCGCCCGCCATGTCCGGCATCATCATCCCGGTCGATACCACCGTCTCCATCCGCATGATCGATACCGTCGATTCCGAACGCGCGCGCCTCGGCCAGACCTTCCGCGCCAGCCTCGATGAGCCCATCTTCGTCAACGGTCAGGAAGTGGTGCCGCGCGGTTCCGACGTGCTCACCAAACTGGTGGAAGATCAGCAGTCCGGCAAAATCGAAGGCCGCGCCAAACTCACCCTTGCCCTCGCCACCATCACGATTAACGGACGCCCGGTCGACGTCACCAGTACGGACGTCTCGCAGTCCAGTGCCTCGCGCGGCGCCAAAAGCGCGGGCGTGATCGGCGGCACCGCGGCCCTCGGCGCCATCATCGGCGCGATTGCCGGCGGCGGCAAAGGCGCGGCCATCGGCGCCGGTTCCGGCGCGGCGGTCGGCACCGGCGCCGAAGTCATGACGGCCGGCCAGAAGGTGCGCATCCCCTCGGAAACGCGCCTCACCTTCCGCCTCCAGAGCCCCGTGCAGATATGAGGCTGGCCCGCGTGGCGCTCCTCTGGGCCACCGCAATGACTCTCACCGCGGCCACCCGCCCCGAGATCGTGGAAGGCAACCCCGCCAGCCCGGTCAAGGTTGTCATTTACGAAGACCTGCAGTGCGGCGACTGCCGCAACTTCCGCGCTCTTCTCGATGAAAAGCTGCTGCCGAAGTACGGTGCCCGCGTCGCCTTCGTCCACCGCGATTTCCCGCTCGGCCGCCACGACTGGGCCCGCCCCGCCGCCATCGCCGGCCGCTGGATCGCCACGCAAAGCACCGGCCTCGCCATCATCTACCAGCGCGAACTCTACGCCGAACAGAACAACATCACGCTCGCCGGCCTGAAGCCCTGGCTGGCCGAATTCGCCGTCCGCAACCACCTCGACAGCAAAGCGATCGTGGCCTCTCTCTCCGATCCCGTGCTCACCGCCGCCGTCGATCAGGACCTGCAGAGCGCCCGCGGCCGCGGCATCGCCCGCGCCCCAACCGTCTTCATCGGCAGCGCCTCGCTGGTCGAAACCATCGTCTACGACGACATCGCCCGCGCCATCGACGAAGCCATTCCGCACTAGCCGCCGGTCTCGCTCCCGGAGCCGCGCACCAACTTCTGATATTCTGGACGTTTCACCACGTCTTCTATTTTTCCGAGGTAAATCCGAATTGGCATTGCTGGAAGGTTGTAAGCACGAGCTTGAGATCACGATCCCCGCAGAGGCGATCGCGGAAGAGACCGGTAAGGTCACGAAGGGATTCCAGTCGCGCGCCAAGCTGCCTGGCTTCCGGCCCGGCAAGGCGCCGGCGTCGGTCATTCAGCGCACCTTCGCCGGCGACATCCGTCAGAAGGTTATCGAAAACCTCGTCCCGAAATATTTTCAGGAAAAGGCCGAGCAGGAAAATCTGCGCGTCGTCAGCCAGCCCAATTACTCGGACTTCCACTTCCACGAGGGCGAAGCCATCCATTTCAAGGCGCAGTTCGAGGTCTATCCCGAATTCCAGCCCGCTGAATACCGCGGTCTCGAAGTCCCCTACCGCCAGCCCGAAGTGTCCGACGAAGACGTCGACAAACGCATCGAAGAGCTCCGCGAAAGCAAAGCCACCTTCGTCAACGAAGACCCGCGGCCCCTGCAGGATAACGACTACGCCGTCATCTCGCTCGCCAGCATCTCCGGCGTCGACGAGCCCATTCAGTCCGATGAAGTCGTCGTCCGCATCGCCGGCCCCGAAACCCTCGCCGGCTTCACCGAAAACCTGCGCGGCGTCTCCCCCGGTGAAGAGAAGGAACTCGACGTCACCTATCCCGAAGATTTCGGCCAGGAAAAGCTCGCCGGCAAGACCGTTGGCTTCAAGGTCAACGTCAAAGGCATTCGCCGCCGCGAACTGCCCGACGTGAACGACGAATTCGCCCAGGATCTCGGCGACTATCGCACCGTCGACGAACTCAGGACCGCCGTCCGCCAGTCCATCTACGCCCAGCGCGAAGCCGCCGCCCAGGACGAGGCCAAAAACAAACTGGTCGACAAACTCGCCGCCGCCTCCGATTTCCCCGTTCCCGAAGTCTTCATCGAACGCCAGATCCAGAACCGCGTCGAGCAGCGTCTCCGCTCGCTCGCCGAGCAGGGCGTCGATCCCAACAGCTTCAAGCTCGACTGGGAAAAGGTCAAGGTCGCGCAGCGCGATGCCGCCCTGCATGAAGTCAAGGCTTCGCTCCTCATCGGCCGCGTCGCGCAGCTCGAATCCATCCACGTCACCAATGAGGAAGTCGATAAGGAAATCGAGCGCATCGCCCGCCAGGCGCGCGAGCCGCTCGCTTCCGTGCGCAAGAAGCTCACCGAGGACGGCACGGTGAACAACATCGTCAACCACATTCAGACGATGAAGACGCTCAACTTCCTGTTCGACAACGCCACCAAGACCGAACCGGTGGCCGAGCCCGAAACTGCCGGGCCCGCACCCGCCGATTCGGCCGAATAAGCCGCCTCGGCCGGGATGGCCGCGCCACTACACCGGATTCCTCCTAGTCCCCGCGGCCTGCCATTTCCGCGATCCGGTCCCAAAATGGGACGGCGTTTCCTGTCTCTCCTGCCACAATATCCCGCCAATTCCTCCGGTTTTTCCGGGGGTATTGGCGATTTTGTTCTGAATTGATACAATCCAGCTAAGTCGGAGATCTAACGATAGTTAGGGGTATATCCCCTGACACGTGAAAGGGGGAGCGGATCTATGCGGAGACTATTTCCGCTGTTCATTGTGCATTTGCTGTTGTTGAATGGAGCCGTGCTTTCCGCTGCCAGCATCACGCTCAGCGGCGCCGCAAACGGGTCCATCACTTTTGACGCCAACGACGTCACGGTCTATGCGCAGTCGTCCGGCAGCAGCGGTTCCGGTTCCGCCATCGTCTCTGCCACCGGTGTGACGCAGGGCCCCGTCCGCATGGGAGTTCTCGAAATGTTCGGCGTCAGCGGCATCGCCACCGGCAACGGGACCAATTACATGCAACTCGGCGCTGAATCCTGTCAGGGATGGGGCGGGGGCAACGCCGATGGCGCCGTCAATCAGGGATGCCGGCTGAATGCCGCGGCCTACCAGACTTTTGAACTCGGCGTCTCCTTCGCCATCGGCGCCGATGCCTCGTTCTACTCCTCCGGCCAGGGACTCTCCGTGCTCTCCTTCGCGCTGTTTGAAGGCACTGTCGGACCCGGCGGCACCACCGCCACGCTCGGCGCCCCCGTGGCCGTCTTCGATCAGTCCGTGCTCACCCAGCAGCAGGCCGATACTCCGGAACCGGCGTCCGCGCTGCTGCTCGGCACCGGCCTTTCCTGCCTTCTGGCTGCGTTCGCCGTAAAGGAATGCCGCCTTCGTTACGCCGCCAGCGTTTCTGCGCGCCGCTGAAGTCCCGGTTTCAGGGCCACCGTTTTCAGCTGCGGTTCGAACCCCAGTTCCTGCAGCAGCGGCCCGAGTGACGCTTCATACCGCCGCCAGCGCTGCACCGAACTGCGGAACAACGGCTGCCGCACCTGCGCCGCGCTCGCTGTCTGCACCGTCCGCTCGGTCCGGTGGAAGTCGAGGCAGCGCGCATCCCATTCAAGACCGCAGTATTCGATCATCCGCCGCGCCTGGCCTTCCAGATCCTCCACCACGTCTTCGTACGCCACGTCCAGAATCGCGTCCGGCGGCAACACCCTGCGCCAGTGCGCCATCAGGTCGCTGTACATCCGGTAGTAACGTCCCAGCTCGGCCAGATCGTAGCTGAAGTCCACTTTGCTGAACAGCGTCGCATAGCACGAAACGCAGGTATCCCGCGCGTCCCGCACCGTATGGATAATCCGCGCGTTGGGCAGCGCCATGCGGATCAGACCGATGCGCGCGAAATTCCCCGGCTGCTTGTCCACAATCCGGATCTTCCCTCCCGCCGCCGCCGGCAGGCCGTTCACGTAATCGCGCCCGATTCGCCGCAGCGCCGCCCCGCTCAGCTCGCCCATCGATTGTGGAAACGGCCGCGACGAATTCGCCCCGCTGACCTCTTCCACCACCTTCTCCAGCGTCGCCAGTTCGCCCGCCCCGTGTACCCGCGGATGGCTCGCCAGGATCTGTTCAATCAGCGAACTTCCCCCGCGCGGCATGCCGACCACAAACACCGGCGCGTCCGAAGGATCCCCCTCGCCGCGCGCCCGCTCCAGCAGTTCGGCGTCGAATACTTCCGCAATGCCCCGGTAGAGTCGCGCTCGCGCCGCTTCGTCGTAATTCGTCTGTCTGCGCCTGAACTCGTTGCCTTTCCGGAAGTGCCGGAAGGCGCGTTCGTATTCGCCGCACTCGTCCAGCGCCTTGCCCAGCGCGAAATGCGCGAATGCCGCCTGGGGAGCCGGCAGTCCGTCCTTCGCCGCCAGCGCTTCGAGCGACGCCAGCGCCGTATCCCCCGGCCGGTGCTTGCGGATCATCGCCAGGCTGAAATGCGCCTCGGGATGCTCGGGAGCCAGCGCAATCACGCGCTCGTAATATCCCTTCGCCTCTTCGAACCTTCCCTGATCTCTGCGGATCGTTCCCATCCGGAGCAGCGCTTCCGCATGGTCCGGCCGCGCCGCCAGCACGCGCTCGAACTGCGCCGCGGCCAGCTCCGTTTCGCCCAACGCCCCCAGCGCCTTCCCCAGCCCGATCCGCGCGTCGGCGTTTGTCGGGTCCAGTTCCAGCGCGCGCTGAAAGTGAGCTCTCGCCTCGGCAAACTCGCCCTCGTGGCTCAGCACCACCGCCAGGTTGGCGTGCGCGCTCACATGGCGCGGCTCGAGCGCCAGTGCCCGCCGGAAGCGCTTTGCCGCCTCCCGCGTCTGGCTTTTCGCCATCATCACCGCACCCAGATTATTGTGGGCAGTCGGATCGCCCGGGCGAAGTGCAATCACCCCGAGAAACCGCGTCGCAGCCTCGTCCAGCATTCCCGCCTGGAAACAGCGAACCGCCTCTGCCGTCAGCGCCTCGAGGTTGCCTGCCCGGTGCGACTCTCCGCCGCGGCGTGCCGCCTTACGGCCTGTAATCTGTCTTTTTCCCACGCCCTGCCCTCCAGTGCAGATGCCGTAGTCTGCTCCCGCGCCATGGCGCCGGCAGCTCTCGATAGCTTCCCTGAATTTGGCCTGTCTCTCGTGGACCACGCTCAATTCAGGATCAGCCGAACTTCACATCTTCCATCCGGATAGCCCGCCGGGAACGCCTTTCCCGTGTTGCTGCCTCCGGCCCGCAGTCCAGCTCAACAGCCCAACCCCGCAGTCCAGCTCAACAGTTCAACCCCGCAGGCCAGCCCCGCAGGCAGCCCCGCAGTCCAACCCCGCAGTCCAACCCCGCGGTCCAACCCCGCGGTCCAACCCCGCAGCCCAACCCCGTAGTTCAACCCCGCGGTCCAACTCAGCGGTACAGCCCCGCAGGCAACCCCGCAGTCCAGCAAAGCTCAATTATACGTAAAGACTTTATATTAAACAAAGTTATAGTACTTCCATTACGTACGGTTTGCCACAACTCGACTGTCTGCAGCCAAACACACCGCCACTGCCGCCAGTCACGGCTCGCTCTTGTTGAACTGATTGGCTTTACCTACCACCGGCTTGCAGGAAGGGGTATACTCTTTTCGAATGCAACCGGATCGCACACTTCGTCACGGCCTTGGGTTCGTTTTTTCAAATTGCCCCATTCGTACTGGGTTACTCCTGTCCGGCCTCCTGCTGCTCGCCGCGCCGCTCTTTCCCCAAACCCCTCCTGCTACTGAAGTAGAAGCCGTCGTCGCCACCGAACTCGGCACCTTCCGCATCGAATTCGCCCCGGACAAAGCCCCGAAGCACGTCGAAAACTTTCTCAAACTGGCCCGCGAAGGCTACTACGACGGCAGCGCCTTCCACCGCGTCTTCCCCGATGGCATCATCCAGGGCGGCGACCCGCTCCTCAAAAATCCCAAAACTCCCAAAAACCTCTGGGGCACCGGCGCGCTCAACCTCCTGCCCTCCGAAATCACCGACCTCAAACACGAACAGGGCGCCGTCTCCACCGTTCGCCTCCCCGGCAAGCCCAACAGCGACGGCAACCAGTTCTTCGTCTGCGTCGCCGCCCAGCCCTCGCTCGACGGCCAATACTCCGTCTTCGGCCGCGTCACCGAAGGCCTCGACGTCGTGCAGCAGATCTCCCACTCCCCCTTCACCGGCGACGGCATCGTCGATCGCCCCATCCGCATCCTCAAAGTCACCGTGGAGCCGAAAAGGCTGCCCCCCTTTCTCCACGCCACCAAAGACGAACTCCGCCGCACCGTCACGCTCAAGACCACCCTCGGCAGCATCCGCATCGAAATGGAGCCGGACTGGGCGCCGGAAAACGTACGCGCCTTCCTCATGCTCACCGCCTCGGGCTGGTACAAGGGCACCGCCTTTCATCGCATCGTGAAAGGTTTCGTCGCCCAGGGCGGCGCCGCCGGCACGCGCTCCGGCAGCCAGCTTCATGCGGCGGACCGCTGGGTGCATCCCAACCCCGCCGAACTCGCCAGCGGCGCCAAACACGTCCGCGGCGTCGTTTCCATGGCCCATGGCGACGATCCGAACTCCGCCACCACGTCGTTTTTCATGATGCTCGGCCCGGCCGAAAATCTCGACGGCGCCTTCTCCGCCTTCGGCCGCATTGTGGATGGCCTCGATATCCTCGAAGCCTTTGAAAAGGAAGAAGTTGACGGCGAAACTCCGCGCCGCCGCCTCGAGATCCTCGATGCCGCCGTCGACCCCGGCTAAAACAGCCGCCGGATTGGGCTACAGTATAAGCTTGCCCGATATTCTGTATCCTTCGACGGCCGAAGAACTGCGCGACGCCCTCGCCTCGGCGGGCGCGGCGAAGCACACCGTCGAACTGTTCGGCGCCAACACGAAGCATCTGATGGCCGGGCCCGTTCAGCCCGCCGATGTGCGGATCAGCACATCCGCCATGACCCGCATCCTGCAGTACGAGCCGCGCGATCTCACCGTCAGCGTCGAAGCCGGGATGCCCTTCGCCGAACTCAACGCGCAACTGGCCGGCAACGGACAGATGGTTCCGCTCGACGGCGCCTCGCAGAGCAACGCCACCGTCGGCGGCATGATCGCGGCCAATACCAGCGGCTCCCGCCGGCGGCTTTACGGCACCGCCCGCGATCACGTCATCGGCATGACGTTCGCGACGCTCGATGGCAAACTGGTGCAGTCCGGCGGCATGGTGGTCAAGAACGTGGCCGGGCTCGACATGGCGAAATTGCTCATCGGCTCGTTCGGCACGCTGGCCGCCATCGCCACCGTGAATTTCAAGCTGACGCCGCGCCCGCCCTTCTCCCGCACCGTTCTGTTCGAGTGCGAGGACGTGAAGACCGCGACGGCGGTGCGCGATGCCGCCCTCCGCTCCGAGTGGAGTCCGGTAGCGGTGGACCTGCTGAATCCGCCCCTTTCCGCCCTGCTGCAGCTGCGGGGCTACGTGCTGGTGCTCTCGTTTGCCGGCAACGAGGCGGTGATCGAACGCTGTCTGCGCGAGGCGGAGCGGCTCGGTCCGTTGCGCGCCCTCTCGCCGGAACAGGAAGCCAGCTTCTGGCGGGCGCTCGACGGCATGACGCCCGTGTTCCTCGGAGACTCCGGCGAAGGCGCCGTGGTTCGCATCTCGACCGTGCTTTCGGATTGCGGTCCCGCCCTGGCAGGCGCGAAGGTTCCCGCGCTGGCCCACGCGGGCAACGGCGTTGTCCGGGCCTGGTTCCGTCGTCCCGGCGAGGCCTCCGAGTGGCTCGCCGAATGCGGCCGCCGCGGCTGGAAGGGTGTGATCGAGTATGCTTCGGATGCCGCCCGGTCCTCGCTGACCCTCTGGCCGGAGCCGGGCGGCGACTTTGTCATCATGAAACAGATCAAGCACATGTTTGATCCGGAAGGACTGTTGAATCGTGGACGCTTCTTCTCTCGGTTCTGATCTCGGCGGCCCTGACACAGGCAATGCCGCGCCCGGTTCCGCGGTGGCAACCCCATCCGCGTCCGGCCGCGCGCTCGCAGCCGACCGGCCGCGGCAGGCCGATCTCGACCGCTGCGTCCACTGCGGTCTCTGCCTGAACGCCTGCCCCACGTACCGCGAACTCGGCGTCGAGATGGATTCGCCCCGCGGCCGCATCTACCAGATGGCGCAGGTCGCCGCGGGCGCGCCCATCGGCGATGCTTACCGCGAGCACATCGATCTCTGCCTCGCCTGCCGCGGCTGCGAAAGCGCCTGCCCTTCGGGCGTGCAATACGGCCGCCTGGTGGAAGCCGCGCGCGCCGAAATCGAAGCGGTCACCAGGCGCCCGTGGCTCTCGCAGAAGCTGCGCGACTTCATCTTCGGCCGGCTGCTGCAATCGCCGACGCTCATGACCATGGCCGGCGCGTGCCTCTATATGTACGAGGTGAGCGGCCTGCAGAAGCTGCTGCGCGCCACCGGACTCGTCGCCCTGCTCGGTCCCCTGGCCGGGAAGGAAGCGCTGCTGCCGGAACCGCAGATCCCGTTCTTCTTCGGTGAAATCGGCAAGACGTTTCCCGCCGAAGGCGAGCGCCGTTATCGCGTGGCCTTCATGGCCGGTTGCGTGGCGAACGTAGCCTTCGCCCGCCTCAACGAGGCCACCGTGCGCGTGCTGCGGAAGAACGGCTGCGAAGTCGTGATACCCGCGCGCCAGGGCTGCTGCGGCGCGCTGCACGTCCATGCGGGAATTCGTGACGAAGCCCGCAAGCTGGCGCGGCGCAACATCGATGCCGTTCTCGGCAGCACCGGCGAGTGCGGCTTCGACGCCATCATCACCAATGCTGCCGGCTGCGGGTCCACGCTGAAGGAGTACGACGAACTGCTGGAGCACGATGCCGATTACGCGGATCGGGCGAAGCAGTTCAAAGCGCTGATGCGCGATGTGACCGAGTTCCTCGCCACGCTCGACCGCCGCGGCGAAATGAATCGCCGGATGGGCCGGCTTGAGACCACCGTCACGTATCAGGACTCCTGCCACCTCGCGCACGGCCAGAAGGAACGCGCCGCGCCGCGCGCCCTGCTGCAGGCCATCCCCGGCGTCGAGTTTCGCGAGATGCCGCTTGCCGATATCTGCTGCGGCAGCGCCGGAATTTACAACGTCCTGCACACCGGGCTGGCGATGCAGATCCTCGAAAAGAAGATGGGCAACGTGAAGCTCACGAAGGCCGCGACCGTTGCCACCGCCAACCCCGGCTGCATGCTGCAGCTGCAGGCCGGCGTCCGCAAATGGGGCAAGGGCGAGCGCGTCGCGCACGTCGTCGAACTGCTCGATGAAGCCTATCGCGCCGCTGCCGACTGACGCCGCTGAATGGCGCCGCCGCTTACCTGCCCGCGTGTGCCCGCGTCAGGTCGTCGATGTAACAGCCGACCACCGGCGTCTCCGGCTTCGCCACCGGCCTGCCGCTGAAGACGGCGTCGAGCGCGTCACGCAGATCGTGTTCGGTCACGATGCGGCGCGGCTGCCCGATGGCGGCGTAAAAGTTGTCGATTCGCCCGCGGTACGCGATGCTCGCGTCGGAGCGGATCACCACGGCGGTCGGCGTGATCGCGGCGTGCGTGGCGCCGATCAGCGCCTGGTTGCGGTCCACGATTTTCGGATAATCGCCGTGGCCGTATTCGGCGGCATGCCTGCGCGCCCTTTCGTCGGTCGTCGCCGGGTCCGCGTAGACCAGCGAGCAGCCGAGGCCGCGGTGCGCGTAATCCTCGCAGATGCGCCGGATCTCGTGCGAGTAATAGTTGGAGACCGGGCAGTCTTCGGTCACGAAGAACAGCGCCGCGGCATGGCCCGGGGCAGCCAGCAGCGGCTGGCGCCTGACGCCGTCGATGTCGCGGATGGTGATGGATGGGTTTGCGACGGACGCCCGGCGCACCGTCGCCGGAGCGGCCAGCAACACCGTGCCGATCGCCATTGCCGGCAGCCACTTCATTGCGCCAGCAACTCCCGGATCTTGTCGCGCGTCGCCGCGTCTGTCAGCGCTTTCGCCGCCATGGCCGCCCGGTGCAGCCGGTAATCGCGTTGCAGCGCGCCGAGGTCTTTCTCCTCGTGCGGCACGCCGATGAGCGTCACCGAGCCCATCTCGTCTCTGGACTGCTCGCCCCACGTCACGCGCACCGGCGGGCTGGAAGGATTCCGCGGGTTCGCCGCCGAGTTGTCCCAGTGGATCTCCACGTCGAGCCTCGTGTCCTTCGGCAGCGGCACGAGGTTTTCGAAGAAGTAGCGGTCCTGCCAGCCGAAGTCCCAGTCGGTGATGTTGAGCAGCGTCTTCACCGTGCCGTCGGGGAACGTGGCCGTCATCTTCAGCCGCTTGCCGAGGTAGTGTGCGTGCGCGCCGATGGAAACGCCGTCGAGCGCCGCCGGCAGCGTGAAGGCATCGCGGATCACGTAGTCTTTCTCGCCCGCCGGAATGGCGAGGCCGGAGAAGAGCGAGAAGGCGGGCGGAAGCTGGATGCTCACCAGCGTCCGCGACGGAGCCTGCCTGGCGAAGTACAGGCCGATCTGCGACCGCTCGGCTTCCGGCTTGCCCGTCGGATGGAAGTGGTACTGGATCACGAGGTCCGAGCCCTTCGCCACCGGCAGCGCAAGCCCGTCCGGCTGGAAGTGCGGCTGCGCGCCCACGGCCCAACCGCCGAGCGGCTCGATCGAGGCGCCCGCCCGCATGCCGCTGAAACCGGGTTCGGCGCCCTGCTGCGGCTTGAGATGCGCCTGGCCTTTGGGGTCGTCGAAGTAAAGGACGTGGTGCACCACGGCGCGCGCCGACGGTTTGAAATCGATCGCCGTAAGCCACTTGTCTTCCCGCAGACCCAGCGGGATGGCGATGTTGCGGTAGATGTCGGGGCCGTCGGCCGGGACGTGATAGGCGGCCGGCATTTCCACCACCAGGTCCGGTTCGCCGAGCATCCAGCCGGAGCTGAACTTGGGCGGCGCGTGCGCGCCGGCGCGGCCGCCCTCCGGCATGCCGTGGTCGACCCACGTCCGGATCAACGCGATTTCGGCGGGCGTGAGCGTGCGTGCGTCGCGGTACGGATACGACGCGGTGTCGGCCTTCCACGGCGGCATGATGCGGCTGGCGGTGACCGCGGCGATGAGCCGTCCGCGCTTCGAAACATCCTGATACGAGAGCAGCGGAAACGGCGCCGCTTCGCCGGGCCGATGGCAGGAAGAGCAGTTCTTATAGATGATCGGCGCAATCTGCTGGTTGAAAGTGACGGTCTGTGCCGCCGCCGCGCCGCAAAGCTGCGAGGCGCAGAAGAGGAGGAAGAGAGCCTTGCGTCTGTTCAAGCGGAAAGTCCTGTTTGCCCATACGGAATCTCGCCGATTCCGTTCCGGCAAGTACCTAGAATACGTAGGCGACGCCGCCGCGGAAGCTCCGCGGGTTGTTCACCAGCAGCATCGGATCGCCGCCCGGTGTCGTCATCGCCAGATATCCCTGTGCCAGTATGTTGCGGAGTTCGGCGGACGCCTCGATCCGGCCCTTGACGCCGGGGATGGATGGCATGGGCTGGCGAAGCAGAATGTTGAAGCCGGGGTCGGGTCGCGAGGCCTCGGTGGAGACTGCCGGCCCCGGCATCGCGTCGCCGCGGCTGGTCCACTGATAGCTGGCGACGAAGCGCAGGCCGGTACACTTCACGGTGCCTGAAGCGCGCAGGGTGAGGGCCTCCCGCCGCACGGGCTTCAGCTCGTGGCGCAGGTTGTCGGCACTTGCGCTGCCAGTGCTGGCAATGCCGGTGCTTCCAATGCCAGCGCCTCCAACGCCGGTACTTCCAATGCCCTCACCGCTCCGCGCGGCGAGCGCGCCCGGCGCTCCGTAGATCAAAGTGATCCGGTAAAAGTCACCGAAGTTCTGCGTGGCGGCGGCCGAGTAGCCGAACATCGTCAGGCGGCCGTAATCGAAGACCGCGGCATTCGAAATCATGTCGGGCAGCAGGTTACCGGGGAACAGTCCGCCGGCGGGCGAAACCAGCGTGAGGGCGGCATTGGCCACATCCTCGTAATATCCGGAAATGCGGTATTCGCGGGTGCCGAAGCGCTGCGTCACGCCGAGTTCGTAGTTATCCGTCCGCTGCACCCGGGCGCGTCCTTCCATCAGGCTGACGCGCGGCATGAGCGCGAGGGCGGTGAGGTCGCGCTGCAGGTCGGCATTGGCATCGGTCGCAGCCACGCCGAGTTCGGGTCGGGCATTGCCGCTGGTCCACGTGAGGTCGAGCTTGCCGTGGGGCAGGGAACGGTTGAGCCGGGCCCAGGGGCTGACGTAATGCATCCGGTCGACGAACGAGACGTCCGTAAGTTCGAAGCCGTACTCGGCCACCAGTTCTTCGCTGATCTGCGCCCGGTCGCCGAAGCTGACGCCCAGCGTGCGGAGCGTGGGGACCGACGAATCGCCGGCCGGTCCGCCGATCAGGCTCTGGCCCACCCGCATCGGAATGAAGAACTGCCGCATCGTGACGGCCAGCTCCGGCCGGACGCCGGCGATCTCCCGGCTGAACGTGGTGCGGAATGCCGTCGACTGGTTGCCCGAGGCGGAATTGCCCACGTCGCCCGCTACGGCCAGATGGTTGCCGCCATAAACCGAGGTGGCGAATGCGAACTGCGTGCCAAGATCGGCCTGGCCATCGGTAGCCGCCGGTGCGCCATCGGAAGCCGAGATCCGGATCAGGCCGCGCGAATCGGTGAAGATGGCGGGCCGGCGGGATTCGGCCGTCGCCGTGGCGTTCGCGGCAGCCACGTCCGGGTCGCGCCGCGCCACCGGAAGCAGCCGCAGGATCGGGCGGGAGGCGGTTGCGGTTCGCAGGCTCCACTTCCAGTCGTCACTCATCAGGCCGTTGGGCGCGGGGATGGTGGCCACCAGCTGGATGGAACTGACGACGCGCGAAAGGTTGATTTCCAGCAGGCTGCGCATGCCGGCGCGGATCT
>Ga0214192_1000559_pt1 | contig 22801 bp, 19 predicted proteins | sample TroBogEpilimnion_44_FD_153030 | JGI IMG/M metagenome (GOLD analysis project Ga0214192, IMG submission 153030) | Freshwater microbial communities from Trout Bog Lake, WI - 29JUL2008 epilimnion | ecosystem: Environmental > Aquatic > Freshwater > Lake > Epilimnion/Euphotic zone | place: Trout Bog... | reverse complement strand
TGTTCTGACCGGCGCTGACGTTCTGGGAGACATCGAGCTGGGCGTTACCAAGCGCCGAATAAGCAGCGGGCAGCGTGATGCCGGATCCGCCCGCCGAACCGCCGGCGTACTGATCGGGCTGTTCGAGCGAGACGCCGAACGTCACTTTGTTATTCGGGTGGTAGAGGATACGCATGCCAGGCTGACGAGTCCAGGTCAGACCCGCCACGTAATTGATGTCGGTTGCCTGGGAGAAGAACAGGTCGCCCGGAAGCGCCGAGAGGCCGCTGCGGTTGGGTGTCAGCATGCTCCAGCTCTGGCCGGCGAGGAATTCGACCTTGCCCTTGCGGACATCGGCCCAGAAGAGGCGAAGGCGGGGCACAAAGGCGCCGTTGGAAACGACGATGCCGTTCGAACCGCTGGTCCCGTTGAAGTCGAATTCGTTGTAACCGATGAAGTGCGCACCCTTCCAGTCACCATCGACGCGGAAGCCGAGGCGCGAGTTCTGCGGCGAGAAGCGGAATTCGGAAAGGTTGCCGTTGACGGTGTTGTTGTACGGCACGCTGCCGAAGTTGGAACCCATGCTCGATCCCGCGTTCTTATCGCGCCACACGGACGTGAGATCCATGAAGCCGACGGGAATCACACAGGTGCTGCCGATCTGCAGGTAGGCCGGAGCCGGCTTGCTGCCGTCGGGATTGGCTTCGCACGGATTGGAAGCCGGCTTCGCCGCCGCGGCCTGCGCGGTCGGGATGGCAACGGCCGGGATCGGCGCGGCCGGGATGACCGGCGTCAGGCTGGCAACGGTGCCGAGGTTATTCGGACGGGTCGCCGCCTGGTCGATCATCTGCTGCTGTCTGTCAATCGCCTGCTGCAGCGACTGCAGCTGTTTCTGCTGCTCCGCCAGAGCAGCTTTCAGGCGCGCGATTTCGTCGTTCTGAGAAGCGGCGTTGTTGGTTGTCGCCACGCCCGTCGCGTTGCTGTTCTCGGCAGCGCCCAGCAGGCTTGAGCCCGCCAGCGCGCACGCCATGAACCGAACGGCCCACGGGCTGCGCAGTTTGTTCAATTTCATCTATATCTCCCCATTCAAAATCCCGGTTTCAAATCCGGGTGAAGCGTTGACGCGGTGGATTTCCCGGCCTTCGGCGTACGCGGAAGCTGACATAGCTTCGGGCACACCACAAGCGTCTGGATTGAAAGCGTCAGTTTAGTTTATGAAGAGAACAGCGGAAACTTGATGACTGAAGTATGAAGAGATGATTACAAAGACGTGCGGTTATCCACAGCTCCGGCCGAGCGGGAAAGTACCGTTACGCCTAGGCCATGTGATGATGCCGGATGTCCACGCCTTTTATCATGAAGAGGACGTCTTCGGCGACATTTGTCGCGTGATCGGCGATCCGTTCGAGGTTGTGGGCGATGAATATGAGGTCGAAGGCCGCCCCTGCGTTCGCCTGCCCCTGCTCGACCATCGTCATCAGATCCTGATAAACAGCGCGCTTCATGTCGTCGACTTCGTCGTCGGCCAGCAGCACGCTACGCGCCATCGCTTCGTCGCGCTGCACCAGCGCGTCGAGGCTCCGGCGGACCATCGATTCCACGATCTTCGACATTTCCGGAATATCAACTACGGGCTTTACGACAGGCTTGCCCAGCAGTGAAAGCACGCGCTGCGCAATGTTGACCGCAAGATCGCCCATCCGCTCCAGATCGCTGTTCATCTTGAGCGTGGCGGTGAGGAACCGCAGATCCTTGGCCACCGGCTGATGGAGGGCAATCATCCGCAGGGCGAATCCGTCGACTTCGATATCGAGCTGATTGATGCGCTCTTCGATGCGCCAGATGTTGGAAATGGGCGCGTCGCTGCGCTCCGCCAGACCGCGGATGCTCTCGTGGATGGCGGTCTCGACCAGTCCGCCCATCTCAAGTATTTTGTTCTGGAGTTCGTCCAGCTCGGCTACAAATGGCCTCATGCCCATTGAATACAAAAGTAGCAGTTTCGGCCTTGCAGGAACAGAAAAAATATCGTATGAAGGTGATAAATTCGGGGCCGCGCAAAAAACAGCGCCGCCCCGCAGACTCCGTTATGCCAGCGTGTTGAGCGTGCCGATCCGGCTGGCTTCGTATGCCGCGATCGAAGACTCCTGCTTCAGAATCCAGCCCAGTTCATCCACGCCTTCGAGAAGGCAGTTCTTCGCAAAGGGATCGACCGGAAATTCCACCGCCGTGCCGTCCGGAAGGATGAGCTTCTGCGCCTTCAGGTCAACCTGGACTTTGGCATCTTCGGGCAACGTAAAAAGCTTCGCATGCACGTCGGCCGGAACCACAATCGGCAGCAGCGAATTCTTCAGGGCGTTGTTTTTGAAGATATCGGCAAAGCTGGTGCTGATCACGGCGCGGAAACCGAACTGCGTCAGCGCCCACGGTGCATGCTCGCGCGAGCTGCCGCAGCCGAAGTTATCGCCGGCCAGCAGAATTTCGGCTCCCTTGCCGCGCGGCGTATTCAGGATGAAATCCGGCTTCTCGCTGCCATCGGCGTTATAGCGCCAGTCGCAGAACAGCTGCTTATCGAGGCCTTCCTTCGACGTCGTTTTGAGAAACCGCGCCGGAATGATCTGGTCGGTATCGATGTCGTTGGTAGGCAGCGGCACCAGCCGCGATTCGAGTGCGATGAAGGGTTTCACAGTAATGTCCTCACGTCGGCCACGGCGCCGGCAATGGCGCTGGCCGCGGCAGTCTGCGGCGAAGCGAGGAACGTCCGCCCGCCCTTGCCCTGCCGTCCTTCGAAATTCCGGTTGCTTGTGGAAACGCTGTACTCGCCCGGCGACAGCTGATCGCCGTTCATAGCGATGCACATGGAGCAGCCCGGTTCGCGCCAGTCGCAGCCGGCAGCACGGAAGATTTCGGGCAGGCCTTCAGCAATCGCCTGCCGCTTTACTTCCTGCGAGCCCGGCACAACCATGGTCCGCACCTTCGGATTCACTTTCCGGCCCTTGAGTACCGCGGCAGCAGCGCGCAGATCGGAGATCCGCGAATTCGTGCAGCTACCGATGAAAACGACGTCGATGGGGTGACCGAGTACCGGCTTGCCACCTTCGAGACCCATATACGCCAGCGCCTTGGCCAGCGATTCGCGCGCCATGGCATCGGCGCCGCTCGAAGCATCGGGAATCACGCCCGTAATCGGAATCCCCATGCCGGGGTTCGTGCCCCAGGTGATCATCGGTTCGAGTGTGTTGGCGTCGATATCGATGTCGCGGTCGAACGCCGCGCCTTCATCGGTCGGCAGCTGTTTCCAGCGCGCCACCGCCGCATCCCACGCCTCGCCCTTCGGGGCGAACGGCCGGCCGTTCAGATACTGGAACGTCGTGTCGTCGGGGGCAATCATACCCGCCCGCGCTCCGCCTTCGATCGCCATGTTGCAGACCGTCATGCGGCCTTCCATGTCGAGTGCGCGGATGGCCGAGCCGGCGTATTCCATAACCGTGCCTGTGCCACCGCCGATGCCGATCTTCGCGATCAGCGCCAGAATAATGTCCTTCGCCGTGACACCGTTGCGCAGCACGCCATCCACGTTCACGCGGAAGGTCTTCGACGGGCGCTGCAGCAGGCACTGCGAGGCCAGCACGTTTTCCACTTCGCTGGTCCCGATGCCGAAGGCCAGCGCGCCGAACGCGCCGTGCGTTGCCGTGTGGCTGTCCCCGCACACCACGGTCATGCCCGGCTGCGTGAAGCCGAGTTCCGGCCCGATCACGTGCACAATTCCCTGATGGCTGGAATGCAATCCGTAGCAGGGAATACCGAACTCTTTGCAGTTCTCTTCCAGCTTGGCGACCTGTGCCGCCGCGACCTTATCCAGGATCGGCAGCGAACGATCGGTAGTGGGGATGCTGTGATCCGCGGTGGCGACCGTCAGATCCGGCCGTCGCACCTTGAGACCACGCGCGCGCAGGCCGGAAAAGGCCTGGGGCGAGGTGACTTCATGCACCAGGTGAAGATCGATGAAAAGCAGGCTGGGAGCGCCCGGCTCCTCGTGAACGATGTGGCCGTCCCACACCTTCTGGCTGAGGGTTCTTAAAGCGCCGCCTTTTACAGAGCCTGACACACCGATTCTCCCATCTGTTCCGTCGTCGCCGGCGTGCCCGAAGGCCGCAGATCCGCCGTTACCTTGCCGCTGTTCAGCACCTGTTCCATGGCACGCGTCACGGCCGCCGCTTCTTCGCCAAGGCCGAAGCTGTATTCGAGCATCGCGGCCACCGAGCCGATCGCACCGAACGGATTTGCCTTGCCCTGGCCCGCAATGTCCGGAGCCGAGCCATGCACAGGCTCATAGAGACCCGTCCAAACGCCCGAAGCCTTCTTCGCGCCGAGCGAAGCCGAAGGCAGCATACCGATCGACCCGGCCAGCACCGCGCCTTCGTCGCTCAGAATGTCGCCGAACATGTTGTCCATCACGAGCACGTCGAACCGCTTCGGATTCAGCACCAGCTGCATCGCCGTCGTATCGACGATCAGATGCTCCAGCGTCACGTCGCTGTAGTCCGGCGCGATTTCAAGAACCACTTTGCGCCACAGCTGCGAGGTTTCGAGCACGTTCGACTTATCCACCGACGTGAGCTTCTTGCGCCGCTTGCGGGCCAGTTCGAAGCCCATCCGCACCACGCGATCGATCTCCGCGCGGGTGTAGGTCATGGTGTTGGTGCCGCGCTCTTCCGGGCCGCTGCCGGTGATGCCGCGCGGCGTACCGTAATAGAGGCCGCCCAGCAGTTCGCGCACGATGATGAAATCGACGCCGTCCACCAGTTCGTTCTTCAGCGGCGAGGCATCGAGAAGCGCTTTGTAGCTGCGCACCGGACGCAGGTTGGCGAACACGCCCATCGCGCGGCGAATCCCCAGCAGACCGCGCTCCGGCCGCTTTTCCGGGGCCACGTTATCGAATTCCGGCAGCCCGACCGCGCCCATCAGAACGGCGTCGGCATCCATCACCAGCTTTTCGGTCTCAGCCGGAAACGGCGTGCCCGTCTTGTGAATGGCGATGCCGCCCAGCAGCCCTTCGCGGATGGTGAGCTGATGCCCCCATTTTTCCGCCACCACGCGCAGAACTTTTACCGCTTCGCGCGTGACTTCGGTGCCGATCCCGTCGCCGGGCAGAACAAGAACATTCAGATTCAAAGCTTCTCCTTAAAAAACCAGTGTGGATATTGCGGGGCAGACCCGTCAGGAACAAGGCCGCCGGCAAGCCGCCGTCAGGCGGCCAAGTAGCCAGTATATAAGCCGGACTTTACTGAGCCGCCGGAGCCATCGCCTGCTGCGCTTTCCGCGCCAGCGCCGCGATCTCCTCGTCCATCAGACCCTTTTTGTTGTCGGCCAGCGCGGTCACTTCGCCGTATACGAAATCCAGCTCTTCCGGCGCCAGCGCAAAGCCCAGCGTCTCCAGCCGGTCCTTCAGCGCGTGGCGGCCGCTGTGCTTGCCGAGCACCAAGCGGCTTTCCGGCACACCCACCGATTTCGGGTCGATAATCTCGTACGTCGTCCGGTCCTTCAGCATGCCGTCCTGATGAATGCCGGCTTCGTGCGCGAACGCGTTGCGGCCCACAATCGCCTTGTTCGGCTGCGGCCCGAAGCTGATGATGGAACTCAGCATCTGGCTGGCCGGGAACAACTGTTCGGCGTGGATGCCCGTCTGGTACGGATACCGGTCATTCCGCGTCTTCAGGATCATGACCAGCTCTTCCAGCGAACAATTCCCCGCCCGTTCACCAATGCCGTTCACCGTGCACTCCACCTGCCGCGCGCCGGCTTCAATGGCCGCCAGCGAATTGGCCACGGCCAGACCCAGATCGTCATGGCAATGTACGCTCACGATCGCCGTATCGCCCAGCGCCTTCACCACGCGGCCGATGATGTCCGCGTATTCCGAAGGCGTCGAATACCCCACCGTATCGGGGATGTTCACCGTCCGTGCGCCCGCCGCAACTACGGCTTTCGAGACTTCCACCAGGTAGTCCGGGTCGGTCCGCGCACCGTCTTCGGCGGAAAATTCCACGTCGTCGGTAAACGTCCGGGCCAGTTCCACCGCCCGCGCGGCGGCTTCCAGCACTTCCGCCCGGCTCTTCTTGAGCTTGTACTTCAGATGGATGTCGCTGGTGGCAAGGAACGTATGGATGCGCGGCCGTTTGGCATGCTTCAGCGCCTCCGCGGCACGTTCCACGTCCAGCCGGACGCAGCGCGCCAGCGCCGCAACCTGGACCCACGGATACTCACGGCTCACCGCGTCCACCGCTTCAAAATCCCCCTGAGAGGCGATGGGGAAGCCGGCTTCGAGGATATCTACGCCAAGCTCCACCAGTTTTCCCGCCATGCGCAGCTTCTCGGGTACGTTCATGCTGCAGCCGGGCGACTGTTCGCCGTCCCGTAAGGTCGTGTCAAAGATGTAGACGCGATTGTTCATATGGTTTTGGAAGGTACTCCATAGCCATTATGCGGAGGAGGATCGAAATAAAGCAAATTTATTCGATTAGACCAAGCCATCAAATATTATTATAATGGGTTTTGGAACTCAGCCTCCTCCGCGTCTTCGTGACGATCGCCACCGAGCGCAGCTTCTCCCGCGCCGCGGAAAAACTGGGCCGCACCCAGCCAGCCGTATCGCTCGCCCTGCAGAGGCTCGAAACAGAGCTGGGCGAAAAGCTCCTCGATCGTTCGGCCAAGGACGTTCTGCTCACCGACGCCGGCCGCACCGTCCTCGAATATGCCCGGCGCTTTCAGAATCTGGAAGGCGAACTGGAAAACTCCATCGCCGAACTGCGCGATCATTCGGCGGGCAAGCTCGTCATCGGCGCCAACGAATCCACCGGACTCTACCTGCTGCACCACCTCGAACGCTACCGCGCGCTTTATCCGAAAGTGAAAGTGCAAATGCGCCGCAGCTTTTCCAGCCGAATTCCCGGCGAGATCGTCGACGGCAATCTTGAACTTGGCGTCATCAGCTACGAACCGCGCGACGAGCGGCTTTCCTCGCGCGTCATTTATACCGACTCGCTGGCCTTCGTGGTCGACCCGAAGCACCGCCTGGCCAAACGCCGCGAAGTGCCGCTTTCCGAGCTGAGCGACGAAACATTTATCGCCCACAACGTGCTCTCGCCCTACCGCGAGATCGTGATTCGCAATTTCCGTGAACGCGGCGTGCGGCTGAACATGGATATCGAGATGCCCACCGTGGAACTGATCCGCCGCATGGTGGAATCGGGCCACGGCGTGGCGTTCCTGCCGCGCATGTGCGTGGAAGAAGAGATCACGGAAAAGCGCCTCGTGGCCGTGCGGGTACCGGAAATGCAAGTGGAGCGGAAGATCTATCTGGTTCAGCCCGCCCGGCGCGCGGTCAGTTATGCAGCTGAGGCGTTTTTGAAGTTAGTAGCGGAATAAACCGGCAGCGCCGCCGCTACGCCCGGGTCGCCAGCGCCGCTTTGATCCGCTCGGGCGTGAACGGGATCTGCCTCAGCCGGACGCCCGTGGCGTCGAAGATCGCATTTCCCAGCGCCGCCGCGGCAATTGTGATAGACGTCTCCCCTGCCCCCGTGGCCTCTTCCTCGGGCCGGTTCACCAGCACGCATTCGATCGTCGGCACCTCGATCCCCACCGTCAGCGAATGGTATGAGCGCCAGTCGACGGAAGTCACTTTCCGATCGTCCCAGGTGACCTCCTCGCCGAGCGCGCGGCTGATGCCCTGCAGCGCTCCGCCTTCGAGTTGGTTGCGCAGGCCGTCGGGATTGGAAATCGGACCGCAGTCGTTGCTGACGACAATCCGCCTCACCGCAATTTTCCCCGTGTCCTGATTGACTTCGACCTCCAGCACCATCGCCGCATAGCCGTTGTCACGTTCGTATGCCACGCAAGCCATACCTCGGCCGCTCGCTACGCCCGTCGGCTTCCGCTTCGGATTCGGCGAGGGGCGCGCATCCCATTTCGCCGCCTTCGCCGTCTCCTGCACCATGTCGCGCAGCCGGGGGTTGCTCAGATGCCGCAACCGATACTCCACGGGGTCTGCTTTCAGCTTCGCCGCGATCTCATCCAGAAACGACTCATGCGCGAAGGTATTCTGCAGCCGCGCCGGCGAGCGCAGCGGCCCCGTCCACAGCGGGGATGCGACGGTGTGCACAAGCACGCGCTCGCTCGCCACTGTGCCGGTATTCCTGTTGACGCCGCCGATCCGACCCGCCACGTACGACGGCATGCCGTTGCTGTTGTTATTGAAATTACCTGGCGGCGGCGCGGGCGAGCGGGGCGTAAACGCATCGGGCGAAAAGCCGAGTAACTTGCCGGTGATGACATTCCCTGGCGTTCCCGTTCCAGGGCGGTTGCCGAGGTTCGGAGTCCATACTTCGTGATCCCACGCCACGATGTTGCCACCGGCATCGAGCGCGACACGCTCGTCCATCAGATACGCGTTGCCGTAGTTTTCCCACGCCATTTCGTCTTTGCGGCTCAACTGCACCCGCACCGGCTTGCCGACTGCCTGCGACAACACGGCGGCGTCGTAAGTGACGGTATCCGCTCCGTTGAGGCCGTAACAACCGGAGCCGCGCCGGAAGATGACGCGAACGTTCTCCGGCTTCATCCCGAGCACCATCGCGCATGTCGTCTTCTGATACCAGACCGCCTGCGTGGAGCACCAGAGAGTCGCGCCGTCGCTTCGCACATCGGCCACCGCGCAGGAACTGCCCACCGAACCATGCATCTGATACGGATGAAAGTAGGTCGCTTTCATCACCGATGCGGCCGACTTCAGTTGCTGATCTACATCACCTGAATCGAGCAGGAACTGATCGCGAACCGGTTGCTGCCGAAGCTGTTCGGCGAAGCCGGCTTGTTTCGGCAATCCGGTGCCGGCGCTCCACTCGACTTTCAGCTTCGCCGCCGCCTGCACCGCCTGCCATGGCTTCGCGGCAACCACGCCGACGAAGTCCTTCTTCACCACAACCTTCACATTGCCGGGCAGATCCCGGACAGACGCTTCATCGACGCTCAGCACCCGCGCGCCCACCGCTGGTGGCCGCACGACCCGCCCATGCAGCATTTCCGGCACCCGAACGTTATGCACAAACTCAAAGCGGCCGGTCATGATATCCGGAAGGTCCGGCCGCTTCACCGGCGTACCCAAAATCTTCCATTCGCTCGGATCTTTGCGTTTGGCTTTCGGATCCAGAGCGAGCTGAAACTTCTTTCCCCCGACCAGTTCACCGTACGTAACCCGCTTCGACCGGTCGGCTCGCACCGCGATGACGCCATCGGCAGCGTCCAGCGCAGTGACCGGCGCACCGAGCTTTTCCGACGCCATGCGGAACAGCGCTTCCCTCGCCGTCGCGGCCGCCTGCCCGAGGTTGGACTTATTGAAATTGGCCGGATGCGACTGGCTGCCGGACGTATACGCCTGATCCGGCGTATAAGCGGTGTCGCAGTAAATCAGATTCACTTTACTGAACGGAACTGAAAGTTCTTCCGCCACCAATTGCGTCTGCGCCGTCGAAATGCCTTGCCCGAGTTCTTCCTTGCCGCTGTAAGCCGTGATAGAGCCATCCGCCGCAATCGCAATCCAGGAATCGAGCTGAGCCAGTGACGGCGAGAGCGCTACCGGCCCGGGAAACTGCGCCTGGGCCACTTCGACGCCATCGAAGATACTGAAACCCACCACGAGCGCGCCCGAAGCTTTCAGGAAACCGCGCCGGGAGAGTGCCGCGCGGGCATCGCCCGTGAAGGCTTTGTTCATTGGCGCTCTCATTTCGCCACCCCCGCCGCATAGCGCCGGATCGCCGCCATCATGCGCGCGTGCGTGAAGCAACGGCAGAGCACTCCGGCGAGCGATTGTTCGATCAGTTGTTCGCTCGGATGCGGCACTTTATCGACCAGCGCCTTTGCCGTCAGCATCACGCCGCTCATGCAGAAACCGCACTGCGCCGCGCCTTCGTCGATGAACGCCTGCTGGATCGGATGCGGCCGTTCCGGAGTTCCTATCCCTTCGAGCGTGGTGATCTCCGTATTCTGCACCGTGCTCACCGGCGTGATGCAGGAGCGGATCGCCTGGCCTTTCACTATCACAGTGCATGCGCCGCACTGGCCGAGCCCGCAGCCGAATTTCGGACCGCGCAGCGCGAGATCGTCGCTCAGAGCGTAAAGGAGCGGCGTGGCCGGATCAAGGTCAAGAGTGTGACTCTCTCCGTTCACCTTCAGATGGATGGTGCTCATATGGCTAAGGCTCAGGTTACGGCGCGCCACCGGGCGGGGTCAAGGCCGTCCGATATATTCGGAGGTGACTCGCGCATGCGCAAAATCCGCCTCATCGCTCTGAAAGTCACGGCCGCCCTGGCGGCGCTGAGCGCCCTTCTTTACGTGGCGGATGATGTGTCGGCGCGTCTGCGCGGCAAACCAACCGAGCAGATGAAAGTAGACCGGATCTACTCTGCCGTAAACCACTGGAATGAGGTCGAATATTCGATCGGATCGCCGGAGGTGCAGACCTGCGTGGATGCGCTTCTGCCCCACTTCGGCTACGTGCCCTGCTGGTATCTGCACAAACATCCCATCCAGCAGGTCAGCAGCCCGTAGCGCGGCATGCAATCCGCAACACAGTCCTTTATAGTGGTCACATGATCAACCGGCTGGCCGAGCTGCGCAAAGCCCGCGGCATTCCGGCCGCGGAACTGGCGACACAGGCGGGGGTAACGCGGCAGGCCATCTACGCCATCGAAGCCGGCACCTACATGCCGAACACCGTGGTGGCGTTGCGGCTGGCCAAAGCGCTGCAGACGCCTTTTACCGAATTGTTTGCGCTCGATGACGAAGAGGCGGCAGCACCATCGGAGGTCTCGTTCGAAGCGCTCGACGATAATTCACCGCTCCTGCCTGGCGAGCCCATCCAGCTTTGCAAGGTTGGACGCCAAACCATCGGGGTGACGCCCGCATTGTTTCCGGCGTACCTGCCGGTGGCCGACGGCATTGTCACCGATGCGCGTCATGCGGCCGTGCCGGCCGCTCCGGTACACAACCGGCTTCTGGTGGCCGGATGCGACCCGGCGCTCTCACTGCTGGCAGCCCACTCCGCCGATGCCGGAGTTGAACTTGTACTTGCCAGTGTCAACAGCGCGCGCGCCCTCGAGTGGCTCAAGGCAGGGAAGATCGACATCGCAGGCACGCATCTGGGCACGTATCCCGATCAGCCCCATACGCGAGGACGAGGTCTGACGGCGGTGACTTTCGCTGTCTGGGAAGAAGGCTTCGTCGTGGCACGCGGAAATCCGAAAGGCATTCGGGGAGCAGAAGATCTGCTGCATCCGGGCGTACGCTTCGTGAACCGTGAGTCAGGTTCGGGCAGCCGCCGGTTATTCGACGACCTGCTGAAACGCGCGGGAATCGCGGCCGGGCGGGTCAAGCCGGTGGCCGAAATCGCTCCAGGCCATCTTGCTGCGGCATGGGCAGTTGCGGCCGGCGCAGCGGACTGCTGCATCGCGGCCCGCTCGGCGGCGCGGCGCTTTGGCCTCGACTTCATTCCGCTCGCCGAGGAGCGCTTCGAACTCGTTCTGCAGCGCAGCGATCTGGAGCGGAAGGCAGTGGCAACGCTGTTCGACGTTCTCAGCCGCCAGCGCTTCCGTCGCCAGCTCGAAACCATTGCCGGCTACGACGTAGCACATTCCGGCGAGTCGTCCTCCTGAATCCCGGCCGATGAATGAATCAGCCCCGCGCCGCGTGGGAGACTGAAGGTTTCATGTCCACCGCATTCCGTTACGCGATGTGCAATGAGGCATTTAAAGCACGCTCCTTCGCGCTGCAGTGCCGGGCCTTGCGCTCGGCGGGCTATGAAGGAATCGAGATCGCGCCATACACGCTGGCGGACGATCCGCTCGACATCAGCGCTGGACAGCGGCGTGAATTCCGCGGCATCCTCGCCGGCGAGGGCCTTGAATTCGTGGGCCTGCACCGCGTGCTGGTCACACCGCTGAAAGTCCACATCACAACGCCGGATGCAGCCCTGCGCGAGCGAAGCTGGCAATATGTCTGGAACCTCGTGGACCTCTGCGCCGACCTCGGCGAGGGTTCTGTCATGGTCTTCGGCTCGCCGGATCAGCGCAAAACCACCGGCGGCGCAACCGTCACCGAAGCTACGCGTTATTTCATGGATGGCCTCGCACGGATCGCCCCCCACGCGGCCGATTGCCGGGTGACGCTGCTGGTGGAACCGCTTCCGCGCAAACTGGCAGACGTGATCAATACGCTGGCCGAGGCGAGCCGGTTGATTGGTCAGATTGCGAGTCCGGCAGTCCAGACCATGTTCGACGTGCACAACACCGCCGATGAAGCCGAGCCGCACGAAGACCTCATTCTGCGGTATGGCCCGCAGATTCACCATATCCACGTCAACGAGTTGGACGGCGGCTGTCCGGGCCGCGGCAATTACGATTTCGCACGGCTTTTCCGGGCACTGGGCCACATCGGCTATCAGGGCTGGGTATCGCTCGAAATGTTCGACTTTCTAAGCGATCCGGACACGATAGCACGGGAATCCATTGCATACTTAAAAAAGAAAGCGGAGGAAGCACGGGCGTGAAGTATCTGGTTACGGGAGGCGCCGGTTTTATAGGCTCAGCACTGGTGCGCGGTTTACTGAACGAGGGCGCGGGCCGGGTGACGGTCGTCGATAATCTGCTGACCGGACACGAAAGCAATCTGGACGAAGTCAAAGCCGGCGTCGATTTTCGCCGCGTGGATGTACGCGATTACGCCGATGTTCTGAGCGCGATGCAGGGCCACGACGTGGTTTTCCACGAGGCCGCCATCCCGTCGGTACCGCGCTCGATCGATGATCCGATTCCATCGCACGAGGTCAACATCAACGGCACCTTCAACGTGCTGCGTGCGGCAAAGCAAGCAGGCGTGCGTCGCGTTATTTACGCGGCGTCGTCATCGGCCTATGGCGACACAGAAGTGCTGCCGAAGGTGGAGTCGATGCAGACGAATCCGCGATCTCCGTACGCGGCGCAAAAGCTGATGGGCGAGTATTACATGTCCGTGTGGGCTTCGTGCTTCGGCGTCGAAACCATCAGCCTGCGGTACTTCAACGTTTTCGGCCCGCGGCAGGATCCGACGAGTGCCTACTCGGGCGTGCTGTCGCTGTTCATGAAGGCAATCCTCGAGCAAAAGGCGCCGACCATCTTCGGCGACGGAGAACAGTCGCGCGACTTCACTTTTGTGGAAGATGTAGTGGCGCTCAATCTGAAGGCGGCGCGCGCGCCGGCAAGCGCGTCGGGCCGTACATATAACGCGGGCAACGGCGGGCGTATCACGCTGAACGAAGCCTGGGCGCTGCTGCAAAAGATTACCGGCGTCACGCTCGAGGCGAAGTACGGGCCTCCGCGCGCGGGCGACGTGCGGGACTCGCAGGCGGACACAAGAGATGCGACGGAGGTGCTTGGACATGCGCCGCAGTATACGTTCGAGCAGGGCATGCGCGTGACGTTCGACTGGTACCGCAACAGCCTCCGCCGCTAGCGGCACGTATTCTGCAGGATGAAATCGAGGTCAGTCAATGGCTACTGAATTTCGCATTCCGATTCGTCAGTTGAGCGAGACCGCCTCCGAGGCCACAATGCGCACCCACCGCGTCATTGTGGATCGCCCCGTCACCGGTGGTGGCACCGATACCGGCCCGATGGGCGGCGAACTGTTTCTCACCGCCATCGGCGGCTGCTTCATGAGCAATCTGCTCGCCGCCATGCGCGCCCGTGAATCCGCGGTCACGAACGTGCGCACTGAAGTAATCGGGACTGCCGAGGGCACCCCGCCACGCTTCTCTTCCGTGGACCTGATTGTCACGGCCGATACAGACGACCCTGCCGCGCTGGCGAAACTGGTCGAAATCGCCGATCGCGGCTGCATCATGATGAACACACTGCGAGGCAAGCTCGAGGTGAAGATCAGCATCACCGAGCCGTGCCCGCCTCAGTGACCCGCCTCAGTGATAAAAATGCCGTGCGCGCGCAGACTCAGTTGAAAGCCGGATGCGCATGCGTCCAGCCCTGCGGCGGCCACCAGCCGGCCTGAACGTCGCGCGCGCCGTGTTCTTCGAGCGCGTGCATGACCTTCTCTTCCATCGGCTCATCGACTTCAATCGCGGCGATCACCGCACCTGTCGCCAGCGCTTCCTCGTAAAGCAGCGCCTCGTCATGAGAGACGCCCATGTTCCAGAACGCGAGTACAGCCGCGCCGCCGACCGTGTAGAGCGCTACTCCGATCGCGTAGAGCACGAATAACTGTACGCCGGTAATCCACAGAAGAGTGCCGAAGACCACCACCCCCGCCACAAAGCCGCCAAGGGCTCCCTGCCGAAGTGCCACCCGCGTGGGCTTATGCTGGCGCGCAAAGCCCGCTCTGTCATCGGGTTCTATGACGTGCATGCTGGCTGGCGCAATGCCCTGCATGTTGAGGTCGCGGAACGCTTCGTCCGCGTCCGTCCGCGACTGGAATCTGCCTGCAACGATATGCATATCCGACCTCCGGCTGCATTATAAGCACTTTTGATCCCCGGGCGCGATGGGGGTCACGGCGGATTCGTCGTGGTGGCAGACACAGCGAATTTCCGGTTTGCCCACGGCGCGGCCAGGGAACGCCCCCCTCGATGCGCCGATGAATGTCATAGAATGAGGCGGTCGGCGAAACACACGCCGGCTGGAGAAGACCCATGACACAGCGACAAATCCACTTGATGAGTTCCATCGCCTGCCTGACCATTCTGACGGGCCTCGCCTGGTCGCAAAGCGTGCCCCGCTTCGAAGTGGACCCGTCCTGGCCGAAGCAGTTGCCCGAGGGTTGGGTCATGGGCGGTCTTGGCGGCGTCTGCGTGGACGCACATGATCACGTTTTTATTCTCAACCGTCAGGACGTCATCGAAGGCGACCTGAATGCGGGAAAACTGGCGCCGCCGGTCATTGAATTTGACCAGGCGGGCAACGTGGTGAACTCCTGGGGCGATAACAAATTTCTCGATCCGCGCCTGCACAGCTGCGCCTTCGATAAAGCCACCAACATCTGGCTCGACAGCTCGCCTTCCGGGATGTTGCTGCAGTATTCGCACGATGGCTCGAAACTTCTGCGCCAAATCGGTCAAAAGGGAGTGCTCGATTCCTCTGACGGTACCGAAAAAGGGAAGCCTCTCAATTCGAACGCAGCAAAATTCTTTCTTCCGTCCAGCATCTTCATCGATGCCACTGACGGCAACGTGTGGGTGGCCGACGGCGAAGGTTCCAACGGCAACCGCCGAATCATGGTGCTGGATAAGGACGGCAACTTCATACGCCAGTGGCAACCGGAAGGCACGCTGAGCACGCACTGCATGGCGATCTCCAATGACGGACTGGTTTACGTGACTGACCGCGAAGGAGGCCACATTCAGGTGTACGACAAGATGGGCAAACTGCTGAAGTCGATCCCGGTGCCATGGACGCCGTACACGCCCCCTGCCGACGGCAAACCGAAGGCCAACGGCGGCGCCAGCGTGGCATTCGCATTCTCCAGCGATGCGAAGCAGAAGTACATGTACGTCATCAATCAGAACAACGCGCGCATCGAAATCCTGGAGCGCGAAAGCGGAAAGAACGTGGGGCACTTCGGCCGGGCCGGAAACTTCCCCGGCCAGCTGGCGCAGCCACACGGCATTGCGGTGGATTCCAAAGGGAATGTCTACGTTGCCGAAAACCGCGGCAAGCGGATCCAGCGATTTAAGGTAGTGCGCTGAACGACGCAAAAAATGATGGTGCGGTTCTTTGCAGAGCCGCACCATCGGGGGAAACGCGCCGCTGAACTGAGCAGCCTTCCGGTTAGAAGATCACCTTCAGCGCAAGTGTAATGGACCGGGCAGGGCCAATCTGGTTGGCACCGAGACTTCCTGCGATCGGATTCAGCGTGGGAGTGAAGTTACTGGCAGCCGTCCCGCCATTTTGGAAGATCTGGGTCCCGTTGGTGGCCCCGGCGCTATTGATCTGCAGGTTCGGATGATTCGCCAGGTTGGCGACTTCCGCCCGGAACTGCAGGTCGAACAACTCGGAAATCTTCGATATCCGGGTGTCCTTCAATATGCCCAGAGACACGTTCTGGAAGGACGGACCGACAACCGAGGTCCGGCCAAGATTACCGAACGTACCGACGGCTTGCAGCGAGTAGCAGGCCGGGTTAAACCATTGAGCGGAGGTTTGCACCGCCGGATACACCTGGCAGCCAACGACCGCATTCGGGCGATCCGCACCACCCGAATTAGCGGCCAGCCCGGACCGCGCGAACCCGGCGTAGACCGTGTTGGGGGCGCCGGTATTGAACTGATACACGGCGGTCAGCTTCCAGCCCTTGACGAACTGGTTCTTGGTGAACGGGAGCTCATAAACGGTATTGGTCCGGAAAACGTGGGTGCGGTCAAAGGTGGAGCGACCGTAATCCAGCCTGGTGTTGTACGGATCCTCCACCGACAGGTTGTTGCCAATCGCAGTATCCATGGAGAAGGCCGAACCGTAATCCAGCGACTTCGAATAGGCATACGAAATCTGGCTGGAAAGGTGGTTGGCGAACCGGCGGGTGACGCCAACCTGCAGCGCATTGTAGTTGGAACTTCCCACCGTGGCCCGCATGGTGAGCTGGCCCAGCTTCGGATTGAGCAGCGGATTCGGAGTCGTGTTTCCATTGGCAGCCAGTGTGCCGAAGGCGCCGTTGATGTTCTGCGAGGGATTCTGATTGAGCGCCTCCAGCAGGTGGACGCCGCGCGACCCCACGTACGCCACTGTCATGATGGTGCCCTTGTAAATATCGCGCTGAATATTGGTGTTGTACTGCATGGCATAAGGCGTGCTGATCTTGCCGCTGCCATACAGCAGGCCCGACGCGATGGAGGGCGGCGGAATATTCACCGGGTTCTGGAAAACCTGATAAGGATTCGGCCACGGCGGATTACTCACGGTAGCCGTAACGTTTGGATAGTTGCTGTAATACGAAGGCAGAACAATGTGGCCCGTCATCTCGTCGTAGAAGATGCCAAAGCCGCCGCGGATGGAAGTCTTGTGATCGTTAAACGGATCGAAGGCGTAACCGAAGCGGGGCGCAAAGTTCTTGTTGGTCGGATTGTTGGCGAACGCGTTCGGAACGTTCACCCATGTGCTATTGGTGGTGGGGCTCGGGAAGGTGTAGAAGTTGTTCCTTCTTTCGCTCGGATTGTTCATCCATTCGTACCGCAAGCCGATATTCAGCGTCAGCCGGCGCGACACTTTCCATTCGTCATGGATGTACGGCGTGACCAGTTTCTCCGCCATGTCTCGATTCGGGTAACCGAGGCCCGGCACCACAGCCTGGATCTGGCTGGGCAAACCCTGCAGGAAGGTCAGCAACGTCTGGAACGTTACGCCGCCACCAATGGCAGTCGGCTGCGAGGTGAAATCCAGCGTGTAGGTGTAGGCAACGCCAAACTTGAAGCTGTGCGAACCGTGCGTCCAGATCACGTCGTTCATGCCTTGAAAACCATCCTGCGTCTGGCTGAACGGAACGCCCTGGTTGGGCCCGAGTTCGCCGCGCGGGCCGCCCGCAATCTGAAACTGACCGCTGACAGCCGAGCCGGGAACGACCTGCAGTGCCGGGTAATTCGGGTTGTTCTGGCTGCCCTTCTCCTGCGGACGCAAGAAACTGATGCGGGCCAGATTGATCATGCTGGGCGAAATCGTGTGCCGCTCTTCCAAAGTGGCGTAGAAGTTGGCGGTCGCGTCATTCTCGAAATACACGCCCGGGCCGGCCGTGGACATCCGGTGCGCCTGCTCGTTGACCATCCGAAGAAAGATCGTGTCGCGGTCGGAGATCGTGTAGTCGAGACGCCCCAGTGTGTAGTTGTCGTAGTTGGCCGTGGGGTTCAGCTGAATTTCAGTACCCAGTCCGGTGGGCTGGCCGTTCGGCTGAAAAGACTGCGTCTGGACCAGCGGCAGCAGGTTCATGATGGGCTGGATCTGCGGCGCAAAGCCAACATATGCGAGGTTGGTGGTGTTGTTACAGGCATACGTCGGCGATACGCCGGGAAGACTGCATGGAACGTAGCCCTGATGGGCGTTGTTGTCGGGCAGGTTCTGATTGATGGTGCTGGCTTCGGCCTGCGAGCGCAACGCCTCGAAGTTAACGAAGAAGAACAGTTTATTTTTCTTGATCGGTCCGCCCAGGCTGGCTCCCGCAACGAAGGTGTGCGACGGGGCCACATGGCCGACTTTCTGGCCGGGCAGTACGGTCAGATCGGAAATTTGCCGGGCATTCAGGGCGCTGTTTCCGAAGAAGCTGTAAGCGGATCCATGATAAGCGTTGGTGCCGGATTTGCTGGCCGCGTTGACCACAATTCCATTGCCGCCGAACTGCGCGCTATATGTGTTCGTCAAAACCTGAAACTGCGAGAGAGCCTCAACGCCCGCCGAGGTACCTGTACCGCCGGAGCCGGCGGACTTGCCGGTGAACGTCGTCAGGTTGGTGCTGTCGATCAGGAAGCCCAGACCAGTGGGGCGCGATCCCGATACCGTATAGTTGGCCTGGTAGCCATAGACGTTGCCGCCATTCCCGCCGGGAATAGCTGCAACTCCCGGCGCGAAATTGATAATATCCACGAAATTGCGGGCCGTGCCCATCGGCAGATCCGAGATCTCCTGTTGATCAAATATGACGCTCAGCGCCGCGGTGGAGGTGTCCACCTGCGTGACTTCCGTATCGACGGTTACTACCGAGCTGGCCTGACCGACCGGGAGAGTAACATCGGCGACCGATTCCTCGCCGACCACTGTTTTGATGCCGGAGCGCACCACGGTCTCAAAACCCGGATGTTCGACGCGAACTTCGTAATTGCCTAAGACCACTTCCGAGGCGCGATACAAGCCTGCAGCGTTGCTCGTCAGGTTCGCGGTCACACCGGTGTCGAGGTTCTTTACCGCAACCTTCGCGCCAACGACCGCCGCGCCCGAGCTATCGGTCACGGTACCTGAAATGGTGGAAGAGCTGGTCTGCGCGAATAGTGATTGCACAGCAAGAGCAATCAGCAACGCGGCCACTGGGAAACAATGCTGGATCCTGGTCACGATACGTTTCATCCGAAGGAACCTCCCTGATCTGCCCCGTGGGTGTGCTGTTGCCAGCTCAGGTGCAGAATAGAAACCCGGACCAATACTATTCAAGTAGTGTTAGGATTTGTTGAAGTTTTTGTGGATTTGTCAATAATTGTAAAAATATTTTCCGGCGCGGGCACTGCCAATGGAGCCGGAGAAAACTGCGGGTGGGCTGTACTATATGCCTGTTAACTTAAAGCGAATCATAGACTTAACAACAGGCAGACTTAAGGAGCTACTGAAGCACGCGGCGCATTACCATCAGTTCGCCTGGCTGGCCACAAACGCCTGGCCCTTTTTTCGCCCTTCCCGTGTGACCGTCCCGCTCAGCCGGGTGCCATCCAGCGCCATCGTCCAGTAAAGTTTCACATCAGCCTGCCTGGCAGCGGTAGTGAAGTGCAGGATTTCGCCATCCAGTTGCGCCTCCAGGATCTGCCCGGGCACCGATTTCCTGCCGCCTCCCAGCGTGACCGTCCCGGCTGGTGTTCCGTCCTTTGTAGTCAGGTCCATGGTGAATGAGAGCTTTTTTGCGTCGGGCTTCTTCCTGCGGGTCGCAGTCTCCGCCGCCCAGTGCCCGTCGAATCCAGCCCCCTGGCAGGCCAGAGCAAGTGAAAAAAGGGCAACCAGCAGTCTCATGAATCAGCAAACACCGCCGCGCACCGAAAGTTCCAGCGGACGCCGCATTTTATCGTTCCGGCTCGCGTTGCGGCAGCCGGCGGCACCGCCCGGAACGATTAACACCCCGAATGATCGGCAACCGGTTTCCGGATTCAAAGGATCGACCTGCGAGCAGGCCTCCCTGTCGGCACCGCCGTTCACCGGTCTCGATCGCCCCCCCCGGCACGCCGGGGCCGCCAGCGTGCGTTAGAGTTGCTGGTAGACCGTGAGAGCGTTATTTGAACTCCGCAAGCTTGCCGAAACCATCCTCACCCCGTTGAATCTTTCGCTGATCCTGCTCGCCATTGGGCTGTTGCGGCGACGGCGCGCCATCGTCCTTTGCGGGTTCCTCCTGCTCGTGACAGCGGCATCGCCGCCAGTCTCTAATTCACTTGCTGCTTTTCTCGAAAGGCAATATCCGCATTTGCGGCCCGAGCAATGTCCTGCAGCCGACGCCGTCGTGGCGCTCGGAGGGTTCGCCGGAGAAAAGAAGCAGTTTCCCGGCGAACTCCAGTGGTACGACGCCACCGATCGTTTCGAAGCGGCCGTGAAGCTCTTCCGGGCCGGCAAAGCGCCGGTCCTGATTCTTCCCGATGTGGAGCCCTGGTCTGGCGACGCGCACACGATCGGCGCTCTTTTGCGTCAGGCTGCCGTGGATCACGGGGTTCCCGCCGACGCCATTCGCCTGACGCGACTGGTCCACACAACCGCCGACGAAGCCGAGGACGTCCGCGATTACCTGCGGCGAACCGGAGGTCATCGCATCATCCTGGTCACGTCAGCGGTGCACATGGGCCGCGCAGCCTTCCTGTTTCAACAAGCCGGCATCGATATCGTCCCGTTCCCGGTGGATTACCAGTCCAATACCTGGGAGTGGCGCTGGGAAAATTTTGTGCCTTCTGCCTCGGGGCTGGAGCAGGTCGAAGCCTATCTTCACGAAATTCTCGGAGACGCCGTCTACCACGTCCTGTCTGTCGTCACTCCCCGTGCTCCGGCTTCCCGGTAGCCCGTTGTCGCCGGAACCCGGGTCTTACTGAACCGTGATCACCGGACCCGGTTGCGTTTGGACGCCATTCACTGTCGCCTGGATCGACCTGTCGCCGCTGCCCACACTCGGCACGGTCAGATTGAACTGATACAGCCCCGCGCCGGTGATCCCCGCAAAGCTAACGTTCGCCGGCACGCCGCCGACTGTAATAGTCACCGGATTCACCGTCGGCGCGGCGCCGCTGAACGGTTGCCCCGCAGGAACCGGCGGATTCGTCGGACCGAAGCCCACCCCGAACAACTCAAGCACTTCGCCCGCTTTCACAGCCCGCGTGCTGAAGGGGAACGCCCCTGCCGGTCCCAACAGATCGTATGTGCCGCCACCGTAAGCTCCCGTACCCGCCGGGGTAAGGATCACCGCTGCCGCGTGCTTGCCATCCAGCAGGCTGAACGAGGGACTAGCCGGCGCCAGCGTCACCGTCGATGAAAAACTTCCGTGCAGCGTTGTCACGACTACTGTCACCACGCCGGTCGCCGTATCGTCCGGCGCCTGGACGTTAATCTGCGTCGGGCTCACGTACCAGAGGTACGCTGCCTTACCATTGATCGTCACACTGACGCCGCCCAGCGTCGTCGGGAAATCGCCGTTCCATGTGGCCGTCGAATCAGAGAGATTCGTTCCGTAGATTGAGATCCACGAACCCGCCTCGATCGAAGTGAGCGTGCTGTAAACCGGCACAATGCCACTGGCGCTGATTACCGGCGCGTTCGACGCCAGTATCGTCAGCGTCACCGGAACCTTGGCCGAAGCAACTCCGTCCACCAGCGTTACTGTGCCCGAATAAGTTCCGGGCCCCAGGTTCGCCACGTTCACAGTAACCGGCACGGAACCCGGCGTCTGCCCTCCTGCTGATGACACCGACAGCCAGTTCCCGCCGCTCACGGTAGAGGCCGCGGCCGTGTAGGTCAGCCCGCTGATGTTGCCCGTGACCGCGATCGACTGCGGAATTGGTTTGCTCGTGCTGCCCTGCTGATACGTGAAGCTCAGTGACTGCGGCGCTGCCGTCAGCTTCGGCGGGTCAGCCACCGTCATCGTGATCGATGCGGAAGCAGATGGCGGCGGCACAGAGCCATCTACCGCCGTGAAGCTAACCGTTCCGGTCAGAACATTACCGGACCCGAAGCGTGAGGCATCCGTGGTAATTGTCACCGTTCCCGTATAAGTAAACGTAGTTCCATCGAACCCGGTCTGCTTCATGTTGACCGATGCCGGCGACACCGTCAGCCAGGTGATTCCGCTGTTGCTCGTAGCGGTGACCGCGGCCTGCAACTGCGGACCGGTCGCAAGTACGTTCTGGTATGTCACGGTGACGGTCTGCGAGCTGGTTGTTCCTACCGGCACGCTGAAATTCAGGCTGGTTGGTGCAGCCGCCAGCGTGCCGACGATAGATCCCACTCCGCCCCCGCCGCCACCGCCGCCCCCACCGCCGCTGGTGGACGCCGGGTTAATCACAAACGTCTGCGTCACAGGTGTAGCCGCGGCGTAGTTCGCGTTGCCTGCCTGGCTGGCGGTGATCGAACACGTGCCAGCCGTGAGCGGCGTCACCGAGGAACCGCTGACCGTGCAAACACTGGTGGAGTTCGACGCGAAGCTCACCGTCAATCCCGAACTCGCGGTCGCGGTCAGTGAAAGCGCCGAGGCCGGCAGGGTAACTGTTCCCGGCGCATTGAACGTAATCGTCTGCGTTCCCTGCGTCACACTGAACGTCTGCGTGACCGGTGTCGCCGCTGCATAGTTTGCATTACCAGCCTGGCTCGCCGTGATCGAACAAGTGCCAATAGCCACAAGTGTGACTGTCGATCCCGACACCGTACAGATGCCCGTGCTGTTCGATGCAAACGTCACCGTCAGCCCCGAGGTCGCCGTCGCGCTGATCGAAAACGGCGCCGTCCCGAACGACTGTCCGCTCTGCGTTCCGAAAGTAATCGTCTGCGTGCCCTGCGTCACGCTGAACGTCTGCGTGACC
>Ga0214192_1000556_pt1 | contig 22849 bp, 15 predicted proteins | sample TroBogEpilimnion_44_FD_153030 | JGI IMG/M metagenome (GOLD analysis project Ga0214192, IMG submission 153030) | Freshwater microbial communities from Trout Bog Lake, WI - 29JUL2008 epilimnion | ecosystem: Environmental > Aquatic > Freshwater > Lake > Epilimnion/Euphotic zone | place: Trout Bog... | reverse complement strand
CATTTGGTTCATCCAGTAGTTCACCAATATTTACAGTTGATTATACTGGAAGAGTTATCATGGCTTCATCAAGTCCAATAAATATATCATACTTGAATGTACAAAATTTAGTACCAAGTGCAACAATCGATACAACAAATGCAACTAATATTACTTCTGGTGCACTAAATGGATATTTATTAAATACAGTTTACAACTTAAATGTTCAAAATAGTTTAACTATACAAAGTAATCTAACGGTAATAGGTGGTTTAACTACAATTAAATCTTATTTAGTAGAACAGAGTAATTTATCTATTAGTAATATTGTACCGGGATCAAATGCATTGACTGTAACTGGAGGAGCATTTATAGATTCATTACAATTAAATAATTTAACAGGTAATATTTCTAACGCAACTATATTAGGTTCTCTTGCTGTAAGTAATATTGACTCTTTTTATATACCAAATTTATATACTTCAAATGTTACATTTTTTGGTGAAAATAAGACACTTCGTAATCAAATTCAAGTTAATCCATTACGACAATTTTTCACAGTATCTTCACAAAATCAAACAACATTTAATTTAACTAATACATTAAATGGAGTATATTCAGTATATTCAAGCAACGTTGAAGTTTATCAAAATGGTATCAAATTAGCATATATTTCAAATAGTTCAAAAGATTATCAGGTCTCGTATACAAATACTATATCAAATACATCAGTATCAATAATCTTGACAAATCCTGCATATTTTGGCGATTATTTAGATATTACAGTATGGCCAACATATGTAGCAAATCAACAACTTAATATTCAACCTGGATTTGTATATCAGCAATTGACATATAATAATATTGGTTATAATGCATTATCAAATATTCCATTTATACAAACTAATAATAACACATATACAACATATTCGAATATAACAATAAATGGCAATCTAACTGTTACTCCAGGTATAAATGCAACTAATATTACTTCAGGTTTACTCAATGTATATTTATTAACCCCATCAGGTGTAAGCTCAAATCAGTATGGTTCACTCAATGCAGTACCAGTAATTACAGTTGATCAGATTGGAAGAGTAACATACGCATCATCAAAACCAATAAATATTTCATATACAAATGTATTAGGTTTGACACCAAGTGCAACAATAGACACTACAAATGCTACCAATATTACAAGTGGATTATTAAATGGGTATTTATTAAATACAGTATATAGTTTAAATATATCAAATTCATTAACTGCTGCAACTAATTCTTTACAGATTAGTAATGTAGATACAATACAACTTAATAAAGTAATAACATCAAGTATACAAATTGGTAATACACTAATAAGTAACGTTGCATCTAGTGCAACAATAGATACAACAAATGCAACTAATATTAGATCTGGTGTATTAAATAGTTATTTATTAACACAATTAACAGGTGTATCTGGAACATATGGTACATCAAGTGCAGTACCATATATAACAGTTGATTCAACTGGGCGTGTAATATATGCATCTACATCTTCAATAAATATATCATACTTGAATGTACAAAATTTAGTACTAAGTGCAACAATAGATACAACAAATGCAACTAATATTAGATCTGGTGTATTAAATAGTTATTTATTAATGCCATCTAGTGTAACCTCAAACCAATATGGTTCAGCAAATACAATACCTATATTTACAGTTAATGCTAATGGTTTAATAACATTTGCAAGTTCACAATCTTTACCAATAACTAGTCAATGGACAACTATAAATACACCATATGTGAGCACACCAAATATATATACTATGAGTAATGTAGGTATTGGCACTACTAATCCTCTATACAGTTTACATATACCTAATAGTACTGCAAATATAAGTAATTTAATTACAAATAATATTACTTCGAGTAATCTAAATATTATTGGTTCTCTCACAACTATTAGATCATATCTTAGTGAATTAAGTAATATGTCAATAAGTAATTTAGGTCCTGGTCCAGCTTTAACTATTTTAGGAACTACTAATTCAAATGTTGGTATAGGAACATATTTACCTTCATTTACACTAGATGTGTATGGTACAATACGTGCAACAGGAGATGTTATTGCATTCTCAGATGAACGTCTAAAAATAAATAAAAGAATCATTGAAAAACCATTATCATTAATTGATGGTATACATGGTTATTATTATAATCGTTCAGATTCTAGCAATGATTCACAACATATTGGGCTGATTGCACAAGAAGTTCAAAAAGTACTACCAGAAGTTGTCAAAGAAGACAAGAATGGTTATTATTCAATAGCTTATCAAAATATGGCAGGTTTATTTGTAGAAGCTATACGAGAATTAAGAGAAGAAAACAAAAACCTTAGAAAACGTATAGAAATATTAGAATCAAAAGTACTTTAGATATTTTTAAATTTTTTATTGTATATAAAATAGTTTTATTTTTATTAACTTGTTTATAATGACAACACCTGGTTTTTTCAATTCAGGCGTAAATAGTGATGTACCCAAATATAATATAATTACTTATAATTCTTTCAATAATAATTTTATGTTTTCAGACATAGAGCCTGTAATAACTCCGCCTTCTCAAAATTATAATATTTCAGGCGATACTAGTATTGCAAATGCGACTGTTCAATTTGCAATAAATAATACTAACGTTATTTGGAGTGTAAGTTATGTAAACTCATTTCCATTAGTAAAAGTACCAGGTGTATCTATTTCATCTAGTGGTTTATTAACCGTAAATCAAGGAACATCATTCTTAAATCAAGTTGTTTACTTAATAGCTCAAAATAAAATTCAACAAATAGCAAATACTAATTATTTAGCAGCTATTGCTTTAACTATTAATATAACATCATCGCCTTCTTTATCGATTCCATTGATAACATCTGGTAATACTATAAATAACTCTTTCACAACTCAAGTTATTCAAAATACTACAAATCCTGGAACAATTACTTGGACAATTAGTTTAACAAATAATTATGCTAGTTCAACTTCATCACTAGGCAATGGTATTAGTATAAATTCAACTGGATTAATAACTATTCCATCAAATACAAGTTTTTTAACCAATAATACTGTTTATGTTTTTGCAAAAAATCAATTTCAAACAACGCCGTCTAGTATAAGTTTTACATTAAATATATCCGGATATACTGCTCCAGTTTTAATAACACCTCTTCCGCAAATTCAAGTAAATTATAATTCAGCACCTGCTATATTTAATGGGCCAACTATAACAAATCAAAAACAATGTGGTTATTTGAATAATAAAATATATTGGAGCATGAACACTCAAAATAATATTTCAACTTCTTCAAATATATTAATTACATCTTTAATTCCTGGATTTAGTAAATTTATACCTGGTTCTAATACTTCTGCAAATATTACTATAAATAATAACGGGCAAATAAGCGTACCATCTGGTGCTATAATAAATCAGAATATTTATTCATGGGCATCAAATACTAGTGAAAGCCAATATTCACAATCTACATTTAATATTAAAACATTACAATATGATACTCCTATTTTACAAACACCAGGAACACAAACTATTTATTTACCATATGGTAATAATTCGGCTTCTTTTATATCTCCAATAGTTTTAAATTCATCTACATGTGGCACTCTATCTTGGTCTATAAATAATACATATAATTATACTACTGCAACTAGTTTCACTACTTCGTCAGGATACACAATTAGTATAAATCCTTTATCAGGCCAAGTATATATACCTGCAATATTTACTATTGGAACAATTTTAGTTAATGTTTGGGCAACAAATACAGATGGTAATTATGCATCAACAAATTATCTTCTCACAGTTGGCTATAATAGTCAAATTATGGAATATCCTCCGTATGCATTAACTTCAACTTCAAATATTATATCAGGACAACCATCTACTTCAAATATAATTGGAGGATATACTTATGGCAATGGTACTTATATAGTTACTCAATCAAGTTATTCGAGCTCGAATACTGGATATTATGCTTTTGATAAAAGTTATATAGATGATATTAATACTGGAAATGGTATAGGTATTTGGTTGTCATCGCCAAATTTATATAACACGACAACTGGTATTTATACTGGTTCTGCAACTACTACAAATATTACTATAAATGGAGTTTCTGGACAATTAATACAAGGCGAATGGTTAGATATATTACTTCCAGCGGGTATAATACTATCTTCTTATTTAGTACAATGTGCTAAAAATAAATATCAAGGGCCTTACAGTTGGTATTTAGTAGGATCAAGCGATAATGGAAATACTTGGTATACACTAGATAATCAAAATAAAGTAGTATTTAATTCAGCTGGTCAAAGTTTTATATTTTATATAAATAATTCTACAAGATACAATAAATACCGATTAATAGTAAATGGAATACAACAGAATAGTTATGGCTATGTTGCATTAGGAGAAATTATACTATATGGAGATCCATTTATTGAATATCCTCCAATAGCAATAACTGCAGCAAATCAAACAGTTACAAATTTAATATATGGGAATGGTATATATATTATAACCGGATCTCCAAATACAAGTATCGCAGCATATTATGCTTTTAATAAAAATAATTTTACAGATTTTTGGAGAACATACCTTGCATCTTATAATGCTAATGGTACTGCAATTACAACTGGATCAGCGCCTCCCCCAACAACTACCATTGTATATATTAATAATACTCCAACAACAATATATGGTGAATGGATAGATATTTTATTACCAAATTCTATAATTTTAACATCATATACATTACAAGGTAATAATACTATTCTTTATGCAACTTCGCCATATTCATGGATAATAGCTGGTACAAATAATGGATCAACATATTATCAGATAGATAGTCAAAGTAATATAGTTTATGATAATAGTACAAAAATATTGAATCAATTTAATGTAAATAATAACACGTCTTATAATGAATATCGTTTAATTGTTACAAATATCCAAAATGGTAACAATAACAATGGATATGCTGTTATTTCAGAATGGCGATTATTTACTACACCTACTTTGCCTTCACTTTTAGGATATGGTAGCTTGGATTCATTGTCTTTAACAAGTTCATTAAATCCATGTGGGTTATATTCAACGTCATTAGCGAATGGTACTTATTATGGACCAATAATGAATATTAGATCAGGACTAAATAATCAAGATTTTTATCCTGATACATCTGGAAATTTATGGAATACACCATATTATTCTTCAGTAATTCAAAATACTTCATATACCTGGCCTCCTGCAGCATTAACAACAAATACAACTACTTCTTTAACAGGAAAATTATATGGTAATGGTACTTATGTGGCTACTGCATCAAGTTCTTTCTCAATAAATAATTATGCATATACTGCATTTGATAAAACAAGTGGTGCAACTCTAAATATATGGGCCAATTCAACTGCAGCATATTCGGGTACAACCGGATTATATACTGCAAATACATATACTACTATTGTAAATGGAACTACATATTATGGAGAATGGCTAGATTTATTATTACCTAATCAAATATTATTAACTTCATATAGCATACAAGCAAGAAACGATATAAATTATACACAAACACCAACCACATGGATATTAGCTGGAACAAATAATGCAGGTACTACATGGACATCTATTGATACTAGATCGAATATTGTATATAGTCAAAATCAAATAATAACATTTAACGTAACTACTTCACAATATTATAATGAATATCGATTAATTATACAAGCTACAAATAATAGTACTTATACTTCTATTAATGAAATGATATTTTATGGTTATGTACCACAGCAGAATTATGCATGGCCTCCTGCAGCATTAACAACAAATACAACTACAACTCTGTCAGGCCAATTATATGGGAACGGGGCTTATGTAGCAACTTCATCAAGTTTTTATGCTGCTGCAACAAACTATGCATATTATGCATTTGATAAAATTAGTGGTTCAACAACTAATATATGGAATGCTGCAACAGCATCGTATTCAGCTACAACTGGGCAATATACTGCAAATACATATAGTACTGTTGTTAACGGAATAACTTATTATGGCGAATGGCTTGATTTATTATTACCAAATCAAATACTATTAACTTCATATATCATACAAGCAAGAAATGATACAAACTATTTACAAACACCATATACTTGGATATTAGCAGGTACAAATAATGCAGGTACTACATGGACATCTGTTGATTCTAGATCGAATATCGCATATACTCAAAATCAAACACAAACTTTTAATATTTTTAATTCACAATACTATAACGAATATCGTATAATAATATTATCCGTACAGCCTGCTTCAAATGGTTATGCCGCTATTGGTGAAATGATTCTGTATGGTTATTTACCAACACAAGGGCCTTCGCCAATAACATACTCATCATACATTGGAAGTTCGACTGGATACGTAACATCTTGGTATGATCAATCAAAAAGAGCAAATCATGCAGTACAATATTCATCTACATATCAACCTGTATATAATTCTTTAATTGATTTTAGTAAAGTGAATAATTCATATTTTCAATTACCGGATGGAACTATTCCAAATCCTTATTCTACAAATTATACAGTTTCTGCATCATATGGTACAATATCTGGTAATTCAAATACAATACATGGTGTTTGTTCAAGTGGTACATATGGACAAACTAATAGTATATTAATAAATAATATTACAGCAATTACAGCACAACCATCTGCTAATACATATAATATAATAACTGCTAATAATTCTAACATAATAACAAATGCTTATTTAAATCCAAATTCAACAATTATATCTAGTTATAGTACAAATGTACAAAATACATATGTATTATATAATTCAGCAATAACTATTAATTCTTCTATAAATTTATCTACAGTCACAAATTATAATAGATCTAGTAATTATATTGGTTATTATGGTAGTAATTTGCAAAACTATTATTTAAATGGCCAATTAATAAATTTATATTTATTTAATAATGTTTTAACAACAACTGATATGTATTTAATTAATAATAAAACATTTAATAATTTATCTTATTTTACATTTTTATTTACAACAATGAATACATCTGGTCCTAATGGGCCCGCTGCTATAACATATCCAGCTTCATCTTCTGGAATATCTTATTTAAGTGCTGGAATTCAATATTTTACAGTACCATTTACAGGAACATATCAAATAATTGCTGCAGGAGCAAGCACAATAAATTGGACACCGTATGTTGGTGGAAGAGGTATAATTATTAAAAATAATGTACAGTTAACTGCAAATAGTGTATTAAAAATATTAGTAGGTCAACAGGGTACAAATACAACTTTGTATACTACAGGTAGTTCGGCATATGTAGGTTATGGTGCAGGTGGAGGTACTGTTATATCAACAATTACAAATACACCAATACTTGTTGCAGGAGGAGGAGCTAATGCATATGGTAGTCAATCAAGTACTGGAGGCGATGCAGTAATTACAACTACTGCTTCAAATGGTAATACAGGTGGAACTGGTGGTACAGCAGGTGGCGGTGGTACAAATAATCAACCTGGCAATGATCCTAATGCAGGAGCAGGTTTTACTGGAAATGCAGCATATTCAGGAACAGCAGGTAGTAGTGGTACTCTAGTTGCAAAATCATTTATTAATGGTGGTACGGGTGCATCATATGGACAACCATATGGTGGATTCGGAGGCGGTGGTACTATTGGAGGAGGTGGTGGTTATTCTGGAGGTGGTGGTATTAATTTTGGTGGACAAGGTTTTGGAGGAGGCGGTGGTTCTTATGATATTAATGGATCTGCAAATAATGCAACAATTTTTCCTTCATTTGGTAATTTAGGATATAATATAGGTAATGGTTTTGCAATAATTACTAATATTAATACAAATGTATTATTTCCATTAGATTTATTAAGCACTAGTGCATTGAATTCAGTTAAAGGACTCTATAGTTTAAAAAGATTACTGACATCTTATACCGGACCAATAATACAATTGACAAATTCAGCGCAAACAGTAATACAAGATTTTTATACTGACACTTATGGACAATTATGGACTGGTCAAAACGGAACAGGTAGCACAGTATCAGCTTGGATGACTACAAATAGTTTAAATAATACAAGTACATATGCATATGTTAAAATATGGTATGATCAATCTGGAAAAGGCAACAATGCTACTCAAACAACGGCAAATATCCAACCAAGATTTAATCCTAAAAATGCTACGGAAAATGTATTGGATTTTGGTTTACCAAATAATAATGCATACCTACAATTACCATTAGGTGCTGTTCCACAAAATAATAGTCCATATACAATATCATGGCGTCATGGTATAATCCAAACAGGAGCAGCAAGTACAGGAACTGTCGTTTTTGCTGGTAATGGAGGAACAAATGGTGGTGGTATGGGAATTTATTTTGCATATAATGGTAATTATTCAACATGGGGATATTTTGATGATTGGAATACAGGTATACATTGTGATAATTATAATACATGTACTTTTTCATGGAATGGTACTGGTTCGGGCACAAAAACATTATATTTAAATAGTATTAATAAAGCTAGTGCTACACAATCTGGATTTGTTGGCAATGCATCTGGGCATACTTATGATACCATTGGATATGATATATGGCAAACTACAAAAAATAATAGTGAAATGTATTTTATATCAATGTTTCAATCATTATTAACTGATCAAGATAGAAATATAATTGAATTACAATAAAAAATTATATATTATAAAGTAATGGTATCTATTTTTCTTTTTCATCGTGATTTACGAATATCAGACAATACAACACTTATAAAACTTTTTGAAAAAACAAAAAAAATCACACCTATATTTATATTTCCACCTGAGCAAATTGATTCAAAACAAAACAAATATTTTTCAAATCCAGCTGTTCAATTTATGTGCGAGTCATTGATTGATTTAGATATCGAATTTAAAAAAGCAAATTCTAAACTACAAGTATTCAAAGGTGATACTATAGATGTACTAAGTAGTATTCATAGAAAACATAAAATAGCAGAAATATATCAAAATCGTGATTATTCAAAATATACTATCGAAAGAGATGCTTCAATTGCTCGATTTTGCAAAGATCATTCGATTGATTTTGTTAATGAAGAAGATTATGATATTATATCTGAAAAAGAATGTCTTCTTCCTGATGGACGACCTTATACTGTTTTATCTCAATATTATAATAAGTTTCAAAAAGAATATGTAGCAACAGATAAAATACAAAAAGTAAACACAAAGAAAGTAGCTACATTTGAATCTCCAGAATCATTAAAAATTGCAAGTAATATAGAAATAAATAAAATAAAAGATTTTTATATCCCATTAGAACATTTAAAACAACATGGAGGACGCAAAAATGGATTAATTATATTAAAAAGAATTAAAAGCGGTATATTCAAAGATTATGATAAAGCTCGAGATTTTCCTGCAATGGATAAAACTACATTATTATCAGCTCATCTTAAATTTGGAACAGTAAGTATACGCGAGGCTTATTGGGCACTTCGAGATACTTATGGCAAAAATAATGGTATAATAAGAGAATTAGTATTTCGTAGTTTTTATCTAAAAATTTATAAATCTAGACCAGAATTACAACGAGGTACTGCTTGGCGCAAAAGCCTCGATGAACATATTCCATGGAAAATGGATAAAAAAATGTGGGATGCATGGATTGGATCTAAGACAGGTTTTCCTCTTGTAGACGCTGGTATGCGACAATTACATACAGAAGGATGGGTTCATAATCGAGTAAGAATGCTTGTGGCTAGTACACCTACTCGATATTTACTTTTAGATTGGAGAGATTGTGCACGATATTTTTATCAACATTTAGTTGATGCCGATACTTTCAGTAATACTGCAGGGTGGCAATGGTCATCAGGTGTTGCACCAGACGGTGCTCCATATTTTAGACCTCCAATGAACCCTTTTATACAGTCTAGTAAATTTGATCCGAATGCTGAATATATAAAAAAATGGTTACCAGAATTAAACGATGTGAATCCAAAGGATATACATAAATGGGGAGATGAAAAGGTTCGAGCAAAATATACAAATAAAAAAATAGATTATCCAGCACCCATTATTGATCAAAAATTAGCTTCAAAAAGAACAACTGAACAATTCAAAAAAGCAGGAAAAATTAAAAATACATAATAGTAATAGATTATATAAATGGACAAAAAATTAGTATTAAGTGTATATATTATAGGATTAATTTCTTACTTGTTGCCAACTTTATCATATGCATATGAATTAATAAATAACATTGATAAATTAACTACATATCAGACTGCAAATATATTTATTTTAATGATTGCATTTGGTCTTTTATCATATGGTACTTATAATGATTTATTTAAAAAAAATTTATCACTTGATGTAGAAAATTTATTTACATATCCAAAACAATATGGGTATGGATTAATTTGCATGCAAATTGGATTATCTATGTTTTTACCACTTATGACAATACATAATTATCATATCTTTGGTTTTATTGCATACTTGTTAATGGCTATAAAACAATATATGGGTATATTTATACTTATCCTATTTTATATATTAAGTAGTTTTTACAAATATAATGATTTTAATAAATTATCAATTACAGAAACTATATATATTATTTCAAAATTAACATTAATATTATATTATGGTATTTTTATAACTAATTTAAAGATTTTTCATTAAGATTATTAAATGAAATTATTTATACCAATTATTAGTCAAAGTAGTACAACTAATATACATTATACAGTATCTATGCTTCAATTTTTATTATTTTTAAAAGATAATGATATATCTTATGTGTTGAGTACGATTACCGAACAATCGTTCGTAAAAGCAAAAAATATTGCAATTAGTATATTTTTATCTTCTATAGATCTAACCCATATAATATTTATTGATCCAAATATTCAATTTATAGTAGAAGATGTTATGAATTTACTATATGCAAATAAAGATGTGATCGGTGTTATTTGTTCTAATCAGTCATTTTCAGAGAATAAAATTGATAAAATATTATCAAATTCTTCTAAATTTCAAAATCAGAATATATTTGAATATATAACAAATTCAACTGTAGATATAAAATTAACTAAACAACAAATTATAGAAAAACCAGCTATTATTGAATCTTCACAAATAGATTTTAATTTTGTTATAATAAGAAAGCATGTAATTGTTTCTTTAATAAATAATTACTCTATAAAAAAATACAAGACTAATATTGATATATATAATTTATTTCAAGAAACGATATCGGATTCTGAAGAATATTTATCTTATGATAAGCATTTTTGTAATTTATGGAAAAATATAGGAGGTAAAATCTACATAGCTACAAATGTATCAGTTAAGTACTATGGATTCTTTGGTTATAAGTATAATATGTATAAACAATTCAATTTACTCATAAATTAGTACATGCATTGGTATAAAGACAAATATATATTGATAATTAAATATGTTAACTTTAGAATCACGCCAATATAATATTGAAATTAAAAATAATTTAGATATGAATATATATCATAGATATAATATATATCATAGATATAATATAGAACTGGATGAAACAGATCCTTTATATGTCCAACCTTCGAAAATTTTAATAGAATTAAAACCACATCAATTGGTTGCACTTAATAAAGCAATAATTATGGAAAGATATGGAAAAGTATATTATAATGCAGATCCAAGAGATTATATTTCTGAATCATATACACGTCAATATTCTTTAATTAGAGGATTATTTAGTATAGAAACAAATATTGGTATACTTGGAGATTTAGTTGGTTATGGGAAAACTTTATTAGCTTTGGCAATTATTGCTTCAAATAGTTCATCTGATATTTTTATAAAAAAAAACGAAATACAAAGTTATAATGGTAAAGGTTATGCACATTTTACAGCAACATATGATAATAGTCAAAAAATATACAGGGATTCTAGTTATATCAATACAACATTAGTTGTTGTTCCTAGAGGACCAGTATATGTCCAATGGGAAAAAACAACAACTACACATACTAAATTAAAATTATTATCAATAGATTCTCTTAGTACTATTCGTAATAAATTACCAGCAAGTGGTGCTACAAATACAGAAATCAAAGAATTCTTTGAAAAATATGATATGGTTTTAATTAAAAATACTACAGTTCGGGCTTTACTTGATTATTATAATTTACCTTACAAAACAGAACATCCTATAATTGCATGGTCACGTATTATAATTGACGAAGCACACGATGTAATCTCAAAAATGCCATTATTTTCATTTCATTATTTATGGATGATTTCAGGAACATATCAATCTTTATTATATCGTGCATGTGGTACAAGAACACAAATGTCATATTCGATTCGTGATATATTATCTGAAGAAAGAATGAATCTTATTCTATTAAAAGGAAAAAAAGAATTTGTAATGAATAGTTTTGATATTCCTCCTCCAATTGAACATACTTATTTATGTTCTTTACCAAGACAACTCACTGCGGTTCAACCATTTTTAAGTCATACTGTTCAGGAAAGATTAAATGCAAATGATATTGCTGGTGCAATTTCACTTCTAGGTGGAAAAGATGAAACAGAAGATCAAATAGTAGAACTTGTTACACAAGAAATAGAAAGAGATATACGCAATAAACAATGCGAGTTGACTTATTATGAAAGTCTTGATATTTCAAATGATCAACGTGATCATCGTTTAGAAAGTATTCGTGGTGATCTTAAACGTCTTATGGAAAAGAAAGACAGTTTAGTAGAAAGAGTTTCTGAATTAGAAGAAAAAACATGTACAGTATGTTACGATAATTATAAGAATCCTATATTATTACCGTGTACACATATTTTTTGCGGTGAATGTTTAATTCAATGGATGAGCCGGGGTGGTAATACATGTCCACATTGTCGTATTTCAGTACATTCCCGAGAACTGATCGCAATAGTAAAAGAAAAACAATTAGCTGAAAATGCAATGACAGAAAATACTCCTATAAATCAAATTATGAGTAAAGAAGATACATTGATGAAAATTATTAGAGAAAAACCAACAGGTAAGTTTTTAATATTTTCTAAAATTGATGCCGGATTTTGGAGATTATCAACAAAATTAACTGAAGCAAACATTACATATACAGAGATGAAAGGAAATACTTCAAATATGATGGCAAAATTAGAAGCTTTTAAACGTGGAGAGATTAGAGTAATATTACTTAATACAAATTATGCAGGTTCTGGTATAGATATTAGTTGTGCAACGGATGTTGTAATCTTTCATTATATGAGCTTTGATCGCACCCAAGCAATTGGTCGTGCACAACGTCAAGGACGTACAGAACAATTACATATCCATACATTATGTTATCCGTATGAAATGCAAATTGAATAATTTATACTTTATTACAGTATACACTTGAAACAGAACATATAGTTGCAAACGTACTAATGATAATACATACTGTTATTTTTTTGAAAACTTTTGGCCAATCAGTTTTAACAATATATACTGGAATAAGTTGAGGTTGTAATGCACGGCAAAAAGGACACTTTGGTAAACATTTGCTAAAGCACTTAAAATGTAATATTTGGTTACAACAATGCAACTGAATACGAGTTGTATTTTTCATATCCTCAAAACATATAGGGCATGATATACTATTCTCATTAGATGACGTATTACTACTATCATCAATATTTATCAATGTATGTTCATTTGCTGCAACATTCATTATAGTTTCTATAAAATAGAATCTATAAATAGAAAAAATAAAAGTAAACTCTCTAAGAAGGACTTGAACCTTCGACCTTTCGGTTAACAGCCGAAAGCTCTAACCAACTGAGCTATTAGAGAATTTAACGAGGGCTCGACGGCCCTATTTCATTTATATATCGAAAACTTTAAATACTTTTTTTGATATAAGAAGAAAATGCCAAAAATAAAATCCAAAAAAGAGGGTCCGTGGCTCACCCCGACGATGCTGGAGAAACGTGACTTTGCATCTCTTGCCCATTGCGCACACACACCGCTCGCATTTCCAAGGAAATGGTCATTGCGTAGGCAACACATATTTTAACCGGCTCTTGATGATCGCGTTGATGTATCGCTGAGTAGAGCTCTCTCCGGTGGGCTATCTTTGAACAGGTCGGAATAATCTAATATATTAATATAGTGTTACATTTTTCTAAATGATCCAATTCAAATAGAATAGCTAGTGTTCGATCTTTGGTATAAAATGATTTAAAAATCAAATTCAATTTTTTATTTTTTTAGAATTAAAAATTTACAAATTTGATTTTTAAGAAAAGAAAGTAGCCAAATATGATTGTGATATAGGTACATCAAACTTTATTTCCATCTTTATATTCCCATATGTATCTATATATTCTGCATTTCGTGGATGTTTATACAACGTTTGTCGTATAGTATTGATATGTGCCTTACTAGTTGTAGTTAATATATAATCAAATAATATATGATTTAATAGTTTGTATACTCGTCTAAAAATACGATTATAAGGACATGTTATAATTATATATGAATCTTTAATAATTGCAACATATCCATATTGATTATTGTAATCAGATGCATTTAATAAGATTTCATTTTCAAATTTAAAAAATCTCCAGTTATAATTCATATAAGTGAAATAATGACCAAAAACTATACTGTTTTCTCTATTATTTATAAAAAATATTTCAATTATTTGTTTTAATTCATTAAAGGTCGGCTTATTTTGAAGATTAATCCAAGATAAAGTATCCATTATTTAGTTAATTCTATAAATTTTTAAATTCTATAAATTTTATGGCTTTTAAAAAATTTTTTTTCTCTCTCTCCTCATTTATCTCCTCATTTGCTCTTTTTATGAGGAAATTATGGTCTTAAAATTTAAGATTTATATTATTTTGCATATACATTTTAATGGATAAATATTTTGCTCATTTTAATAAATTATATTTAAAACTATTTAAAATTAATAAATATTCGTTATTATAGTTAGTATTAGTAAATTTAATGGATAACACTGTAAAAGATTATCATTGTAATTATTGTGACTATAAAAGTAAAAAAAAATATAATATAACAAGACATATGGTAATAAAACATATTGAAAATGAAAATAGAGCAAATGATCCAAAAGAGACCCCAAATGATCCAAAAGAGACCCCAAATGATCCAAAAGAGACCCCATTTGATCCAAAAGAGACCCCATTTGATCCAAAAGAGACCCCATTTGATCCAAAAGAGACCCCACATATTTTACACGATAATCAATGTGAAAAGTGCGAAAAAATACTTTCAAATAGATCAAATTATAGAAAACATAGTAAAATTTGTAAAGGAAAAATTAATCCTTTAGAATGTCAATTTTGTAAAGAAATATTTACAGTACCAACACATAAATATAGACATCAAAAGAAATGTAAAATTAAACAACAAGAAATAAATCAACAAGCATTAATACAGAATATAGATACACAAAATAATATTACTAATAATATAAATAATACCACAAATAATATCAATACTCAAAATATTAATAATACTCAAAATATTAATAATACTCAAAATATTAATATAATAACGTATTCAAATGATGTTGATAATTGTAACTTTATTAAGACTGAAGCATTTAATAAAAAAATTAAAAAGTTGCTAATGAAATACACAAATGATATTAATATGATAAAAGATTACAATAAAGAATTATTTTTAATAAAAGAAAACCAATGTATTAAAAAGACAAATTTAAGATCGACACATTCAAAAGTCCACGTAGGTGATAATAAGTGGATAACTAAACTTGATAAAGAAGTCTATCCTCAAATGGTTTCTAACTTTACAAATGATTTATGTAATTTAATACTAAGTGAAAATAATAGAGAAAAGCACAGAATTTTAGAACAAAAATTAGAATATTTTACTGACGGTGGATATGTAAATGACACTGAAGATAAACAAAAAGAGATAACTAGTGAATATTATGATTTAGTCGAAGATCTAAAAATACTAGCATATGATGAAACAACTAGTGTTTAATTTTAATTTTTAAACAAATGCCAAAAAGAGGGTTCGTGGCTCACCCCAGATGCATGGCGAATAATTATGATATCTTTAGCATCTTCACCAAACGCACACCTATGGAGCTAGGTGCCAACTGTGTTCATCTCCTGACCAGGGAAAATGATGAATGAACACGCTATCGGTAATAGTGGCGGATGTTTCATGGGAGCGATTGTACCGAGTCGTTTTGCCCATTTGCGTTCTTTAACCGGCTCTTGATAATCGCGTTGTTGTATCGCTGAGTAGAGCTCTCTCCGGTTGGCTATCTTTACTTGTGCCTTCTCACTGGTGGACCATTGCGGTATCTCCGTATTTCTACCCCGCCTGGAGATATGGCGCAGAGATAGGAGCTTCTCTCATCTTAATTCGTGTTTACACTTGTAAAGTAATTAAAATAATTAAATCAATTTTTATTTTTTTTAGAATTGAAAATTTACAAATTTAATAAATTAGTTCTTCGCCGCACTCAATGATCTTAATACTTTTTAACCAAACAACAAATTCTCCAGCAAATTCATTATGTTGAATTTCTAAAGCACAATTTTCTGGAATACCGATTTCAAAGCCATGACGAACCATTGCCAGAATACAACGGGGTGTTTCATATGCATCAATAACACGATCATCATCAATTGGAATAATATAAGGTGACGGTATTTCAATTTCCCAAATATACTTCTTTTGACCCATAATGCACCCAATATATGTATCTTTTGGAATAAAATTTTTAGTTATCACACATGAATTGTCTTGGCTATAATTAACATAAAGATCATACAGTGTATTATTAAACCAATCATCACCAGAGTATTGAAAGTTTGTCGAAACATTATTTAGATTTAATGCCGATGTAAATTGTATTTGATGAACCAATGTATCTATTTCAGACTCCATTTTGAAAAGCAAAATGCAAAATTATTTCATTTTTTACTAAATTTAAGAAATAAACTCTTTAATATTAATAATAGAAGGAGATTGCATTATGCAAACTACTAAACCTATTGATATTCCAAAAAATAAAATTTTTAAAATGCGTATAAATTCATCAGTGTCTTCTATGATTCAGTATCAATGTCCATGTTCTACTCCTAAATCTGCATCATTTCCTCCAAAAAATAAAAATAAAATACCTCTATCTACTTCATATACTTCAATTATAAATTTTAAAGTAATTTTAGGTGGCGGTCCTTATAAAAATATAGATACAATGATACAGATAGTTTCAAGTAGTGTTCCAGAATTAGATATTGAAAAAGTAAAAGAATTAGTTAATGAAGCACATTCATCACAATCGCATTCGGCTATTTTATTATCTTGCTCAAAAACAAAAGCTGAAAAATATTGTATTAATTTAATCGAAAATGGTCTAATTGCATGTATCGAATAAATAATAAGTACCAAATAGAAAATACCAAAAGTGTGAACCGGTATTTTGTTTGTGTTTTGTGTTTTGTGTTTTGTGATTTAGCTGGGGCCAATATGTGTTTGCTATAACTCTGCTACATGCTGTTAATTCTTGGCAAATTTCATGTCGGAGAAGCGTTCAAGCTGTTTCTGCTTCTTGGTATCACTATGCGGTTTATGCCGCATCTTCATCATAAAAACACTAGCTCCAACAATAAACACCTTCTTCGGAATATGAAACATCTTTGTTGTAGGAAAGACGAGTTTATACTATTAAACAATTAATGTATTCAAAAAATCAAATTTTTTGTTTTTTATACTTAAAAATTAACATTTTGTAACTACTTAAAACTTAATATTAATACTAATATTATATAATATGAAATTATTTATAGCAGTTCCATGTGCAACATCACGTGCACATACACATCATTTTATGAGTATACTGAAACTAGTTCAAGAATGTAATGCAAATGGAATTATTACAGAATTATCATTTATAAATGGCGTATCAATAATTTCCCATGCACGGAATCGTTTAGCAAAACAATTTATTGAATCAGGGTTTGACTATATGCTTTTTATTGACGACGATGTATCATTTGAACCGCATAATATACTTCAAATGATCAATACTAATTTACAATTTATAGGTGGGCTTTATGCTTTTAAACACTTAAACTGGAATAATATTAAAGAAGTAGCAAAAGTAACTGATGATATTGAAGTAATTAAAGCTTCTGCATTTAAATATATTTATCGAACTGAAGAACAAGAATTACCTGTTAAAACTGAACCAACGCCTGTTCAAAGCATTGGTACAGGGTGTATGTTAATACATAAAAGTGTATTCGATACAATGTTTGAAAAATATGGTAAAGAAGAATTGACATATACTTTAGATAATAAGAATTTTTATAGATTCTTTGACAATGCAATAATTAATAAAGAATTTGTATCAGAAGATTACTATTTTTGTCATAGATGGAAAGAATGCGGAGGTATTGTATACTTAGCAACATGGTTTACATGTACACATTGGGGAAATTATGGTTACGGTCATAAATATTAAAATTTCAATCTAAATAGAAACATAACTATTTTATTGTTTGTTATGTTCTTAAAAACAACCATTATCGTAAGAAGACTTCGCATTCGACATTAGTAGTATTAAATAATTTTTTAATACTATCTATAGCAGCGTCTGTATTTAGACTCAAATTACAACAGAATATATCCATATAAGCTGAAGCATTCTCTGGATAAGTATGTATTGACATATGTGATTCAGATAAAACATATACATATGTTACCCCAAATGGTTCAAATTGATGCCCTGATTCGCTAACAACATGTAAATTACATACTTTAACTATTTCATCTAAAATAGGTTTAACTGTGTCAATATATTTTAGTGATTCTGCATTTTTTATATTACGAATTGTAATCATACAGTGTTTTCCAATATAAGACATATTTTATATAATACTAAAGATTTTATTTTTAAGTATAATTATTCATCTTCATTACGTTGTGAAAAATATATAGTAATATCTTTTAATAATTGCACAGGGCATTCTGATGTAGGAACATAAATACCATCTTTATTTTTAATTATATGTTTGAATGGATCAAATTGATGATTTACTAAAATTATCCAACGTTCAGTATATTTTCGATTTTTCTTAGAACCATGAAAATAATGACGAATAATACCAGGTGTATACCCGATTCTAAGATTTTTTGCTTTTTCTTGAAAATCAAGAATAGTTTTCATATAATTTTTAGAATTTTTATTATTAATACTATTTGATCCTTTACCAATATAACTCATACACATATTAAAGTCGCCGCTTCCAAGTATACCATAATCATATAATCCTCCAATTCTTTCATAAGCTTTTCTAGTTATCGCCCAAGCAAAACCAGGATGCCAATAATTTAAACCTTCTAAACTGAATGATCTTCTTTTGTTCCATTGAAAACCATATCCTTGAAAAATTTTCATTGCATCTTGATTTTTGTCCATATCAATGCAATGAGAGAATAGTTGAACTATATCACGTGATCCGTTTAATATTTTTAGAGTTTCAATAGCCCACGATGGGTTATCAAATTCAATATCTGCATCAATCCATGCAAATGCTTTCCAGTTTTTTGGCAAAAGTCTTTCAACGCCACAATTAATCATATTTTCTTTATGCCATAATGGCACCTCGGTACGCAATTGTAAATGCATATTATTATCAGATTCAGTTATTACAAAATTTTGATCACTATAAGCGAGTTCAACAATATATAAATTTACATTTGACTCAAGTTCCATTCTTTTTATAAATTCTTTTGTAAGTTGATAGCGCCTTTTATAATTGCATGGATTTGAAATGACAATAATTACATTTAATTTTTCTTCAATAGGATCATTATTTAAAATTGCGCTTTTTATTTCATTTTCACTTATAGTGAATTCATCCAATTTGAATTCTAAAACAGTCATATATTATACCTAAATATAAACAATTACTTTAAATAACCTTATTTTTTTCTCTTTCCGCCCTTAGAATTAATTGATTGTAGTTGTAGAGGTATTTTGAATGGTAAAAAAGGTAATTGAAAATGAGAACTATTGTTCTGATTTATTGAAGGATTCCAAATAAATTTAGGATCAGAAAAGCATAGTTTAGCTGATAATAATTTATTTATTAAATCTTCAATTAATATAACTTCTTGATCATTTAATTTATTATAACAAACTTTATATGATTGTTTCATCCTAACAGATTCACTAATTAATTTTAATTTTATTCTATTAGTAGATTCTTCATAATATGTATATATATCATATAATTCATAGATTAGTTCAGATAAGGTAGATGCAAATGCATATTCGTCATTTTTATATAATAAATATTCTATTTTATTTGGAGTATATGGAATATTAATATTTGCAAGAGAATATAAATATATATTTTTATTAACATAATAATTTTTATTAATACCAAATGACTTTAATATAGATGGTAATGTATATGCAATTGTTCCTGAATAAATTTTAGGATCTATAGTATTTATTTTACTTAAAAATCCATAATCGATTAATTTAAATATACTACATAAAAGTATATTATCAGGTTTTATATCTCTATGAACTATATTGTTTTTATGCAATATTTGCATAAAAGGTATTATGTTGTTACATAATTGTATAGCTAATGAACAATCTTTATTATTTCTTTTTATAGTATTTAAATCACCTTTAGTACAACTTTCTTGAAGTATTATAGTTATCATTTTTAAATTTTTTTTACCAGTTTCGTCAGTATAATTAATAAAATTATCTGGAAAGAAAAGAGTAAATACAGATTTTTCATTAATTGGCCTGTATGTAGTATATTTGCTAACATCATCTTTTAAAGTATCAATTAATAAATTACTAGCATTATATTCTTCAAATATAGTTGATATATACTCATTGTTATGATCTAGAAAATATAAATATATTCCTCCAATAACGCTACCTTTAGTATTTTTAATATTTTTTTTTAATTCAGTTATATTCTTATTATCTAATGATAATGCATATCTTACAAACTCTTTATCTCTATTGCTAAATTCATTTGGTTTCATTATTTTAAATGAAGTATTACCATTACGTAATGCTAAAATAATATCATCTATACTAGTATTTTTTTCAAATATTTCTATATATCTTTTATATTTTTGAATAAAATCTATAATTTTTGTATTCATATTTTTAACAAAGCATCCGAAAGTACCTCCATTACTACAATCAATGTCAATGCAGTCATATTCAAGATTTCCAAGTGAATTTTTTATTAAAACGCACGATTTTACATTTCCCATAATAATAATTTATTATCTAAAATATAAATATAAAAAATGATTTAGTTATTGCAGATATAATAACTACTAAAATTTATGAATCCTGTAGAAGAAGTATATACTCGTATTACAGAAAATATACAATGGATTAACATTCATGAAGGTGATTTTAAAGTTAAAAAGTCAAATTCTAAGCATGAACCATTAGAACAATTAAAACGTTTTATAGAAAAAGAAAAAAAAGCTGCTAATACAGCTAATTTTAATGATTGTTTCTTCATTCCAGATTATGCGCCGGGACAAGAACCTTATAAAACATGTATTGGACATGGCAATTATCCCCAATTTACAGAACATTTATTACTTCAGATATATGTATGGATGAGTTTAAAAATAGCAGGTCCACTTTTGGTTAGATTATTTAATGGCGTAGATATTGCTATACCCAATAAACAAAGAAAATATACAGGTTTACATCCTATAATTTATAATTATCAACATGCAGATAATGAATCAAAAATAAAAATGCGTAAAATGCTATGGAATACTATAAAAGAAAATAGAATTGAAATAAAAGCTAAGCGCGAACTGAATACGCTTATATTAAATCCACATCTACAATGGAGATTATTTCATCCTGGATATTTAGAAGAAAGATATTTTTTTTCAGATAAGTGGAGAGCTATTTTTGATAAAAGATGGAATATTGATGAAGCAGCGAGTACAATTCAACGATGTTGGCGAAATCATATATGGTGCCATAAAATACTTTTTAATACAAATACTAAAACTGGAAAATTTTATGCAAATTTAGTGTATCATGTTAATCAATATCGAGATAATAAAATATAAAATAAAATATTCATATTTTTTTGAAAAAGCATTAGAAGTTGTATTTGTAATATTACTTAGATTTAAATAATAATAGGAATAAGTATTATTTTTTGTTGTATTAGTGGACGGTACATATATTTTTGATATATTTGAACTTGAAATTGGGCTATAAACAAGTATATTTTGAGCTGGTGAGGCTGATGATATTGTTGATATATTTGAAAATGGAGGAGGTAAGTTTTTTAAGAATGATAATTGTAGAGATAAAGGTAGAGGAGGAGGTGGAGATGGAAGCGGAGATGGAGATGGAGGCGGAGGCGGAGGTGGAGAAGATGGAGATAGATATGGTGATAATAGAGAAGGAGAGTATGGAGGTGGTAATGGTGGATTTGGATAAGGAGGTAATGGTGATTTTGGACGTGGTGATGGTGGATTCGGTGGTGATTTTGGTGGCGGTTTAGGATAATGCGGAGGATGTGGATAAGGAGGCAATGGAGGCCGTGGTGGTGAAGATGGTAAATGTGGAGCAAATGGGGGATATAATGGAGGTGAAGGTGGCATTGGTATACTTGGAATCGGAGGAGATGGAGGTGAAGGAGGAGGAGG
>Ga0214192_1000555_pt1 | contig 22849 bp, 16 predicted proteins | sample TroBogEpilimnion_44_FD_153030 | JGI IMG/M metagenome (GOLD analysis project Ga0214192, IMG submission 153030) | Freshwater microbial communities from Trout Bog Lake, WI - 29JUL2008 epilimnion | ecosystem: Environmental > Aquatic > Freshwater > Lake > Epilimnion/Euphotic zone | place: Trout Bog... | reverse complement strand
GGATTCTTATAGAAAAAACTTTATACCTAAATTTAAAATGGAGGATGACAAAGTGCAGCAAAAAAGTTAGTATGAAGTGGACTTCTCTTCTGGCGCAGGGGTGGACTAAAATACCTGGCGCACAACAATTAAACTAGCTAAAAAGATTATTAGATTAAACGGTTTAAATAATAAATGTAATGAACTAAAAGTAGCTTAATATTTTTTATTAAAATAATCACACATTACATCAAACTAGTGAACGGTTTTTTTTTTCTATCCTTGAATTTCTTTTAGTTATATACTACTTAAGAGAGGCTTTATTATATTGAATTACAAATTGGAGATAAATTATGCATATACAAGTATCAGGGCAACACATTTCTATTGGTAGTTCAATTCAGGAATATGTAATTGAGAGAATATCTGCTGTAGTAAAAAAATACTCTATAGAAGCTCAAAGTGGGCATGTACATTTTTCTAAACACGGGCGTGAATTTGCTTGTGATATAGTAGTTAATGAAGGTTCAGGAAGACACATGATTATGAAAAGTAATTGTACTTCTGACGAAATATACAATGCATTCGACATTGCACTTACTAAGCTTGAAAAACAGCTTAGGCGTTATAAGTCCAAATTAAATAGCCACAGTAATCGTGTAAAAGTTTCTGAAATAACTTCCCAAGCGGTGAAATATATAATTTCTTCTGAGCATTTAGGTGAAGAAGAATTTAATGTTGATAACCCTGCAATAGTGGCTGAAAAACCCACAAAAATTTCATCTCTTTCTGTGGGAGAAGCTGTCATGAAAATGGATTTAGAAAATCTACCAGCTTTGTTGTTTGAGAATGTAAAAACAGGAAGAGTTAATGTTGTTTATTATAGAAAAGATGGAAATATTTCTTGGGTAGATACTAAATAGTAATTTAAGGCTATAGCTAATTCAGAAGAATTTGAGGCCAGGCGCAAAGGATACGAAGCCTATCGATAATAGGCGAGTGACGAGCAACGACGAATGTAAGCTCATATCTATTAACTATAAAGGCTAATAAGGGTGTTCTATTTTATAAACTGCTTTCTTCTTGTAATATTGCATAAACAGAGAATAAATCAAAGCCACTAGAGTTTTGTTTATAATTAATCTCAGCGTTTTGGAGAGTGTTTATATACCTAATAGCATCAATTGAGCTGTATAGACGTACTACTTGTTTAAAGTCATCAACATATTTAAAAAAAATGGGAGGAGATAGCGATTTAATAGCTTTGTCTATATTTTCACCATCTTCAACTCTTGATGTTACTGCGTACACATTGAAAAAATATCTTAGTAAGGCTCTAATCATGAGCACCTCATTGATCCCTTGGTGTTTTAGTTTATTAATTTCTTTCAGGAGTTTTAAAGGCTCTTTTTTACTGAAATACATACACATATCATCGCCGCTAGCTATAAAATCCTGACTTAAAGATAGAAGTATATCTTCTTTGGTAATAGTTACTTTATCATGTGTATAATGAAAAAGTTTCTCTAGTTCAGATTTTATTATTTGATGGTCACCTTTTAAATGGGACTTAAGATAGAATAGGGCGTCTTCATCGATTTGTTTTTGTCTATTTCTGCATTGTTCTAGAATAAGCTTTGCTATGGTTTGCTCATTGTCGAAATAACAAGCTAGGATTGCCAAATGCTTTTGTTCTTCAAAAAACTTACGCAAACCGCTTGTAGGTAGCGGATCGTGGGCAATAAAGCACACGAAGTGGTAAAAATCACCTGCAGATAAGAGTTCTTTCATTTCCTTGGTGATAGTATTGGAGATGTTGGTAATTTTAATAATTTCCTTTTGAGCAAAAAAGTTTTTGCTGTTTGCTATCATCGCTAGCTTACTCGGAGAGAGGTCTTTTGCAGAATAATTCGATACGGCTAATGAGAGTTTCTTTTCTATCAGATCTAAAGAAGAAGAAATAAAACCCTGGTTTGGCCCATGCATTACTAGTGCTTTAATTTCTCCACTTTCAATTTGGCGAATTAGCTGAGCTAATGCAGTTGTAAAGAATTTCATTTTTGACTATTTTCAATATAAAGAATAATTCTATTTCTAACTTCTTCGGCTGATATTATTGCTAAATGCATAAGAGATTGTTGATTTTGAGTTAAATTTGTATATGTAGAAAAGCTTGTATTATAAGAGGATAATCGTATGAATTTCCCTGCGGTAATAATTTTATCATTTATCTTTTCTTTTAGTATATAAGAAACTTTTAATGTAATGATCTCTCTAAGCGCATCTGAGTTTTTCTCTATTATACTAAAATCTTGAGAAAAATTTAACTTGGTTTCTAAAATATACTTTGCTGGTAGAGAAGGCGGGATAATATTCTTAAGTTGATTATAAAATTCAGCCCCTTCTATTGTAGATGGTTGAGTTAGCTCTATTTCTTGCAAAAATTCATAAGTCTTGTTATTTGTTGTTTTATAAATTGGCTTGAAGCCGCAAGAGATCAGCAGGAATAGTGTAGCAACTACTAGAATAGAATGAAAAATTTGCATCTTATTCCTGCTATTTATATTAACTTACAGTTTTTTCAACCGAATCTTTAATTACAGGACTACCGTTATCACTAGGTAGTTCTGATGTTGAAACCGCCGTGCTATTGTTATTTGCGCTTTGTGTATTTGATTTTTTAGCAATTCTTTTTCTATTACGATTTTGCCTACGTTTTTTTGTTGCACTTCTTTCTTGAGCGTCAGGCTGATCTTCGCTTGCTATTTCTATGCCTTCTGCTTTTGCTTCAGTTTTAGTGTTGGTAGAAACATTCGTAATTCTTTCTATTTTCTGTTTAGTCTTATTTTGTGTATGCTTGCTGTTATCAGAGAATTCATTGTAAATTTCTGATGTATCTTGTAGAACAGGTGTATCATCTAATTCTAAAGATTTATATTTATCTGAAAGCTTTATCTTTTCTATTGAGTAACTGTCAGATGTTGCATCTTTGTCGATACAGAAATTCAGTTTGATATTATATTTATTTTCAACAAAAGAAATTTCAGCACGCTTATTATTTAACAAATAAATAACTGATGATGCAATGCCAAAAACGTTTACCACATCATAAGAGCTATTAAAAATTTCGTTCTCGATAGTTCTAAGTATCAGCATAGCATTTGATTCATCTGCTCTGACTACACCTTTTCCACTGCAATGAGAACATATGTTAGAGTTCATTTCTAAAAATGATGGCCTCAAACGCTGTCTGGACATTTCTAGTAGACCAAAAGAGCTGATGTGAGATGTTTGGATTCTGGCTTTATCTTTACTAAAGTACTCCCAGAGTGATCGTTCTAAGATTTTCTTATTTTTATTTTCATTTAAGTCAATAAAGTCAATTATTAATAAACCAGAGAGATCTCTAAGCCTTGCTTGCCGAGAAATCTCTTTTGCAGCTTCAAGGTTAGTCTTTAGTGCCATTTCTTCTACATTACGTTCACTAGTGGATTTGCCAGAATTAACGTCAATTGAAACTAAAGCTTCTGTTGGATTTATTACTATGTAACCCCCGGATGGCAAATAAACTACTGGCTGATAAAGCTTTATTAATTGATCTTCTATACCAAATTTGGTAAATATAGGAGTCTTACTTTTATACTCTTTTACACTTTTTACTTCATGAGGAAGAATGTCGTTCATGAATTTTATACAAGAAGTATAGGCTTGTTTTCCTTGAACAATAATTTCTTTTACATTGCGATCAAACATATCGCGGATGGTTTTCAGAATTATTCCATCCTCTTGATGAATAAAGCAGGGAGCTTGTGACTGTAGAGTTGTCTCACGAATTTTGTTCCATAGTTTGGCTAAATAATCATAATCTTTCTTTATTTCTAAAGTGGTATGACCTGCGCCAGCTGTTCTAGCGATAACACTAAAAGATTTATTCTCTGTTTTTGAAACTAAATCATTTATAATCTTTTTTAATCTTTTCCGCTCCTCCGCATTAGAGATTTTTCTTGAAATACCATTTTGCGAGGGTTTGTTAGGCATTAGAACACAATATTTACCAGCAAGAGAGATAAAAGTTGTCATTGACGCACCTTTATTGCCACGCTCTTCTTTTGTCGCTTGGATAAGTAATATTTGCCCTTTCTTTAGTACTTCTTGAATTTTGTAATGTCTATGTTGAGATTCTTCATTATCTCTAGAAATACTCTCAATTTCATCATCTTCAGCATCGATATTAAAATCTGATTGAAGTTTTTCATCAATCATTTTCTCAATAGTACTGATATCAACATCATCACTATCAATTAGTTCATGGAATTTTGTGTTAGCACTTTTTTCGGCCAAATCTTCTGACGTAATCTCTGCAGAACTTAACTCATTACCAGCTAGAGTATTAATTTTTTTATCGGTAGATAAAGTTTGATAGTAGTCTGGATGTATCTCGCTAAAGGGCAAAAATGCACCTTTTTCGTTGCCATAATCGACGAAAGCTGCTTGAAGAGAGGGCTCTATTCTTGTTATTTTTGCTAGATAGATATTTCCTTTAATTTGTTTTTTATTAGTAGAACTAAATTCTAAATTCTCAATATTGTTGTTTTTGTCCAGCAAAACCACCCGTGTTTCTGACGGGAAGTTTGCGTCGACTATTATTTTTTTGCTCATACTTTCTCATATAAATATATTTATTTACTTTAAAGTCAGGCAAACATACATCGTAAAACGAGAAATTACATATTAATCATATTCATTCGCTTTATTTATTCTGCTATTAGATTTACGCTCATTAGTTGCAACTAAATATTTTTCCTACTTAATTGGAGACGATGCAAATCTGTTGCCTTTGACTAGTAAAATTTATATACCAACAATAGGTGATTAGCAAACAATATTTATGACAAAGAACAATAGGATGCCTGCTTTTTTTACTTACTTTTCCTGTGTTGTTGTATATTTTGTGATACTCGCTACAAATGAAACATTTTTAACATCACAGCTGAGTAATTACGAGATATCTTTTACCGAATATGACCAAATAGAATACTATAAGATCTTAGGATATGTCGCGGCGGCAATTTTTTTACTCATGTTTTCTACAGTCATTTCTTTGAAGGTAGGTATGATACTAGGAGCTGTTTTGTATTTTCTTAGTATTATTGTGATTAGCTCAGGTGATATTAGCAGTCAAACAAACTTCTTTTATTTTTCTTTGTATTCTGCAAGTTATACGGTAGTAGGTAGTACGATTTTTTTATATATTCTTTGTGACACTAGTCTTGGTAGTGAATTTAAACTCATTTGTACTTGCTTGGCTAGTAGCATATCTATTTTTCTCAATGATATTAAATTTTTTATTATCACAAGCCAGGGGTTAAAAGGCTTAGTAATAGCTAACGTAATTTTGACAGGAGCTCTTGTTTTAATTAATCTTAGTTATCCCATTTTTAAGAAAAAAATAAAAACAACCGATTATAATTTTTCTGGTGTGGTAAGAAATATGGAACTAGAAATCATTTGTGGATTTTCTTTGTTTTATATACTTATGGTCGTAATTGATGGATATGATATTTACTCAATTACAGATCAATTATTTACTATTGTAGATAGTAGTATTCAGCATTATATGCTCGCATTGATAGTTTTTATTGTTAGTTTACTGCTATTATACATAAAAAAAGTAAATATTCATATGGTGAATATTTGCTGTATAGGGTTATCATTTAGTTTGTTTGTTACAATGAAATATTGGGCAGAGCATAAAATTTTAGGGTTGATTGGTTGGTTTGTATTTGGTTTACTGATTTCAATAATTGCTGTAGGTAATTTGTTGGTGATAACCAAGAAATTTGATGAAATTAATCTCGTTTTGTCTATCTCGTTATACTTATTAGGATGTTGCTCGGGATATTATTGTGGTTATATAACGATCGATACTGCTGAAGATACATTGGGTGAAAATGGTTTTCTAATTTCTATTTGTTTTGTATTGTTCAGTTTATTGATTTACTATGTGTATCTTTTTAGAAAATATAGGTTATCACAATAAAAAATTAAGATTGATAGTTTGGTTATTCCAGAAGGAGTTAAATTTAATCTATGCATAAAATAACTAGTGATGAGTTCTTAGAGAATTGTCAAAAAGCTGGAGTTTATTATCAAGAAATTCTTACTCATATTTTAAATAATAAGAATTTTGCAGCTCCTTTAAAGTACTCCATTAATGAAAAATATCAGGAAGCCACTTCTAAAGTATTTGAACAAATTATTGAACATCCAGAGAAATTTACTGATTTAAATCTAGAATATGTACAGAATTTTCAAAAACTAATTGCTGATTCAGTTAGCAAATTTATTGGCAAAAAAAAAGATAAACCTGCTACTGAAGAAAAGCTGATTGATAGAAGATTCCAAAACCCCGAGTGGAATCAAAATATCTATTTTGATTTTATAAAGCAGTATTATTTAATTACTTCAGATTGGATACAGAAAGGTGTTGATCAATATGATCTTGATGAAGATAGTAAAAGATACATCCAATTCTCTGCTAGGCAATTTATTGATGCCGTCTCTCCAACAAATTTTGCATTTAGTAATCCTGTAGTGATAAAAGAATCTCTCGAAAGCGGACTAGAAAATATTGTCAAAGGTATGGAAAATTTTCTTGAAGATGTAAAGAAATCTAAGGATTTATTCAATGTATCAACTACAGATAAATCGTACTTTAAAATTGGTAAGGATATAGCAGCAACAAAAGGTAAGATAATATATCAAAATGATCTTATGCAGCTGATTTGTTACCAACCAAAAGAAAAAACTCATGCAATTCCATTACTTGTTGTTCCACCATGGATAAATAAATATTACATACTTGATCTCTCGGAAAATAATTCGCTAATTAAGTGGTTAGTTGATAATAATTTTCAAGTATTATTAATTTCTTGGATTAATCCAAAGAAAAAGCTTGCTCACAAGAATTTTGAGGATTACTTGAAAGAAGGAGTGCTTGATGCAATAAATGAAATTAAAAAACTCGGGTTTAATAAGATTAATGCCCTTGGATATTGTATTGGTGGGACATTACTTACTATTGCTTTGAGTTATTTAAAGAATAAAAAGGATGACACAATAAATAGCGCTACGTTTTTAACTACTTTGATAGATTTTTCTAATCCTGGTGAAGTCGGTGCATTAGTAAACAAACATACATTGCCAATGATTGAGCAAGATGTAAATAAAAAGGGTTATTTAGACGGAAAATATTTATCTAATAGCTTTAGTTTAATTAGAGCTAATGATCTAGTATGGTCTTTCTTTGTAAATAATTATTTATTAGGCAAGGCGCCAGCAGCATTTGATATTTTATATTGGAACTCTGATTCCACCAATCTTCCAGCAAAGATGTACATTTATTATTTAAAAAATATGTATATTGATAATAAGCTCATGCAGCCCAATAGCCTTGAAATGTTAAATACTAAGATAGATGTTTCCCAGATCGATATACCTTCATTCTCTCTGGCTGCAAAAGGCGACCATATCGCTATTTGGAATGCAGTGTATGATGGTTATAAATTACTATCTGGTCATAAAACTTTCTGCTTAACTGATGCTGGTCATGTTGCTGGGGTAGTGAATCCAGCAAATAACAATAAATACTCTTATGTTATTGGTGAAAATGTTGATAAAGACTCTAAAATTTGGTACCAGTAGGCTTTGCCCCGGCAAGGGTCATGGTGGAATGGGTGGAAAGAATGGTTAACTGGATATAGTGGAGAACTAGAAAAATCTATTGACTATAATAACTTAAATCTTATTGAACTAGCACCAGGAAGCTATGTTAAAAAATAGAGTGTGTTAGTGACTGTGGTGTATAAAATAGCTATTTTATACACCACATGAAGAATATCAATAATTAGTAAGCTTCAACTAATGGTAGCTCAGTAATTCCTATTAGTGGAGCACTTCCATCATGCTCATCATAGTCATGAAATGAATTATCAAAATCGATTGGTTTGCAGCCATCATTTTCTCTAAAATTCCAGATAATAGGGAATAAAGTATTGTTTTGTATAATCTCGCCATTTATATTAATAGCTCCACCAGGATGAATTGTCATTGTTTCTAAATTAACTAGGTTTGCATTAGGACCTAGTGTTAAAATATTTCCTGCATTAATTGTAACTCGCATAAAAACCCCTTAATTTTGTATATTATTTGATGTAACGACATCAATTAATAACAATAATTAGTCAATATGTCAATAAAATAAATATTTTTTAAGTAATGAGGAGTGAGATGTCTGAAAACACGATAGTAAAAAGCAGTTAAATTATAGGATGTTCACGCTTAGTTAGTATTTGGAAAGCGTGTACCAGCTAGGTCGTTCTGAATTTTATTTGGTCATGATAAGCGTACGTTGTTTTGCATGAAGAATTTTGTTATAATTTTAGCTTTTCGGATTGCAGCTGCGGTATCTGTACTACAAAGATTCAATAGGCTCTATTATAGTAGGTTTTGTATGGTTGTCATCTAGTATCCGAGGTAACTTTTTTTGAGGAGAAGAGGAAGTGTCTTTTTTGAGTTGAGTTGATCGTGCAGAAGCATTAGTAGATATGGTAGCAGGTTGTTGTTTTTTGTCTTGTACCATAGCAGGACACCTATTGTTCGCCATTTCCCTTTTTGTATCATTTAACATGGATTTTATCTGATTAAGTTCTTCTCTTAACTCCATATTTTGCATATCTTCATCATCATCGTCGCTTAGTCTATGGCTTGATTTTCTAAGGGAAGGATAAGAATTTTTGTTTTTACTCCATTTGGAATCTCTCATATTTTTTTTATCTTGAGATAAATCATGATCTATCATGGCCTTATACATGGCGATATTATCTTTTGAAGTGTTTTCTTCTTCGGAATTATCCTCGTCTAAATCATTAAATTCATCGTATTCATACTCGCCGGTAACTACATTTTTTTTAGCTTGAGATATATATTTTTTGTTATAAAGAGGAGCGCGTTTTCCACCCTTGAAGCCTTTGCGATCAATGATTTTATTGTTGGCAGAGCGTTTTAAATAACCTTCGGGTCCTGTTACGCATGCAGAAAGAAACATGGCTAATGTAGAAAAAATGATCATCTTTTTTAGCATAAGCTAGCCTAATTTTTTTAAGGATTCAGATCATATTTATACAACAAATATCAAGTCGGTTGCAACTGAGAAAGGTGAGTTTACTCAATTATTTTAAGAACTGTGTCTGCTAGATACTTTGCGCCATTATTCTTGCGATTTAATAAGCTTTTTGAGGCTTCTTTGAGCATGGTTCTATTAGCAACTAATTCATAAATTTTTTGAGCTAAAATATGGGCTGTTAAGTCTTCTTGTCTAAAGCACCATCCTGCTTTGCTATTTTCTATCGCCATTGCATTAAAGTATTGATGATCTTCCATTGCATAAGGAAAAGGAATAAAAATTGCGGGAACGCCAACATTTACTAATTCAGCTACTGTGCTTGCACCTGATCTTGATATGACCAGATCGGTTTCAGAATAAATTTCTGCCATATTATGAAAAAATGGGGATAAAAGGTACTTTATTCCTAATTGGTAGTAGATTGTAGAAAGTTCTTTTTGGTCATCTTGGCTCACTTGTTGAGTGATATGAATTTTTAAGCCTGGATTTAATTTTAGTAGTTCTGTTATGGCTTCAGGGATAATTTGAGAAAAAACTTTTGCACCCTGACTTCCTCCAAAAATAAAAAGCCGAAACTCTTCATTATCAAAAGTATTTTTTATAGGCAAATTCCTTATAGAAGATCTTACTAAGTCTCCTGTAATAACTACTTTTCTATTATCATAAATGCTGACGTTACTTGTTTCTTTGTAAGATAAAGCAATAATTCTAGCTGACTTAGCAAATAAACGGTTACTTTTGCCTAAAAAACAATTTTGTTCTTGCACGATAAAAGGAATTCGTAGAACCCTTGCGGCTAGTAATGAAGGAAAGCTCGTGTATCCTCCGAAGCCAATAATTATATCTGGTTTAAGTCTACCAATTAGCAATAATGTCTTGATACATACGTTAGACAAGCGCCATAGAGAAATTACTTTATTTGCTAGACCAGTCATTTTAAGATGAAAATCGAATATGTGAGGTTCAATTTGGTGATTTGCGGGAAGATATTTTTTGCATCTTAAGTCGGTAATCAAATGAACATCAATATCAGTATCCTCAAATTCTTCAGCAAGAGCAAGAGCAGGGAATAAATGTCCCCCAGTGCCGCCTGCAGCTAGCACTATAGATTTTTTTCTATGGAGGGCTGGGTTGGCTACGGATAAAGTAGTTTTATTATTCATTTAAATATCGCTGTTTTTATATTTCACAAGCGAAGTTTTATGCTTCGTTAATCCAAGCAGCATACCCACTGCAATTCCTATAGCAAGTGTTGATGATCCGCCATAGCTTATAAAAGGTAGTGTCATCCCCTTTGTAGGTAGTAAATTTAGAGTAACCCCCATGTTAATAACAGCTTGTAGTCCAAATTGAGCGATAATGCCCACGCTGGCTAATTGAATAAATTTATCTTGCTCGTTGTTAATTCTAGCTAGACTCCGAAGAACAATAAAGGCAAAAACTGCGATAATCATTATGCATATTATTGCTCCAAACTCTTCGCCCGCTACTGCAAAAATGAAATCAGTATGAGAGTCTGGTAAGTGCTGCTTTACAGATCCTTCGCCTGGTCCTCTTCCATATAAACCACCTTCTTCAAATGCTAATATAGACTTGCTTATTTGATAATTTTCATTGCTTACTGGATCTAAGAAGCTATTTATCCTACTTGCTACGTGAGGAAGAAGGAAATAAGCTGAGAAAATGCCAAAAAATCCGGCTAAGAGTGCTACCATAATCCAGATAATAGGAAAGCCAGCGACAAATAATTGACTAGCAAATACTGCTGTGATTAAGATCAGCATTCCTACGTCAGGTTGGATTAATATTAAAAGAGCTACTAGCGCATATAGTAAGATGCATACTTGAAAACTGGGAAAACCTTCTTGATATTTTAACGAAAGTATCCATCCCGTGACAACGGCAAAAAATGGTTTTAAAAACTCTGATGGTTGATATGAAAAACCTGCTATCCGGATCCATCGTGTTGCTCCTTTTACTTCATAACCATAAAATTTGACAAGTATTAGCATCATTACGCTAAACAAAAAACCAATAATAGCTATTCTTTTTATCCATTTCTTATCCAAAGAGGAAAACGCTACCATAAAAATAGCTCCAACAAGCAAATGCAATATTTGCCTTGAAGAAAAATAATTGTCAACAAGGCCAATTTTTCCAGCAACTGCAGAGCTAGTAGTGGTTACTAACATAAAGCTAAAGGCAATTAATATACCATAGGCTATAACCGCTTGCTGATCTATAGTTCGCCACCATTGTTTTATCAGGTTACTTAGTACTGTCATATAATTCTATAAACTGGTTACCTCTATCTTCAAAATTTTTAAACTGATCATATGATGCGCATGCGGGAGCGAGTAAAATATTTGAGTTTTTTTTTGTCATTTGAGCGTCTTTTACTGCATATTCAAATGCTTCGTTCATATTTATACATATCCTATATTCAACTTTATTTTCAAGATATTTTGCAAATAATAGCTTATCCTTACCGAATAAATAGGCTTTTGTTACGTTCTTGAGTGCAAAACTAATTGGCAAGAGCGATTTTTCTTTAAAAATACCACCCGCTAGCCAAAATATATTACTAAGTGAGATTAGTGAGCAAGCAGCAGAAGTTGCATTAGTAGCTTTGCTATCGTTGTAAAAACTAATATTACTTTTAGTACCTAGATATTGCATTCTGTGTTTAAGCCCGTTGAAACTAGAGATATGTTCAATAATTTCTAATGGCGCTACCCCTAATGCTCTGCAGGCTGCGAATGAAGCCGCTATATTTTCTTGATTATGTTTTCCGCGTAGATAGCTTAGTTCGGGAATGGCATAAGAATCATGATTAAAGAAGTTATCGATCAATTTCTTGGGATTGCAACTAACCCCTTCGTCGCTTGAGTTAGTGGTAATAGGAATTAATTTTCTTTCTCCTTTTCTCTTCAGACTATTATAAAATTCTTGTGATTTATCGCTATCTATCCCGATAATTTTTATTCCATCGCCTTCAAAAGCTCTAAATTTTGATTTGCTATATTCTTCAAAAGTCCCGTATCTATCTAAATGATCTTCAGTAATATTAAGTAAAATAGAGATAAATGGGTTAAAATTCTGTAGTAAATCAATTTGAAATGAAGATAATTCTAAAACATAACCTTCAGCTTTTTCTGGAAGCATAAGAACTGGCAGTCCTATATTGCCCCCAAAATGGTAATCAAGGCCAGATTTGTGTAAAATATGACCGATGAGCGCCGTGGTAGTACTTTTACCATTCGTTCCAGTTATTGCGATTATTTTTGATTGAGAATTTTCTTCAATAAATAGATCTATATCAGAAGATATCAGTATGTTATGCCTCTTTATTAATGAATAAATTGTATGTGCCGGAGGGATTCCGGGGCTGATTATAATTTTATCAAGAGATTGCCAAGCTTCGTCCGTAATATCCGTTAATGGCGAGGAGCCAAATTGAGAGATAAATTTATCGCGATTTACTTGGGAATCATCCCAACAGAGTATAGTTTGTGCAATTTCTTCTAACGCAGAAAAAGCAGAGCATCCAGTTAATCCCAGTCCGACGATTCCAATCTTTTTTCCTTGTTGGCTTTTGAGTTTCATTTTACCCATAACTTCTACTATATTAATTTCGTTTATTTACGTTTGCAGCTAGGGCGCTGGAGACAAATTTTTCTAAGTTACCGTCTAGTACACCAGCAGCATCGCTTGTTTCATAACTTGTTCTTAAATCTTTAACCATTTGATAGGGTTGCAGTACATATGATCTAATTTGGTGCCCCCAGCCATTATCAGTTTTTGCGGCGTTTTGTTTATTTACTTCTTCATTCTTTTTTTGTAACTCAAGTTCAAATAATCTGGCTTTGAGCATTTGCATAGCTTCCGCCTTATTACGATGCTGAGAACGGTCATTTTGACATTGGACGGCAATATTTGTCGGAAGGTGGGTTATGCGCACTGCTGAGTCAGTAGTATTTACGTGCTGTCCGCCAGCTCCAGAAGATCTGTAAGTGTCTATACGAAGATCTTTTTCTTCTATGACAATGTCGATGCTTTCGTCAACTTCAGGATACACCCAGCATGAAGCAAAACTTGTCATCCTTTTGCCGGCTGCATTAAAAGGAGATATCCTAACTAGCCTATGTACACCAGATTCCGACTTAAGCCAACCGTATGCCATATCGCCCCTAAACTTAATGCAACACGATTTGATGCCAGCCTCTTCTCCTGAAATGATGTTAATGATTTCAGTATTAAAGCCCATTCTTTCTCCGAATCTTAGATACATACGCATCATTATCGATGCCCAGTCGTGGCTTTCTGTTCCGCCAGCTCCAGCATTTATTTCTAAGAAGCAATTATTTCCATCAGCTTCTCCAGAAAATAAGCATTCTGTTTCTAGTTTGGCAGAAATAACCTGGATTTTGATTAATTCTGATTGGGCTTGAGATATTACCTCTTCGTCATTTTCTTCCTCTGCCATCTGAGCTAGCTCTACATTTTCACGTAGGCCATCGTTGATGTAATCATATGATTCTAATGTTTTTTCAAGTAATCTCTTTTCTTTTAAAGCACTGCTTGCCTTTTTCTGATCGTTCCATAAATTAGGATCGAGCGAAAGTTTCTCTAGCTCCTCTAGTTTTTTTCTTGTGCCATCTGGGTCAAAGAGACCTCTTGATCAAAGCCAGGGAGTCTTCAATTTTGTTTTTCAAGTTTTCTAATTCTGCGCGCATTTTTACTACCTCAAGAGAATATTTTACTATATACTGGCCTGCGTATTTTGAGAATAATAGTGCATACAATAATGACTGAAAAGAAATTTATCCGAAATTTTTCTATAATTGCCCATATTGATCATGGAAAATCAACTTTAGCTGATCGATTGATTGAATATTGTGGTGGCCTAGAGCAACGTGAAATGAGTCAACAAGTTCTTGATTCAATGGATATTGAAAGAGAAAGAGGTATTACGATAAAAGCACAAACAGTGCGACTTGAATATAAAGCTAAGGATGGTAACGCCTATATACTTAACCTAATGGACACGCCAGGACATGTTGATTTTTCTTACGAAGTAAGTCGCTCGCTAGCTGCTTGTGAGGGCTCTTTGCTTATAGTTGATGCAAGTCAAGGAGTTGAGGCGCAAACTTTAGCTAATGTGTATCAAGCGATCGATAATAATCATGAAATTATTCCAGTTTTAAATAAAATCGATTTACCTGCGGCAGAACCAGAGATGGTTAGGCAACAAATAGAGGATATGATTGGTATTGATGCAAGTGACGCTCTGATGATCTCAGCAAAAAGTGGCATAGGTATCCAAGATGTACTAGAAGCAATAGTCCATAGGTTGCCAGCGCCTAAAGAGGACCAAAACGATGCTTTGCCTTTAAAAGCACTGTTGGTGGATAGTTGGTACGATAAATACCTTGGAGTAGTTATCTTAGTTCGTATTTTTCAAGGTACTTTGAAGAAAGGGATGAAAATTAAAATGTTATCAACTCAAAAAATATATAATGCTGATAATGTTGGTTACTTTACTCCCAAAAAAGTTTTATGCGATGCTCTTGAAGATGGACAGATTGGATTTTTGACTGCCTCTATAAAACAAGTTTCGGATTGTAAAGTTGGTGACACTATTGTCGAGGATAGCAAACTGGAAATTTCTCCACTGGCTGGATTTAAACCAAGTTTACCAGTGGTGTTTTGTGGTCTTTATCCCTCCGATGCATCAGAGTTTGAGATTCTCAAAGATTCATTGGAGAAATTAAGTTTAAATGACTCGAGTTTAAAATTTGAAACAGAAAGCTCTACCGCCTTAGGTTTTGGGTTCAGATGTGGTTTTCTTGGTCTTTTACATTTAGAAATTGTACAAGAAAGACTCGATCGTGAGTTTGATTTAGATCTTATTACTACTGCTCCAAGCGTTATATATAAAATTAATATCAGGGGTGGGAAGGAACTAGAGGTTCATAATCCAGCGGATTTTCCAGATCAGCAAACGATAGAATCGATGATGGAACCATGGATTAAGGCAACAATAATGGTGCCGGAAGAGTATCTTGGGTCGGTTTTGGCTTTATGCACAGATAAAAGGGGTACTCAGCTTGATATGAAATATATTTCAAGGCGTATTATGCTGCAGTATAGACTACCTCTTAATGAGATTGTTTTTGATTTTTACGATCGATTAAAGAGTTGTACCAAAGGTTACGCCAGCTTTGATTGGGAAATGGATGGTTACGAAGAGAGTGACTTGGTTAAGTTGTCGATCTTAGTCAATAGCGAGCCCGTAGACGCTCTTTCAACTATAATTCACCGTTCTCGATCTGAATATAGGGGCAGGGAGCTTTGTAATCGTTTAAAAGATTTAATTCCAAGGCAACTATTCCAAATAGCAATTCAAGCTGCAATCGGTGGTAAAATTATTGCCAGGGAAAATGTCAAAGCGATGAGAAAGGACGTTCTTGCGAAATGCTATGGTGGAGACGTGTCAAGAAAGCGTAAGCTTTTGGAAAAGCAGAAAGCTGGTAAGAAAAGAATGCGTAATGTAGGAAATGTTGAGATCCCTCAATCGGCATTTATTGCAGCGTTGAAAGTTGGTGATGATTAATATATATAATTTGCGCTTTAAGTATATCAACGCAAAATGAGATATCAAAGCTTGAGTCTTCACATGGAAAAACTGGGCAATATAACTTATTTATCTTCTTCTGTTGTATCAATGTCGTCGCTGAAATCAATGTCGGCTTCAAAGCCAATTTCCTCTTCGGGAGAGAAACTAGCATCTTCTAAGGAATCGGCATAATCTGCTTCGAGAACAACAGATTCTTGATTTTCAGCATAGAGATTTTCATCAGTAATATCGTCGAGCTTATTATTTTTTTGTAGATTAGCTATCTGAGAATCTCTTAATTTTTCTATATCGATGTTGCCAGCTGCGATTTCCCTGAGGGCTATAACTGGATTTTTGTCATTATTGCGTTCAACTGTAAGAGGAGCTCCAGATGAAATATTTCGAGCTCTTTCTGATGTAAGAACTACTAGTTCAAATCTATTAGGAATTTCTTCAATGCAATCTTCGACAGTTACTCTAGCCATGACTTGACCTCAATATAGATTTATTTGATTATTTTAGAGTTCATAATACACATTGTAAAAATTCTTTCAAGTAATAACTTTTGCGATGCTTGGGTAGGTAGGGTAAGTCTTATAGCAATCAATTTTTGCTAAAAAAACCGCTAAGTCTGGGGCGTTGTTCTGGACAAAAACTGTGATTTATATATCACGACACCTAAAATCACCATGTTATAATAAGTTAATTCTTGATAAGTAATAGGTAGTGATGTTAGTATCGCATGCGTAATTGACTACTTTAATAAGCGACACGCTTTTAGGAGGTCAAAACTTAATTAATCATACAATTAATTTAATTCGCAGGAAAAACATTATGGCTAAAAAATCGAATTTTCTTAAAAATCTATTAACGACCGCGTCTGCTTTTGCAGTAATCGCTGGTGCAGGCAACGCAATGGCTGCTGCAAGGGTGGTGCTTAACACTCCGGCAGATCAGCTTGGTGTTAACTTAGATCAGGATAATGTTCCGGCTAACGTAGCTGTTGCAGCTGGATCTACTCTAACATTCAGAGGTGCGCATACTTATACAGCTACTGGTGGTATTAACCTAGCTGCTATCTCAGTTAATACAAACGTTGCAGCAACTTTGAATGCTGCAGATGCTAATGCGTTTACTATCGGTTCAATCGTTAAAGGTGCTGGTAATACTGGTTCTTTAACACTTAACACTGGAGCTGGTGCTGCTGTGACAATTACTCTTAGTGGTGCAGCGAGTAATCTTAATACATATACAACCACAAAACTAGCTAAGGATTGGGCATTTAACGCTGCTGCAAATGATTATTCTGGCCTTGGTGCGATTAATTTTCAAAATGCGGGCGATAGAGTTATTCTTGGTGGTAGTGCTACTCTATTTGCAACTATTAATGGAAATGGTGCAAATGAAGGTACTTTGGAAGTTAACGGTGATACAGTCTTCCAGGGGGTTATCGGTGGAACTAATAAACTAGGTACATTGGAAATTAAAGGTGGAAAGACTGCAACGTTAGACGCTAACGGAAAAATTAATGCAATTACTTTGGGTGCTGGTTCAAAATTGAAAGTGACGGCTGGTAAAACGATTATTGCTGCAACTCTTGATAATGCGGGTGGTACAGGAATTCTGACATTTGATGGAGGTGCAACTGCTGCTATCGATAAAGTTGGTAATGGTGCTCCAGTGCATCGGGTTGAGATTGGTGCTGGTCAAGTAGACTTCACCACTGCAACAGTTTACAAAGCGACAACAACACACCTTAAAGACGCAGCTTCGGTTGTCAATTTCTCTAAAGCGAATGCTTTGGACTTAATAACTAACTTTACAACAGAAACTAATGGTACTGGTAAAATTGTTGTAGGTAATGAGGAAAGAACTTTTACCGGAACAATTGGTACGGATGCTAACAGAATCGGAGAGCTTCAGCTTACCTCGAATCATGCGTTAAATTTTAAGCAAGCTGATACAAAATTATATGTAAATGCTATAACAACTACAACTGATACAAAGGGTGTAATTAATATTACTGGAAATAATTCTGAAATTCATGCAAACATTGGTGCTGATCTTAAAACGTTTCAAGCACTAGTTCTAGACGGTGCTGCACCTATAACTGTTAAATTAACGGAAGGTAAAAGCGTATTTGTAGATGCCGTTAATGGTGGTGTAGCTCTCTCGAACGCTGCTAATAGCAATAACGTTTTAGAGCTTTATAATAACAGTGCTATTATTGGAAGAGTATCCACTAATTCAAATGGTAATGGTATTATCTCTATAAAAGGTAACTCTTCAATTAGTAAGGGTGTGATTATAAATCCTAACGCTGGTGAGATTATTAATCAAATCAGATTCGATACTGCTAACACTTTAACTTTAGGCGTAAACACAGCTAAAACTAACAATTCGACTGGTATTAACTTTTTGGAAGATGGTACGCTTGAATTGAAGGGAACTGAAGACTTTGCTTTTGACAAAACAATTGCAACAAAAGTAGATGCTAACGGTACTGGTACAATTAGAGCTAACGTGGCTGGAATTGGCAAAACTTTGACATTTACAGGTCAAATTGGTGATGCTCTTGTAGCTGATACTTCGCTTAAGTTATTAGAAGCGACAAATGGTGCGAACATATCTTTAGAGAATGCTAATATGTCAATCAAGAAAATTGATCTTGGTGCGGCGGATTCAACTGTAACTCTTAAAAATGCTGGGAAGTACTTTATAGGTAATTTCTCTCACGCAGATAACAAAGGTACGATTGCAATTGCTGAGAACTTAACCTTATTAAAAGGAAGCACATTTGGAACCGAAGTCAATCGCATGAAAGCAATTATTTTCACAAATGCTGCAAGCAAGACGCTAACTATCCAAGATGGAATAAATCTGTTTACTACTACCAATGATGCGACTGGTGGTATTAGAAATGCTGGTGGCGATGGTAAAGGCGTATTAGTATTTGAAGGAACATCTATCGTTGGTGCGGCAGTTGGCACGAATAATAAATTTAATCAGATTAAAGTTACTGGAGCGGATAAGATTGTTACTTTCCAAGAAAAAGTTAGTTTGACTAATGACGGTGGTGGTAATGCGGGTAATATTTTTATTTCAAATGGAGCAACTGTAATCCTACAGAAGGAAGTTGTGGCCGAGGATATCCAGGGTGCCCTAGCACCTAATCAAGGTACAGTAAAATTCCAGAATACAGCTGTATTAGCTGGAGTAACTGCAATTAACTCGACCATTGGTACTGCGCAAAAACTTAACACTGTGGAGATTGGGGGAGCAGACATTACTTTCACTAAGGCTGGTTTTGCAACAACTAATTTAGTGTTCTCAAGTGCTGGCAAAGTGACTGCAACGTTTGATGCTATTATTGCTAATACATTCCAAAATACGGTGATTACTTCAACAGGAAATGGAATACATAACATTGCTTTGAGCCAAAATATTAGCCAAGTATTTGACAATGCAGTTGGTACTACTAATAACGCCTTAGGCAATATCATAATTAATAATGCGGATGGTAATGTACTTAATGATCTAGCTACCTTCAATGCCGGTTTATTTGGTAGTGTGACAACAGTAAAAAATCAAACAGGTTTAGTAACTCTTGGGGGGGTGAATTCCGTTGCGTATAACTTAGGTAGTGATGGATTGGAGCTAAGAAAAATTAACTTTGATAACACTCTTGCAGTTGGCAATATGTGGTCTAAAGATGCAAATATAGCTGCTGCTAAAACGGTAACCTTCTACGGTGTTGTTGCATCAAGCGTTGGTTTGACTTTGCAAAACGGTGCAACAGCAAACTTCAGTGGTCCTAATGTAGCACTTAATGCTGTAATAATAGCAGCTAATCCTGGACAGGGTGTTGCTAGATTTGATGATACGGCAAGTATTACTAAAGCGATTGGTGCTCAAGCTACAAAGTTACAATTAATTGACTTTACAGGAACTAAAGCAAGTCAAGTTGCTAGCGTTGGTGCAGATTTATTTGCCACTAATATTAATGTGGGGGCTCAAACTATTCAGGCAACAACTAATATCAAGTTAAGTGGAACTACATCGTTTAATGGATCAGTTATAAACCTTGCTGGACCGAGTAAGATTACTCTTCAAAGTGGTGCTTCAAAGTTAGCGGGTGATGTTACGCTTGGTCTGACGCTGAATAATGATGTTGCAGTTGGTAATATTATCGTTGATGGATCTGCAGGGGCTGCTTCTTTTGATGTCAATAATGCGAATTCAGTGAAGATTGTGATTACAGATAACGCAGATCTACCAGTAACAGCAGTAACTTACGATCTAATTACAAACAAGAATGGCGGAACAGCTACAGATTTAATAACTAAAGGTAGTGTTGTTGCAACAAATAGATTTGTGAAATGGACCCTGATTAATGATAATAAGGTTGTGCGTGAAAATAATGCTGAGCAAGCATTAGTAGCGATTATTGGCAAACTTAACGATGCTGAGTTGCTAGCAGATGCTAAACTTTATGGTAATGCTAATAACAAAGGTGATGCGCAGGCTTATACATCTGAGTTGTCAAAAATGACAGATGCCCAGATTCAAGAGTCACTAGAGCGTCTAACAGAACAAAATGCCGTTCATGCAACTGCGATTGTGGGTCAAACAACTGCAACAGTTAACAATTCGATTAATAACAGGATTGCGTTGCTGACGAATCATCCACAAGCTGGTATTCAAACATCTAGCGCAGGAACAGCCGGTGTTGCAGCTGGTGATGACGGCACTAAGTTTGGTGCTTGGATTAGTCCGTTCTATAGCATCTCGACTCAAAAAGAGCAAGGAAGTAGAGCTGGTTATAAAACGCAATCAAGTGGTGGAAGTATTGGTTTTGATGCCGAAGTTAATGCAGATATGACACTTGGTCTTGCTGGTTCGTTTGTTAAAACAGATGTAAAACATAAAAACTTCAAAGCTGGTGATAAAACCAAACTTGATACATTTATGTTCAGCATCTATGGTATTCAGCAGTTAACTGATGCTTGGTTCTTACAAGCTCATGTGTCATATGCTTCAAGCAAAGTTAAGAATACAGAGAAGCGTGTTACTTTAGCTGGTAGCCAAAATGCAACTGGTAGCTTTGATACTACATCATACTCTGGCGAACTATTGGCTGGATATAATGTAACAATGGCAGATGCTGTGGTAACTCCAATGGTTGGTGCAAGCTTTACTAGAGTAAACGATGGGGGTTATAAAGAAACTGGTACAACTAACCAGAATCTAACAATCAGCAGAAAAGATGCTAATAAAGTTGAAGCTGTGGTAGGTCTTAGAGCTCAAATGACTTCACACATGAGTGGAATCGACATGACTCCAGAGTTCCATGGTTTTGTTAGACATGATGTAATTGGTAAGGGTTCAAAAGTAACTGCTACTCATGGTGGACTTGTAGGACAACTAGCACCTAAAACTGCAAAAGTTCAGAAGACAACATTTAATGTTGGTGTTGGAGTAAATGCAGTTTCTGGTATGTATGAGTACGGAGCTGGATATGATTTATTCTTAGCGAATAAATTAATTGGTCACCAAGGTACTTTGAAAGTTAGAGCAAATTTCTAACCCTTAAGAACAAAAGACTTGGTTTGGTTTTTTAAACCAGGTTAATTCTAAAACATAAAAAACCTCCGAAATTAGTTTTTCGGAGGTTTTTTTATGGCTTAGGTCTTGCCTTATCGGAGGGTTATGCAAGAGGTCTTTTGTTTCCTGTATCTTTTTTTGTCATTCCTGCGTAGATGCAGGATAAGGTCTTCTAGGTTATGACTAAAAGCCTGTAGTAGGTGTTATGAGCAGATGACTAAAGACTCGGTCCCAGTTTTCACGTAGAGGACGATGTAAGTATAGGATGAGTTTTCTCCAAATCTGCGTGTAATGTAATCAAGCGTTACTAATTATACTAGTAAAAGCCTGTAGATACGCGGGATTAGACTTCCTACATAAGTAGATCTAGTTGGTGATTTTGTTGTCAAAACTTGCCTTTTGCTCCTCATGTACATTTGAGTACATTGTGGGGTTCAGCATTGTTTTTCCTAAAAATTCTTCAACCATTTTTGACTTATGCAAGAAGTCTAATCTTTGTTATTGTTAGAGGTTAATTCAGATGAATTTGATGCTAGGAGCCAGGATACGAAGCTTATAAGATAATAGGAAAGTGACAAGCAACAACGCATATAAGTTCATATCAATTAACTATATATCTCAGCTTCAATCTATTTTGCCTCTTTATTCTTCATCACTAGTGAAACTAAAATCCCAAGTACCAGTAATACGAATGTGACTACCAGAGGGATGTATTTAGGAATGTCAATAAAATGGGTAGCAAATATTTTGACACCAATAAGAATTAAAATGAGGGCGAGAGAGTATTTTATATATTTAAACCTTTCTACTATATCTGCAAGGCAAAAAAATAAAGCTCTTAAGCCTAAGATCGCAAAAATATTCGATGTATATACTATAAACGTATTCTGAGTAATGGCAAAAATAGCCGGAATACTATCAATAGCAAATACCAAATCCATAAATTCAATAGTAATTAAGGCCATAAGTAACGGTGTAGCAAACACTTTGCTATTTTCAACAACAATAAACTTGTTGCCGACTAATTCCGGGTATATGTTTAGTTTTTTCTTTAAATATTTATATACATAAATATTATTTATATCAAAGGAGTGTTCGTTTACTAAGTAAAGTGTTTTTATTCCAGTAATGATAAGAAGTGCCCCAAAGATAAATAATAACCAGCTAAACTTAGCCAGCAGAGTTGCTCCAGCAGAAATCATTATTGCTCTAAGAATAATAACACCTAATATTCCCCAAAATAGGACTCGATGTTGGTATTTGACAGGTATTTTAAAGGGTCTGTCCGATTGATTGTGTAAATTCTCATAAGTTATAATCAGAAAAATTATAATTTAGGAGAAGAAACAATATGACTAATAATTTAGAAATTGCAAAAATCAATGCAGCAGTAGATCTATTAATTGAAAGTGACGTAGATTTATCTAATGCTCTAGGGAAAGACGGTTTAATTAAGCAACTAA